>Ga0073928_10004875_pt1 | contig 19307 bp, 18 predicted proteins | sample PaiPotPPA55metaG_FD_76969 | JGI IMG/M metagenome (GOLD analysis project Ga0073928, IMG submission 76969) | Iron sulfur acid spring bacterial and archeal communities from Banff, Canada, to study Microbial Dark Matter (Phase II) - Paint Pots PPA... ...
CCGGCGCCGGGGTCGGGCTCTACTTCGCCCTCGACCACGGCGGTTCGAACAACAACACGGCGGGGTCGAGCACGCCGACCACCGGACCCACCACGGGACCGAACAACGGTTCGGGTAACGGCGGCGGGCTCGGCGGCGGCAACGGCGGGCTCGGCGGACTCGGCGGCGGTGGCACCTCCTCGGCCACGCCCCAGCAGACCGTCACCGGCGGATCCGGCCAGACCGTCTCCGACCCGATCGACCAGCTGACCATCCCGGTGCCCAGCGGCTGGACCGGCACTTCGGGCTCGACCAGCGGCTCGGGCAGCTTCCCCGCGCTCGGCACCGGCAACTACACCTGCCCGAGCGGCATGGCCACGTCCGGCGGTTCCAGCACGGCCACACTCACGTGCACCCGCGGCGGAGTGACCTTCACCCTGGACTCGGGCACGACCGCCCAGGGGGTCGCCGCCAAGGACATCTCGACCGTCGCGGGGAACAACTACGGCTCGCTCACCTCGCACAAGGTGGTCAACCAGGGCGCGGTGACCGTGGCCGGCCGCTCCGGCTACCAGATCACCTGGAGCGTCGTGCCGAGCTACTCGGGCCCGAGCGGCACGGTGGAGCTGATCGCGCTGCCGGTGCCCGGCGAGTCCGGCTACTACACGCTGATCGACATTGGCGTGGACCAGTCTTCCCAGGCGCCCGCCCTGAGCACCGTCAACTCGCAGATCATCGCGGGGATCACCGACTCGAACGCGGCCGGAGCCTGATTCGGCTGATCCGACTCGTCCGACTGATCCGCCCTCGTCCGGCCGCGCGAGCCCGCTAGAGCTTGCGCAGCCGGACGCGTTCGATCCGGTGGTCGGCGCCCTTGCGCAGGACCAGGGTCGCCCGGCCACGGGTCGGCAGCACGTTCTCCACCAGGTTCACCCGGTTGATCCGAGCCCACACGCCCCGCGCGAAGTCCAACGCCTCGGCCTCCGGCAGTTCGGTGAACCTGCGGAAGTAAGAGTTCGGATCGGTGAACGCCGTCTGACGCAGCTTCCGGAAGCGCGCGAGGTACCACTGCTCGATGTCCGAGTCGCGCGCGTCCACGTAGATGCTGAAGTCGAAGTAGTCGGCCAGAGCCATCCGCGTGCGCCCGTCCTGCCCGGGCAGTGCGGGCTGAAGCACGTTGAGCCCCTCGACGATGAGGATGTCCGGGCGGTGCACGACAGCCCGCTCGTCAGGCACGATGTCGTAAACGAGGTGCGAGTAGACGGGGGCCTGCACCTCGTCCCTGCCCGACTTGATGTCCGCGACGAAGCGGGTGAGCGCGCGCCGGTCGTAGGACTCGGGGAAGCCCTTGCGCTGCATCAGACCACGACGTTCCAGCTCGGCGTTGGGCAGCAGGAAGCCGTCGGTGGTGACGAGCTCGACCCGCGGATGCTCCGGCCAGCGCGCCAGCAGGGCCCGCAGCAGGCGCGCGGTGGTGGACTTGCCGACCGCCACGCTGCCCGCGACCCCGATGATGAACGGCGTGTCGTAGGTGCGCCCGACCGCCGAGGTCTCGCCGAGGAAGGTGCCGACGGCGCCGCGCAGGCCGTGCACGGCGCCGACGTACAGGTTGAGCAGCCGGGAGATCGGCAGGTACATCTCGCGCACCTCGTCGAGGTCGATCGCGTCGCCGAGACCGCGCAGGTCCTCGACCTCCTCAGCGGTGAGCGGCAGCGGGGTGCGTTCACGCAGGCTGCTCCACGCCTCGCGGTCCAGGTCCACGTACGGGCTCGCCGGGGCGAGATCCCCGGCCTGCGACAAGATCGGCACGCGTCTATTGTGTCCGATGGTCCGGTCGGCGCCGCCACCAGGTGCGCGCCGCGTCGGGGTCCGCGGCGCGGACCGCCCGGCGCAGCCGTCGCGCCGGCCACCAGAGGATCGCGACGATGACGGCGAACGGGAGCACCCAGCCGAGGACGGCGACCAGCACCCGGAACGTGGCGGTGAGCGCGTGCCAGCCGTCGGTCAGTCCGGCGACGAAGGCGTTGTGGTGCGGGCCGGGCTTCGACGCGGCGCTCTTCGCGGCCGGCTCGTAGTAGCCGACGGTGACGGTCGCGTACTGGACCTGGTCGGCGAGCGCACGTTGCTGGGCCTCGAGCGATTCGAGGTCTGATTCCCGGCTCGCCAGCGCCTGTTCCAGCGAGATCAAGTCGTTCATGGAAGCCGCCTTGTCGATCATCCCGCGCAGCTCGACGATCGAGGCCTGCGCCGAGGTGATGCGGCTCGCGACGTCGGCGACCTGACCGGTGACGTCCGTCGCCGACTGGGTGCGGTAGCTGACGTCACCGGCGCCGGCCAGGGCGGAGAGTACCGCGGCGAGATGCTGCGGCGGCACGCGCAGCAGCAGAAGCGCCTGGTCGGAGCCGGGAGCGCCGTCGACAGCCGGGAGCGTCATAGGGCTGACGCCCGTCGAGCTGCTCTCGGCGTTGTCCGCGGCGGTGTTGGCGCTCGGCAGGGTCTGCGCGCCCGCTCCTTCCGCAACGGCCGCGACGTAGCCGCCGGCTGCCTGCACCGTCTGCTCCGCCGTTGCCGCCGCCTGCTCCGGATTCCGCACAGCGAGCTGCAGGCCGGCCATGATGATCAGATCGCCCGTCTGGGTGGTGGCGGCCCCGGACGCGGCTGACGTCGGTTTGGCGCCGCTGCCCGCGTAGCCGTTCGCCGCAGCGTTGGGCGCTGCGGCGCTGCCGGAAGTGCTGTTCGACGACGCGCTGTCGCTACAGCCCGCGACCAGGCCGGCACCGGCCAGGGCCAGCACTGCGAGGGCGATCGCCGCAACCCCTCGAGCCACCCCGCCAGACCGTCTCGTCGAACCCGTATATCCCGTGGATCTCGTGGATCCCGTCATCGTATGCATCCCACGCATCGCCTGCCCGCCCCATTTCTGCCCCCACGTACTGCCGGTCAGCACGTTCGGTTCAGCTTGGATGCGAATACTCCTCGCTCGGTTCCGCCTTAACAGTGGAGTAATCCGGGCGGGCTACCGTGCGCTTCATGCTCGATTTCGATCTCGTCGAGATGACGGACGCGCACGCGGCGGAAGTCCTGACGGTCTATCAGTCCGGACTCGACTCGGGGAACGCCTCGTTCCAGGTCAAGGCGCCGGACTGGGCGACATTCAGCGCAGGCAAGCTCGCAGAGCACAGATTCGTCGCGATCGCCTCGGACAGCGGTGAGGTGCTCGGCTGGGTGGCCGTGTCGCCGGTGTCCGCCCGCCCCGTGTACGCGGGTGTGGTCGAGGTCTCGGTGTACGTCCGCCCGGACGCGCGAGGCGGCGGCGTCGGCCGGGCACTGCTCGACCGGCTGATCGACTCGACCGAGGCGGCCGGCATCTGGACGCTGCAGGCGGGCATCTTCCCGGAGAACGCCGCGTCGATCACCCTGCACGAGCGGGTCGGCTTCCGGATCCTGTGCGTGCACGTGAAGCTGGGCCGGCATGGCGAACGCGGTTGGCGCGACGTCGTCCGGCTGGAACGCCGAAGCCCGAAGGTGCTCTAGCCGGTCAGAGCACGCCGAAGGCGATCAGGCCGCCCAGCACGAGCAGCGTCCCGGCGGTGAGCAGGTTCGCGCGCCGCTCGACCCAGGGTGCGGTCAGCCGAGCGGCCCCGAAGGACGCGACCACGGTCAGACTCACGATCGTCGCCACGGTGACGATCGCGAAGACCAGGAGCGAGCCCACCGCGGTCGCCCCGCCGAGCGCGCTCGCGGCGAGGAACACCGGAAGGATCGTCAGGTCCGGCGACGCCGCGGCGCCGAACGGCACCGCGAGCGCGGCCGCCGCACGCAGTTGTCCACCGGCCGGCGCGGGATGCGGCTGCTCGTGTGCGTGAGCATGCGGATGTGGGTGGGTGTGATCGTGCTCGTGCGGGTGCGCATCCGGGTGCACATCACCGTGTTGGTGCGTGTGCGCATTCCCGTGCGCGTTCCCGTGCACATCACCATGTACTTCGCCGTGCTCGTGCGTGTGCCCGTGCCCACGACCCGTCAGTTCGAGCGCGAGGAACACCGCTCCGGTCGCCAGCAGCAGCCCGCCGACCACCAGGTCCTCGAACCGCACGACCTCGGCTCGAAACCGCAGCCCGATCGCGATCAGCGCGGCGCCGAGCAGGAGCGAAAGCAGCACGTGCGTGCCCGCCGCGGCGAGGGAGCGTCGCACCACTCGGCGCATCGGGTCCCGGCGGGCGCGGCTGAGCACGGCGAGCGGCGCCCAGTGGTCGGGCAGGACGGCGTGGCCGAAGCCGACTCCGGCGGCGGCGAGGACGAGCGCGGAAGCGGAGTTCACCCGGTCAACATAGCACTTCATCTTCGCATCAGTGAAGATGTGCAAGTAAATGCCAGCGGCTCGCTCCTGCGCGAAGTTCGCAAGTGATGAGAGTGAGAAGATAGGGCATGGCTTCCACCGCAGCATCAGGCGAGCGATCTCAGGAACATCACAGACCCACGCTCGGCCCCACTCTGCCCGATGCCCACGTGCAGACCGCTGTCGCCTACCTCGACATGCTCGCCGAGCCGACCCGCCTTCGCCTGCTCTGGGCATTGCGCCAGGGTGAGCTGGGAGTGAGCACTCTCGCGGAGACGGCCAGGTGCACCCCGACCGCGGCGAGCCAGCACCTGGCCAAGCTGCGCCTAGCCGGCCTGGTGGACCAACGGGCCGAGGGCCGTGCACGTTACTACCGGTTGCGCGGCGACCACATCAAGCGCCTGCTGGACGAGGCGCTGGGGCAGGCCGAACACGAGGTCGAAGGCATTCCGCACGACTGAACGCCCCTCGCCGGCCCGTCGCGAGTCAACTTTTCGCCATAAATGGCAGGGGTCAACTTTACCCGGCCACCGCCTTCTGATATCTGAGCGGGTGCCCACCGTCCGGCGCGCGCGGACCGGTCAGCCCCGGATATCGAGGAAGCTCGCGGTGGCGCCGACCCAGTGCTGGTCGGGGTCGCTGTCGGACGGACCCCAGATGACCACGCCGGCGCACAGCCGGGTCGCCGCCTGCAGCTCGAAGTTCCAGTGATCCGCCGTCAGATAGCGTCCGGCCTGCTTGGTGCCGTCGTGGTACTGCGGCCACAGATAGGCGTACACGGACTTGCCGGGAGCGACGCTCGCGGCCTCGGACATGATCCGGTGGAAGTTGGCCTGCCAGGCGCCCCGGTCGTCACCGAACGTGTAGAGGCTGGGGAAGAGCGCGTCCTCGTGCGCGGCGAGCCGACGCTCGAGGGCGAGGTAGCGGGGCTCGGTGTTGCCGAGCACACCGTAGTAGCCGATCACCCGGCCGGGCACGGCCTGGTGCGCCCATCCCAGCAGGGTCTGCAGCTTGTCGAAGCGCCGTTGGGCGACGTCGGACGAGCCCTTGAGGTACAGAGTCTCGAAGTCCAGGACGACCGGGCCGGGACCGCCCGCCGTTCGCCGGACGAGATTCTCGTAGGCAGCCTGCCGCGGCAGGGCGAGCTCCGCCGAGGCGGGACGCGCACCGCGGAATTTCGCCGGATCCTGGCCGGCCAGCTGCGCGACGGGCGCTTCGTAGACCACGTTCGACTTCACCGCGCCGAACTGCTCCAGATTCACGTTCGGGTAGAAGGTGTTGTCGTAGACCGCGAACGAGGACAAGGCGCGGTCGGCGGCGCCGACCGAGTCGGCGGCCGTGGCGCAGTTGCCGAGACTGCCCAGGCAGACGAATCCGGCGACGGCGAGCGAGATCCGACTCAAGGCCCGGCTCAGGCGTCGGAGATCCCTGCGATATATATGACGGTTGATCATATTTTGTCCACTACCCGTACCCGGAAGAGGGACACCGGCGGTCCCCCGTTTGCAGGCGGCCGGACGAGGGAGTCCGGCCGGGCGTCACGCGCGGTGAGCGGCTTCGCACCCGACGCCGAGAAATTGTCGGCGGGCAGTGGCAGAGTGGCTCGAGAAGGAGCGAACCGCTCCGTATCGGCTGTATTCGACACGAGTGCCATATCTCCACGGTGTTATCTATACAAGGAGGCCGAGGACCATGCCCGACACGACGCTCCCGCACCCGCAGGGCTCAGTGTGCTGGCTCGACATGCTGCTCAACGCCCAGGACGAAGCGCTGCGGTTCTACCAGCCGCTGCTCGGCTGGAGCGGCGAGCCCGACCCGCAGGATCCGAACCGCTACGCGGTGCAGAAGGTGCGCGGCAAGGCGGCGGCGGGGATCGGCGCGATGCCGGCCAGCGAGCCGGTGATGCCCTGGACGGGATACTTCGCGGTGACCGACATCGAGGCGGCGGTCGACCGGATCGGACAGCACGGCGGCGGGGTGATCCTGGGCGCGACCGAGGCTCCGGGCATCGGCAGGTTCGCGCACGGGACCGACCCGTCCGGCGCCGCCTTCGGGCTCTGGCAGCCCAAGCCCTTCCCCGGCTTCGAGATCTGCAACGAGCCCGGCTGCCTGCTCTGGCTCGAACTGGTGACCACCGAGGGCAAGGCCTGCGCGGACTTCTACGGCGCGCTGTTCGAGACCGACACCGAGGCGACGCCCGAGATGCCGGACTCGTACTGGACGATCCAGGTCGGCGGCGAGCCGCGGGCCGGGATCTTCCAGGTGGACAAGGTGGAGCGGCCGTACTGGCGGCCGTACTTCCAGGTGGCCGACGTGGACATCGCGGCGGCGGCGGCCGTCGCGGCCGGAGCCACCCAGACCGAGCAGGCGCAGGACACGCCGTTCGGCCGGATGGCGACGCTGCTCGACCCGAACGGCGTCGAGATCAAGTTCGCCACCCCGCCGCCGGGGCGCTGACCGGAGCCGGATTCGGGCATCCGCCATGGCCCGGAATCGAGGAAGTCCGGGCCTAGAAGTCTAGGAGGCGCGACGGGCCGGGCACCCGCCCGAGGGGTCATTCAGCCGGGGACCGGCCCGTCGCACAGTTGCCCCCCGGCCACCGTGCGGGGTCTCCCGGCCCACTACACAGTTGCAGTTGTGAGCGCGACCGACGCCCCTCCGCCGCCGACCGTGCAGTGACCCTGCAGGCAGGGCCGTCGTGCGCCGAGCGAGGACGCGATCGCCGCCCGAGCACCGGTCCAGCATGCCCGGCCAGCCGGTACGCACGGGAGGTCTACACCATGGCGGAAACCTGCCTTGGCGCAACTGCGCCACAATTCGGGCCGCTGCTCTCACTCTCCGTGACCGGCGGCGGGTCGCCGACCGGGCCTGGCAGTGTACGGAGAAGGGTGAGTAGGCTGACCAGCCGTCAGCTTCGGGCACGGCCGCGGGAGGGCGAGCATGGACGAGCGGGGCAGCGTGGGAAAGGACAGCACGGGAATCGGGGAACTCGAGCACGCGAACGTCGTCGCCGCGAGCGCCGCACTGCCGCCGGGTGATGCCGCGAGCGACGACGCCACGCCCATACCCCCCTGCCGACCGACGCTGCACGGCGAGTTCGCGCGCGTGGTCCGGACGCGCCCGGACTGGCTCTACGGACTGCTCTGCAGTTGGGGCTTCGGCTACGGGTTCCTCGCTTACATAGTTCTCTTCACGCATCCCGATCTGACCCACGATCCCAAGCCGACCGTCGTCCTCGTCGTGCTCAGCGCGATCGCCGACGGTTCACTCACCAACCAGCTCGCGGCCGAGCCCGGATGGGCGTCGGGCCTGCTGCGCGGGGGCGAGGATCCGGCGCGAATCCTGCGCGTACGCAACCTCATGCTGTTCCTGTGCGAGCTGTTCTTCGTCTGCACTGTCGTGGCGCTGGTCGCCTGGCGCGGCCACGCGGACGCCTGGATACCCCGCGCTCTACCGCAGCTCGCGGTGCTGCCCCTGGCGCCCATCGCGATCGGCAACCTCAGCTCCGTACTCGTGCCGACCCCGTTCATGCGGCTCAACCGCCGCTTCCAGGCGCCGAGCACCTGGGTTCGCTGGGCGCTCTACGTCTCCATCCCCCTCGCGCTCAGCTCCCTGTCCCTCGCGCTCTACTGGCTCCCCTCGCGGCTCGAAGCCCGCTATGAACACCGAGTGCTGGAGAAGGTCGGCTCGCTCAAGCACATCACCGTCACCCAGGCCTCGGCCACGCACGTGTACATCGCGATCTGGCTGGTGCTCATTCCGCTGTGGCAGCTGGGCATATGGCTGCTCTCGCTACGGGTGGCGGACGGGCTCGCCCGGATGCGGCGGCACGGCCTCGCCCGGCTGATGGACCGGCACACTCAGCTGGCGGACTCACTGCCCGACCTCTCGCTCTACCAGTCCGCGCGCCAGCTGCCGGAGCGCTGCCGGGAGATCCCCACCGACGTGCGCGCCGAACTCAGTCTCATCGGCTCCGAGCTGCTGGAAGCCTCCACGACCTTCTCCCGTTTGTAACAGCTCTGTGACACTGGCGACCGTGATTACCGGCGAACTTGAGCTGACAGCGAGCCCGGGGCTGTGGCAGGGTGGCAGCCGGTAGGGTCCGCCCGCACGTTGGGCGACGGGCCGCACGACGTGGGGAAAAGAGCACGTGGACAAGCGCGCATTCGGGCAGAACGGTCGAATACGGGTGCCCCCGGCCGCGCTCGCGCTCGCCGCCGCGATCCTGCTCGCCCTCGGGGCGGCCGCACTGGCCTCGGCACACGGCACGGCCTCGCACGGCATGGGCCCGCTGGCCCGTCAGTGGTGGCTGTTAGCACTGGCAGCCGTGGTCGTCGGCGTGGTCTCGATCACCAAGCTGCGGCACCGCATGTTCAGCACAGAGCCCGAGTCGACCGCTCAAGCGCGGCTGCACCGAGGCATGATCGCGGCGATCGCAGTGGCGACGGCCGCGGTCCCGGCCGCGCTCTTCCTGCTGCGCGGCCAGTCGGATTCCGCACCGGCGACGGCCTGCCCTCAGTGCACTCTGATCAAGCAGTCCGGGGGTGGCGCAAGCGTGCCCGCACCGCCTCTTCCGACCGGACAAGGGCACACGACCTCGCAGTTCAAAGTGCCGATAAGCACGATCGTCCTCGTCATCGCCATCATCCTCGCCGTACTAGTCGTGACGGCCGTGCTCGTGGTGCTGTTCAACTGGTGGTCGCAGCGGAACGCACCCCGGGAGATAGTCGGGACTCCGCCCGCGCTGCAAGAGGCCGAGGAGGACGAATCGGCGCTCGGCCTCGCGGTGCTCGCGGGACGCAACGCGCTGGAAGGTGAGGCACGCGCCGCGATCATCGCGTGTTACGCGGCCATGGAGACCTCGCTGTCCGCCGCCGGCGTGCCACGGCTCGAGTCGGATAGCCCGGCGGACCTGCTTGCCCGCGCCCTGAGCCGGAACGTCGTCTCCGGCCCGGCGCCGAGGCTGCTGGCCGAACTGTTCCGGGAGGCCCGTTTCTCGACGCACGCCATGGGTGCCGAGCACCTGGAGCAGGCCCGCGGCGCGCTCGACGAGATCACCGCTCAGCTGACGGAGCGCCAGGAGGCCCAGGCCGCCGAGGCGGCAGCGAGCGCGGCGGAAACGGGGACGGCGGTGGGGGCGTCATGAGCTTCGAAGGTCCTCCAGTTCCGCGCCCGCGAGTGCTGCTCGGGCTGCTCGCTCTCGCGGCGATCGGCATCGAGATCGGTCTCGAACTGGTCGGCGGCTGGCCTGCCGCCGCCGTCGGACTCGGGCTCATCGCCGCCGTCGCGATCGGCCTCGCCTGCTACATCTCGGGCGCCGAGATCATGGACGGCCAGTACCGCAAGCCGGTACGCCTGGTCCGGCAGCGCAGCCTGAGCATGCTCGGCTGGACGTCATTGGTCTCCGCCGCGCGCAGTTCCTCCGCCAGCTTCGAACACGGCGTCAGACCCGAACTCGAACGGCTCTACGCGGTGCGCCTGGCCGAGAAGCACGGGATCAGCCTGCACAACGAGCCGGAAAAGGCCGCCGCCCTCATCGGTCCGGAGCTGTGGCCCTGGATCGATCCGCGCCGCCCGCCGGCCATCCCGCCGTTGAAACCGCCGCACCAGGTCTTCGACCGGCGCAGCGCCGCACCTCCCCCGCCACCGCCGGACGCCGTACTGCACGCCCTGGTGGACCGCTTGGAGCGGCTCTGACCGCCCGATGCCGCGGCGCCCGCCCCGCCCAGACACCGACCAGCTGACTGCCTGCCCGCCCGAACGCCGAACGAGCCGACGAGGAATGCCTGACATGACCGACGAACTGACGCCCCGGCAGGCGGGCGAGTGCGCCCAGATCGTGCTCGACGAGGTGGAGCGTGCCGTGGTCGGCAAGCGTGCGGCCCTCGAGCTGGTGATGATGGGCGTGCTGGCCGGCGGCCACGTGCTGATCGACGACCTGCCCGGCCTCGGCAAGACCCTGCTGGCCCGCTCCTTCGCGACCGCGCTCGGCCTCGAGTTCACCCGGATCCAGTTCACCCCGGACCTGCTGCCCTCCGACGTGACCGGCGCGCCCTTCTACGACCAGCGGTCCGGCGAGATGGTCTTCCGGCCGGGACCCGTGTTCACCCAGCTCCTGCTGGCCGACGAGATCAACCGCACCCCGCCGAAGACGCAGGCCGCGTTGCTCGAGGCGATGGCCGAGGGCCAGGTCACGGTCGACGGCGTGACCCGGCCGCTGCCAAAGCCCTTCGTCGTGATCGCGACGGAGAACCCGATCGAGTACGAGGGCACGTATACGCTCCCGGAGGCCCAGCTCGACCGTTTCCTGCTGCGTACGCGGATGGGGTATCTGCCCGCGTCGGACGAGGCGGCGATGCTCAAGCGCCGGATCGTGCGGGCCGCGCCCGAGGCGGTGCTCGAGCCGCGTACTGATCCGGCCGAGGTGCTGGCGATGCGCGGCAGCCTGGAGAAGGTCGAGGTGGACGACGACCTGCTGGCCTACGTCGTCGCGCTGATCACGGCGACTCGTACGCACGCGCAGGTCCAGGTCGGCTCCTCGCCGCGCGGCGGGCTCGCGCTGGTACAGCTTGCCCGGGCGCACGCAGTGCTGCGCGGCCGCGACTACGTGATTCCGGAGGACGTCAAGGCGGTCGCGGTGCCCGCGCTGGCGCACCGGATCACGCTGCGCCCTGAGCTGTGGGTGCGGCGGATCAACGCGGACGACATCGTCGCCGGCCTGGCCGAGTCGGTGCCCACGCCGCGCACGACGCCACGCCAAGCGCCGGTCGCGGACGCGTGAGTACCGCAGCCGGTACGACAAGTCCGACCGACGAGGTCCCGGCGCCGTCGGCGGAGCCAGCAGCCGCGGCCGGGTCCGGGGCCTCGTCCGGTTCCTGGGCCGCCGCGTCCTCGTCGCCTGCGATGCTGCGCCGCGCCCTCGGCAAGACAAGTGCGGACCCGCTCGAACCGCTTGAGCCGCCTACCGCCCGGCCCGCGGGCTGGCGGCTGTCGGAACGCGCATACCGGCTGATCCTGGTCGCCGCCTGCGCTCTCATCCCCGCGCTGATCGCCGGGCACGCGTGGGTCTTCGCGCTCGCGGCGGGCCCGGTCGTGTGGCTGCTGCTGGCGGCGGCGTCCTCGCCGCGCCCGGACCGCGTCACCGCGAACACCGACGTGCCGGTACGCCGCTGCTTCGAGGGGGAGGCGGTGACGGCGCGGATCGAGCTGTCCTACCGCGGTTCCGCCGGCGCCCTCGACCCGGCCGTCTACCCCGGCCCCGGGGTCGAGCTGGTCCGGCTCGCCCAGCACGGCGCGGCAATCGAACTCGAATTCACCGCACGGCGTTGGGGACGCTGGAGCCTGGGCACGGTCGATGTCGACATTTACGATCGCGGCGGCCTGGCCCGGCAGACCGTGCGCGTGGAACTCGGCGAGTGCGAGGTCTTCCCGATGCCCGACGAGGGCAAGCTGACCCCGATCCCCACCCGGCTGCCCAACCGCATCGGCGAGCACACCTCGCGGGAGCGCGGCCACGGACTCGAGTTTCTCGGCGTGCGGCCCTACCAGTGGGGCGACCGGCAGCGCCGGATCCACTGGCCGGCCACCACGCGCCGCGGCTCGATCCAGATCAGCGAGTTCGCCACGGAGCAGGCCACCGACGCCGTGGTGCTGCTCGACGCGTTCGGCGACGTGGCCGGCGTCGGCGGCGGGAGCACGCTGGACGACTCGGTGCGCGTCGCCGCCGGGATCACCCGGGCCTATCTGCGCAGCCACGACCGGGTCGGGATCGTCTCGCTCGGCGGCCGCCTGCGCTGGCTGACCCCCGGCACCGGTGCCGGGCACCTGCTGCGGATCGTCGAATCGGTGCTCGAGGTACGCCGCGACCTCGGCTATCAGAACCCGGATCTGGACCGGGTGCCGCCGCCCGCGCTGCCGAACGGGGCGTTGGTCTACGCGGTGACCCCGCTCGCCGACGACCGGTTCCTCGACGCGCTGCAGGACCTCGCGCTGCGCGGGAATCCGGCCGTGGTCGTGGAGATACCGGCCGGGGAGCCGAGGCTCGACGAGTCGGATCCCGGCGCGCCGCTTGCGCTGCGGCTGTGGCGGCTGGACCGCGAGGCGCTGCGATTCAGTCTGACCGAACGCGGAATGCCGGTGGTGGCCTGGGACGGCGAGGGCTCGCTGGACCTCGCGCTCGCCCCGCTGCTTCGGCGCCCGGTCCACGGCAGGACGAGGTGAGCCCGATGAGCTCGACGAGCCCCACGACCGCCGCTCCCACGACGTACCCGGGAAGGACGGGCATGCTGCGTCCCGAGGTGCTGCCGATCCGACTCCTCGGCGCGCTCCTGCTCGTCGGCGCGCTGGATCCGGCCCGCTGGCCGCACTACCTCGGTCCGCAGTGGTTCTTCGGCCTCGGCGCGCTGTGCGTCGGGTGCTGGGCGGGCGCTCCGGTCATCGGCCGACCCGTGATCGACTCGTACCGCCTGCGGCACCGGCTCGCCCGGCATCGCAATACGCTGCTGGCCGCGGCCGCCGCCTTCGTGGCCGCCTTCCAGAGCCCGCCGGTCTGGCTCGCGGCCGTCGAGGTCCTGCTGCTGCTCGTCTACCTCGCCCTGCTCGACCTCGGCGCCGCGGCCCCGCCGCCCGCCGGTGCCCGTCTCGGCCAGGCGGGCTGCGCGGCCGCCGCCTCAGCCCTCGTACTCCTCGCCGCGGTGGCCCCGGTGACCGGAGGCTGGTGGGGGCGGATGGTGGCCGCGATCGCCGTCCTCGGCACGCTCGGGCTGCTCTTCGCGGTGCTGCGGCTGCGCCAACCGGCCGGGTATCCGCGGCGCGCCTCGGCCGACACCGGCCCGGCGCAGGCAACCGCCCGACGGCACTGAGGTACCTAGCCCGAAATCGGCCGTACCGGGCCGTACTGAGGTAGCCGGGACGCCGCCTAAGGTAGCTACCGCGCGTCCGCACGCCTCCGGATTCGGGAGTTCGCCCGATTCGGAGGGCCTACCTGGGGCGGGATTCTTGAGTCAACGGGGGAACGGCCCCCGGCGAAGCGGACTCGAGGAGCACCCCATGTCGAACAGCATCTACCAGTCCTTCGGATACGAGCTCGCCACCCAGCGCCAGGCGCGCCTGGAGGCTCAGGCCCGCCAGTACGGCGTGATCCGCGGGCTCAAGCGCGCACGCCGGGTGGACCATGCGCAAAAGTCGGCCGCTCCGGCCCCGGCGCGCGCACCGCACGGAAGCTGCGCCGCGGACCTGGGATGACTCAGCCGCCGCAGGAAGACGCGTCGCACCCCCTCCGACTGTCCGAGGATCATGGCAGACTCAATGGTGTGGCGAGGTCAGTGAGCACGGAGTTCATCGGTAGGAAGAACGAGATGACCAAGCTGCGGGCCGCTTTCGAGCGGTCCGCAGCCGGTTCTCCGCAGACCGTCCTGCTCGGCGGTGAGGCGGGGGTGGGCAAGAGTCGGCTGGTCGAGGAGTTCGCCCGGCGCAGCAAGGCGCGGCTCGCCTTCGGCTCCTGCGTCGAGGTCGGCGGCGACGGCGTGCCCTACGCCGCGTTCACCGGTGCGCTGCGCGAGCTCAGCGAGGCCGATCTGCTCGCCTGCTCGGGCTGGGAGCGCGACGAGCTCGCCCGGCTGCTGCCCGAGCTCGGCACCGCACCGCCGACCCGGATAGACGACGAGTTCGGCCGGGCCCGGCTGTTCGAGGCGGTCAAGGCGGCCTTCGTCGCCGCGTCGGCCGAACAGCCGCTGCTGGTGGTGGTCGACGACCTGCACTGGGCCGACCGGGCCACCCGCGACCTGTTCGGCTACCTGGCCCGGGTGCTGCGCAACGGCAGAGTGCTGCTGATCGGCACGTACCGGGACGACGAGTTGCACCGCGGCCATCCCCTGCGCCCGGTGGTCGCCGAGCTCTCCCGGGTGCGCGAGGTCGAGCGGATCGACCTCGGCCGCTTCACCCGGCAGGAGACCGCCAAGCATCTCGAGGCGCTGCTGAACAAGCCCGTCGTCGCCGCGATGGTGGAGGACGTGTACTGCCGGGCCGAGGGGAACGCCTTCTTCACCGAGGAGCTCGCCTGCAGCATGGATTGCGGCAGCGCGGAAGAGCTCTCCTGGACGTTGCACGACCTGTTCATGACCCGCGTCGAGGCGCTGCCGGAGGACACCCAGCGGCTGCTTCGGCTGATCTGCTGCGCGTATCAGCCCACGCACACCGCGCTGATAGCCCGGCTGGCCGACCTGGACGAGTCGGAGCTGGCCGAACGGCTGCGCCCGGCCTTCAACGCGCACATCCTGACCGGCGAGGGCGGCGACGCCTTCCGCTTCCGGCACGCCCTGATGCGCGAGGTGCTGCGCGAGGACCTGCTGCCCGGCGAGCGCGCCCGGATCTGCCGTCGGCTGGCGCAGATCCTGGAGGCGGACCCCGAACTCGTCAGCGAAGGCGCCCGCGCAGTGCAGTTGGCGCACTACTGGTATCGGGCGATGTGCTCGGACAAGGCGCTGGCCGCCTCCTTGCGCGCGGCCAAGGTGGCCAACGAGAAGTTCGCGTTCGCCGACGAGCTGGCCATGCTCGAACGGGCACTCGAGCTCTGGGACGCGGTACCGCATCAGCCTGACGAACCGGCCGACGAGGTCTACTGGATGTACCGCGCCTCGCTCGCGGCCTGGCGGGCGGACGCACCGGACCGGGGGCTGTCGTTCGCCGAGGCGGGACTCGCCGCGATCGACGCCGAGGCCCGTCCCACACTCGCCGCCCACCTGTACGAGCAGCGCTCGTGCCACCGTGGGTCCCTTGGCCGGCTGGACTACGAGAGCATGTACCGCGCGGTCGAACTGCTGCCCGCCGAGCTCTATCCGGGCAAGCGCGCCTTCATGCTGGCGCGGCTGGCCGGCACGCTGGGCCTGCACGGACGGATCACCGAGGCGCTGACGGTCGCCAAGGAGGCCCGTGATCTGAGCAGCCAGTCGACGGACGAGGGCGACCGGATCCTGGCCCTTTCCGCGTACGCGACGATGCTCTTCCACTCCGGGTCCTGGGAAGAGGCGCTTTCGCTGCAGCACGCGACGCGCGATCAGGCCAGAGCGAAGGCGAAGGGCCGGACGCCCGCGCTGCTCTCGAAGACCGAGATCTGCATCTCCGACGAGCTCTACAAGCTCGGCAGGTACACCGAGGCGGCGAGCGTGGCCGAGTTGGCGCTGGGCACCGTCGCCGCGTCCAACCGGTCGCACAAAGGCCTGCTGCGCAACAACATCGCGGAACCGCTGGTCGCCGTGGGCCGGTGGGACGAGGCGCTCACGCACGTCGAGGAGGGCCTGAACCAGTCGCTGCCGGACGTCCAGGATCGCTGCCTGCTGCGACTGCGCGCCGTCGTGCGCACTGCCAGGGGCGAGTTGGACGCGGCGGAGAAGGACCTGCAGGCGACCGCCCGTCAGCGTCGGTCCGGCGAGGCCGAACCCGAGTTGCAGTACCACATCCCGTACCACGCCGCGCTGATCGGCCTGGCCGCTGCGCGCGGTCGCCTCGACGAGGTGCGGGCCTCGGCGCGGGCGGTACTCGAGGGCGGGGTCGGCGAGGGCTTCGAATGGTGGGGCTGGGAGCTGCTGTACGCGGCCGCCTCGGCAGAGCCGGAGTCCGGCGCGGCCGACCCGGCGTCCACCGCGCCGCTGCTGCGTCGCTCGGCGGCGCAGATGCCGCGCCGGGCACCGATCCACGAGTTGTACGCGGCGCTCGTCGCGGCCGAGCTCGACCGTTGCGCGGCCGACTGGAACCGGCTGACCGAGTGGGCGCGGGAGATCGAGGCGCCGGTGTATCTCAGGGCTCAGATCGAATTCCGGCGGGCCGCCGCGGCCGCGGCCTCGCCCGGGCGGCGCCAGGAGGCCGCCGACGCGGCGCGCCAGGCCCGCGAGCTGGCCGTCGGACTCGGTGCGAACCTGCTGCTGCACGAGATCGACGAGCTGGCCCGCAGTGCCCGGCTGATGAGCGTGGTGCCGGCCGCGGAGGCCGAACGGGCCGTGTCCGTGCCGACCGCCCCCGGTCTCACCGCGCGCGAGAACGACGTGCTGCGGCTGGTGGCCGAGGGTCTGTCGAACGGTCAGATCGGCGCGCGCCTGTACATCACCACCAAGACGGTGTCCGTGCACGTGACCAACATCCTGGCCAAGCTCGGCGTCTCCTCGCGCACCGAGGCCGCGGCGGTCGCGCACCGGGACCGGTTGTTCGACGACGCGGCCTGACCGCCGCGTCGTCGACGTCGAACCGGAACCGCCACCCGCGAGCAGCGGCGCGCCGCCTTAGGGCTTGCGGCCGACCGCTCCCGCGATGCAGCGTTGGGCCGGGGTGAGCGGCTTGAGCCGCGGACCGTCCGACCACCAGTCGGCGCAGCGCACCAGACCGGGCTCGACGAGCTCGAGACCGTCGAAGAGCTCGAGCAGTTCGATCCGGGTGCGGAAGGTGCCGGAGCCCATCGGGCTGTGCAGGAAGGCTTCCTCGGCCTCGCGCGCAGTGCTGCTGTACTCGTTCTCCGGGTCGAGGAAGTGCGAGATGGCGACGTACGAGCCGGAGGGGAGCGCCGCGATGTACTCGCGCATGATCTCGGCCGGCGCCGTACGCGGGCCGTTGAAGTGGTGCAGCGTGCCCAGCTGCATGAAGGCCAACGGACGGCTGAAGTCGATCCGGCTGTTGACCTCCTCGTTCGAGAGCACCGCCTTGGGCTCGAAGACGTCTTCGGCCACGAAGTGGCAGTGCTCGTTCTCCTCGAGCAGCGCGCGGCCGTGCGCGAGCACCACCGGATCGTTGTCGATGTAGACGATTTCTGACTCCGGGTTCATCCGCTGCACCACCTGGTGCACGTTCTCCGCGGTGGGCAGTCCGGACCCGCAGTCGAGGAACTGGGTGATGTCGGTCTGGGTGGCCAGGAAGCGGCACACCCGGATCAGGAAGGCGCGGTTCTCGACGCCGAGCTCGCGCGCGGTGGGCATCCGCTCCTGGACCTGCGCGAGCACCGCGCGGTCGATCTCGTAGTTGTCCTTCCCGTTCAGGAAGGCGTCGTAGACCCTGGCGATGCTGGCCCTGGTGGGGTCCACCCCCACGGGGATACGCTGGCCTTGCTCGGTGAGCGGGGACGAGGAGGATGCGGATGTATCCGACATGAGTGCTGCTTCTCCTTCGCGGGCGGACGAATTTTCCACGACCCGACACTGGCGTCCGGACGTGAGGTAACTTAGCGTAGGATCCTGTACCACGTTCGTAAATCAGCGAATCCTGATTCGTACCGAGGAGGATCGAGGATGGCGGCCGCTGAAAGCGATACCGGACGCGCCGGACCGTCGGTGCGCCGACTGATTCTGGGTAGCCAGCTGCGCAGACTGCGTGAGCGTTCGGGAATCAGTTGCGCGGAGGCGGGCTACAGCATTCGGGGCTCTGCCTCGAAGATCAGCCGGATGGAGACCGGCCGGATCAGCTTCAAGGAGCGGGACGTCGAGGACCTGCTCACCCTCTACGGCCTGAACGATCCGGACGAGCGGGCGCAGTTGGTGTCCCTGGTCGCGGCGTCCCGGCAGACGGGTTGGTGGCACCGGTACAACGACCGGATGCCGAAGTGGTTCGAGGACTATGTGGGCCTCGAGGAGGCCGCGTCGCGAATCCAGTGCTGGGAACTGCAGTTCGTGCCCGGGCTGATACAGACGGAGGCATACGCGCGGGCCGCGATCGTGCACGGTCGACCGCGAGCCGGCGCGGAGGAAGTGGACCGCCTGATCGAGCTGCGGATGCGCCGTCAGCGGATCCTGGACGGCACGCACCCGCCACGGCTGTGGGCGGTCATCGACGAGTCGGTGCTGCGCCGCTCGTTGGGCGGCACGGCGGTGCTCAAGGCGCAGATCGACCGACTGCTCGAACTGGTCGACCTGCCGCACGTCTCGCTGCAGGTGATCCCGTTCTCCCGCAGCGGATACGTCGCCGAAGGGGCCTTCTCGATCCTGCGCTTCGCCGAGACCGAGCTGCCCGACATCGCCTATGTCGAACATCTGACCGGCGCGCTCTATCTCGAGCGCCTGGACGAGCTTGAGGTCTACGGCCGTGCCTTCGACCGGCTGGTAGTGGACGCGGAGACTCCGCGCGGCAGCCGCCAGTTCCTGGAAAAGGTGCGCGCCGAGCTGTGATCGGGCGCTGACCCGAGTAATCCGGACCGGTGAATTTCGCCGTTCGTCGTTCTCCGCTGCCCAGGTGAGTGCTACCGTTCGTGCACAGAGCACATGCAATTGCAGAACGAACGGTGCACAAACCATCGAGAGGCTGCTGATCATGAGCAAGAGCACTGAGATCAACGGGTGGCGTAAGAGTTCCTACAGCGGGTCCAACGGAAACTGCGTCGAGTTCGCGCCCTTCGGCGCGGAGCTCGTCGCGGTGCGCAATTCGCGCGACCCCGAGGGGGCCGTCCTCTTCTTCGACCGCGACGAGCTCGGCGCGTTCCTGGCCGCCGTGAAGACGGGCGAGCTCGACACCCTCGTCTGACCGTGACCCGAGTCTTAATCCACTGAATCACCCTCGGGCTGTATCAGCCTCGAAAGCTCCAGCGCACGAGGCCGCCCCCGGCGGACCCGGTGACCCAGGTACCGTCACCGAGGCTCCGGAATCCGGCGGGGGCGGATCCTCGCGGATACCTGACCGGTCCGCGCAACTCACGCGTCGCCAGGTCGAGCAACCAGTGCCGGCAGGGCTCCTGTTCGTCCTCGGCGTCGTGATATGTCGCGACGAGAGCGGTCGCTCCGTCGAGGTAGCCGCCGCACATATCCCAGTAGAGAGTGGATTCGTCGTCGTCAGGGCCCTTGCCCGGCAAGGCCGACTCGCCGAGGACGCTGTCCACTGCCGAGTCGGTGAATCGTTGGAATCGCAGCACGTCGTCGTTCGCGCCGATGGTGAGGAAGCCACTGTCGTCCGGGGCGACGTCGAGCAGGCACGGGTCGTTCGCGACGACCTGCCACACCACCATCCCGGCCTCATCCGCCCGCCC
>Ga0073928_10004876_pt1 | contig 19304 bp, 13 predicted proteins | sample PaiPotPPA55metaG_FD_76969 | JGI IMG/M metagenome (GOLD analysis project Ga0073928, IMG submission 76969) | Iron sulfur acid spring bacterial and archeal communities from Banff, Canada, to study Microbial Dark Matter (Phase II) - Paint Pots PPA... ...
AATTTGCTGAGCAAATTGGAGACGTGAAATTTTACGGTGCGCTCGGCAATGTTCAGACGGCTGCCAATTTCTTTATTGGAAAGGTTTTCGAGGAGCGAATCGAGGACTTCCTGTTCACGGCGGCTCAAATTGGTGACGGAGTCAGATTTCAGACGGCGGCCCTGTCCGGTAAGTATGGAATCCACGAAACCGGAAAGGAGTTGACGGGGCACCCAGAAACCACCGATAGCAACTAAGGGCAAGGCGCGCGTGAGTTGCTCGCGGGCTTCCGCGTAGGTCAAAAGGCCTTTGACGCCGAGACGAAGCAGCGCGTAGCTGTTGGCTTCGTTGTGTTGTTCACCCACAACGATCAGGCGGGCTTCCGGGAAGCGTTCCATCAAATTCGCGAGGAGCGCGCCGGTGGCCGGCTTGGAGGCGTGCGCATCAATCACGTAGACCTGCGCGGGGGGCGGTTCGAAGCTGCGAAGATCGGGAGCCAGGGTCGATTCCAGTTGAGTGGAAATGACTTTGAAGTCTGCCTTCGCGAGAATGCGCTCAAACTCGCCAAGCACCAGTGGGTGAGGCGAGAGGATGCAAACGCTTAGTTTGGGAGTTGACCGTTTGGTCGCCACAGTTTGTCTAGCCACAATTTGCCTAGTCACAGTCACAGTCACGGTTCGCCTCATTGCAGCGTAGTGAAAAACGGGAGCAGGGGCAAGGCTATTGGCAACAAGTGTTCTTGAACCGTCACGTAACGGCTACGAGGCATTTTGTCTCAAATAGGGGGGCAACCGGCAAGGGGAATCACCATTCAGCGGCGTAAAACGGGCTTTTAATGCATGGGATTCGGTTCCTGTGATGAACGCAGGTAAAATAAGGGTACGACCAAACCCCCTAAGGGACACACCTTTTAACGACAAAATGCGAGATTTCACCAAATCGGCGCAAGCTCTGCGAGAGTTACTTTCGCAGCGAATCCTGGTGCTCGATGGCGCGATGGGCACCATGCTGCAGCAGCGCGATCTGACCGCGGAGGATTTCGGCGGAGCAGCGCTGGAGGGCTGCAATGAAAATTTAGTGCGCACGCGGCCCGATGTAGTTCTGGACATTCACAGAAAATATTCTGAGGCGGGATCGGACATTGTCGAAACAAACAGCTTTGGCGGGGCGCCGATTGTGCTGGCGGAATACGGATTATCCGGCGACGCACATTTATTGAATAAGCTTTCGGCGGAGTTGGCGCGCCAGGCCGCGGACGAACTGAGTACCAGCGGGAAACCGCGATTCGTAGCAGGTGCCATGGGGCCGACGACCAAGGCCATTACCCTGACGGGTGGCGTAACGTTTGAAGAGTTGCGAAGCGCTTACTACGCGCAGGCGCACGGCTTGGTGGAAGGCGGCGTGGACCTGTTGCTGATAGAAACATGCCAGGACACGCGAAACATCAAAGCGGCGATATTGGCAATTCAACAACTCTCCAAAGAAATCGGCGCGCAGGTTCCGTTCATCGTGTCGGTTACGATTGAGCCGATGGGCAGCATGCTGGCTGGGCAGACCGTAGAGGCACTGTGGGCCTCGCTGCGGCATGCCAAGCCGTTGGCGTTTGGTATGAACTGCGCGACTGGGCCGGAGTTCATGACTGATCACATTCGCACGCTGAGCCAACTGACGGATGCGTACGTGTCGTGCTACCCGAATGCCGGCTTGCCGGATGAAGACGGTAAATACCTGGAAACGCCGACGACGTTGGCCGCGCAGTTGGAGAAATTTGTCGATCAGGGATGGTTGAATTTTATCGGCGGATGCTGCGGAACGACGGAAAAACACATCCGGGCGATTTCTCAGATGGTCGAGGGTAAGAAGCCGCGACAACGACCGGCGGAAACACATCGCGCGATTTACTCGGGCATTGAGACGATCGAAGCGGATGAGCAAACGCGGCCATTGCTGGTGGGCGAGCGCACCAACGTGATTGGGTCGCGGTTGTTCAAGAATTTGGTTGCGGAAGAAAAGTGGGAAGAGGCTAGTGAAGTGGCGCGGCGGCAGGTTCGCGGCGGCGCGCACATTGTGGACGTTTGCCTGCAAAGCACGGAACGTGACGAGAAGAAAGACATTGAGCCGTTTTATGAAAAATTGATTCGCAAGGTGAAGACGCCGGTGATGATTGATACCACCGATCCTTCGGCGATTGAGATTGCGCTTACGTATTGCCAAGGTAAGTCGATTATTAATTCTATTAACCTGGAAGATGGCGAAGAGAAATTCGAGCGAGTAGTGCCGTTGGCTCACGATTTCGGGGCGGCCGTGGTGGTGGGCTGCATTGATGAAGATAAAGAGCAGGCGCAAGCGTTTACGCGCGAGCGCAAATTGGCGATTGCGCAACGCAGCTACAAACTGCTGACCGAGAAATATGGTTTAGGGTCGGAAGATATTATTTTTGATCCGCTGGTGTTTCCCTGCGCGACCGGGGATGAAAATTATATTGGCGGGGCGGTTGAGACGGTCGAGGGGATTCGATTAATCAAGCAGGCATTGCCGGATACGCGAACGATATTGGGTATTTCCAACGTGTCGTTTGGATTGCCGGCTGGAGCCCGCGAGGTGGTCAACTCGGTTTTTCTGTATTACTGCACGAAGGCTGGGCTCGACCTGGCGATCGTGAATACCGAAAAGCTGGAGCGGTTTGCTTCGATTCCAGAACACGAGAGACGACTGGCCGAGAATTTATTGTTCTCGCATCCACCGACGAATGTGCTGGCGGAGCATCCGCAAGCAGCACTTCTGACAAACGTGCCGAAAGATTGGAGGCAGCAGAATAGAGAACAAAAGGCTGCGGTCAATCAGTACTACATCGCGGCCATCGCGGAGCATTTTAGGACGGCGACCAAAAAACAGAAAATCAGCGCAGCGGACTTGCCGCTGGATGAACGGCTGGCGAACTACATCATTGAAGGCACGCGAGACGGGCTGGTCGCCGATCTGGAGCGCAAACGCAGCGAAGGAACTGCGCCGCTGGATATTGTGAATGGTCCACTGATGGCGGGCATGGCGGAAGTGGGGCGGCTGTTTAACGCCAACGAACTGATTGTCGCGGAGGTGTTGCAATCCGCGGAGGCGATGAAAGCGGCGGTCAACCATCTTGAACAATTCATGGAAAAGGCAGACACCGCGAAGCGCGGCAAGGTGGTCCTGGCTACGGTAAAGGGAGATGTGCACGATATCGGGAAAAATCTGGTGGAGATTATTTTCAAGAACAACGGATACGACGTTGTGAATCTGGGGATCAAAGTTCCGCCGGAAGAGTTGATCAAGGCTTACAAGCAGCATCAACCTGATGCGATTGGGCTGTCTGGATTGCTGGTGAAGAGCGCGCAACAGATGGTGATCACCGCGAACGATTTGAAAGACGCGGGGATCATGGTGCCTTTATTGGTAGGAGGCGCGGCGCTTTCCGCAAAATACACGCAAAATAAAATAGGACCAACATACGGCCAGGCGGTTTTTTACGCCAAAGATGCGATGAACGGGTTGCGATTGATGAATGAGCTGATGGATCCGGGGACCCGCGATGAAGTGATGCGCCAGCACACGTTCTCTGGGAATGGCGTCAGCGTGTCGACGACAGTGGTGGTGAATACAGCGCCTGCCGTGACTCGGTCACCAAAAGTTCGCGCGGATTTGCCGATTTCGGAGGTGGCGACGCTTGATCGGAAAGTTCGATTGGTTCCGGATTTGCGAGAAATCTGGAGCTATATCAATCCCTACATGTTGTACGGCCGGCATTTGGGTTTTCGCGGAGATTTTGTGAAGCGCTTTGCGGAGCGCGAGGCGAAAGCTGTGGAGTTGTACGAAAGCATGGAAGAAGTGAAAGCGGAAGCGGCGCAATTCATGAAGGTGCGCGCGGTGTGGCAATTTTTTGAGGCTGAGGCGCGAGGCAATTCCATACAGCTGTTTGCGCCGGGCAAGAGCGAAGCAGTGCATACGTTTCAATTTCCGCGCCAACGAGCGGGCGACCAACTATGTTTGAGCGACTACATCTTGCCGGCGCGGGATGGAAAACGGGATCACCTGGCGTTGTTCGTGGTAACCGCGGGCGAGGGCGTACGGGAACGTTCAGAAAAAGCGAAGAATGACGGGTACTACTTCAAGTCGCACGGTTTGCAGGCGCTGGCGATTGAAGCGGCGGAGGCCTGCGCGGAGTGGCTGCATCGCAGGATACGCGAAGATTGGGGCTTTCCCGATCCGGCGGATTTGACGATGGCGCAACGATTCACTTCGCGATATCGCGGGAAGCGGTACAGCTTTGGGTATCCGGCGTGTCCGAACCTGGAGGATCAGGTTGGATTGTGGCAATTGTTAAAGCCGGAGGAAATTGGCGTGGAGTTGACGGAAGGTTTCATGATGGATCCGGAAGCGAGCGTGAGTGCGCTGGTGTTCCAGCATCCGGACTGCACTTATTTCAGTGCTGAATTAGAGGTTCGAGACTAGAGGTTCGAAACTAGAGGTTAGAGATTAGAGGTTGGAAGTTCGATAAAAATCGATGCCAACTACCGACTATTTGATTTGTTTTTGTACGTAATCGCGGACCGCTTGGTAAGAAGTTAACTCCGGCATTTCCATCAAGTCGATTGGGGTATTGAATTCCTCTTCCAGCACGGCGATTAATGTGACAGCGGCCAATGAGTCCCAGTCCGGAACGGTTTCCACGCTGGCCGCGCGAATTTGATCGGGCGAGAGCGCCGGAAATACGGACGCGAAACAGCGGGTCAGGCGGTCATCCAATTCAGGCATCTACGTTTCCTCCACGCGGTGAAACAGGGGCGGAGCCTTTTCCAAAAATGAGGTGCGCAATATTTTCAGGCCCGGCTGCGGCGGTGCGCCTGCTAGTTCCAGGAAAAAATCCTGCGTCGGACTATTTCTTTCCGTAGCTTGAAAATCAAAAACAGCTTCGTCGGCGTCAAATTTGTCGAGAATCCGCTTGAGGGTATGGTGTTCGATGCGGCGCGAAAAAGCGCGGCAGCTCATCACCCAGGCGGCGACGTGCAGTTTCTTTTCGTTGACCTTGCCCAATACGACCGCGATTTTCCCCAGCGGGCCGTATTTGTCCTGATAGGTAACGGTGACCAGGAAGCTCGCGGGGTCGGCGAGGAATTTAGCCCATTCCGATTCGCTGAAACGCTTGCCATTCAAATTGAATTGATTTGTTTTGTTGACCAATTCGAAGGCGCGGCCGTCTTTGGGGCGCTTGCTGAAATCAAATGAAACAAAAGCGTCGGCGCGTTTCAAAAACTCGTCGGAGGCGTTGCCATCCTGGCCCAAGGCGTCGAGCAAGGGCGCGGCGCGGCGCAAACTTTCAAGTCGGATCGCGTCTTCTTTTGAAATAGCGGTCTTGCCGAAAGATGCACGAAGATTTGCGAGCAAGTCCCACACAGACTGGTAATCATCTTTTTTGAAAACCAGGCATTCCATTGCAGGAAATGCGGCCTTAACCTCCGCCGCCTCCATGGGGCTGTCATCAATAAAAACGACCGCTTCCGGTCCGATATTCCAGGACTTCAAAATCCGCTGCACGGAGTCCGATTTGCGGTGCCAATGCACTTCGAAGGGAAATACTTTGTCTTTCTTAAGAAGCAAATCCTTGCGATCGAATGCCTGCTGGACGAGGGCCGCGTCATTTTTGCTGGCGACACCAACGAGAACGCCGGCACTGGCGAGCGAGGAGAGAAATTGTTGGTATAACCCGTGAATATGGCTGTGGTGCTCCAGACTCCAACTGACCCCCTCAACGCCAACTTCACCAAGAATTCCGGACCACAGGGTGTCATCCAGATCGGTGATTAAACCTTTTTTGGGCCTTTGCGCCTGCAGCAACGAGGCCATCAATTGTGCAAGTGTTGAGGCGTGAGGCAATTTGTAGGGGAAGCCGGTGAGAATTTCGGATTTGATATCAAATCGAGCAGCTGGCGGGGAAACGGAATTTAGGGATTGGGAATCCAGAATGCGAATGCCCGGTTCTTCGGAGAGATCGGCCGCAAATTTTGCGAGGGACAGGAGTAATTTTGTTTTTTCGGCGCTATTTATATTTGGAGGAGTGTAGAACAGCGGCGGCAATGGAATGGTGGGCAAGGCAACCACGACGGCCACTGCGCGCGCGGCCGTTGTTAAGGCTCGCTGTAACCGAGACAGCTGACGATCCACGGAAGAAACGACCTCGTCGACATCCGAAACTTGCCAGCCACCCAGTTCGCGGATGCCCAAGCGTGAATCAAGATCGGGCCACTCCAGGGCGACTGCCAATCCGTCCAGTGCTTTAGGGTCAAGGCGCTCCAGGGAGCCAGCCAAATCGCCGAAAAGGCCGGTTTTAATCTCGACGCGATTTTCGGGGAGCAACTGACGAAGATGGGCGTGGAAAAAACTTTGCAGATGGAGTGGGGTAAACCCGCAACCTAAAAAAACCCGGAACAACTTTGCATCCGGCGGAACAGGCTTTTTCGACAACTCCAAGGCTTCGATGAGGTTCAATTTAGCGGCCCTAAATCGTGAACTAGCGGGCCCTGAGCATTCGCTGTCTGTCGTAGTGTGTTCATGGCCTAGACCGGAAACATCCGCGATTTAAAATACGTCCAAATATAAAGAAGGCAAAGTTTCCAGCGGAAGATTACTGTCGAAAAGAGTCAGATAGCAATGCAGAACGCGGCGAGTCGGGAAGAAACGCGTTCTCTTGAAGGGCTGGAGATCGGCATAACCCAAATTTGGAACCGATGCCATTTGCGCGCCATGGGAGACGGCTTCAGCAAGAAATCGATGAAGTAGCTGGAGTCTCTCCTCGAGCTCAAGCTCTTCCCAGAGAACATCCTCGACCAACAAACATTTAGTATTATGGCGATCGAGAATTGACATGATGTAGCCGGTAAGGATGCCATGTCGCGATCCGTATGAGCTATGAGCAGTTACCCGGCCTGTGCGCTGCAAGCATTGCCACTCCGCTTCCTCAATACTCCATTTGCGGGCCAGCGGTTGTGAGGAAAGCAAAGGAGCGGCAAGCCTCAAAAAATGGCTAACGGACTCTGCGTAGGGCAGCCCGGGCGCAGTTTCTGAGGCTGAAGGCTTAAGTAAGGATGACATGTAACGAATCGAGAAAACGCGCTGGACGGGCAGTTTGAGCCTGCGACAACAACCTTCGATCATGCGATTCATGGGTTCGCCGTCGATGCAAAAGTTTATCATGCCATCGAAACCACCTGAGCGAGCCCGGTTGACCAGCTCGGACCAGAGCACAACTCCAAAGCCGGACTTTTTATACTCGGGAAGAACGGACAGGAGGCTATTGGTGATCAGTCTAAGCGAAAAGCCGCGATATTGGACATGACGGACGAATCCGGACGCAAAACCAATTAATCTATCAGCCTCGTATAAAGAGGGTGCCAAAGACAGAGCGGCGCCAGGAGCGGTCATGAAGGATTTTAAAAACTCAGCCGAATAGCTCAAGGCTTGCTGGTTGTTTTCTTCCCAGGAACGCTGCAGGAGGCTTGCCAGGCTTTGATAGTCGCCTCGAAAATCTTCTATCGAGCGCCGAACTCCCTGCATGACGATGGGGTCCTTAGACAGTGGGATAATTCCTTGAGGTCAGGGTGATCTTCACTCCACCCTGGAAGTAAGTCAGCAGAGAAGAATAACTTCACGCATTATAGCATTTATCGAAGTAAAGCCAGTTTGCAGCGGTTTCGCAAAAAGCAACTGATAGAGAGGGAGAAATTTTGGGCGTGCACGGGCGCGAAGAAGAGGTTTTACGGCCACCTCGATTCAGTATCGTCATCACCTTTCATAATCAGCGGGGCTTCATAAATGAAGCATTAGATTCAGCGCTGTCGCAGGGAAATAAAGACTGCGAAGTGATCGGTGTGGACGATGCGTCCACCGACGGCAGCCAAGATATTTTGAAGCAATACAGCGAATCGATACGGTTAGTGTGCTTGGAGAAAAATGTAGGCGCGTGTGCGGCGCGGAATCGCGGCGCTGCGCTGGCCACTGGCGAATATCTGCTATTTCTGGACGGGGATGACGCGTTTCTGCCCTGGGCGCTGAAGATTTACGAGCAAATCATAAACGCCAAGAAACCGAAGATGATTCTCGCCAGCATGCGATGGTTCGAAGGAACCATGCCACCCGCCGGCGAAACGCCTCGAGAAATCAGCATGGTCGAATATCAAGATTACTTTCGGAGGGATCGGGGATTTGGGCACAGCGCCAGTGCGTTCATCATCGCGAGGCAAGCATTTGAACAGGTACACGGTTGGCTAGAAGGCTTTTTCCCGCTGGAAGATGTGGAGCTTGCGCTGAGGTTGGGCGCGGCGGGACGAACCATTCAGATTTTGTATCCACCTACAATTCATCACAGAGCCCACGCGCACAATTCGGTCAACAATATTTTGCCTTTTCTGCCCGCACTGGAGACCGTCTTCCAGGGAGAGCGGCAAGGTAACTACCCGGGAGGAAAGAAGCGCCAGTTTCAACGGCGGGCTTTGCTTGGAGGCGTGGCATTACATTGGATCAGGAGGGCCGCGACGGCCAGGCTGCGGAAGCAAGCCACGAAGCTTTTCATTCACAGTTCGCCTATGCTCCTGGCTGCCGCGATGCACAGGATTGGAATTCTATTAAAAGGCCGGCAACCACGCGAAACCATTAAGACAACCGACTGAAGAACGCGCTATGGCGAAGAGATGAGTCTCAGGCATAATTCCTGGCGGATCAGTGCCAGCACTGGGCTAAAAATGCTCAACATCCCAGACCCCAAATCCGCTACTCCCGAAAGAAGTACATCCCTGCAGAGACTTCATCACGTGGGCTTCGTTGTCAAAAGTATTGATGAGCAAATCGGCGGTTTTGTGAAATCGCTAGCGGCCACCTGGGACGGCAAGATAATCCATGATCCGTTGCAGGGCGCAAAGGTTACATTTCTTCGGACGCATGGAACCGGGGACGCCCTGGTGGAGTTGGTGGAACCCGCTGGCGAGGATTCGCCGGTGTGCCCCTTTACCAAGCTGGGAGGGGGTTTGCCCCACCTCTGCTACCAGGTCGGCGATCTCGCGGAACACCTCAAATTGATCAAAGCAGCCCGCTGCATAGTAGTGCGCGCGCCGCAACCCGCAGTGGCTTTTGAACAGCGGTTGATTGCGTGGGCGTTAACGCCAGAGCGGCTTTTGCTGGAATTTCTTGAAGCCCCAAGAAATACCGCCGACTTACCGTTTGTTGAGTTGATCGGCGATAAATCTTCTTAAGGGTCCGACGATGGTCATTTGCTCGGCATCCAGCTGGTCGAAATCGATTTCACTCCCGAAGTGATCCTGAATGGCGGTCATCAGCTCCAGTAAACCGAGGGAGTCGACATATCCGGAAAGAAGAAGGTCGCAATCGTCGGGGAGATCGGCGGGAACTTCGCGACCTTGCCCGCGCAAATACTTGGCTACATATTCGCGCAAAAAATCTTGAACCGCATCCGGAGTCACCGCGTTCATAGGCCCTCTTCCAACAATTTTTGCATGGCTTTACGATCGTACTTATTATTCGCGTTGCGAGGTAATCTGTCCATAAAGTGAAATTTGCGGGGAACCATGTATTCCGGCAAATCCCTTGCTACCGCGCTGCGCAATTTTTCGACAGGCGATTCCTGGCCCTCAATAAAGACCTCTACTCCACCAAAACCGCTATCGGTCTTCGGCCATCCCACGGCGACAACTCCGTCACAACCACAAGCGTCGCGAACTTTAGATTCGACTTCACCAAGTTCGACGCGATGACCAAAAATTTTGACCTGAGAATCGATGCGGCCCAGGTGCGTTAGCGGGGCATTTCCCAGCGGGCGGCGAACTCGATCACCGGTTCGATAATAAATTTCGCCTTTGCCGGGAGGTACGATGAACGCCGCGGCGGTTCTTACCGGATCTTTCCAATAGCCAAGAGACGTCTGCGGACCATTCATCAACAGCTCGCCCTCCTGTCCTGGAGAAACCTCGAGCAAGTTGTCATCCACCACGAGAACACCCATATTCGGATAGGGATAACCGATGGGCACGATGCCCAATTCTGATTCCGCGGGCGAACGAGAGGGATCCCAGCGGTACAGCGTGCAGGCGATAGTTAGCTCCGTGGGGCCGTAAAGATTTTCTAATGTGGAATTGGGCGCGGCTTCGAGCCAAGCTGCGGCCGAGGATACCGGCAGCGGTTCGCCGCAAAACAGGCTGAGGCGGAGCGAAGGGTATTGTGCGGGCTTCAGCATGCCGAGTTGCTTCATAAAGACAGCGGTGGAGGGCACGGAAAACCAAACGGTGAGTTCCGAGTCTTTGATGAATTTGCCGGGCTTGATTAGTGTTTTTTGCGAGGGGCAAAACACGCAGGCGCCACGCTCCCAAGCGACGAACATATCAAAAACGGATAGATCGAAAGTCATATCGAACATTTGAGAGAGGCGGTCAGATTCGGTGATTTGATAACGCTCGACCATGTAATCCACAAAAGCGGTGACATTACGTTGAGCCACGGCGACGCCCTTGGGGACGCCGGTGCTGCCGGAAGTGAATAAGAGGTAGGCGATGGAATCGATTTCGAAGGACGGCTCGCGCCAGCTTTGAGCGGACTTGAGTTCATGGGCAGCAAGAAAAGTGTGTTGTGGCCAATGTTGTTTATGCGAGCTGAAATCCAGAGCATCGGGGCTGAGAACCATAAGCGGTGAAGAGGCGGTCTCTAGTAACTTATTCACTTGCGGAAGCGAGCCTTCGTCGACCACGATAGAGCGGCATCCGGAACGCTCCAGCATGATCAGCGTCCGTTCAATGGGAAACGTCCGATTTAGCGGTACATACCCATTACCTGCCAGTAAAGAGCCGAGAACCCCCGTAAAAGCGGTGGGGCTGCGATACGCGAATACGGCAGTGAGCGGTGCTCCCGCAGGATCGCGGTATGCCTGAATGGTGGCGGCGACCCGACAACTGATCTCGCGCAACTCGCTATATTTGACGAACTTGCTCTCTGCGAACAAAGCAGGCCGATCCGCGAATTTCTCCGAGGAACGCAGAAAACCCGACCACACGGCCCGTTGCACGAGAGCTCCTAAGCTTTTAACGTTATGACTTCTTGGCTGGCACGGCCCGGATGGACACCCGAGGCCGATGATGCCAAGGAAAGTATACATTCGATGGGCGCTTCGGGTCTGAGGGCGTGTAGGTGGGTTGAGATAAAGAGTAATGGCTGCTAACGGAGGGGCCAGTTGGCCGCGCGAGGCAAGGACTTGCCACTTTGTGAGAAAGCGAGCGCGTCAGTCGATGAATCGGCCCGCCACTTGAAATAGTAAGTGGCTTTTAATGTTAAACTTAGAGATTCGAGCCGGATCGCTTGCGTCGCACTACTGGTACTAGACGTGCACCCGAATGGCTGTACTCGTGCCAATGGGCGTCTAGAACGAACGCTATGGTTTGGTGTTTAACAGTACGTTGCTAAATTCAGTTCCCTTAACACGTTTACAGTCGGTCGGGTGGTGGATACACTTAACAAGCTCAGGACCTTACGGGCCGGGCCTGGGATAAGATGAAGTCGGATGGCCTGGAGAACACTATGATCAAAAGAAGTTTCGTGGGCCTAATTGTTGCTGCAGGCTTAATTTCAGGGCTTGGGACCTCCATAGTTCGGGGCACACCCCAAAACAGCGATGCGGCCAGGACCACTCAGTCGTCTTCTTCGACGACTACGGTCGCCACGGATCCAGATTATAAGATCGGTCCACAAGACATGTTGCGGATAGACGTCTGGAAGGAACCGGATATCTCGCGAGTCGTACCAGTTCGTCCCGATGGTAAAATAACCCTACCACTGGTAAACGATGTACAGGCTTCTGGCCTTACGACGACCCAACTGGCCGCGAAAATTGCGGAAGGTTTAAAGAAATATATTACCAGTCCGCAAGTGACTGTTGGCGTGACGGAAATCAACAGTCGCAAAATTTTCGTTCAAGGAGAAGTTGCGCGCCCGGGAGCTTTCCCGTTACTGCCCAATATGACGGTATTGCAAGCGCTGGCCAGTTCAGGTGGATTTACGCAATTTGCGCGCGAAAAGAAGATCTACATTCTGCGGATGGAAGACGGCAGGCAGGTGAAACATCCGTTTAATTACAAAGAAGCGGTGTCCGGCAAGAACGTGGAGCAGAACATCATCCTGGAAGGCGGCGACATAATCGTAGTGCCGTAAAGGAATGAGATGAAACATTGGATCACATCGGTATTGAGGAATGGCGCACTCGTTGGCGTGGCTTGTAGCGCATTTAGCGCTTACGGAATGTACGCCCAGGAGCCACAAGAGGAAAACGGCCAGCCGAAGCCTGCGGCGCATGCGCCGTTGATCGATCCTAACGCACAGGACACGACTACCGATCCTAATGCGCTCACGCCCGACACTTCACCATTAACGGGTATACAAACTCCAGGATTAGGCTCAGTGGAATTTCGGCATAGTTATTGGGTACCGGGCGTGCAAGTGGCCACAACTATTCAAAATGGTGGGAACGGCGGGAATTGGTTTGACACTACATACCTGGCAGGCAACTTAAGTTTGTTGGAGGCTTGGTCGCACTCGCATCTCGCGCTTTATTATTCTGGCGGGGGTTATTTTTCCACGGACAACGAGGGGAACGGTGCTTACCAGCAGCTAGGATTCGTGCAGTCCTTTGACTATCGGCGCTGGCAGTTGCAGTTTTTTGATGAGTTCGCGTACTTGCCGACAAGTTCATTCGGATTTGGCGGGTTGTCTGGCATCGGCCTACCGGGTATCGGTGGTTCGCTTTCGCCAGTATCACCGCTCCTAAACGGGGTATATCTACCCAACCAGACCATCCTGCTCAGCAACGGGCCACGCTATAGCAACTCGTTTGCGGCGCAGGCGAATTTTGTAGTAAGCCCGCGCGGGTCGATTACGGTGATAGGGTCTTATGGCCTGTTGCGTTTCACAAATCCGGGGAACATCGACAATGACGACGAAATCGGGAGCATCGGATATAACTACGCAGTGACAAAGAAGGATTCGCTGGGTGTTTTGTATCGCTTCACGGCGTATCACTTCACGGGTTTGTCGCAAGCGATCGGCGATCACGTTTTTAATTTGGCTTATGGGCGAAAAATCACTGGGCGGCTCGGATTGGGTCTTTTTGCCGGTCCGGAAATCGTCACCTTCAGGGTTCCGATAGGCAGCAAAACGGAGCAGACCAACTTATCGTTCGGAGCATCGCTTTCCTACGGATTTGAATGGGGAGGTGTCACTCTGGGATATAACCACGGCACGAATGGGGGTAGCGGCGTTCTGGCGGGGGCCATTGGAGATAACGTTAATGCCAATGCGACGCGGCGAATCACACGGGTTTGGAACGCCCGCGCGAATTTTGGATATGGGCGCGAGCACGCGTTTGCGGCCGTTGGATTTTCAACTCCGGCGTACAACTCCTACTATCTAGGGGCGGGGTTGGATCGGCCAATAGGTCGCAATTCCCTACTTTCTTTTGGTTACACCGCGTATATCGTGAATACCAACCAGGCGGCGTGCGGAATCGGAATTGGACTGTGCACTGCTGGCGGCTACTCGACCCAACATCAACTTGCCGTTGGATATCAATGGCACACGCGGCCCTTTGTTCTACGCTAACAATTACTTGAGTTTATGAAATTAGAGAAGTTGGAACAGTGAGCAGTTAGAATCAGCGAGAATTGATCACATGTATAAGAGCTACTTCGGCTTAAAAGAGAACCCCTTCAACGTCAATCCCGATCCTCGTTATCTTTACCTGACGAAGCAAATTGAAGAGGCATTGACGGGCCTCATGTATGGCATTCAGACGCGTAAAGGCTTTATTACTCTGACCGGAGAAGTAGGTACGGGGAAAACTACCCTGGTGAACCGGCTTCTGGACTGGCTGCGGCAGCGGCGAACCCGTACAGCATTTCTTTTTAATTCGCGGATGAATACCAGCCATTTGTTCGATTTTATTCTGGCTGAATTTGAGATTGCTTGTGAGTCGCGCACCAAGAGTCAACAGTTGATGAAGCTCAACCAATGGCTGCTGGAGCGCTACCGTGCCGGGGAGACGGCGGTACTTATCGTGGACGAGGCCCAGAACCTGAGCTACCCGGTGCTGGAAGAGATCCGGATGCTTACGAATCTCGAGACATCCACGGAAAAACTTTTGCAAATCGTGCTTTCTGGGCAGCCAGAACTCGAAGAAAAATTGAAGCTGCCGCAATTGCGTCAGCTGAAACAACGCATCACCTTACGTTGTAAGACGGCACCCCTTACCAAGGAACAGACCCACGCTTATATCGCCGAACGCTTGCGAATTGCAGGAACGAGCGGCGAACAGATTTTCAGTCCCGAAGCAATGGATACCGTGCACATGTATTCTCTAGGGATTCCGCGGGTCGTAAATCTTCTATGCGAACATGCCTTAATTAACACTTACGTCGAACAAGAACGGGTAGTCACTCCGAAAATTGTGGAGGACATCGCGCGCGAATTCCAACTGGACGAGATAGAGCCCATTCCGCCTCCGGGATCTTCGCGAATCGACAATGATGTCTACAATTCAGAGACCTTCGTGCAAAACCTGGGCGAGGCGCTCTCACGGTTTCGCGTTAGCTCCCCGACAGTGTCTTCAGCACGCGAGAAAAAGTGAACTTTCACCTATATAGCGCGTTGGGTTGCCTGGCATAGTTGGATCCGATGTTGGTTTTTGGTGTCTGAGTTGTCATGTATAGAAACGCGTACGAAGACCGTCTCCGAATTCCATCGCATAGAAAACGTGTAACAATATTTCCGGACTGCACGATCCGCCATGTTGAATGAAATTTATTACTTTTTGAAGCCGTTTATTCCCTGGTCGGTTCGGCTGGCGCTACGCCGTCAGCGGGCTCACTCCCGGCTCGCGACATACGCGAACACCTGGCCGATCGACCCGAAAGCCGGGGCCCATCCCCCGGGTTGGCCCGGATGGCCGGGCGGCAAACAGTTCGCCTTTGTACTCACCCACGATGTCGAGGGCGCCAAGGGGCTATCTCGCGTAGCACAATTGGCGGGGTTGGAAACGCGCCACGGGTTTCGATCCTCATTCAATTTTGTTCCGGATGGAGAATATATTTTAAGCGCCGATCTGCGCGAGAACATGATTCGCGAAGGATTTGAAGTCGGTGTTCATGGCTTGCAGCATGACGGGAAGCTTTATGCATCGAAGGAGGAATTTGCGGCCAAGGCCGCGCAGATCAGGAATTTTTTGCGGGAGTGGAAGGCCTGCGGATTCCGGTCGCCTTTGATGCAGCATAAATTGGCGTGGCTACACCAGTTAGGCGTGGAATACGACGCGTCGACATTCGATACTGATCCCTTTGAGCCTGAGCCTGACGCCGTGGGTACGGTTTTTCCCTTCTGGGTGCCTGGGCCAAACAATAGCGGCTTTGTAGAGCTGCCTTATACGTTGCCTCAGGACTTCACGCTTTTCGTGGTACTGCGCGAACCGAACATCGACATCTGGAAGAAAAAGCTGGATTGGGTTGCAGCCTGCGGCGGCATGGCACTACTCAACACGCACCCGGATTACATGTGTTTTGACGGACAAACGAAAAAAGACGAGTTTCCTTCGGCGTTTTACGAGGAATTTCTAACTTACGCGAAGGAAAAATATGCGGGCGCATATTGGGGCTGCACGCCTTGCGAAGTGGCGCGATTCTATTGTTCCTCAATGCCATTAACAGAACGCAATTCACGCAAGAAAGTCTGCATGTTGGTGCATAACACCTACGAAACAGACAACCGGGTACGGCGTTATGCCGAGTCGCTTGCCAAGCGTGGAGACCAGGTTGAAGTGATTGCCTTGACCGGAGGCAACGCGCCATTGGTTAGCGAAGAAATCAATGGGGTCACGGTGTTCCGGGTACAAAACCGCGTGCGTAACGAGCGTGGGAAGTGGACTTATGCGTGGCGGCTGTTGCGCTTTCTGCTGGTGTCGTCCATTTTCATGACCAAAAGGCACCATCGCATTAAGTACGACGTTGTGCACGTGCACAATCTTCCAGATTTTCTGGTTTTTGCGGCGTGGTATCCGAAGATGACCGGAGCGCGGATAATTCTGGACATTCATGACATCGTGCCGGAATTGTTCGCTAACAAATTCGACGCCAAGCCCGGCAATCTTTATATCGCCTTACTGAAATTTATTGAGAAAGCATCGGCAGCTTTTGTGGACTACGTAATCGTCTCGAATCATTTGTGGTATGAGAAGTTACTGTCGCGTTCGGTACCTAAAGAAAAGTGTTCTGTTTTCTTGAATCACGTCGACCCGGGCCTTTTTTATCGCCGCGACCGTACCCGCGAGGACGACAAGATCATCGTTATTTTTCCGGGTAGTTTTCAATGGCACCAGGGATTGGACATCGCCATCGAAGCTTTTGCCCTAGTACAAAAGCGAGTGGCAAACTGTGAGTTTCACATTTACGGCGGTGGAGACGAAAAAGCGGAATTGATTGAGCTCACGGAAAAGTTGAGCTTGAATGGCAAGGTAAAAATTTTCGATAGCGCTCCGTTGGAGACCATCGCCGACCTGATATCCAATGCAGACCTGGGCGTGGTTCCCAAGCGCGCGGACTCCTTTGGCAACGAAGCTTACAGCACAAAAATCATGGAATTCATGTCCCAAGGCGTCCCGGTAGTGGTATCCCGGACGAAGATAGATAATTTTTATTTCGACAATTCGGTGGTTCGTTTTTTTACCTCCGGGGATGTAAAAGCCCTGGCAGACGCGATGTGCGATGTGATCGAAAATCGCGGACTTCGCGAAAAGTTGATCGCCGGTGGATACCGTTATGTGGATCTTCACAGCTGGGATCGCAGAAAACATGAGTATCTGAATCTGGTGGATACGCTCTCGACGCAAATCTTTTCGAGTACCGGTTCGCGGGCGATTGAGCCCGTGCATGCCGATCGATGAGACGGCGCTAGAGCACAGTGTGCTACGGTCCTCGAAGCATAAGCGAGATTCGTATTATTCGTATTAATGGAAGCGAGAGCGATGACAAATTCTATCGACCGCCGCGAAAAGCTGAGCTACGAGCAATTTGCGAAGGAATATCTCTACGCCAACAAGCCGGTGATCGTTACGGACGCCCTTCGCGACTGGAAAGCGCTGCGCCGTTGGACCCCGGACTTTTTCAAGAAGGAATTTGGGAGTATGAAATTTACCCTGGACGACAGTTCTAAGGGAAAAGTTGCTTACAAGGGCCAGGGGAATGGCGCCGTCGAATACACCATGGATCGCTTTATTGATCGTGTTCTTTCTTCGACGGAAGCCGATCCAGCACCGTATTTCCGCAATCAGGTGCTGTACGAATTATTTCCGTCGCTAAAAAACGACATCGAGCCGCTTCCTGAATATTTTCAACCGAACTGGCTGCCTGATCATTACATGGTCAAGTATGTTAGCGAAGTATTGAACCGCGGGGCGGCTTTGGAGCTATACATCGGCGGAAAAGGCGGCGCTTTTCCGGTCTTGCATTATGACGGGGCTGGAACTCACGCGTTCCTGATGCAAGTGTACGGGCAAAAGAAATTCATCATTTACCCGCCGAATCAGGAGCAATTTTTGTATCCGTCGCCGGAAAAGCAGAACAATTCGTTGATAAACAGTATCGACAATCCAGATTTAGGGAAATTTCCTCTTTTCGCAAAAGCGCAACCTACCGTTTTCGTTCTGGAGCCGGGAGAATTGTTGTTCATACCCAGTCATTGGTGGCACACCACCAAAATGTTGACGGCCTGCATTTCAGTTTCGGCCAATGTGGTGAACCAGTCGAACTGGCATGAACTAGTCAACTTTGTGTCCATGCGCAGGCGGAATCCGCTGGTTTCTTTTGCTAGTCGCATGTATCTCACCGGTGCGGGTGCGAAGAGGTCCTGGCGGGACCGCGAATGGCGAAAACGGGCCCAGAAATCGGCTCGATAGCGCAAGTTATTGCGCCGCAGTGGCACAATTTTTGGTCGGGCACGATTGCGTAAGCATGAAAAGCCAGCTCGCTAATCCTGATCCAGTCAGCAACTCTGATTTAAATTTTTTGCAATTCAGAGTATTAACAAATCCATGAATCGCACCTCTCTCTCCGGCGCTTTCGCCCTTTCTCCGATGCAACAGGGAATGTTGTTCCATCATTTGAAAGAACCACATTCCGGCGTGGACATCGAGCAGATCGTCGTTCATCTCCCGGAAAAAATCGATGTACAGCGACTGGAGATGGCATGGCAGTGGCTGGTAAGACGGCACGATATTTTGCGTACGAAGTTTGTTTGGGAGGGCAACGAGACACAGCAGGAAGTATTGCCTGCAGTAACCGTGCCTTTCGTAGTTCACGAGGAGCGTGGACTCTCAAAGAAGGTTCAAGACGAACGGCTTAAAGAATTTTTGCAGGCTGATCGCGTGCGCGGTTTTGATCTTAGCGAAGCCCCAATGCTTCGGCTCACGTTGTTTCAATGGGGCGAAGAATTTTTTTCGTTGGTTTGGACTTTTCATCATGCGTTATTGGATGGGCGCTCTTACCCGGTACTCTTGCGCGAAGTGTTTGAGGCGGACGCGGAATTAAGAACAGGCGCGATTGCCGAGCGCACCGAACCATTCCCTTACCGGCGATATATCGAGTGGTTGCAGGAAGAGAATTTTGATGCGGCGGAAGAGTTTTGGAAAAAACAGCTGGCTGGTTTTGCGGCTGCGACGCCCCTCGTGGTTGACCGGCAATCACCGCCGGAAGCCGCGACCTATCAACAGGGCGAGGCGTGGGAGCGGCTTGACGCAAGCGCCACCGCTGCGTTGCGAAAATTGGCCAAGACTAATGACCTGACCCTCAACACCGTGGTTATGGGCGCGTGGGGGATTCTGCTTCACAAATATTCGCGAGAAGAAGACGTAGTCTTTGCGGCCACGCGTGCTGCGCGTAAATCGTCGGTGCCCAACGCCGATGAAACGATAGGGCTATTCATAAATACCGTTCCGGTGCGGGTGCAGATAAAAGATGACGACGCGGTAATTTCGGTTTTCAAAAATGTTCGCAAGCTGTGGCTGGAGATGCGGCCTTACGAACATACGCCGCTGGCACGGGTGAAAGCTGTCAGTCAAGTTCCGCCATCCCAGCCGTTATTCGAGACGCTGTTTGTATTTGAAAATTACCGGCTCGACACAGCGATGCGTGCGTTGGGTGGCGAATGGTCGAAGCGGCACGTTGAGTTACATGAGCTTACTAATTTTCCGATTACGTTGGCGG
>Ga0073928_10004877_pt1 | contig 19303 bp, 17 predicted proteins | sample PaiPotPPA55metaG_FD_76969 | JGI IMG/M metagenome (GOLD analysis project Ga0073928, IMG submission 76969) | Iron sulfur acid spring bacterial and archeal communities from Banff, Canada, to study Microbial Dark Matter (Phase II) - Paint Pots PPA... ...
AGGTTTCGGGCACCGGTCTCTGCTCGCCATTTTCTAATTTCCGTTTAGCCGTGGCTGAGACTGGTTCGATTGCAGACAGAGACCGGTTCGCGGAGTGCCCTTCGGGGATCAGGCGGACGCCGGCTCGAGTCCACAGCCTCGGCAGACTCTTTGACCGAGCGATGCGCATCTTAAGCCGGAAGGCCGTCCTTTTTGGTTGCTCTGGCAGCCGAAGCTTGCGTCCATTCACGGACACATCGACAAAAGGCTCCTGGAAAACCTGGATCGCTTGAGTCGCAGTAGCATCACGCGATAGACAGCTCACGTTTTGTATTTGGGCCATGCTGTACCTCTCTCTACATCTTGTATGTGGTTGAGGTCATAGCAATAGCCCTATTATGTATTGATATTGCAGCGAAAGCTGGATCAATCCTTCGGTTAATTCACCGTGGGCGCTCAGAGTCTTGACTCAGCTAGGCCGCGACAATTGGTGTCCGGTGCGAACGTAGCCTTCATGGGCCATGCTTTCACCCATTTCACGGTAGGCCGCCCGCTCACGCGGCTGCCAAGTCGCCAAACCGTCCACGTAACGGTTATACATGCAGAATGCAGCGGCGATCAGCACGGTGTCGTGGATTTCTTTGTCGGTCGCGCCATGCTGCCGGGCGCGGGCAATATCTTCAGAGGTGACCTGTTTCCCACCCTTCTGTACCTTGCCGGCAATGTTCAGCAGCGCCTTCAAAGCGGTTTCAGGATTTATCTTGATGCGATCAATCAAATCATAGTTCCCGCCAAGATGTACGGCCGCCGCAGCGCTGTGAGAGAGTTGGCAGAAGTCACAATTGTTCCGGTACGACACGTAAGCAGCGATCATCTCGCGGTCCGCCGAGGTCAGTGTGTTCGGCCCGCGCAGCAGTACTTCTGCCAGTGCGAGTAATGGCTGTGCAGTATCTGGGCTGAAGGCCAGCGGGCCGATAATGCCCGGTAATCCTTCTCGAAGCTGAATGTGAGCCATGAATGTACCCTCCAAAAAATCTAAACCTTGAATGTGGGACTAAACTCCGAGAACTTTTGATGCCATGAGTGTTCCCTCCACCCGGCTCCTTACTTTGGCAAAACTGATTTCGCGAGAAGTGGAAGTGTCGTCGGCGAACGGAGAAAACCCGCAATCGTCGGTAGCCCCCAACGATTCGAGTGGAATCAATTCAGCCGCTTCGAGCACGCGATCTCGCACTTGCTCCGGACTCTCTACTCTGGGATTGATTGGGTCCGTGACACCGACGAAAAGCACCTGACCAGGCTTCAGCAGTTTTCGGATCGCGGTTAAGACTCGCCTGCGGTCGGGCTCGTTGGCCAACTGAATGTAGAAACGGCCAACATTCAAACGAAATAGGGCTGGCAGTAAACTCGTGTAGGCGACATCCGCGCTGTGCGTGGAGTCCTGGTCGCCACCGGGGCAGGTATGCACTCCAATCCGCTGCCGTTCAGCAGCGGTAAAGCGGTCGAGCACGCAGTTGTTTAACTCGATGAATGCATCTAGCACGCCGCCGGAGGTATCGAGTTTAAGCGCCAGTCGCCCCTCGGTGAAGTCGATCTGTACGCAAACGGCACCCGCATCCAGACACTCCCGAATGTCCCGTGCCGCTTCTTTAATAAGATCTTCCAGGAAAGCCTCCCGCGAATAGCCGGGCAGACCACTTTGCGGATAGAGCAGACTTAGCGCCGACGCGGAGATCACCGCCTGTTTCAACGGTCGGCGTGCGTACACCTGAGCAACTTTGAGGTAAGCCACAGCATAAACGCCGTATCGAAAGGGGCCTGCAGTCAGCCTGGGTAGCTGTCGCGTGTGCCCGTCGGCAAAGGGAATTACCACACCGGTGGCAGCTAGATTGCTGAGTCCTGTAAGGGGATACGTCGCAAAACTTGGCTTGGTCTGTTCGCCATCTGTGATGATCGGTGAGCCGGTATCCTCAAAGCGTGCGATCGTGTCGCGCAGGGCGGCTTCCTCGGCGACGTGGAGCTGCTCGGCAGAAATCCGCCCAGCTGCGTGAGCACTGAGCGCCGCCAACAAGTGGGTCGGGCGTGGGATGCTTCCGATCGGTTCGGTGGGTAGCGGCATGGTTTTGTTACGCAGCTCAGTTTGAACTAGAAATTCAACCTCGAGTATTCTGCAGCGGCCTTTGGCGGCTTCTTAACAGCACGCGTCGCGCCAAGTCAAACCCACGCCGCGGTATGATGCCGCTACTGCGCCCGCCTCGCCATGGCCCATCGCGGCGAGTATGGTTTCGCGCGCAAGCTGCGACCTTCGATGACGAGGCCCTTGCCCTTGCTAAGGCTCGACCAGGGCGGTAATCTCACCCTCGAAATCTGGTCATCGGGTGGATCTCGGTTGAGATGGTTACGTTAGCAATCCTCACCACGGGAGCCAATCGTGGGCTCGGCTTCGAATTTGCCAGTCAACACTTGGCTGACGGATGGCGCGTATTTGCCGCGTGCCGCAACCGGAACGCCGCAAGCAAGCTCCGATGCTTGGGGGGCTTACTCAGCGAGAGCGCGTCGCCCATCTCACGGCCCGGGGCGAGGCCGCGATCGAGGCGGGACTGCCGTACTGGCGCAAGGAGCGGACCACGGCCTTGGTGCGGTCTTCCGCCATCGGCGAGTTCGCCGATCAGCTCGACGCCGTGGGGGCGCAGATTCCCGCGTGAGACCGAGCGTGGCCTGTCCTGCTCGAGCTGAAACGAGACGGGTCTGGTGGGTTTTCGCAATGCTTGCCGCGAGGCGCAGCCAGTTATCGCCGTCGGGCGATGGATCGACAAGACCCGCAATGTCCTTTAGCGCCATCTCGCTAATTTCTGCCAGGAATCGCCCGGTCCAGCCTCAACTCCGTCTGCGCCGGGACGGTTTTGCCGCTCATGTGTTCCATAAGTCCGATCATGGCGAACGGCATCGGCAGCAGATTCATGGCAAAATGCCAGATCACCCGATATCCCACCGCAAATTCCTGGCTGCCGACGATGTCCGCGCCGCCGAAGAGTGTGCTCAGCCCGATTGGCTTTCCAATGAAGTACGCCGATAGCGTGAGCATGAGGTGCTCATAGAGGTGGAACCCTTCGATCAAGAGCGCCCAGCGAACCCACCTGGATCGCACGCAATAATACAGGCAACCGAGGCTCGTCAGAAAGATGCAGTTGGCGATGAGGTGTAGCAGCTCCATTCCCATCATCATCTGCCGCGGCGCGTCCGCAGTGGGAAACAAGATGAGGCCGGCTTGGCGGACCATCGCTGTCACCCATGGCGACATCCACGGGGCATCACGACCGCAGATGGCGGAGAGATCCCCGAGGATCCAGACGCCGAGCTGCATGGCGTGCTCCGCGAAATGACCGACCTGGAACGCCAATCCGAGCCCGGCGACGGCGGCGGCCAGCACCGTCCCCAGATCCAGCCATTGGCCCGGCGCAGGTGCCTCTAAGGTGTGTTCTGAAGCCATGCTGTGATCCCCTTCATGCCCGCGGCGGAACGATTGGCCGAGCGCGTTTTGAGATTGCTTCCAGCTTGCGATGAGACAGCATCGAGATCACGGGAGAATCATGGGAGAATCACGAAGCGGTTCAACCGATTGGCCGAGCGATTCCGGGCATTTCGGCCGCCTTGCGCGTCAACGCGCGGCCGCGCGACGCGACCGGCTTAGCAAATCTGCGGCCAGGAATGGTTGCGCGGCGGCCTGGAAGTCGAGGTCCGGATAGCGTGCGCGCACCAGCCCCTCGAACATCATCAGCGCCCAGATCGCCGAGACAAAACCCGGTGCGCCGGGCAGTCCGTGGCGGCGGTGCAGGTCGAAAACGCGAAACACGAACTCAGCGATCAAGTAACTTTCTGCCGCACGTCCGTGATAAGCCTGGATCAGAATGTCGACGTCGCGCTGAAAGGCAGCACGATCCAGGCCATCGGGGATATGCAGCGCCGATCTCAGGATGGCGGATCCACAGGCATCGGCGTCGTTGCAGGCGAGACTCAGAAAGAAATCGCGAAAGCAGCATCGGTCATCGTCGTCGAGATTTGCGATCAGTCCGGCGTCGATCAGGGCTAGCGCACCGTCGGCGCAACGCAATACATGGCCTGGATGCATGTCGCAGTGAACCACGCCGCGGACGAAAATCATCGCATACCGCAGATCGAGCAGATCGCGCGTTGCGCGCCGGAAAGCCTTGTCGGGAATAGCGGTCTGCATCAGCTGAACGGCATCCGGAACGAAATCCATGACCAGCACATCAGGTGTCGTCAACGCGACGTCGTGGGGTTCCGGCATGACGAGCGCCCATGCGCGGGCAACATGGCCCGAAAGGCGGCGAGGTTCCGGCTTTGAGCCACCATGTCGGTTTGCGCCGACAACATCGACGCGATCATGTCGAACGTCTCGACCACCAGCAGGTCGCGTGCAAATCGCGAGCGTCCGACCATGCCGGCAATCCAGCGGAAGCTGGCAAGATCGCGCTCGATCCGCCCGGCTATGCTGGGGCGGACCACCTTGACGGCGACGGCCTGCGCGTCGTAGGTCGCGGCCCGGCACACGATTGCGATGCTGCCACATGCGACGGGAATGTCCGAGACGGCTGCAAAGACATCGGACAGCGGGCGACCCAGTCCCGCCTCGACGGCGCCTCGCGTCTTTCGAGGCGGCAGCGGGCGGGCCCGATCCTGCAGCCGCATAAGCGGTTGCAAAACGGGCTCCGGAAACAGATCGACCCGGTAGCTGAGCATCTGCCCGATTTGACGGAGATCGGCCCAAGCGCCTCGATGCAGACCGCCAGGGTTTCCCCGGCCGCCGCATAAAACCGTCGCCGCCCTCGCGAGGCCGCGAACAGCATCAGCGGCAGCCGCAAAGCGGCGATAGCGGAGGCGATCGCCAAAATCGTCATGAGCCGAAACAGCTGAGGGATTTTCATGGCGCGGCGAGGGCGTAGTGCGTCTCTCCTTTCAGGCCCATGCGACCAAGAATCGAGCCGAACGTTACCATGCCGCAGTTGCGTGCCTGCCGCACGAACCGCAGCACGAAAGCCAATGGTCTTCGGAGCCATCATGCGCAGCAGGCCCGCGTCATCGATATCCTGAAACGCCCGTGTCTCATTGAATCCCGCCGCGTGAACCAGAGCTGTGATCGGCCCGAACCGGCGGGCGGCCCCGGATACCGCGCAGGCTAAGGCCTCGGGATCGGTGACATCGACCAAGGCATAGCTGCAGCGAATGCCCACGGCGCGGGCGCGCGCAAGGGTCGCCGCGACCGCCTGCTCGTGTTCGGAGCTGCGCCCGACCAGAACGATCGCTGCGCCGGTTCGCGAACCGAGCCGCAGCGCACATTCAGCGCCGATGCCTTTCGTGCCGCCCGTGACCAGCACGACATCGCGATCGGCCAATCGATTGTCCGCGGTGAGTTCGGGCGATTCCAACGAAAAGCAAGGTTGGTAACGCAAGCCGTCTCGGCCAATACGCACTTCGCGGAATTCGTCTACGCCGGCCATCAGTTCACGCGCAATATCGTCGCGTTTCACGCCCGGCAAACGCTCTATCGTCACGACCGATTCGAGCGCCAGCGAACGCGCGAAAGCTGCGACAGCGGCGCCCGCATGGCAGATCGCCAGATACAGGATATTCTCCGACCTTGCCATCCGGCAGGCAGCGAACAGATCGCCGGCAGAAGTTTCATCCGCGTCCGTACCCAGCCAGACCAGCAGACCATCGGCGGTTTGCGCGCTATCGAATGTCAGGGCCAGGGCGCGTTCGTGGTCGCTGCCCTGAATGACCGAAGTTCTCCAGCGAACTGCCCGATTATCGTGCTGCGTTACAGCCGGCGCCGCGGTCCATCGAACCGCGAAAGTTCGCACCCATCGCCGGACGCCCGGTGTGCGAGACCAAGCGGGGCATGGTGCATTTTCAACACCCGATATTCGGACCTCATCATGAAGCGACTGCAAATGCATGGTCCCTCAATTTTCATATTTCCCTGTCAGGATGAGAGAGTTCATGATGGCGAACGCGTCGTCGATGCTGGGGGCATAAAACTGCTGACCAGTGTTCACATAGATAATGCGCGCCCGCCAATGCCGTGACGGCTGCCATTCCGTGGTTTCGTCTTCCCGCCAAAACCGGACCACGAGAACCTGATCGTCATCTGAATCAACCATTATTACGTCGCGAGCCAAGCCGCCAACGATGGGAAGGCATCCTTCCATCAGTCTTCGCCGCGAAGCTCCGCCGCCGCCCGGCAGAACGCTCGAAAGGGATTTAAGTGTTGGAATATCAGGCATCGATTGCGGCGTGCTCACGTCTTGATCACGATGCCATTACAGAAATGGCCGCCGCAATGGCTCGCCGCACTTGACGAAACGTGGCGCCTCAGGCATTACGAACGTAACCGTTCGATCGCTGATTCGGCACGGTAGCCTCGGGCCACCGGAAAAACTGTTCCTTCAACGCATCCATGCTATCGAAGATATTGCCGGATCGAATGTCTTCGGCCAGACGAACGGTTTGGGGCATCGGATCGACGCCAAGCTCGGTGCGAAACACAGTTCGCCACCGCTCATAGTGACACAGTGCCTTGCCGCGCTGCCCGTTGAGGACAAAGAGAAGGGCGAGACTGCGAAATACCGACTCGCGGAACGGATCGACCACCAGAATCCGGCGTGCTGCGGCGATGGCATCCTCATAGCATTCAGTGCTTCCATAGCAGCGCATCAGTTCGGATTCCGCCCGAACGTAGAGAGTATGCAGGCGTTCGCGCTCCTCGAGAATCCAATCAGCATCTTCGCCTTCCAGAAATGGCCCGGCATAATTCTGGATGGCGGACTCCAGCACCGCCATCCGCGCGGCGACCTCCGCGACCGATTGCAACTCCATCCGTTGCATTACGGCCGCTGCGAAGCGATGCGTATCGATGGTCAACCAGGGCGCCTTCTCGAGAACGATTTCCGCTCCGTAGGTGCGCAGGTTCTGTCCGCCTTCGCTGCACGGCTCGCGCGCCAGCAGCTTCCGCAGACGCCACAGCGCAGTATTGAACGCCGCCCGCGCGCGATCCGGATCGAGGCGTCCCCAGAACATGTCCGCGAGCCGCTCGCGCCGGTGGACATGGTCGCTGTATTCGAAGAGATAGCCCGACAATAGCCGTCCGGTGGGGCCGAGATCGTCGTTGATACGACTGCCGTCAACCGAAACCGTGAGCACGCCCAACATGCGAACACTCAACATCGCCGGTCCCCTTTTTACGAGGATTATCTACAGCTGCCTTTTTCACTATTAGATATCTGTTAACTTTTCAAACCATAAATATGTATTTTATTCGGCCTCAGGGCCCGACGCGCTATCGTCCTGCATCACGAAGAACTCACCGTACGTTCTTACCGGCTGTCGGGTTCGAGAGGAGCCGAAACGGTATCTTGCCCGGAACCGACCACCTGGTCGATCGTCATCTCCAGCGTGCCGCTTGCATCTCCCATCATGATGGGAAGCGTTTTGCCCGCTGCGATCTCGCCGCTCCGCGCATCGAGTAATTGCATTTCGAATCTCAACGCCTGGTCAAGTCAGGAACGAAGCGTCCGCCGATGCCATCGACGATCGCAGCGACGAAGGCTGCGACGCGCGATCGGCGAGCATGCGGCTCAAACGCACCGGAATTGAAGATAGAATCGGGGGGTCGAGGATTCGCGCGGATGTCATTTCAATTTTGCTTTCGCCGGACCAGCCGTTGCCTTCCACACGGATGGGTCCGCTGCGCCCACGGCGCAGTCCGTCGAGCGTGACCAGTTGCATGCCGGCGGCGGTCCAGGGAACCGCCACCGCGAAGATGTGCCAGACGCCGTGACCCGGATTCGGCAAGGAATAGGGACCGGGGTAGTTCGTTAGCGCGCAGACGGCAGGGATACCTTTCGGAATTGCCCGCGGAAACACTGCCAGGAAGATCAACCCGTCGCATCCCGAGTTGGAAACCGTACCGCAGATATGCCTCGACAGCGCCGGCAAGTCGGCCGACTCGAGCAGCGGTGCTCTGAGATCGCTAAGCCGGGTCGAAAGAAAATTTCGGGTCAGGCGCCAAAATGCGCGCGGCGACAAGCCGACGAGCTGATTGAATCGGCTCGTGAAAGTCCCGAGGCTGTTATAGCCGACCTCGAAACAAATTTCAGTGATCGAAAGATTGGAGCTCATCAGCAGACGTTTGGCGTGGTCCAGACGCAATGCATAATGAAACTGGATCGGAGGGATGCCGGTGGCATGACGAAACAGTCGATTAAAGTGGCACGGACTTAAACACGCGATATCCGCCATGTTGCTGTTTGTCATGGGCTGGTCGAGACGGCGGTTCATGGCGGTGACGACCCGCTCGAACCTTTGCAAGTAAATCAATTCGTTCCGTCCCACGACGTGGCCATGGTGCGGGGACATTGCGGCTTGATCGACACCCGAACCTGTAGAATGGTCGTCGTTGGGCTTATTCCCGTAGGTCATACGCACCTCCGCAATTTGCGCTGCGCCAATTTCTCTTCTCTTTTCTTCTTTTGTTTTTTTGGTTTTGCTTCTTGGTTTTGCGTCCAGCTGGTCTGGACGAAATTGAGCCGACCTCCTCCATGCTAGATCGAATTGACGAGTCCGGGATTGATGACCGCTCACCGCTGGATTGAGCGCGCCACTATTCGCAATCACGGCTTCATCACCCCGGTCACCAAGGCCGTCGTGATTTTATCGTGAGCAACGAAGGCCAGCTGCAAGGACGCTGCCGATAAAAGGCGGCGATTCTTTCGAGTTTGCCCGCATCTAGACTGCTCCGAAATTGAGGGATCGGGCCGGTGCCGTTGGCGCCAGCCGACATCGCACAGTCCTCGGCGCAATCCTTGGATCGGCGCTCCCCGCCGCTGTTTCATGGGGTTTGGATGTGAGCACGACCAGTGGAATTGGTACTCTTGTCGCTCCATCGTGGCTGCGCCACTCCACGCGCCCGCTGCGCCGGTTTCTCACGCTGTCCCCTGACCAGGCAAGCTTTCGGACGCGGAAATTCATCAGCGCCGATCCGTCAAAACAGCTGGCCCTCGAGATCGCGGGCAAGACATTCATCGGCGGTTACAACGAGGCGCTCGCGGCCGACCGCCCGGAAGATGTATTGCAGCACATCCATGCCGTTGCTCCGGCCCTGCGGGGCTTCGCCGTCGAAGGCGCCGCGATGGGTTGCGCCATCGCGGATATCCTGCCGTTCCGAAGGCGGTCTTTCGCAGAGCATCTGCAGACCTTCGAACGCGAATTCTCCTACCTCACGCATGTCGGCGCCGGCTGGGCGCTGGCCCGTGTTCCATGGCGCCGCGCCGCGATTCTCGCGCCACTCGATCCGGTCCATCATTGGCTGGCCTATGACGGCCTGGGTTTCCACGACACGTTTTTCCACCATCGCCGCATCCTTGCCGGCTGGCGCCGCCAGCCGTCCGCCTATGTCGCGCGCGCGTACGACCAGGGTGTCGGCCGGGCGCTGTGGTTCGTCGGTGGCAGGTCTGTCGCCATTGCGACAGACCTGATTCGCACCTTCGCCGAGGCTCGACAAAGCGACCTATGGTCAGGCCTCGGCCTCGCCATGGCTTATGCCGGGCCCGCCGACGAAACCGACTTGTCTGTGGCTCGTGGAAATTCCGGCGAGCGAGCAATTCATTTCGGCCAGGGCGTGGCGTTCGCCTGCGCAGCCCGCGCCAGGGCGCGGCACATTCCCGCGCACACAGATTTGGCCGCCAAGTTCGTGACCGGAATCGGCGCCGACGAACTTTCGGCCCTGGTGCGCGCGGCGCGTAATGGCCTCCCGGCCGACGCCGCCGATGCGCCGGCTTACGAAATCTGGAGACGCAGGGTCGCGAACGCATTGTCACCGATGCTGGAGCGACGATCATGATGCAGCGCCTGCGCCCTCATGCCGCCAAGTTCGCCACGGCCTCGATCGCCGCGGCGCTTTATGTTGTCGCCAGCCATCAGGTCGATGCCGTTGACGACCGAAGGCCTTCTTCCGAGCTTCCGAGTTTCGCCGCCAGCTATATCGGGCCTGCCGACAACGGCCAGCGCATGCAGACGATCCGGAACGTGCACCCCGCGCTAAAGCGCATCGATGCCTGGATCTCGTCCGTCGGCGCGGGTGTCGCGTTGGCGGATATTTCCGGGTCCGGCCGCCCGGCCGATATCTGTCTCGTCGATCCGCGCAACAACAGCGTGTCGGTACTGCCGGCGCCCGGTACCGGCGAGCGCTTCGCGCCGTTTGCCCTTCCCATTCCTTCGGAAGGATACGATCAGACGACCCTCGCCCCGATGGGATGCCTGCCCGCCGACGTCAACGAAGACGGCCGCATGGATCTCGTGGTCTATTATTGGGGCCGCACACCGATCGTATTCCTCCGCAACGATACGCCGGCGATCTCCGCATCGGCCTTTACGCCCGTCGAGATCGTGCCCGAGCGCGAAATCTGGAACACCAATGCCGCCATTCTTGCGGATGTCGACGGCGACGGACATCCAGATCTGATTTTTGGCAATTATTTCCGGGACGGCGACCGCGTGCTTGACGCCCACGCGACCACGGGCATTGAGATGCAGCACTCGATGTCGCGCGCTTATAATGGCGGCCGCAACCGGCTGCTGCTTTGGCAAGGCTCTACCGCTGCCACGGTTACCTATCGCGATGCCAGCGATGCTTTCACACCGGAAATGGCGACGGGCTGGACACTGGCGCTTGCCGCCCGCGACCTCGACGGCGACCTGATCGAACGTTCCGGCGAACGGCTGGCGCAATATCGCCACCTGCCGGAGATTTACGTCGCAAATGATTTTGGGCCCGACCGCCTGTTGCTCAACCGTTCTACGCCCGGACATCCCCGCTTCGAACTGGTCGAAGGCGAGCGCGGCCTGACGACGCCGAGATCGAAAGTTCTGGGCCAGGATTCCTTCAAGGGCATGGGCGTCGATTTCGGCGATCTCGTCGGCGACGGCCGCCCCGCCATAGCGGTGAGCAACATCTCATCGCCCTACGCGCTGCTCGAGAGCAATTTCCTCTTCGTCAATACCGGCGATGCCGACGCCTGGCTGCGCGGCAAGGCGCCTTATCGCGATGAGAGTTTTGCCAGGGGCACCTGGACCAGCAATTGGGCATGGGACATCAAATTCGCGGATCTTCTCAATTCCGGCCATCCCGCTCTGCTTCAGGCGATCGGCTTTGTGCGCGGACAACGAAACCGGTGGCCGGAATTGCAGGAACTGGCCATGGGAAACGACGAGTTGCTGCTGCACCCTGCGTCGTGGCCGCGGTTTTCCCAAGGCGACGACCTGTCCGGCCAGGATCATGACCGCCTGTTTCTTCCCGATGCGAACGGCAAATTCCACGATGTGTGGCCGCGCCTCGGCCTCGACCATGGAACCGTCTCGCGCGGGATCGCGACCGGCGACGTCTTCGGCGACGGGCGCCTTGCGGTCGTCATTGCGCGCCAATGGGAGCCTTCGCTCTTTCTGCGCAACACCTCGCCGAACGCCGGACGTGCGATCGTGATCGATCTGCGCGTGCCCGGCGCCGTGGCCGGCACCCGGGCTGCGATCGGCGCGGAGGCCCGCGTCATCGTGCCCGATGGCAACAAACATATCGTCGTTACCTCGGTCGTCGATGGCGGTTCGGGCCACAGCGGCAAGCGGGCGCCCGAAATTCATCTTGGCGTCGGCCAGACCCTCGAAAACGAGCTGCTCAAAGTCACGCTGACGTGGCGCGACGAAACCGGCGCGCGCAGCGAAGCGATTCAGGTACTGCCGGGCCGCTACCAAGTCGTTCTCGGCGAAACCGAATGTCGCAAGGCCTTCCCGGTCGATGCGAAACTCAAAGAGGAATCCTGCCGTGTCATCGGTTCTGGGTCGTGAATTCCCGGTCAAGCCCTCCAAGCCGCTGGCGGCTTCGGCCGCCATCGGTGTCGCCGAACGCTGGTATTCGGACAAGCGCCTCGGCGGACTATCGCGATTTGCATTCGCGATCACCGTGCTCAACATCTTAGGGCATGCCTTTCTCGGCTTCGAACAGTCCTGGATCACCCCTTTCGCGGCGCTCGCGGCCGCCTACGCCACCGAGTTCGTCGGCGAGACCATTGAGTCCCACTGCGCCGGTCGGCACGCGCGATATGCCGGATCGTTTCTCGATGTCGTGAAATTCTTCCTGTCGGCGCACATCAGCGGGTTGGCGGTCGGCATGCTGCTCTATGCCGCGGAAAATGTGGCCGCAATCATGTTCGCAGCATCCACGGCGATAGCATCGAAATATTTGTTCCGCGCGGTCGTCGGCGTAGGCCGCGACGGCCGGCCGATGATCCGGCATGTGCTCAATCCCTCGAATATGGGGATCACCACCACGCTGCTGCTGTTCCCGACCGTCGGGATCGCTCCGCCCTATCAGTTCACTGAGAACACCTCGGGCATCGTGGACTGGATTCTGCCCGTCATTATCATCTGCACCGGAAGCTATCTCAACATCAAGGCGACAGGGCGGATTCCGCTGATCCTGGCGTGGGCGTGCGCGTTTGCCGTGCAGGCCGCGATCCGCGCCACCATTAACGGCACGCCGTTGAGTGCGGGGCTGCTGCCGATGACCGGCTTCGCCTTCGTCCTGTTTACATTTTACATGATTACCGATCCGGCGACGACGCCGTCGAAAACGAAAAGTCAGATCGGTTTCGCGGTGGCCGTTGCCGTCTTCTATGCGCTGTTCATGGAACTGCACATCGTTTTCGGCCTGTTTTTTGCCCTCACCGCGGTAACGGCGATGCGTGGCGTCTGGCTTGCGCTGGCTCAGCGGCACAAATCGCGTTCTCCGGCGACCGGCTTCGCTTTCGATTCATCGGTGCGGGCGGCGTCCACCGAGTAGGAGCAGCGACCACATGGCATCGCCTCGGACTGACATCGCGATTCTCTCGACGTCGTGCCGCTTTCCCGACGCAGCGTCGCCGGCGGATCTGTGGGCGAACGTTCTGGAGGGGCGCCGATCCTTTCGCGGGATTCCGCCGCAGCGGCTGGATATGGCGCGCTATGCCGCCGAAGCCATTGGCGAAGCCGACTCGATCACGCGTATCCGCGCCGGTCTGCTGACAAATTGGAATTTCGACCGAAGCAAATTCCGGATTCCGGAAAAGACGTTCGCCGCCGCCGACCTGACGCATTGGCTTGCCCTCGAACTGGCGGCGGAGTCCATCGACGGCATTGGAGGTCCTGACAGGCTCGACCGGATGCACACTGCGGTCGTGGTCGCCAATACGATGGCCGGCGAATTCAGCCGCGCCGCATTGCTTCGCCTGCGCCTGCCGTTCCTCGAAGAGGTACTGGACCAAGCCAGCGATGCGGAAGGTTTCCCCCTCGATACCGCGACCCGGTTGCGGGATCGCTTCGCGGCTGGATTGCGAAGCCATTTCCCCGATCCCAACGAGGACAGCTTGGCGGGCGGTCTCGCCAACACCATCGCCGGACGTATCGCCAATCACTTTGACCTCGGGGGCGGCGCCTACTCGGTCGATGGCGCATGCGCCTCATCGCTGGTCGCGCTGGCCGATGCCGCCAACCTGCTGGTGAGTGGGCAAGTCGACGCGGTCGTGGTGGCCGCCGTCGATCTCAGCCTCGACCCGTTCGAACTCGTCGGATTTTCAAGAAACAGTGCACTCGCCACCGACGAAATGCGGGTGTTCGATGCGCGCGCCGGCGGTTTTTGGCCCGGCGAAGGCGGTGCCAGCGCCGTACTGATGCGGGAAACGGACGCGCGGTCGCGGGATTTGCCGGTGCTGGCCAGGATTTTGGGCTGGGGGCTCTCGACCAATGGTGCGGGTGGCCTAACCCGCCCCTCGAGCGAGGGACAACTTGCTTCTTATCGCCGCGCCTATCAAATGGCGGGAATGGATCCCGCCGATCTCGCCTTCGTGGAAGCGCACGGGACCGGCACCGCAGTCGGCGATCCGATCGAGGTGCGCGCTTTGGCCGCGCTTCGCGACAATGCCCGATCCGCGCTGCCGATCGGCTCGATCAAGGCCAACATCGGTCACACCAAGGCCGCCGCAGGTTTCGCCGGCCTTATCAAGGTGATCGAAGCGCTGCGCCACGGCATCGTGCCGCCCCATGTCGGCTGCCTTACTGCGCACCCCGTCTTTGCGGAAGTCGGCAACAGCATTCGCCCGGCCCTGTTGGCGGAGCCGATCGACGGACGCCCTGCCCTTGCAGGTGTTTCGAGTTTCGGATTTGGCGGCATAAATGCGCACGTCGTGATCGAGCGGACCACAGCGGCCGCGCGTCCCACCACACTGCCGCGACCGCCGGTCACGCAGGACGCAGAGCTGTTTCTGTTTTCCGGCGATCGCACCAACGAAATCATGGCGCGAGTCGTGGAGTTGGAACGCCGGGCGCCGGCACTATCGATGGCCGAGTTTACCGATGCTGCGGCACATGCGGCCTCGACCTTGCGCTACGGCTCGATCCGGCTGGCGGTCGTCGCTTCCAACGGGGCTGAACTTGCGGACCGATTGTCCCAGGCCAAACAGGCCATGCTGTCCGGCGATGCGTCGTTCGCCGGGCCTGCCGACGTCGTGATCGGCCGGCCAACCGGCCGGCCTCGCATCGGCTTCATCTTCCCGGGCCAGGCTGTGCCGTGCCGGCCCGATGGCGGAATTTGGCGGCAACGTTTTTCCGATGCGGCTGATCTGATCGCGCGCATTCCGTCCTGTTCCGGGGCCGACACGACTGCAACCGACATCGCGCAGCCGGCTATCGTTGCATCGTCGCTGGCGGCGCTGCGCGTTCTGGACCGGCTCGGTGTGACGGCCGATATCGTTTCGGGTCACAGCCTTGGCGAGATCACCGCACTGAGTTGGGCCGGCGCGCTGGATCACGTGGCGGCAATTGATCTCGCCCGCGCCCGCGGATCGATCATGGCCCGATTCGGCTCGTCCGGCGGCGCCATGCTCCGCGTCGCGCTTTCTGCCGACGATGCCGAGCGGCTATTCGACGATGGCGAGACAGTCGTGGCGTGCCGGAACGGCCGTGCCGACACGGTTATCGCGGGCTCCGCCGGCGCTATCGCCGCGGCCGCCGTGCTTTGCGCCGCGCGCGGCATCGAAACCTCGCACCTTGCAGTATCGCATGCATTCCATAGTGCGCATATGGAAGGGGCAGCGATTCCGCTGGCAACGGCGCTGGAGGCTTTCCGATTCCAGCCGATCGCGGCACCGGTGATATCGACCATCACCGGCGCGCCACTTGCGCCGGACTCGGCCCTGCGAAGCCTTCTGGTCGATCAACTGACAAAACCGGTCCTGTTCGACCATGCCCTCGAGGAGATGGCAAAAAAATCGGACATTCTCGTCGAAGTCGGCCCAGGACATGGCCTGACGCGGCTGGCGCAGGATTGGGTACTGACGGCGATGTCCGTCGATGCGCTGGGGGGCACGTTCAAGCCCCTGCTTACCACACTTGGCGCGCTGTTCGTGGCCGGTGTCAATATCCGCGCCAATGCGCTCTTTGAAGATCGCAACGTCCGCAGTTTCGACCTGGCAGCGGCGCCGAGCTTCATCGAGAGTCCCTGCGGTAGCGGAAACGCCACAAAGACTGTTGAGCGCCGGATTGCGGCTGCGCCGGTCATCGAGGAGATCGAGGTCAACGGGCCCGTGCAGGGCGAACCGCTGGCCGCCGTCCTGTCCGTGATCGCGGCAGAGACCGGATTGGACATCTCCCGCTTCGGCGCCGACGATCGATTCCTGGACGCGTTCCATCTCAACTCGCTCGCGGTCGCCCGCATCGTGCGGGCGGCGGCAAAAGCCTTGGACGCCCGCGTTCCGGCCGTGCCGACTGAGTTTGCCAACGCGACGCCGCGCGTGCTGGCAGACGCGCTGGCGGAACTCTGCGAATTCGGCACCAGCGCCAGCGGCGCAAAGCAAAGGATCGCGGGCATACGGCCCTGGGTCCGCACCTACGGGATGCAATGGCAAGCGGGGCACGAACCTGAGGCGACCGCCACCCCGTGCCGATGGTCGAGGGCGACGATCGGCCAGGACATGCCCTCGGCTTTCGAAGGTGGCTTCAACTCCCGGCTGCTGGTCTCGATCGCCGGATCGTTCGGATTGGAGTCGGCGGAACGCCTTGTCGCGCTGGTAGCGAGCGCGGCGAAGGCCGGGGTCGAACATTTGGCGCTCTGCCACAGCCAATTACCGGTCGCGGCCTTCGCCCGGTCGATCGCAAGCGAAGGACATTTCCGATCGGTCCGCGTCATCGATCTCGGGAGCGCCGGCGTCGACGATCCGCAGGTCGGTAAATTGCTTTCAGCCGACATCGAGAGCTACTACGAGGTCCGGCTTGCCGAAAACGGAGGGTTCGAGACGCCGGCATTTATGCCGTCATCTCCCGCCTCGTCCTCACTAGCCGCGATCACTGCGGAGGATGTCGTCGTCGTCGCCGGTGGCGGCAAGGGTATCGCTGCCGAATGCGCACTCCGTACCGCGAGCCGTGGAGCTGCCGTCATCCTGGTCGGACGAAGCGCGGCTGACGATACGGAGGTCGCCGCAACTTTGGATCGCGCCAATCGAAAAGGCCTGCGTTGCCGCTACGTCCGGGCGAATGTGCTGGATCGCATCGCACTGCGCGACGGACTTGCGCCCGTCACGCGCGAGTTCGGGCCCGCCACCGTCCTTATTTATGCTCCCGCGGTAAACGAACCGAAGCGCCTCACCGATCTCGATGCGGACGGGATCAGGAAAACCCTCGCTCCCAAAACAATCGGGCTTGAGGTGACCTTACAGACCTTGGGGCCACAGCTGCGGCGACTGGTGACCTTTGGCTCCATCATAGGCTGCATCGGGCTGGAGGGCGAAGCTCATTACGCGCTCGCCAACGCGATTCAGACAGCGGCTACCGCCGCATGGGCGGCCGCCGCGCCTCATCGTGCCGCACTCGCCATCGAATGGAGTCTCTGGGGCGGCACCGGCATGGGCGAACGGTTAGGCACCATCGAGCGGCTTAGCGCCCTAGGTGTCGACGCCTTATCGGTCGACGACGCGCTCGATGTCTTCGACGGGCTGTTCGCCGAGAACGCGGTGGGCGCGGTTGTCGTCACCAGCCGGTTTGGACCGCCGCCGGCTCTGTCGTTGGGCACGCAGGAGCTTGCACTTCTGCGCTTCGTGGACGAGCCGAAGGTGCATTTCCCTGGTGTCGAACTCATCGTTGAGACGAGTCTCTCGCATGGCCGCGACCCCTATCTTGGCGATCATGCTCTCGACGGTCACGCCGTGCTGCCGGGCGTCATGGGCCTGGAGGCCATGACGCAAATCGCCGGTTCGCTGATGCCGTTTGGCGACCATATTACCGCAAGCCGTGTCGCCTTTGAACGCGCACTTCGTGTCACCGCAGATAGCGAGATGAGGATCAGGATCGCGGGGCTTCGCACCGGCCATTCGCTCGTAGAGGTTGCCGTGTTCGCCGAGGACGATGATTACGCCGCGCCATGCATGCGGGCGACGTTCAGTACTGAGCCGATCACGCCGGCGCCGATCGACCTACCGCGGCCTGGTGAGCACTTTTCCGCGGCGCCGCTCTACGGGCCGCTGTTCTTCGGAGGCAACCACTTCCGGCGGCTCGCCTGTTTCGAGGCAGCGACTTCGCGCCATATTTTGGCACGGCTGCAGCCGGACGAAGACATACGATGGTTCAGCGCCTATCAGCCGGAGCAGATTGTGCTCTGGGATCCCGGCACGGCCGACGCAGCACTCCACGCCCTGCAGGTCGCTGTGCCACACAAGCGGGTGCTTCCTGTCGGCGCCGAGCGAATTGAAATCGACCGCAGCGCCGACGTTCCCGTTGCAATCCGTGCCGTTGAAAAAGCAGCGTTTGCGGGCACCTACGTCTTCGACATCATCGCAGTTGATGACCAGGGCTGCGCCGCCTATCGATGGACCGACGTCACCTTCCGTGCCGTCGGCCCGATCGACATGCTTCCGGTGCTCGCCGCAGCGCCCCAGCTCGCACGGCCTTATCTGGAGCGGGTGGCGAGAGAGGCGCTCGGCGACGACACGATTGAAGTGGCGCTGATCCATGACGGCTCCCGTGCATCACGGCGCGCCAACGCGCTTAAGACATTAGACCTCGACGGAATGGTCGAACGCCGCACCGACGGCCGTCCGATCCGTATCGATGGGAAAGGCTCGATTTGCCTTTCGTACGACGATACCATAACGCTGGCGACGACAGCGAGCAGCCCTATCGGCTGCGACATCGCAAACACTCGCTCGGCGGCTGCGGACAATCTCGATGAACTCCACCGTCACGTCGCAATTGAGGTCTGCCGCAAGCTCGGGCGCAAGCTGACCGGCACTTTGCACTCGCCGATACCTGGCGCGGTTACTGCCATTGCTGACGTTGACCTGGTCGCCATCGATCTGCCGACCCCGTCAGGCTCTCACACGGTTGCGTTCGGCCGCGTGAGGAATCCGAGCAATGCCGCGTTTCGACCTTCATCTTTCTCGATTAGTGAGGCCGCGCAATGAATGTGAACGTCCAACAGGTGGGACCGCCCGCGCCCGCCACGCGCGTTCGACCCAGCTTTGTCTATCGTCATATCGTCTCGTTCGAGGAGACCAATCTCGTCGGCAACGTCTACTTTGTGCGGCACATTGCCTGGCAGGGGCGCTGTCGCGAAATGTTTCTCAAACAGTATGCTCCGGAAGTTCTTGCAGATATTGTGCGCGATCTGCGTCTGGTTACGCTTCGTGTCTCATGCGAATATTTCGAGGAATTGAATGCGTTCGACGAAGTCGACGTGCGGATGTCGCTTGCGCACCTTCGCCAGAACAAGCTTGGGCTGAACTTCACCTATCTCAAGATCGACTCACAGCGACGCCAGATCGCGGCGCGGGGATTTCAGGAGATCGGCTGCATGCGGCTTACTGAAAGGGGCCTCGTTCCCATCAACGTTCCATCATCCCTTGCGGAAGCTTTGAAGCGGTTTCAAGCGATGCCTTGAACGGCGCCGGCAAGCCAGCACACGAGACGGTCAAGGCGCTGATCATCGCAAACGGCTTCCGGTTTGTTGGAGCGGATCTCCTGGGCGGCGACGGGAGGCGTGTCATGCATTGGCCACCACGCCTGGGAAGCGCGGGGTCGGTTGTCTTTCGAGACTAGCTTGCGACGGCTGCTCAATTGCGTTAGCTAAGATTTAATCTGACATGTGGTGTCCTGGACCCCACGGCGAATCGTAAGCCGAGGCGGGGCGCGGAGCGGTCGGGGTGGCGAAGCGCCCCGCCTCGGCGAATTGGAG
>Ga0073928_10004879_pt1 | contig 19294 bp, 28 predicted proteins | sample PaiPotPPA55metaG_FD_76969 | JGI IMG/M metagenome (GOLD analysis project Ga0073928, IMG submission 76969) | Iron sulfur acid spring bacterial and archeal communities from Banff, Canada, to study Microbial Dark Matter (Phase II) - Paint Pots PPA... ...
GAGAACATTCTGTGCCGTCTTCTACCAGATCACTGCGCCCAAGAAAATAGGGACGACTCTTCAACGAGCCGTCCCGCACCGCGAACGATCCCTCTTACACTGCTACGGCGACGTTATGGAAGGAATTCGCCGACTCTTACGCATGGTTGTCTTAACATCGCCATATCACTCATTGACCCGGGTTCTGAGTGCTAACGCCTGATTACGTCAATTGAGGACGGGTCCACGTGTGATGAGTCCCCTAGCTGGCGGTGCGAAATTTGGAAGGACGGTGTTCTTGTTCTATCGACGCGAGCATGGCTCGAGCTTGTAGGATCAGTTTCGACGCGAGCTGATTCTTTGAAACTACCGCGTGTATGCCAGCCGCACGTGCTAGCTGTTCAACATGGGGTCCGTCTTGGACGGTGAACAAAATAATCCGTGTATCGGGCAGAAGTTTCCTGAGCAGCGGTGCTGCATCGAGCCCAGTCATCACGGGCATAGAAAGGTCCAAGATGATTAGGTCGGGTTTGAGACTTTCAGCTTTCTCAACCGCGTCACGTCCGTTTTCTGCTTCCCCTGAAACTTCAAAGTCAGGGGTTAATTCAAATAGTTGGCGCACCAAGGAACGCACGACGGAGTTGTCATCCACCAGTAAAACGCGCTTCTTAGGCATTTGAATTTGCCCCTTAGCGCAAGGTTGGATGCGTAAAGCCGGTGGTCTGGCAGTTACTTTTTGTTCCAGTCCGGATAGCCTAGCTTTTCCCTCTGGATGTCCCGCAGAGTCCGTATGGCGTCAGAAATGGCTTGCTGCTCCTCGTGCCCCTGTGCGCACTCGACCAATGCTTGCGACCGCAGGAAGATGGCTGCTTCTGCGGCATCCACGAGCTTCCGCAACTTCTGCGCGTCACCTTCAAGAAGTGCCGCTTCAAACTCGCGCTGCCAGTGCGGGTATTTTATGTTCTGGGATGTTGAAGTATCGTGGTCAGTCATTGGCGTTCTCCCTAAGAGTCTCTAACAAAACCTAAAAGTCCCCGCAAGGTGCATAAACAAGTGGCACATCCCTCACGCGCAGTGAGGCGAACAACTCACTTGTGAATTAAATTTAGGCGTTACGCGCCCGTGGTTCTCGTGTGATCGGCGCAAATATGGGATGTAAACTCTTTGTCGCGCTGCAATTCGAAGTTGCTCATCATTTCATCGAAAGATTTGCCGGTGGGCGCACTAGAGGGTTTGAACCGCCAGCCACATTCGGAGCAACCAAAACCCTGAAAACGCTTTTCCTCAATCCATACCAGCTTCCGGCTCATTGCCGCCTGTATCGCAACGCCCCAACGAGTACCCGCTTGCCGTCAAGGGACGAAACGTTCTGGTTCGCCATTAACGGCTCCTTTCGTAGCGGCGTACTGCCTGATTCCATTACCTTGAATTTCATTGGTATCTCCACCTTCTCAGGACAAGAGTCCGCCTTAAAGCGTGCAGGCCGGGTGCCAATGTCGAGCGGCGAGCGGCGATTCCTTTAATTGCATTGTTCTTAGGAAGTTAAGGGGGATAGGGCAGCTTGGACTAGCGGCGATTCGTGGGGTTCCGGTGGCCCGGTTCCACCAGGATGGTGGTTTTCGGCCGTGCTGTTCTCTCTGATGGCTTCGACATGTTGAAAGGTCCCCGCACGATGTTCGCGCGATTATTGTCGCAAAATCGCGATTGCACTCATTGACCCTGCAGGTCGTAAGTGAAAACGCCTGCTTGCCGTTGGGTAGGCAAAGCCAAAACCCGGACTTATCGCCTTTGAAACAGTCGATGACCGTGGGAGTGAGGATCTATTTGGCGGAAGCGGTAGCTTTCACGCCAATGGTTCGGACAGCCTCGTCCACGATAGCGTAAAGAAGCTGGTCGTGGTCGGCTTTGGCGCGAGTCTTGATCATCATGCCCATCCGTCGCCCTGCGGCTGCCGAATCAGGCAGACGGAGGCCGCGCTTCTGCGCTGAAAACTGAGCGAGTTGCTCAACGATATCGAAGAAGGCTTCTTCGTTTTTCCCGCTGAGGAGCCAGGCATCGTGGACCGTGGCTGTGACTATCTGATCCATGGGATAAGTCTTGTCATTGGCATCGGTCTGGGGATGAGCCGTAATCTCGGGCTGTTGGGCCGCGGAAGCTTTGAGGTTGAACGCTGGCATACAGAGAGACGTTGCAGCCAGGAGAGAAGCGGCGAGGAAGAGGTGTGCTTTCATGATATTTCCTTTCTTCGGCAGTCGAGTCTTAAGACAGGTCAGCGGCGATTGTAATCGTCCCTCCGACGGTTGTTCTGGTTCGCCTCGCCGACGGCAGCACCGATTCCGGCCCCGGCTGCACCGCCGATAATGGTGCCCTTCAGTCCGCGGCCGAAAATCGCGCCGAGGACAGCACCGCCGGCACCCCCGATGAGTGCGCCCTTGCCGGGTCCTATCCCGCCTTGTCGCTGCTGATAATAGCCGTTGTTTTGGCGGTAGCGCTCATCGTAGCCGTCCTGTTCATGTCGAGGGTCGTAATATTGACCGCCACGTCCACCGTCGCGGAGGCCATTGGCGAAATGAGAAGGCGGGCGACCGTTGCGATCGCGATGATCATCCCTGTTGTCCTGGTATTGGCCACCAGTGCGGCTGTCAGGGCGTTGGCTAAACGACGGCAATGAGATCAGTAGGAGAGTCGCGGTGAGGAAAACTTTCCAACTCGAAGCCAACAGGCATTGCAGCTCGGGCGCTCTGTACACGACGATCTCTAGGTTAGAAGACAAGGGCTATCTTTCCTCTCACCCCGGTGTGCCGACTGCTGAACGTGGCGGGCGAGCGAAGAATTTTCTTCAGGTCACCGAAAGTGGGAAGGCTGCATTGCGCCAATTCTATGCTCCAACTCACCAGCTAGCTGACGGGGTTGCGGATCTTACTCTCGCAAGCGATGTACATAAGATTCTCTTGATTAGCGACGTCCCACTGAATCTCTCAGAGGTTCTGGACAGGGTGGGCAAACTCGGCTGGGCTCTGATGGAATGCGACGAACCCTTTAAGGTTCTCGCTTCAGTTCTCTATCGTCTTGTCGCGGAACATCTCGTATACGCGATCACTAAAAACGGCGAGGCCGCTTGGAAAACGAGTCCAGCTGTGGCCGTGAAGGGTGCGTTGGGTGAAAAGGGCGCCACGCTATTGCCGCCTGGGGGCTTCGTCGACGAGTCGTAGCAGGTCAGTCGCCAACCTAAGCCCCAATTTACGCTCACATTAAGGCGACGTTACACAAGCGTCACGAGAAAGGGTAAACGAATGACTGCATCACGTAACGAACCAAAACTAATGAAGGCTGCGCGACTCATCCTCGAAGAGCACAATGACCTGATTGACAGTGCGCCTCGGGGCACGCTTTGGCGGTTGGAGCAAATCGCGGATGAACTGCAAAGAATAGAGGATCATCTGTGACCAACTTTCTCGAAACCGCGCTGCGCAACGCGGCGAGGGGCTTCCGAATCATTCCGCTCCGAGTCAATGAGAAAGTCCCCTTCCTTGTTGGTTGGCCCGATCTAGCCACCACAAACGAAGCCACGATTCGGGAGTGGGCTGCTAAGTGGGCTGACATTAACTGCGGCGTAGCAGGCGGCGCCGATATCATAATTCTCGACACCGACCGCCTGGATCGCCTCCAAGAAATTTGCGGCACAGATTGGGAGGCATGGTCCAAGACTTTCTCCGTTAGCAGCGGTCGTCCTAATCGACTGCACCTCTATTATCTGGCGACGGCGGAAGTCCTGGCGTGGGGAAACAAACGGTGGAAAGAACAGGGACACGATGGAAATGTGTTCGAGATCAAGGGACGCGGCGCCCAAATAGTCGCTGAAGGCTCCGTCCATCCAATCACAGGCGGGAAGTATCGCCCAACTCAAGATATTCCGCTAGTTCCCTTTCCGCCTGCCATGTTTCATCTACTCAAGGATTGGTGGGGCAAACAGAATCCTAGCGACAAGCGGGAGTGGAACCTTCCGGTCCACGATGGCGAAGGCCGAGATGATTTTCTTATTCAACAAGCCGGCAGACCATGAAACGTGGGCGCATCGGAGGCGGTGATCCTCGCCCATCTCGCCGACCTGAATTCCGACCCAGCCGTTATGGCGGACCCGAAGAACGAGGAAGACCTAGACCGCATTGCGCGGAGTGCTGCCCGGTACGATGTTCCACCGCCCGAGAATAAAGTGACTTTCGGGAAGACGGCGGCGCCCCCAGAGCCCGCGCCACTGACCGAGCGCAACCGTCCTGTTTATCCCATTGAAGTATGGGACGGGACGGCCGTTGGCGAATTCGCCAAACTGTGCGCCGCGGACAACAACATCCCAGGGAAGGTTTATGCGGAAGCGTTTCGCTGTGTTCTAGGCGCGGTGGTCGGGGACCGGCTTTCATGCCCGGTGGACGGCGCAAAGCCCAGGACTTTCACAATCGTTATTGCCCCGAAAGGCAAGGGCAAGGGAACGGGCATTCGGCGCGCTGTCCTTTTTTTCATTCAAACGTGGAGCAGTGCGAGGACTTCCGTAACGCCTGGATTCCTCTTCGGGGAGCGCGATTCTATTTGGAAGCCCAAGGGAATCGGCGCATGGATTGCCGCTGCGTCTAGCGTGCCGGGCATGGCGCGATTGACCAAGGATCTTGAGTCAACCATTAAGTCCAAGACTCATATGTCCTGGGGCAACACCGTGCCCCGTATTCTCAGCGTCCATGAAGAGATGAAAACTTTCCTCAGCGCGTTGTTTATTGAGGGTGGTGTGGGCAGCGCGTTGGAAGGCGTTGTCTGTCAGTTGTGGGATGACGTGACCTTCAACGGCACAGCCACGGGAACGCGCGAAGCCGTCTACGGTGAAATGCTGTTTTCACTGTTAGCCGGTGTGACTGAGGAAGATTGGTTTGACCTTCTCAGCCGCGGGAATGCTGTGGGCGGTGGTTTGATGTCCCGCTTGAACCTCATTGGCACCGAAGGCCACTACGAAAACGTCAGCAAAATGAATCAGCCGGACTTTACCGCGCTACAGGAAGCGTTTCTTCCACGGGTTAGGCAGTTGGAAGACGCACCCGTCCGCATACTGTCCAGCAATGCCGCGGACAAGGTGATTAGCGACTGGCAGGAGACGTTACCCGAAGGATCTGAGCGCATCAACGTCCACGCATGGCGCGCGGCGCTGTTGCTGGCGTGGCTGCGACACGAAGACACCATATCAGCTAAGACCGCTGAAGACGCCGTGCGCCTCGCTCAGTATCAGATTGCATCGCACGAATACTAGCGCGTTAAGGCGGCCGACACCCCCAACGCTAAGGCGCAGGGAAAGATTGTGCGCGCGCTGACGATGAAAGGTCCATTGTCCAGGCGCAACTTGCAGAAGCACACCCACGCGCATCGTGTCGGAACCGATGTCTGGGACCGTGCCCTTGAGGGCTTGCTCAGGGACCGCAGAGTCGGCAAGCGTGAGGATGGACGGTACTTCCTAGCCGCGGATGCGGAGGAAGAGGAATAGCCGCCGCCATGCCGCCAGGGGTGCCTATGTCTCTATATTGCTTGGCTATTATGTATGTATATGATAATAAAGGTTTAAGCATATTTCGGCACATACGGACCCCGGCGGCACGGCGGCTTTGGCGGCACCCAGTCTCGCCCAGGGCAAGTGCCTGAAGGGGATGATTGGTGGAGGTTTGGTAGAAAAGCGGGATGATGGCTTTTTCTACCGGGCACGCACGCAATAGCCCACGGCAGTATGCGCTTCTTCTTCTTCAACAGCAGAAGAAAAGAAGAAGACATGTATATCAAGGGGTTTGGGGGTAATTGTGGATTCAATTGTGGCAAGACACCAACGCCCAGCCTAACTGGGCAGAGAGGCACGGAAATGGCAATAAGTATCGTAACCAGAACCCAACAGTTTACGGATGCAGCGATGTTTGAAGTCGAGGTTGGAACCACAGGCGAGTGCGGAGGCGACGGAGGCAACGGCGGGCGAACCTACCTACGATTCAAAGACCAAGGTGGTTCCGATTTCACTCCTATTGTGGTTGCTGCTGGCGAAGTGGAATTGAGGTTTGGCGGTGACGCCGAGCTGAGAAACATAATCAAGGCACTACGGTTCGCCGCGGATGTCTTAGACGGCACACTGGATGACCGCACCAGATGGGCCACAAGGTTGTGGAATGAACCGCATCAACCGCGCGGCTAACGAGGTTCGCCAAAACGCCATTGACGTGCAGCGAAAGAAGGATTGACGTTGACGCCCAGTACGCCACGGATGAACGCACGCGAGGTCGCGCCTACCACCGCATACGAACCGCTGCTAAACGATGTCGAGGCCGCGCAATTTCTCGGCGGTTTGCACGCTAAAAGTGTGCAGCGGATGGCGCGGCGCGGGGAAATACCGGCCTATCGGATCGGGAAGTATTGGCGCTATCGTGCCAGTGAGCTGTCCGCGTGGCTTGTGCTACATTCAACGGGCCAGAACAACCCGCCTGCTCAAACTCGAAAGGGGATTCAATGAGCAGACGATACCAAGATGGTTGCTTGTACCGCGAAAAGCGGAAGGCTGGCCCCGATGTCTGGGTTTTCAGATTCCGTGACGGACAGATCAACCGGAAAGAGAAAGTAGGCACCGTGAAACAGTTCGCAACTAGAAGAGCCGCAATGCAGGCCGCTGAACCGCTTCGCGCAAACGTCAACAAGGAAACCAGAGCACCGCGCACCGTGGCGGAACTGGTATCCCACTACACAGAGAAGGAATTGTCAGCAGACGGCTGCAAGGCACATAGCACGCGGGAAGTTTACGGTAGCTACATCAAGACGTGGGTTGTACCGATGTGGGGACCGTGCTCAATGTACGATGTTCGCACGGTGGACGTGGAAGCGTGGCTCGACACGTTACCCCTGGCGAATGGCAGCCGAGCGAAAATCCGCAACGTCATGTCTGCGATTTTCAGTCACGCGATGCGGTACGAATGGCTCGACCGAAACCCGATCACTCTGGTACGCCAGAGCGCAAAGCGGCAGCGGTTGCCGGACGTGCTCACCGCAGAGGAAATCGGCGCACTGCTCGGAGAACTAACGGACCCGTGCCAGACGGCGGTTCTGTTGGCGGCTACCACCGGACTCCGTGTGTCGGAATTAATGGGGCTCGCTTGGTCAAACATTGACTTTGACAAGGGAGAGATACGCCCGTGTCGGGCCATCGTTGACCAAGTGATTGGCAACCTCAAAACGGAAGCCAGCGGGAGGGCCGTTCCTATGGACCCGGCTCTTGCGAGTGCGCTGCTCGACTGGCGTAGGCGCTGCTCGTACAAGCAAGACTCAGACTTCCTTTTCGGTAGTCCGGATATGGACGGACGGCAACCGTATTGGCCGGACAGTCTCTTGCGGAAGGTCATCCGACCCGCCGCGAAGCGAGCCAAGATCACCAAGCACATCGGCTGGCATTCTTTCAGGAGAACGCCGGCAACGTTGCTGCAAGCGAATGGAGCATCAGTAAAAGCGACCCAGGACATGCTCCGGCACGCGAGTAGCAGGCTCACGATGGACTTGTACGCGCAAAGCATTCCAGCAGATCGGCGGGCGGCACAATCAGGGGTCATTGGAGCGGTGCTTGCGGCTTTCGTTCCCAAACGTTCCCTGATAAAATCGCAAGTTGTTGTAGGCGCGTAGCTCAGTTGGTTAGAGCGCTACCTTGACACGGTAGAGGTCGCTGGTTCGAGTCCAGTCGTGCCTACCATATCTTTCAATGGGCTAACGATCCTCAGTTTTCTTCATTGTCCAACCATCTCCCGCTTATTTCCTTTCCAACTGTTTCCTTTCCAACTGGAAGGATTCGCTCTCTGTCGATCTGCACGTCCACGGCTGGGACTCGGTCGAGTTCTTTACTCGCAAGCTCGCCTACGGTTGGGAGTAAAGCGCCCGCTTGAGGAAGTCTCCCGCGCCAGCGCGCCCCAGGAATTTGTCTGCTTCTACGACCACGCGGCCACGCGACAATACTGCATCGGGCATTCCCGTAACTTGAATCCCCTCGAACATCGAATAATCGACGCGCATGTGGTGAGTCTTTGCGCTGATGGTGTGCTTGCGGTCCGGGTCGAAGATCACCAGGTCCGCGTCACTCCCCACCGCGATCGTGCCCTTGCGGGGATACAGGCCAAATAGTTTTGCGGGGGTTGTGGAAACTAGTTCCACAAAACGGTTCACGCTGAATCGTCCCTGGGCAACTCCGCCGGAATAGATAAGACTCATGCGGTGCTCGATTCCGGGACCACCGTTCGGGATCTTCGTGAAATCGTCGCGGCCCAGTTCTTTTTGCTCTTTGAAACAGAAGGGGCAGTGATCGGTCGAAACTACCTGCAGATGATCCGTCTTTAGTCCATTCCACAATTTTTCCTGGTGCCACTTCTCACGCAGAGGCGGGGTGAAGACATATTTGGCGCCTTCGAAGCCCGGCGCGTCGAAGTTATCGAGTGAAAGATACAAGTATTGCGGGCAGGTCTCAGCGTAAACGGGAAGGCCGCGATCACGGGCTTCGCGTACTTTTTCTAGAGCCTCATTGCAACTTAAATGGACGATGTAAACCGGCGCGCCAGCCATTTCGGCAAGGGCAATCGCTCGCGAGACAGCTTCCGCTTCCGCCGTGGTGGGACGAGTCAAGGCATGATACTTCGGCGCTTTTTTCCCTTCCGCCAGCGCCTGCTGCACGATCACGTCAATCGCGCCGCCGTTTTCGGCGTGCATGCAGACGAGTCCGCCGTTCTTTGATGTGGCGCGCAGAGCTTTGAAGATGCTCGCATCGTCGAGCATGAACACGCCCGGATATGCCATGAATAACTTGAAACTCGTGACACCTTCGCGCGTCAGGGCGTTCATCTCGTCGAGCTGCGCGTCCGCAAGATCGGTGATGATGCAATGAAACGCATAATCGCAAACGGCTTTGCCGGACGCTTTTTGCATCCAGGCATCGAAAGCCGTTCGCAGCGTTTGGCCTTTGTACTGGATAGCGAAATCGATCAGCGTTGTCGTCCCGCCGAAAGCCGCGGCGCGCGTGCCGGTTTCGAAATCATCCGCGCTCGTGGTCCCGCCGAAGGGCATGTCAAGATGGGTATGCACGTCGATTCCGCCGGGAAACACGTACTTGCCCGCGGCGTCGATAACCTTTCCCGCATTCTCTCGAGGCAGGCTTTGGCCGACGGCGGAAATCTTTCCATCGCTGATCGCAACGTCGCTGGAGTAAGTGTCGGTCGCAGTGGCGACGCGACCGTTAACGATGATGGTGTCAAAGCCCATGATTCTCTTTTGTCCTCCGGCGGCGAAGTACAGATTTTATGCTAAACTCCCGAAACTACGAGGATAGATTTTGCCGGTGGAGCGCCGGGCGTCCTCGCCCGGCCACCGCTGTGCTGGACGGGTGAGACGCCCGTCGCTCCATCGTCTAATTGAGGAGATGACATGCAGTTCGGCATCACCATCAAGCCCGACATGCCGGTCGAGCGCATCGTCGCACTCACGCGCCAGGCGGAAGCGTCCGGCTTTGAGTATGGCTGGATCTTCGATTCGCACGTCCTCTGGCTCGAACCTTATCCTATGCTCACGCTCATGGCGACGAACACGAAGAAGATGCGGCTCGGCACTTGCGTTACGAATCCGGCCACGCGCGACATCACGGTAACATCGAGCCTGTTTGCGACACTGAACTTGATCTCCGGTGGGCGCATGCAGCTTGGCATCGGCCGCGGTGACAGTTCGCGGCGAGTGCTGGGCAAAAAGCCGGTGACAGTTGCGCAGTTAGAAGAGTCGGTAAGGGATTTTCGCGATCTCACGGGCGGCAGAGAGATCGGATACGAAGACGGAAAAGCGCGGCTGACGTGGGCGAGCGGCGGCGTTCCGCCGGTGTGGGTCGCGGGATACGGACCGAAAGTGCTCGAACTCGCAGGCCGAATCGCCGATGGCGTCATCTTGCAGTTTGCCGATCCTGACTTGATCGCTTGGTGCGTCAGCTTCGTCAAGAAGGGTGCTGAGGCCGCAGGAAGAGATCCGAAGAAGATCGAGATCATGGCAGCTGCGCCCGTCTGGGTTTCCGATGATGTGAAAGTGGGGCGCGAACGAGTGCGCTGGTTTCCTGCTCTGGTGTCGAACCATGTCGTCGATCTGGTTTCGCGCTACAAGCCTGAGGAACTTCCGCCTGGTCTGACCTCTTATATACGCGATCGCGAACAGTACGATTACCTTCATCATTGCGAAGTCGACAGCAGCAACCGTAACTTCGTGTCGGATGAGGTGACAGACCGCTTCTGCCTGCTCGGTCCGGCTGAAGCGCACATTGAAAAACTTCGGGCGCTGGCTCGCGCTGGAGTTACTCAGTTCAATATTTATCTTATGTGTGGAGATGAGGAAGATACTTTGGAGAAGTATAAGAAGGAAGTGTTGCCTGTTTTTGGGAAGGCTTCCGGCTCTTAGCTGCTGGTTTCTAGATTTCCGTTTTGGGACTTACTATTTTCTAATTCGTACTGGGGTACCCCCTATTAACACGGTATAATGGAATCATCGAGTTAGCGAGAAGTCCCCCGCAAAGTCCTCATGGATAAGGAGTTATAGTCAAAGTCTTGATAAATAAAGAATTAGATTGTTTCCATGGGAAAGCTCCGTGGAGGCTTCGTTTAGAATCAGATAGTTAGCTCGTCCGACTCCGGTGATTGCCGTCAAAGTCTTGATGTCAAATAACTTAGCGCAGAAGACCAGGGTTTTGCGGCTTTCTGCGAGGGGCTTGGGCCCATCAAATACCAAGCTTGAGTTGACTCGTCAATTTGGTGATTATTACTTACTAGTATATATCATCTTGTCAAGGGAAAAGTCTCAGTTAGTAGGTGGGTTAGCTTACGGCGCGGCTGAAGCCGCGCCCCTTCAAAACGAATTCAAACACTGAGCACTTACAATTCGAAATTGGTTCGTTTACGCTTTGGCGATGGAGTCAATCATGTCCATTGAAGGCGCGATCATTAAAGGCGCGTTCTTCCGGCTGCCGACGCTGCGGAATCTCTGAAGTGGTGGACGGAGGTCTGCGGCTTCAAGGAAACTTTTCGCGACGCTACTCCTCCAACTTATGCAGGTATCAACCGCGGCGAGGCGTACCTCCACATCGCTGGCATGAGCGACAAAATCCTGGCGCGGAAGGTCGGCGACCAGACCATGGTGCGTCTGGCCGTGCAGGGTATTGAGGCACTGTATGCCGAATACCACGAGCGGGGCGGCAAGGTGCATCCCAATGGTCCGTTGCAAACCAAGCCTTGGGGGACCAAGGAATTCGGAGCGATTGACCCCAACGGTGTGTGCGTGACGTTTCAGGAGTGAAGGGATGAGAAAGGAGGAGCATGGAGCTCCGGGATTGGGGGCATTCATAGTGTGATTACTGAATGAATTCACCTGTCTCTGCGTTGATCGCGACGTGGAGCTTCGCGCTCGAAAAGTCAGTCCCTCTAATGTCATAAAAGACAAGCCAGATCAATTGACCAACTTTCTTGTCCAACATCATCGCATAGCGAATTTCTATCTCTGGATTCCTCTCCAGGAGCGGTTTCCCACCGTGTTCTTTCGCCACCCGAAAGGCCGTATCGCTGTCTGCCTTAATTCTTGTGCCCTCGACGGGAAGCTGTCTGTCTATCGGTTCGTATGCGGTCACTTCGCTCTGCGTCACTCTGCCTCTTAACCAATCAAAGCCAGTGGTTTGCTTGCGGAAAGGCGAGACGACGACAGACCGCCATTCATCGCAAGCCCCTTCGTGCGGCGCTTTCTTGCAGATACCTGAATACAATCGAATGACTTCCGCATCGGGAGACCACTGCTTCACACTTTGCATGATGCTCTGCAATGCTTCTCGCCCCGTGATCCAATCGACCGATCCTTTTCCAGGCAGCTGGGTTGATTTCCCGCTGCAACCGACGCTCAAAAGCATACCTATCCAGACCAGTTGCTTCAGATAGTTCCGCACTCCGGCATCGTAATCGAGTATCACGGATTTTATCCATCCCGTCAGCGCCATAGCCTGCATCACCAGCCTCGCTCGAATCTTGACTTCAGTTGCTGGGAAGACGACTGAACAAGAAATGCTTACAACTTGCGAACCGCATCAGTGTACTCTTCACGGCCAGCAGCTTACGCTTAGAGTTGCTGTAAATCCAGACCTCGTCGCAATCAAGCGATTGCACTTACGACACTTCGTCCTGAGCAGTTATCCCTTGCCCTCCTGCATCTTCATAAATACATAGTAAGCACCAAACGAAACCGCAAATCCCACGAACCAAGAATAGTCATACAGAATCCGCAGCGATGGAACGACCAATCCCACCAGCGCCGTGGCCGCTCCCAACGCCAGCGCGAGGACGGCCAACCAGTTGAAGCCGCGCGAATATTCGTAGGCGCCGCCCGACAGCTTTCCCTCAGCGCCTAAAGGCGCGTTAGTTGCATCGCTAACGGCACGGCTAAAGCCGTGCCCTTTCAAATAGGGGTCCTCCCAATCGCTGTCTTTCAAATCGGTGTCGGAGGCACCGGCCTTCGGCACGCCTAAAGGCGTGCCCTGATACGAGCCGTCGCTTTGGCCATATTCTGTTTGCTTTCGCTTGCTGGGGTACAGATATAGGTCGTCCACTAACAGCACCCGCCTGCGGATTACGAAGTAGTCGCAGATCATGATGCCCGCTACCGGACCGAGGAACGCGGCATAACCGCCGAGCCATCCGAAGATAAATGTGCTGTAACTGGACAGCAGCTTCCACGGCATCAGCGCGATTCCCATGAAGCAGGTGATGATGCCGCCGGTGCGGAAGCTGATTTTTCGTGGCCAGAGATTTGAGAAATCGTTGGCCGGTGAAACCACGTTGGCGCCGATGTTCACGTTCAGCGTCGCCAGCAGAATCGCCAGCAGCGAAATCACTACGGCCACGGGCGAATGAAAGCGGCTCAGCAATTGCACCGGATCCCAGATCGCGGTGCCGTAAATCACGACTGTCGCCGACGTCACCAGGATTCCAATCAGCGAATAGAGTGTCATGGTGGTCGGCAGGGCGAGCGCTTGCCCGATCACCTGTTGCCGCTGGCTTTTCGCAAACCGCGTGAAGTCCGGGATGTTCAGCGACACCGTGGCCCAGAAGCCGACTGTGCCATTCAGCGCGGGGATGAGGAATTTCAGAAAATCCGGGAAGCTCACGAAGCGCGACGGCGCTGACAGCATGGGGCCAAATCCGCCCGCTGATTTATAGGCCCACGCGAGCAGCAGGAGGCCGACGGCCAGCAGAACCGGCGCGCTGATTCCCTGTAGAAATCTTATGTACTCGATGCCTTTTAGAATGACGGCGAGATTTATCAGCCAGAAGGCCATGAAGCAAATCGCAGCGCCGTGGCCGACTTGCGCCCAGCCGGGCGCGAGCGTTGTGATCAAGGTGTTGATGGCTTCGCCGCCGATCCAGGTCTGGATGCCGAACCATCCGCAGGCTACGAGAGCGCGCAAAACCGCGGCGAAGTTCGCGCCCAGCACTCCGAACGACGCGCGGGCCAGCACCGGAAACGGGATCCCGTAGCGCGCTCCCGGATGCGAGTTCAAGAGCATCGGGATGAGAACAATCGTGTTGCCGAGGAATACGGTTGCCACTGCCTGTTTCCAGTTCATTCCTCCCTGGATCAGGCTGGCGGCCAGCATGTAGGTCAGAATATTGACCGACATCGATACCCAGAGCGCGGCGAAGCTGTAGGTGCCCCAGGTGCGGCGGGCGCTGGAAGTGGGCGCGAGGTCGGCGTTATAGAGCGGACTGGATTCGATTCGTGAAGATTGCATCTGGTTGATGAAAGTCCTCACCACAGGGGGCACCGAGGAACACAGGGAAAGAACACAGGGGAAAGCTTGACCGGATGGTCTTTTCCCTGTGTTCTTTCCCTGTGTTCCTCTGTGCTCCCTGTGGCAAAGAATTTTCTCGGTGTCATATTCAGCTATCAGAATTGTGGGAATAGGCTAGTCCGCGGCTGCCGTCTGTCCTGTCTGCGTCGTCAGCGCGCCGTAGGTTTCTGGACGCCGGTCGCGATAAAACTGCCAGACCTTTCTTACTTCCTGGATCATGTCGAGATCGAGATCGGCGACCAGCACTTCGTCTTTATCGCGGCTGGCCTGGGCGAAGATCTTGCCGCGCGGATTGCAGAAGTAACTCTTGCCGTAAAACTCGCCGATATTCCACGGCTTTTCCCTGCCCACGCGGTTGATCGCACCCACGAAGTAGCCGTTCGCCGCGGCGTGTGCGGGCTGCTCTAGTTCCCACAAATATTCCGAGAGTCCCGCGACCGTGGCGGAGGGATTGAAAACAATTTCCGCGCCGTTCAGTCCCAGGACGCGCGCGCCTTCGGGAAAATGACGGTCATAGCAGATGTAGACGCCGACGCGAGCATATTTCGTTTCGAAGACGGGATAGCCCTGGTCTCCCGGGGTGAAATAAAATTTTTCCCAGAATCCGGGATGCACGTGGGGGATGTGATGCTTGCGGTATTTGCCCAGATATTTTCCGTCGGCATCAATGACCGCGGCGGTGTTGAAGTACAAGCCGGGCATCTGCTCCTCGTAGACCGGGACCACGATCACCATGCTGTGCTTGGCAGCGATTTTCTGCATTAGCTGGGTGGTTGGTCCGTCGGGAACTCGCTCGGTGAGGTCGTACCATCGAATGTTTTGCTCGGCACAGAAATACGGACCGTAAAAAAGTTCCTGGAGGCAGAGTATTTTCACTTTCTTTTTCGCCGCCTGCTCGATCAGCTTCAGGTGCTTGTCGATCATGGCTTTCTTGATCTCCGGCAGAGGGCGGTTGGTGCCTACCGCATTGCTCGCCTGAATCAGACCACAGCGCACGTTTCGGGACATGGGGACACCTCCGAGAGAGGCTAAATATTACCAGACCTCGCGCGCACAGAACGCACAACCATAGAACCAAAAGCCGATAACCACAGGGGACACAGGGGGACAAGGGACACAGGGAAAACGCTACCGCAACGCCGAGAACAGCGCTTCTTTCCAGCGAGCGTTATCCAGGGTCCAGCAGACTTTGGCTTTGCATTTCTTTTCGAGGACCGGCGCCCAGACTGCCTGATTCCGGTCATCAGCGGCGACGTTCAGCCGATCGACCACGGTCATGCCTCGCGTCAACTCGCTCTGAGTTTCGATGTCGATATAGTGCTCGCTCCAATCGGTCCCGATACTCGGATCAAGCGCGATCGACATGGCCACTGGATCGGGCAGCGAAATGCCGTCTTCGCCGGTTTGCACCTTGTAGGCCTGGCGCGCGTGGCTGTTGCACTCGATGGCAAACTTTGCGAGCGGATTGTTGAACGCGAGGATGCGCGCGATGTCGTCTTCGCGAACCACGGCGTCTCCGCGGGAAAGATGCCAGCCTACGAGTTCGACCGGCAAGCCACTGCGCATGACGATGCGCGCGGCCTCGGGATCGACCCAGATGTTGTACTCGGCGGCAGGCGTCACGTTGCCTTCGCAGCACGGCGCGCCGCCCATGACCACGCAGCGTCCAACCTTCGCGGCGATCTCCGGCTTTCTGGCAAGCGCCAGCGCCACGTTGGTGAGCGGCGCCAGCGTGACTATGACGATTCCGGGATTCGCTTCGACCGCTTCGATGATGGCATCCACCGCGTGCGCGCTTGCCGCAGATTGACTGGGAGCGGGATAGTTGTGATCTCCGAGGCCGTCGCGGCCGTGAAACCAGGTCGCATTCTGATAGGTACGCAGGAGCGGCTTGTCGGCGCCGGTGTAGACCGCGACGTTCGCTCCACAGAGTTCGACGGTATAGAGAGCGTTCCGGGTGGACTGCAAGACGGGAACATTTCCGGCGACGGTGGTGATCGCCACCACGCGAACGTCGGGCGCACGCAACGCCATGATGAGCGCTACGGCATCGTCGGAGGCTGTGTCGGTATCGATCAGGAAGGGGCGCGGCACGGGGCTAGGATAACAAAGCTCGAAGGAGAACCGCTGGCGGAGCGACGGGCGGTTCGCCCGTCCAGCACAGTGGTGGCCGGGCGGGGCGCCCGGCGCTCCACCGTTGATTTTTACGCGGCATAGCTCTTAGTGCGTGAAGGAAATATTCAGGCCCGTCGCCAGCTGCAGGTCATTCTTTTTCGTTCCCCTTGGCGGATTGCTGACATAGATATCCGCGAACGAATTCTGCCAGCCCAGCCACTTGTTGAGCTTGGTGACTGTGCCGAAATTGAAGGTACCGCGGTATTGTCCGGTCTGACTTAGGTCGGGGTAGAAGAACAAGTTCTGCGTAATCACTGTGCCTTTTCCGATCTTGTGTGTGAAGGCGTCTCCTAGGGTCAAGCCCGCCAGGCTATGGGTCACGGCCGCGACCGGCGTTGGAGGAGTGGTCGGAAGAACGAAGGCGGCGTAGCTTGGCGGCGTAAATGGAGTTCGTGTACAGGGTCAGCTTGTCGTGGAATCCCTTGCGCACGGCATTGAAAGCGATGTTCAGATTCTTGGTCTCGCTGTTGCCGCGGGTCAGCGCGAAGCCCAGATTCAGACCGCCGTTCCAGCCTTCGAGTACTCCGGGGTGCAGGCTCTTCTCATAAGCCGCCTGCTCGGCCGGACTGCGCAGCATGGTGACGGAAGCCTTCGGCGCCTCGACCGGGCCTGCGGTCCGGGTTGCGACTACTACATCGTCGCCGCTCGTGGTCACCGGACCGACCACCGTCTTGCCACCCAGACTGACGTTCAGGTCCCCGGTGGACGTTATGCTTTGGATCGCGTCGAATTTCACGGTTACGTCGCCGGCGTAGTCGGTCTTAATCACCAGCACCTTGCCGTCGGACTTCGTGATCGAGCCGGTCAACCGGTCGGCGTTTTTCAGGACGACCTGGTCGGCTAGAGCCGGAATCGCACACAGCAGGAGAAGGATTACCACAGATTTCTTATGCACCAGAGGCCTCCTAATGATTGAAGAAGTAGATTGGAATTTCTGCTGCAAGGTTGCCGACGCAATGGGATCCCACAGGCAGGAAGGGATTACAGCACTGTCCAATGGCGCAATTCTTTAGGCGGGATGCTTAGTTATATCGGACCAGCAACAAGTCGGCACGAAGGCAAACAGGGTGTTGCTGCGGACTCAGGCCTTGTTTTCGGGATTGTTCTCAGGCGCGGGCTTGGTTTCAGCCTTGATTTCAGGCTTGGCATCGTGGTCCTTCATACCATTTTTCAGCGCGCGAATGCCCTCGCCCAGACCCTTGCCCAACTCCGGCAATTTCTTGGGGCCGAATATGAGCAATGCGATGGCGAAGATCACCAGCAGGTGCATGGGTTGAAACAGACCTTCAAACATAAAGCCTCCGAACCGGAGATGCCGACCGGAATGCCGGACAGTGCGCATCCGCTATACAGCGCATCCACTATGTAGTGTAACCCAACCCGTCCCCGGCAGTCTCGCCGAATCCCCGCCATGACCGTCCCCCTCCCCTCCTGCCGCGCTGGGGCATGTCCCTCGTAATTACTTCCGTGACCTATCGGCGACAGGGCGGGCGGACTATTTTGGCCATAGGGCGATTCTCGCTCGTCAAAAACCGCCAAAACCGCTGGAGGGCTTCGTGAAACGCTGTGTCCTGAGATGGCTTTTGCTTCTGCTGGCGGCAGGCTCCTTGCAGGCTCAACAAGCTCCGTCCACAGCTGCTTCCGACGCCACTTTCTTCTGGCTGGCGGGGGGGATTTCGAGCGCTCGGATTCAGCGCCTGGCTGGAACGCGAGACGAAGCCCTAAGCCCTTCCTGCCACGCCACCACGCAATGCAGCCGCGCCCTGCAAAAGGCCGGAGCTGACGCCGGCTTGATTCAGAGCCTCGGACATCAGAGTTCAGACCGGAGTTCGGATCAGAATCGCGACCGGAAGCCAGCCGCGAGCGCAGCCTGCGCCTGCTCCAGTCCGGCGGCGCAGATTGCCGCTCTGGTTCACGACAAGAAATTCGACGCCGCCGAAGACAAGATCCGCATCCTGCTTCGCGACGATGCAGGCGTTGCTTCGCCGAATAATGCTTCGCCGAATAACGCTTTGCTGCAGTTTGTCCTGGGAACCATTCTGCGCCGGCAAAACCGATTCGACGAAGCGCTCGACGCATTCACGGAATCTTCGCGCCTGATGCCCGGTTTCCCCGAAACGCATAGCCAGCTTTCTTACTTGTTTTACCGGACCGAAGATTCCGATGAGGCGCTCGCCGAAGCGCGCACCGCCCTCAGCATGGATCCCGCCAACGCCGAGGCCTATCGCTACCTCGGACTCGCACTCTGCTCTGCCGGCCACTACGATGCCGCCCTGCACGCCTTCGACGAAGCGCTCGCGCGCGAACCTGCTGGCTCCCTCGCCAACGCCGACGTCTATTTCGACATGGGAATCACGTACCGCGATCAGGGAGACCTGCGCCGCGCCGCCATCGCCGATCGCCACGCAATCAGCCTGCGCCCCGACTTCTGGGAAGCACACAGCAATCTTGGTGTCGTCTTGCACGATCAGGGCAAGCTGGATGAGTCAATCGCGGAATATCGTGCCGCCAAGCGCCTCAAACCAGAAGAAGCCAGCATCCGCAACAACCTGGGAAATACCCTTTGCGACAAGGAAGACTTCGACGGCGCCATCGCGGAATTCACCGATCTCTACCGTCAGACTCCGGAGTGGGAGGGCGGTCACAACTGCCTGGCCCGCGCCTACATGTCCAAGCGTGACTACCCATCGGCCATTCGCGAGTTACGGGCCGCCATCGCCTCCAATCCCACGGGAGCGGCCGAACACCGCGTTCTGGGGCAGGCGCTGCTTCTAACGGGAAAAGATCAGGAAGCCGTGGAGGTGCTGCGCAAAGCGGTTGCGCTCAATCCCGAATCCAGCCTGGCCCACCACTATCTTGGCACCGCCTTCGTGAATACTCAGCAACTGGCTGAGGCTGAAAAGGAGTTTCGCGTAGCGCTCCGCCTGGAGCCGAGCGCCCAGAATCACTATTCCCTGGCCGCCTGCCTCATGGCCCTTAACCAACTCGAAGAGGCTCTCGGAGAACTCGAAATCGCCTCCCGCCTGGATCCCAGCCAGAACCTTTATCGGGCTCGCATGCAGGAGGTCGTCCGGCTGATCACCACGCCGAAATGACGGCGCCCTGAACCATAGGACATACCTTTCGTATGCACTGACGTGCATCGCCTTTCGGCCATCAACAAACCTAGAATGTGGGAAGAAAACGCGGCGCTCGTGGAGCCGCCGGGGCGAACATTCGATATGGAAACCACCGCTGCCAAGC
>Ga0073928_10004880_pt1 | contig 19292 bp, 24 predicted proteins | sample PaiPotPPA55metaG_FD_76969 | JGI IMG/M metagenome (GOLD analysis project Ga0073928, IMG submission 76969) | Iron sulfur acid spring bacterial and archeal communities from Banff, Canada, to study Microbial Dark Matter (Phase II) - Paint Pots PPA... ...
CTGGATGTCGTCTATCGTCGCGGTGATCAATACATCCCTGAAGCGCTAGGCGAGCTCGATCATTTTCTGCGCGACCACCGTACCGGAGATGAGCGCCATTTCGATCCTCGCCTCTTCGACCTTCTCTACGATCTGACCGCGTCGCTCGGCGATTCCGGTGGTGAAATCGATGTGATTTGCGGCTACCGTACGCCCTGGAGCAACGAATTCCTGCGTACGCGCAGTCCGCACACCGGCGTGGCGCAGCACAGCCTGCATATGCAGGCCGAAGCGATCGACATTCGCCTACCTGGGATTCCGACGTCGGAACTGCGTGACGCAGCCCTGCGACTGCATCGCGGAGGAGTGGGCTACTATCGCAGCTCCGACTTCGTGCACGTGGACGTCGGGCGTGTGCGCCATTGGTAGTTGCTGCTCAACGCTCCAATCAAAGGGAGGAGTGTTGATCTCGTAAGCTATCGGGTGCCGAGTGACAGAGCGCCCATCGTCTCGCTAAACGCCATACGTCAACTGCCCTCGGACGGGCAATACTAAAACCAGCTGCAATTGTTCTGCATTGGCCTGGAGAAACGGCGTTGTGGCGATTTGAGCGCGCCTCAGCTGACCCACATCTGGCACATCATGCTCCCAAAAGCTTCAGCAAAACTGCGTTTTTTCGAGTGAGTAAATTATCAGTCAGCCATTCAATTCGTGTTCCCGGTATGGCTCCGAAAATGTGGTAAAGCATCCACGGGAACGTGTGTAGTGAACCCTTATTGACCTCGGCGATTCCTCACCGATCTGCGCCGGACACCTTGTATATCTGGCAGCACTTCGAACCCTTCCGAACCCATCCTCTTCTAGCCCGCCAGAGGCTCCTTATTTTCACGCGCTGCTTTCCGCACGCCTGCCACCCCTGGGGCACGCCCTTCCCGCTCTGAGTCGGGTACGTGTTAGGTTGACCTGCGTTCTCCTTGATCGACGGGTTGGGATAGAGCTCCAGCGCGCCAGCTTTAGGCGGAGAGTTACCGTCCTCGCTCTTTCGATTGCAAGGCGGGTTCCCAGTTCCACCATGGCCACGTTTCCGGAGGCCCCCCTATAATCCTGGACGGTCGGATCTCCCGAGTCCAGCTTGAAACCCTGGCTTTTCCTCTGCGGATCTTCCCAGGCTTAGCGTGGTTGAAGCGCTGGTTCGCAATACGCCCCGCCTTCGCTGGTTTATCCGCAGCCTCGTTCCACCGCGAGCGTACGGCTTAAACACCGGCTCTGAGTCCGGCCACCACGCTGCCAATGGAACCGCCAAGTGTCCAGAGCCCCTTTGCCCACTCCCGGTGTTACCGAGAATTGGGGAGACATGAACTGCCCCCTGGGAGGACATTACTCCTCCGTCTTAGCTCGTACGGGCTCATGCGCCGATCCCGCCGCCTCTCCTCTCCTTCGGCTATAGCCTCGTGCGAGGAGTCTACGCAGGTTGCTACCAGCCCCTGCTGCCAGCGGGACCTTCTCGACGTTATTCTGCGTATCTTCCCTTGGTTGCCTGGTCCCCTGCCACGGCGGTCCCATCGGGTGCATGCACCTGTTGACTTCCCCGATGTCATCGGCCTTCCCCTCAGGAAGGATGGGTTGGCTTCCCGCTTCATTCCACGAACGCGACTTTTCGTGGGCGAGTTTTCGAGACTGCAGACATTTCGTTATGTTCAGGCCCCCAAGTTTGTTTGCCTCCCAGATCGCTCCCACCGCTATGGCAATGCCACAGGGCGGCCGAGGCTTCTACATCCGGGCAGAACGTGCTTCGTTGCCTCCGCACGCACCGGATATGCTAGCCGTCCGAAACAGGCAATTGACGGCACAAGGACTTGCACCTTGCTAGATCCGCAGCATTGTCGACCGCTCCCCTTCCCTCCTCACTCTCCGCCAACGATCTTCTGTCTTTGTTCGAATGATTCATCGGTGTCGGGTCGGAGGAGGTGCGCTTGCGGGCTGGCCTCCGTCCGCCGCTCAAACTGCACGTACGCTTTTCGCGTATGCAGCTTTCACGAAGACTCTCGTTCCGAGATGCCAAAGAAGGAATTAACCCGATTAGGTTAACAAGCCCGTGGTACAGCGTCTTCTTGGGCAGCCATCTCCAGCCGCCGTTTCTCCAACGCTTATACCGGATGCGACCAGATCCGTCGTACAATCCATTGCCCGTCGCAGCTAATGCCAGCATGGCGCGAAGCATCAATGCTCGCATCCAAACACCAAATTTTCATCTTCACCAAGGAGGAGCCATGATCGAAAGGAATATTACTTTGCCGGAAATGATTCTTTGGACCGGGACGCGTGTCCCACTTGGCGCGGGCATAGGCATTTTGATTGCAAGGCGACTTAGCAAGGACGCTATGAAGGCGGCTAGATTAGTTCTGACGGTCGTAGGAGGGTTTACGACGATTCCACTGGCGATCTCCATCATGGGCAAGAAAAACTTGACCCGGCCCGAAATCCGGTCAGTCGCTTAGCCTCGCACACTTGTCTCAAGGATTCACGGGAGACAGCCAATAACACACGATCACGCGTGCTATGCAAGCGCCGTGTTCAGATTCTCAATCGCTTCGTCGATCTCGGCGGTGTTCTTGTAGCCGACGGTCACGCAATCGACGCCGGCTTTCTTGAACGCGAACTTCATCGCCTCCCGCCGGTCCTCCCGGTTGAATGTGCCTTCGCCTATGAGTTTCATGGAGATTACGCCCATTCCTTCTATGCGAGCTTGCTTCACGTGCTCGACAACTTCAGGGACATTCCCCAGCCCTTGTGTGGCGTAATCCTCAGCGTCCATGCTCTTGCCTTTGTGATTCATCCGGATCATTGCGACGTCGAGCCATTTATTTCCAGGGACGCGTCGCAGGGCGGGCAAGCCGTGCACCGACGCGCCGTGACTCACTACAACCTTCTTCGATTCGGCTTCCAGAATTGCGTCCTGCCAGTGGCGGGTGTCGGTTGGCCATGTCCCGACATGTTGCCAGTGCAGTAGCATGATGTCGAAATATTCCGTGTTCGCCAGCTTGCGCAACTCGTCGAATTTGTGCTGCGGATTCTCGCCATCACGAGTGGTCACCTTGGACATCAGCTGGTAACTCTCCCGCGGAATGCCGTTCAGCGCGATGCCCAACATCTTGTGCATCTCAGTGTAAGACTCTGCGGTCTCGAAGAAGCGAATGCCGCGATCATAGGCGTAGCGCACCAGCCGCGTGAAGCCGTCCTGTCCGAGATCGCGCTGCCCCTGGCCGCTAAAGGTCCCTGTGCCAAAAGCCAGGCGGGTTACTTTCACTCCAGATCTTCCGAGCGTTACGAAGTCAGTTGCCGTCTGGCGTTGCGCAATCAGCGGAAGAGTTCCGGTGACCGCAAGGGTTCCGGCTGCAAGTCCGGTTTTCAGGAATTCACGTCTGGTGAAATTGGACACTGGCTCCTCCACATTCCCGGATGAGCAAAATGTTAGCAGAACTTCTGAGCAGATCCTCGGGGATATACCGGAAATGTCTTCTTGACTCTCCGCCGTCCCGATGGATACCGAAGTGACGACAGCAGATACTTGGCGAAACCACGTTTGCACTCGTTGACCCAATCAGTGTTATCGCGATTTGGACGAAGCCGCTGGCGCGGCGGACGCTACCGCGTGTTCGAGGATTGGCAGTTGGTGGGGGTTGAAGTAAGTTGGGTCGCAGAAAAGGAGGTCCCTGTGACCCAACTACGCCAAGAGATGCTGGAGGAACTCCAGCGCCGTAATTACTCCCATCGTACCGAAAAAACCTACATCCGGATCGTGTCTAAGTTCGCGGAGCACTTTTACCAACCACCCGACAAACTCGGACCTCATCCGACATCTCGTTAACCTCACTCTTTGGAGCACTGAAAGAGTAGGATTATCACGGTCTAGGAACTGCGGCATGGCCTATGTTCCTGGTTTTCAAAGCGATGTTTTTCGAGTGCGGCGCTGATGATGACCTCCAATTCGGTCCCGGCGGGGACCTGGCTAACATGCAGCCACGTTTAGCCGAGGTGTGCGAACGATGGACAAAATTTTCGTGAGCCATGCACATGAAGACAGGGAAGCGGCGCATCAAGTCACCGTCGCGTTAGCCAAGGCTGGGCTCAACCCGTGGCTGGACGCGCAGGAGCTTCGCTCTGGTGACGAGTTGCTGAAGACGATCGCAACAGTGCTAGCCGAAGCGCAGTACTTCGTCATCGTGCTCTCGCGTACTGCGTTGACCAAATCGTGGGTACTGACCGAATTGCGCATGGCGGTTACCGCCGAAATCGAGAGGGCGCACCCGAGGGTGGTTGTACTTCGCCTTGATGACTGTGAGGTTCCAATTGAGCTCAGACACAAGGTACATCTGGACTTCCGCGGCAGGTTTGACGACGCCTTGAAGCAGCTGGCCGATCACGTGAGCGGGGTTGGGCAAGCCGTTCCAATTCCGAAACAGACAGTCCTCGCCGAGATGATCGCGAATGCTGACGCCGAACTATGGGCACGTCTCTCCGCCGGGGGGGGCGCGAGGAATGGAAGCAGTCTGAGGCGGCCAATGTAATTCGTGATCTTCGTTCCGATGAGTTGGAAGCAGCTGTCGTCATCGGCTCAAAGTGGTCCGAATACAAGGAGTGGGATAGCGATCTTGTGCAGATGATTTGTCGCACTTCCGATACCGGCGATGCTGGCGCTCGGCGGATCATCAAGAGGCTGGCCGCTGCTGGGTTCCTCGAAGAAGCGGATGACCTAGATTACAGCAAGCAGCGAGAGCACGCCTGGTGCGACGGAAGCGTCCTCTTGATCCTGCGACGCGCCGCCAGGCGCAGCGGCCTTTTTCCATCGCTATCGCCGCCGCTGCCCGAGCGCCTGAGCAGCCTCCTCTCGTACGGGAAAGCGGTGGAGATCTTCGCTAAGGGATGGTATGCGGTCAGATTCGCCACACCCGTTGCGACTGCCCTGGACGCGAGTGGCGAAGTGGTGGTCGCTGTATCGCGGCATGCTGATCCCCGCCGAACGTGGGTGTTCCGGTCAGCCGACGACCGTGCCCCCTTGAGTGCGGAACGCTACTTCGCCCCGACGGACCTCACGCCATCGAACCCGTTCGCATCCATGCCCGAAGGGTATGACCTTGAGCACGTAGGTTTTGATCTTGCGATGTTCGACGACCTCAACCTCTTACAGGGGTAGAGGGAGTCTTCCCGTTTGAATGGTCCGGCTAACAACCAGTTGCAGAGGCCGGTCTGGCGAGCGGATTGCCCCTGAACCGGGGCGTCGGTGCGAACTGGCAACGAGTGGTAGTCGTGCTCGCGTCAGAGCGGCGGATTCGTTCTCGCGACACTTCGCCTGGTCCGCATTCCTCATTTCCGCCGGTCTCGGCTTCGCGTCAGCGATAACACTTGCTTTGATGAGCAGGACAAGTGCTCCAAAACCAGCGGCGGACAGGCCCAAAGCTGCCGAGGATCTCTTCCTTATCTTTATCTTTCTACCTCGGCAGGTGCTCTGGGTTCCTGTCCTCTGGGCCCCTCACAAGGGACTACCCAGTCCTATCTTCCTTATTAAGCCGAGCCCCCTGTCCTGGGCAAGACGGTCTTAACTGCCGAGGGACGGCAACACGCAGCTCGGAGGTGGTGTCAGTTGATGTAGCCAGGCATCAGCCAAGCGTACGCTTTTTGTGCGGGCGAGTCCGCTGTAGGGTGGAAGAAAAAAAGCCGCACGAGAGCTAGTTGCTCCAGTACGGCCTTCGCGGTTCCGGCAGAAGTTTTTACTTTGCCCAGCCCACGTAAACGTTGCCACTCAGATCACTGAATTTGAGCGATTTGAAGCCTTGGCCCTTCAAGGGATCAAACACATTGAAGAATTCGTTTGAGGGATCGCCGACTCCCCACACGACTTGAGTATGCCCCATTGAACTGCCATGGTGCCCGGACAGCAGCACGAGATGACCTTTTGTTTTCAGCTTTTCAAGAACAAAACAGTAAGTGAAATCCACCGCAGGCATTAATTTCAGGGAAATCCCTATGTCGAGGAAGACATCATTCATGTTGTCTTCAGGCAAGGCGTCACTATCGCTCTCGAGTTTGCCGCGCTCCCTATACTTTTTTACCAAGTCGTCGACAGTGGCGTTGCCATGCTTTGTGGCGCGCAGCCATGCGGCTGAGCCCGCAGCCCAACACCGGAGGGAAGTCTGATAGATCTCCTCGGGCGCGGCTAATTTGAACTCCCCATCTGTCAAGAATCCGGGGCACACCGGCTTTTCGATCTTATATTGTCCCCGGTAGTAGCTCGACTCATACCAGGTCTTGTTGGGGGAAGGCGTGGGCGTTAGCGGTCGTATCCAGCTTTCGCGGGTCGCCGAGTCCTTCCACCAGATATTCACCAGTTTCGAGGTGGCGGCCCAAGTACCCGAGCCTCTCTCCGCGCCTTTCAGATCCTGCCAGGTAACGCTCCCACCATGCAGGAACTCATACTCCCAGGTCCAAGGCTCCGGCCTACCGTGTGGCCGTACCTTGACGATCCATTTGCCGATCAGCAGGTCAAGATCGCCGGCCATTTCACACCTCCATTCAGTCCGCCATCATAAACCAGTGTTTTTGAGGATTGCCATTGCGCCGGGTAACCCCCATTTGATCTATCGCGTGCTCGACGCCTTGTGCGCCTTGTGAACAGCTTTGGGGCGGCGCTGGCAGGAATCGATCCTCTCAATACGAATCGTTTCATAGTTGCTGCCCTCATTGCCAAGAGCTCCGGTAGGTAGATGTTATTGGTCCTGGTTCAGATCAATCCGCTGCCGGCAATTTTTATCGAACCAGTGCTCTTGTTCTGTCGCATGATTTCGTTCTGTGGCGTGCGTATGGCTTTCCTCGAGTCCCTTCATTGACGGGCTGGCTGTGGGTTGTTCCATGCACGTGTTTGCCAATCGTGTGGTCTGTGGCGCTGATTATCCCGTTCGCACGCGACTTCGTTTACTGCCTTCTGCACTCCAAAGCCAAGCCAGATAGCCTCAGGGTGACGTAACATCCCGAGAAGCACGTTTTGACCCTCGACCGAGGATCGGGCCGACTCTCGGTGAGCGTAATCGCCAATGAGTTTCCCCTGTTTCAACCACATCTTGCCCTTACGATCCGTTCCTTTGGGTAGAAACTACTTCGATGCCTGAACATCGTGCCGTTGCGTCGCCGGGCGGCGGACCGCAGGGTTATCGTTGTGGTGGTCCTTGATGCGTTTCATTAGCTCAGGATGGCGCGCCCACTCGAGTTGTTTCTCAGGCAGCGCTCCGTGAAGCTCAGGATGAATGTAGAAGCCGCGCAGCCGTGCTTCCTTCTCCTGCTCGACGATCAGCGGATGTGCCTTGGCATAGGCATCCTGCCGTACACCGGCGACCAGCCAGGAGACCTTCACATTCGGCACGCTGGATTTGATCTGGAACCGTTCATTTGCGATCTCGCTGGCCACGATAGCCTGTGCAAACTGGCCAACTACTGTCAACTGGTAGCGGAAATCGGTGTTCTCGGCCTCGAACCAGTCGGGCAACGACACTGTCGCATCCCCCTGCGCATCGGTGATGACGTTGCCGGTGTAGATATTCATCATCTCCGATGACTCCACCGAAGCATGAGTCAGATACTTGTTGGCGGGGTCGAGTGGATGATCGATTCTAAAATCTTTCGTACCGGCAAAGATTGCGCCGGTCACATTGAGATTGCCGCTGAAGTTGCCCGCGTAACCGCTCCCCCCGACCGCGTCGATACCGTCCCCGGCGAAGAACGAGTTGTTCCCTCCCTCAAAGAATCCGCCAGCACCATCCACTTGAAGTCCACCGAGCCCACGGCCGTAAACTCCTACGCCGCCGGTGTCGCCAGTGCCGCCTTCGGCGTAAATCCCCCGGCCTCCCGTATTGCCGCTCTGCGTCGTTGGATCACCGCTGCCACCAAAGGCCTGTATCCCATCGCTTCCGCTACCGCCGGAACCCAAGGCAGAGCTAAAACCTTGTGCGCCGATACCGGACAAATCTATCGTCGTGGAACCCGAATTCAGTTCGCCGTTGAGCAAAGAAGAAAATGCACCAATAAACACCAAATTCTGAATGTCCTGCTGCCCGGTGAAAGTGTTATTGGCGGCCAACTGGGCAAACGCGCTCACACCCAAGCCGCTAAGCCGGATTGCGTTTACGTTGGTCACGTTCACGCCATTACCGGAGAATGAGGTGGCGGTCATTGTGGCGTTGACCGTCTGATTGGCGGTAAAGGTATTGACGGTGGCGAGCTGCGGGACTTTCGTGGTGTCGAGATTGAGGGTCACAACGCCAATGGTGCCGCCGCCGGTGAGGTCGTTTCCCGCCTTGACATTGGTGATTGTGCTCGTGCCAGGAAATTTCTGGCCGGGGGCAAACGTGAATTGGCCGTTGCTGCCGATCTTCAGTCCTGTTTCGGCCGGGACGGCGGTCCCGGAGGCGTAGAGCAGGTTGAGGGTCCCGGCGGGATTGGCGGTATCGTTACCGAACGGTTCCGCCTGCCACTGGAAAGATTGAGCGACGGGTTTGGTTGTGGACGAACTGAAGACCGAGGCTAGGAATTGTTGCGGCTGCGAGTTGAAGCCCTTGCCAGCTGTTGCTGTGCCGACGGCGGGTAGCTTCAGCGTGCCGCCGACGTTAACGGCAGTCGTGCCGGATTGCGTCAGGATAGAGTTCTGAATGTTAGTGGCCGTGGTGAACATGGGAATCTTGTTCGCGGCGCCGCCGGTGGTGGTCACATTGGACGAGGCGGGCGGCGGAACGGCATCGGCAGAGCCTGGCGAAGTGCTGTTGGCCGCGACTGGCGGCGCTGAGTTTGCCGTGGGAGGTGCGGCCAGGACAAAGGCCGAGGGCGGCAGTCCACCGATGGTTTGTGCGTCCAACGCTTTCATCGCGTAGGGAACCGCCACCAGAAGGACGCGCGGTTGCTCGGGTTCGTTGGCAATTTGTACGGCCAGCCAGCGGGCTTCGCCATTCATGAACAGGTCTGGTGGGATGCCATCCTTGCTGCTGGCTCCAAGTTGGACGGAGTAGCGGCCCGATTTTTCGGGCATGACATTCTGAGTTTCTAGCCAGAGCGGGACTCCGCCTTGTTCCTCGGCGTAGAGCAGGAACGTGACCCCGGTGACGCCGGTGAACGGGCGTCCGGTAGCGTCTTTCAGGACGCCGCTATAGTTGATGAGGTCGGGAACGACGTTCGGCGCTGCCGATGCGTTCTGTTGGCCCGCGGCTGTCAAGAGTGCAACGCACAGGAACAAAACCAAGGGAACAATCGAACGAGGTCTGCTTTTCAAGGATTCTCCTCAAGGCGAAATCAGCAACGATCATTCCCCAGGGCCCGACAGGACTTCCTCGTAGCTAATGGTGTGTGGGAACAAAAAAACGTTTCACACTTCGCGAACGGTGAGGGTTTTGTGCATGCTGGGTTCGGCAGAGCATCGACCAACAACGATTTCGACCACAATCCAAGAACTGACGTTCCGATGGGGCGCCCCAACCAGGCGGTGGATTTAACGAAGGCGGGAACGAATGCGGGAGATGCGGCACGGAAAGAGAAGGACCGGCTCGTACCTATGACTTCCACTGTGTGAAGACATGCTTTAGTTTACAACGATTTACAGAGGCTCGCAGGGGCTGCTAAGCTTCGCCAAGTTGCGCTAACAAAATCGCCCATCGGGTTGAAAACCGGGAACTCGTCCTCCTCTTTTGGTCGATCGGCTGGGACCCAAAGCGAGTCCGCCTAGGTGCCGACCTGCTCAAGAGACCACCCAAAAGGTTCTGCTGCGCCCGAATCACGCCCCGCTGATTCTGGACTTCCCTTCCCGTTTCTGACTCTTGAAACAATGGTAGAGCGCAGCCTTTCAGTGCTACGTTACGCAGTGTTTTAAACAACTTAAGTGACTTCAGGTGGCCGCCTAAAGTACTTGAGAAGTCGTGAGAGGCATACGAATCGTGGGTGGAAATCGTGGGCTCAAAACATGAGCCATCGAATGAGCGGGCTATCGAGTGCCGGGAGGGGCTCTTTCATCTATGGCGGATCCCATTCAACGAGGAAGCAAAATCGCCTTTTGCGGATCCAATTCGTGTCAAGACCATTCTGCATCGAACCTAGTCCCGATCAGAGTCCTTGGGGGCTGCGAAGAAGCACTGCGCGAACGAATACACATCCTGTAAACTACCTTCTTCAATACCGGATTATGTGCAAACATCTTCTTCGCGGCCATGTTTCTCCCTGCAGATCCGCAGTCTTGTGCTCGCCGCACCTTGCAAAGAACCCTGTCCAGAGCGAGCTAGTGTTTTGCGACGGTTGCTGCGCCAGCGAACAACGTCGCAATGCTGGTGTCAGATGAGGGAGTGACCTTGATGCGCTTGAATCCGGCTTCATCCTGGGCCAGGATTAACAGGCTGTTGCTGGGATCCGCTTGAAACGCCACCTTGTCGAACCCACCAGTCGACGGGACGCCACTTTCCACAACGGGCTTGCCATCCACATAGGCGCGGAACTTAACGTTACTCCAGACGTTCCAAAAGAGGTGATTGCTGTCTGGGCTAAACATGAGATTGCCCAGACTGCCTGGGTAGGCGATCGGCAAATACTTTCCATCGAGGCAGACACCTTGATTGTTGCCGGCTGCTGGATCGGCCGATCGACAAAAGTAGGCCAGATGATTGCTGTCCGGGCTGAAGTGAACCAGCGACTGCGTCAGGAAATGTCCGTCTGACTCGTTCACCTCGATGCCGGCTAACGTACTCTGCGGAGTTCCATCCAAATAGACGATGATTCCAGTGCGCGACTGCACGCCGTAAGCGTAGTGCGCGCCGTCCGGGCTAAATACCAGGGAGAAAGTTCGATCGGACTGCGGCATGGCCAACACCTTTCCGTCGACTGCCATGCTCTTCAGTCCCGCGGCCAGCACGTGGTTGCCCGCGGGCGAGATGGCAACTTCGCCCATCTGGTTCATCTGGTTCGATTCCTGACTGCCAACCACGACGAACTGGGCGCCGCCGCTATTTCCCACAAACACAGGGCTGCCCGATCCAGCGGTAAATCCGACGGTCCTGGTTGCGCCGCGGGTTCCGTAAGAATAGAACGGGTCGAGCCGCCCATAATCCAAACTTTTCTTGCCGTCAGCGAAAACATAGGCGCGGCCATTCGCGGTCGAGCAAGCAATCGCGTAATGCTTGCCATCGGCGCTGAACGCAAAGGTGCTGATGTTGCAACTGATACCCGGTGCGGTCGCTTCGCTTCCCGGTACGACCTTGCCACCAATCACCAGGGAAGACGTGGAACCTGTTCCCGTGGTTTTCGTAGCCACCGCGACCACCATATTGCCCACCGGCGGAATGAATAGCCTGACGCTATTCGCGCGGATCATCGGCTTGCCGTCTGCCAAAAGCTCGAACGTCTGCTGAGGTCTTGTGGCCGTCGTGTAGAGGTGCTGACTATCGGCGCTCCATTGCGGGTTGCCAGCTAAATATGGAGCGGGCTTGCCGTCGATGAGAAGTTTCTGAGTCGTATCCCGCCCGCAGCCAGACCAAACATAGGCCACGTGATCGCCATCGGGACTAAAAGCGAAACTTCGCAAGTCGTTGTTGCTGCCCATCGGGTCGGCTTTTCCATCAAAGACAAAACGGAAACCGTCCGTGGCGCCTTCGTACTTGCTCATCGAGAAGAAGTAAACGTGTTTGTTGTTGGAGGTGAAGCTCATTTGCTGGCAACTATTCGCATCGATTCTACTTTGCACATTGGTGTGTGAATCGCGGAACAGTTCTTTGCCGTCGACCATCACGACAGCTTCATTGCCCTGTAGACCGCAATAGGCATAGCGACTGCCGTCAGGACTGAAGATCAGGCCGGTCAGAGAGTTGCCTTGTTGGAAAACTTGGTCGAACTGCGGGCCAGGTACGCCATCGTAGATAACCGTCCAGCGGCTGCCACTGTGCGAGACGGCGCCCATATGAACACCGCGCGGACTCACCGCAAACTGCGCGCCCTGCTCCCTCGGAGCTAGCAGCGATGGTTCAATTTTCGTGCCTGCCGGAGGAGTGAACGGCGCGGTGTCGTTCAATTGGCCGGAGCGTTGACCGGAGGGCTGCGGGCCCGGCTTCTGTTGTCCGGGCTTCGGCTGTTGCTGCTGCGTTTTCGCCTTCTTCCACACGTCTTTGACTGCATCGACCGGGTTTTGGCTCTGTGCTGCAGCAGACGATGGAAGAATTCCCGATGCTATCGTAATCGCTCCACAAAAAAAGACAGCTAGACGGGCGGCTGGATTGCGCATGCTGATCTCCTCGTTTCGATGAAAGCGTTGTTGTGCAGGGAGCCGGCGTCTGTCCAACCAACTCCATCGTTGCTGCGCAGCATCCCGAATGATAGAGTTGCGCTCCGAGAACGGCGGACACGCCGAGACCCCTTTGTTTATCTTTGGGTTTGCTGCTTCTCACTATGCATTGCGCAAAAGGAACGAGAAAACCGTCATGACCGCCAAAAATTGGCGAGCGGATGACCAGGGGATGGAGAAAAACACTGAATCAGGTCCGGGCGATCGGAAGTCGTTAGATTGTTTTGTTTAGTTTGACCTACGAGGAGTTACGGCGGTTCGCATCGAGCGTGCGTCGTGGCGATCCTAGCGCAACCCTAAATCCAACAGCATTGGTCAATGAAGCCTGGAGCGACGGATCGTCGCTGACCGCCTTCAGTTGTTGCGCCTGATCTTGGAAGATGGGCTTCAGTTTCGCCTTCTGATCCTCGGTGAGATTCAACTTCTCGCTGAGCATCTGCAGGTGAGCCTCTGGAGAGCTCGTGCCCATGCTTCGGAACCCTGCGGCGGAGTTTGGGGCGCTGCACTTGTCTGCCCCGTCAAGAGTAAAGAAGTGGCAAGCACTACCAGGATGGTCAGCATTGACCAGCAAAGCTTCGACATGTTTACCTCCTGGCGAAGTGGCTGACCGACGAACAGACTTGCACGCTAACAGCACGATTCTACTCTTTCCTGAGTCACGCCAGATCGCAGAGCTCGCACGGAGCCATCCCGTAGTGAACCGCCGCATGCCTGAACGTGCGCTGTTTCAGTCTGAACTTGGGAGGGAAGCGAAAAGGATAGGTTCCTGCAGTGTTGAAAACGGTAGGGCGTTCCGTGGCTCGCCAAGGGTTTAAGTCTTTGCATGCCGGCACATCAAACAGTCGATGCCAATTAAGGATGGCTTCTTGCAGTCCGAAAGCTCCCGGTTGGGAACGCGAAGATCGATGATTCCGGCCCGCAAAGCTGCCGAGAGCGTGAGGCGGAGCGACCTTGCGTTTCTCGCGTCTGCGCCCGCTGGTTCATTTTTCCACAAACTTTCTGGAACCATTCTCCCGTCCGCAACGAAGACAATATGAAGGTCACTGCATCGAACTGAAGAGACATGGACATCCCCCCCGAGTTCTCGACACGTTCCGACGCTGAACTATTACGACTCGCGGTAGCTGGAGAAGAACAAGCCTTCTTGCTACTGTATGGAAGGCTGAAGGCCGGGATTTTTCGCTATGCGTTCTATATGACCAGCTCGCAGGCGAACGCGGAGGAAGTCACGCAGGAGGTTTTCGTCACCCTGTTGAAAGAATCGCACAACTATCAGCAGGATCGCGGTGCTCTCGCCGCCTTCGCTTTTGGCATCGCTCGCAATTTTGTGCGAAGAATCGAGCACCGCGAGCGGCCCTACGAGGCGCTCCCAGAAGACACCGCCCCCGCAACATCGTCTGCCCGACTCATTTCCGAATCGGATGTCGCTGCCCGCGCAGATGATCCGCACTGAACTCGCCGAGCGCGTGCAGGCCGCGGTGGCTTCGCTCCCCGATCACTATCGCCAGGTTGTCGTGCTCTGCGATCTCTGCGAGCTTTCGTATGCCGAAGCCGCTTCCCGCCTGCGTTGCGCGGTGGGAACAATCCGGTCTCGCCTGAGTCGAGCCCATGCTCTTTTAGCGAAAAAATTACGGCCTCTCCGCAGCCCGCAACCGGAGATTGGAACGGCTGGCCCGGAGGGATGCCTCATATGACCTGCCACGAACTTCGCCCGTATTTTGAGGATCCGTTGCGCATAGATGCCGAGTTTCCCCGCGAGGCCGAGCATCTCGCCCACTGTACCGAATGCGCCCGCTTCGTAGAAGCGCGCCACGAACTCGGAACTGGGCTGCGTCTCGTTTGCGAGTCAGCCCCGGAACCTTCTGCTGCGCTTGAGGCCGTTGTTCTCGCGAATTATCGGCGACGGATCATTGGCAATCCGCCACTTGTGAGGTCGAGGACACGCAGATGGGTAGTCTGCTGGACCGCGGCGGCAGCGGCAATGCTGGCTCTTGCGGCCGTTCTTCTTCATCATCCCGCGGAGACTGGAGACTTCGAACTTAACGATGGAGTCGGCGCAGCGGCCAATGGCGCAGCCGGGGACCTCGGAAAAAAGCGCGAACAGGGTTCCTTGGACAAACGCTGCTTCCTCGCCGAAAACGCGACTGCATTCCGCTCGACAAGCACGACGGGCTCCGCAACCGGCGGCCACGAAGAGTCCAGCTTCCGAAGATTTTCGCAGCTTGATGTACTGTGACGCGCTCAGTTGCGGAGGAGCCATGCAACTGATCCGCGTGCAATTGCCATCTTCGGCAGCTGCATTCGAGCCGGCTGCAGCGTCATCCGACGGCGCGATTTATGCTGACGTACTGGTTGGCTCAGACGGGATCGCTCGCGGCATTCGCGTCGTGCAGTGAAAACTTTCTATTTTGCAGGAGGAAAAGAAATAATTATGAAATGCCTGAAGGTTACCGCTCTGGTCTCAATCGCAAGCCTCGCGCTGAGCGCGACTCTGGTCGCGCAGGGACCGCAGGAATCCGGCGCAGTCGCGGCATCTGCCACGATGCCTCCCGCTAAAGCCGCCATGCTCGGCATGCACCTGGACGACAACATGGACGTTACTCCCGTCAAAGGCGCGCCGTTCTGCGCTGCCGTTACCACCGAGCACACACAGTCCTTCGCCGACGGCAACCGCATTCATACCACCGAGAATTCAAATATCTGCCGTGATAGCGAAGGCCGCACTCGCCGCGAAGCCAGCCTGAACCTTCTCGGAGCCGGTCCGGAGGCCTCGGCTCCTAAGTTGATCACGATTCTCGATCCGGTCGCAGGTGTGCACTACATGCTCGACAGCGAAAACAAAGTTGCTCATAAGATGACTCCTCCGCCGCCCGGGAGCGCTCCCGACAGAGGTTTGCCAAAAGGCAGACAAGCGTTCATTATGCGCAGTGCGGGTGGCGCCGAAGGACCAGGTTTTTCGACCAACATAAACATGATGTACAAAAAAGCAGGGCAGAATTCGAACGAACCCGCTCCCGCCACCGAAAATCTTGGCGATCAGACGATCAACGGCATCCACGCTACCGGCACACGCATAAGCACCACCATTCCCAGCGGAAAAATGGGAAACGACAAGCCGATTGTCGTCACCTCTGAGCGCTGGTACTCCCCCGATCTGAAAGCGACCGTGATGACGAAGCACGACGATCCTTGGGCCGGAGAATTGGAGACGCAATTCACCAACGTCAACAGTTCCGAGCCGGATCCGTCATTGTTCACGGTTCCCAGCGATTACAAGGTCGTCGACGACAAAGACGGGCCGGTCACCATCCGCATGGTTGGCCCCGCTCCACCGGCGAAATAAGGGTCAGCACCAACGCCTCCCTGCCAGGTCTCCACCTGCCTTCGCATCGGTTCAAAGTTGCGCTGCATGCGATCCACGCCAACCGAGATGCGATCGATGAGCGAGAACGAGTCGTGTGTTTCGCTCAAACTGGAAATGCAGTTTGGTTCTGATCTGAAGAACACGCCTAATACCGTAACTGCAATACCGTAGGTCTCCCATTAGGCGCATTTGGTGGTGGTTCGCGCAATTCGTGGAGCAGGAAAGTCTAGCTATGACTCTGCCAGAATTTTGGCGAAAGGGCGATTCGTCGTTTGGGATATAAATGGCATAATTTGCATATTGCAACAGCATCAAGCAAGGCGACGAACCAGAAGTATTGTCTGGTCGTCTCTCTGCTCTCCATACTCGCAAACACTCGCTCTGAGTTCCGTTGAGATCTCCCTGAGTTCCTTGCCTCGCGCATTCTGGAGGATCTCTTCTATACCTGTCACCCCAAAGTCACGACCTTTAGAGTCGAACGTCCCGGTGAAGCCATCACTCACGATCGCGAGCATATCACCACGCTCGAAGGGTAGGCTGCTTGACGAAAAATCTTGAGTTAGCAGAATTCCCAGCGGCAGGTTTGAAACTGCACGCTGTTCAATCCCCCAATCGACGCTCGATAGTGCAAAAGCGGAACGTGCCCTGCAGATGAGAATGCAAGATCGGGACCGCCATCCCACGCGGCGTAGGCGAAGGTGATAAACATGTTGGTTGTCAGCAACGGCTTGAGCAAGCTGTTGGGGCGGACGCTGGTATGCCACGTTTTGCTACCGCTGGGCGACACCGAGATCGCAGCGCAAACCGAGCAAGGATAATTGCGCTTCTTGAACAGGCCTTAGCGCGGCATTCAGGAGGGAGCTGAACTCCGAATGTTTGCGCAATCTGCTGAGCCACCCATCTGACTTCAGAGTATTCGGCGCGCAAACGAAACCGGATTGAGCTGCTACTTGCAACGCCTTGATGGCAGAATTTGCCTTCCCGAGCTCCGCATAGTGCCGTGCGAAATAGACCAGGATCTCGGGGTCACGAGTCGTATCTGTCTGGTTCATTATGCGGACCGCCTCAGCGGTTCGTCCTTCGAGAAGGGCCAATAGAGAGCCCATGAGAGCCGTCATCAACCTCGATAAAGCCATCTTGTCCAGCCGATCTCGCAGGAGAGTAATGGCGCGCTTCCGATCGCCCAAGGCTGCCCAGGATGCCGCGTCCAGATAATAGGAAGCACGTCCACCATAGGCTTCTATCGCAGACTCGTACTCTCCACAGAGAAACAAGGTATGAGCTACGCTTGTGACGATTGTCGGATCTAACTCGACTGCCCGTTTGTGCGCTTCAATCGACTGCTCCAGTAATCCGCGGAAACGAAACACCTGGACAAGGCCCGTGTAGGATTCCGGTTCGCCGGGATAGTGTTCTAACCGTTCAAGGAGCCGACACATCGCCTCATGGGCGCGACCGGTATCTGCCTGCACCAGTGTATAGAATTGGTGAGCGCAAGCGAGACCCGGGTCGAGGGCGAATGCTCGCCGAAATGCTGCCTCTGCCAACTCCGGAGTCGCCATAGAGTTGCCGCTGAATTTAGCGAGGAACCAGCAACATCTGCCGAGCCAAGCCCAAGCTGGTGCAAAGTTTGGGTCTTCTGCCAGGCAAGTCCAGTATAAATCCCGAGCCAGTAACATTGAGTCCAGAGACCGTTGAACCGTTAACTCCTTGGCCCGAACGAATCGTTCATAAGTCGCGCGTTCCACGCCGGGTTCACCCTCGACCGGCAGCTCAAATCGATACCCATGTTTCGAAACGGTGCGAATCGCATCGCGACCAACGATCTTTCTTAAACTGACGATCGCGTTGGTGAGATTCGCTTCACTTACATGCACGTCCGGCCAGAGTCGATTGATTAGTTCCTGTTTCGAAACCAGATGTTCCGCTCTCGCAACCAGAAACAGAAGAGCGTCAAAGCTCTTGGGTTGGAGCGGGACCGAAATGCCAGCTCTCTTCAGTAGTCGCTCTCCAGGGTGAAGCTCAAATTCACCAAACCGGTAGGCGGTATCGAGAGAGCTTTGATTTTTGTTTGAAAATCTCTGTGCCATCCTTGGGATTTTCCCCCGGAAGTAAGCTTACACTGCGTCTATGACAGAGACCAAAACACGCGCTGCTCACCTTCTCCCGTTGACACACACCGCGCGAGGTTCCGTGGTTAAGCGACGTTTCAGCCCCGGTGACAAAAGCTTCCGGATAAACCTGCTCAAGCTCGCTGCCTTTTCTCTCGTGCTGTGTGCGTTAGGCTCGCAATCAGAGCGCGCATTTTCACTGCCGATACCGGCTGCCGACGCAGGATCACCGCAAGCCAACGTCGCCCGAGATGGCCAGCACAATTTCGATTTCGGTATCGGCGTCTGGCATACCCACATTCGGCGCATTCTTGATCCACTATCAGGCTCCTCCGACTCCGTGGAGCTTAATGGAATCGTCACTTCGCGCAAGATTTGGGGTGGCCGCGCACTACTGGAGGAGATCGAGGCCGACGGGCCCAAGGGTCACTGGGAGGGTCTGTCGCTGTTTCTCTACAATCCGGGGTCCCACCAGTGGAGCCAGTCCTTCATCAATAGCAGAATGGCAAGCTTGGGTTCGCCGCTCATTGGATCGTTCAAAGACGGTCGTGGCGAGCTCTTTAGCCAGGATACTTTTCATGACAAATCGATTCTGGTTCGCGCGGTTTGGTCCAACATCACGCCCGATTCGCATACCTACGAAGAATCGTATTCCAATGACGGAGGCAAAACCTGGGCGCCCAGCTTCACTGCCAATAAAACCCGTGAACAGCAGGAACCGGCATCCGACATAGCCGCCGGTTCCGAGACGACGAGCACTGCTCCAGATGGCCATGAGTTCGACTTTGATTTCGGAACGTGGAAAACGCACACATCCCGTCTCTTGCATCCGTTGACCGGATCGACAACCTGGGTGGATTTGGACGGCACCACCGTCGTCAAGAGGATCTGGAATGGCCGCGCCAATATTGCGGAATTTAAAGCTACCGGCTCGTCCGGCACGATCGAACTCCTGGCGCTGCGCTGGTACAACCCTAATACGCGTGAATGGAACATCAATTTCGCAACCCCAAACGTGGGCATGCTCGGGAACACCCCTGGAGTCGGCGTATTCAAGAACGGGCGCTGCGACTTCTACGACTACGAGCCCATCAACGGCAAATCTGTGCTGGTGCGGTTTTCCATCTGGGCAATTACCACAGACACGGCTCAATCCGAACAAGCGTTTTCCGAAGACGGTGGAAAGACTTGGGAAGTGAACTGGATCAATCGATATACGCGCGTCAAGGGAGGCTGAAACACCGAAGCGAAATTACGTTGTCTGTTGGATGCCACGCGGATTCTACGGGATGACGGCGCGGTGTGCGTTCTCAAATGAGCCGTACTGCGCAATTGGGCTAGATGCTTCGCTTGGTCACGTGCAGTACGCCTGAGACAGTTTGGCAGCCAATTTCAGCAAGTAATCCGGGTTTCTGTCTTTTAGCGGTGGTCGGCAACTCTTACCTTACTGGGTTAGGTAAGAGTAGCTCGTCATACGCCCGGA
>Ga0073928_10004881_pt1 | contig 19291 bp, 19 predicted proteins | sample PaiPotPPA55metaG_FD_76969 | JGI IMG/M metagenome (GOLD analysis project Ga0073928, IMG submission 76969) | Iron sulfur acid spring bacterial and archeal communities from Banff, Canada, to study Microbial Dark Matter (Phase II) - Paint Pots PPA... ...
AATACCCCGCGTGATGTGGCTGTTCTGAAAGACGTAACTATTGTCGTCGTAATCGACGAAGCCGTTGTTCCAGACGCCGAAGTAGGTCAGCAATGTGAGCAGGATCAACGCGAGAGCGACGCCACGCGCGAGCCAGCGGTTGGGCCGGGGGTCATTGGGGGTCGTCGTCACGCGGCATCTGGGAAGGGCTTGCAGGCCGAAGCCATGGACGCGATCATATTCCCCGGCAATTTGGCGTCAATGCCGGAACGGTGGCGAGAAACAAACCGCTCATGTGTGTACACGGGGATTTGCCCGCGAAACATGCGAAATTGCCTTCCCAAGGCCGCCACAAGATGGGTGCCCATGATGAGACGTTCGCTCCGCGAAACGTGGTCGCGAAAACCGAAAGCAAAAGGGTAAACCGCTAATCCACGCTGATAAACGCTAATCGGAACCACGGACCAAAGAAAAGCGCCGCGGTATGCTGGCAAGATGGCATTTGGAAATTAACGCAAAGGCGCAGAGACGCAAAGACGCAAGGGTTCGGGAGAGTTCAGAACAAACCGTAACGTTTCAAAGCCGTCCGCCAACGGAGTCGCTCCTCCGAGTTCATTTCCAAAAGCCACACTGTGGCCCGGCCCCTCGCTGTCAATCCGGTTATATTCAAGCCGATTAAGACGAAATGCTCCTCCCATTTGTCCTGGCGGGGGTGAAACAGCCGAACCAAACCAGAGGTATCAGGATCCACGGCGCTCAGGTTTGGTCCTTTGCGCTCGTTGCATCGGTGGCAAGACCAAGCGAGATTGTCCAACGCTGTAGGCCCGCCGTGCTGCCGGGAAACTACATGTTCCAAATGGAATCGCAAGGTTTGAGGCAACACATCCGGCAGGCGACAGTACTCGCACCGGTGCCCGGCCCGTTCTCGCACTATTCGCCGCTGCTCCTCGCGCGTCACGACACCATCGGCATGCCCAGTCGTACGCGTGCCCGCAGTTGGGCCAGCCCCAGGAACTCGCTCGCTCCGATAAATGCCTGGTACTCGACGCGTTCTTCCGCACTAAGCCGGCCTTCATTGGCTTTGTCCGCCAATTCATCCAACCGCTCGCGGGTGCGCGGGTCCAATTCCAAATTGGCCACCGCGCGGAGGCTTGGTGCGTCCAAACAGGCCGCCACACTTTCAGCGAGCGATTCCAGCAACGGAGGCGATGATGGCGCACTCATGGCGAAGACATTACCTTGGAAATACGCTGTGGGCAAGGGGATTTGGCCGCGCCGGATTTGCCCGCGAAACACGCGAAAACTGAAAGGCAAAAAGATGGGGGCAAAAAAATGCCGTGAACTTCAACCTCTAATCCACGCTGATAAACGCTCATGGGGACCAGCATCCATTATCAGGCGGTTCATCTCCCAAAATCTGCCAAGTGCTTTTTGTTCATGGAGAGGTCGGTGTGCTGTCCACTGCCGCTGCCGCGCGACTCTTTCATAAGGACGCCCAGGGAGAGGGTTGCGCCTGGCTGGCCCGGGCTGGCGCTTTCATCCAAAATAGTCAGCAAAGCCCGCGCCTTGGCAGGCAACCTTTCCTGCCCGCTTGCCTGGACGCGACCATCAGCCAATTCGACTTCCAAAGTACGATAACTCATGGCGATAGCTTATCCGCTCAGGCCCATTAAGCAAGCGCAGCGCGGACTGGGCGCAAGACCACGCAAATCCCTGTGGAAGATGTCCTTCGCAATGGGCCGACCCATCTCAAGCCTGCTCTTGCTACAAAAAAAGAAGCCGCCCTTGCGGGCGGCTTTGTAAAACCGAAAAACCCTTGATCCCAATCGCTTACTTGCGGCGGCGGAAGATCACCAGCGCAGCAGCGCCCAGACCGGCCAACGCGAGCGTGGTAGGCTCCGGAATGGGGCCAGCGCTAGTGGTGAGCGCAGCCTCGTCACCCGCTGAAGCCCAAGTAGTGCCACCGGAATTGTAGATGTTCGGATACGTGATGCCGGTTCCTGGGGTCATGGAGAAGACGTTATCATGGCCATAGTAGGAATTGGCGGCCAACGCAGCGGCAGGAGTAGCGTAAGCGCTATCCCAGACAAAGACTTCAAAGAAGGCTGCCGCCCCCGCCGTATAGCCCGGAAACGAGGTTATACAGTGCTCGGTTGCCTCCCAGCCATTTGGCAGACCGCCATTCGGGTAAAGCAACTCCGACGTCTGCAGGGTCAAGGCGGCAGCAGTCGCGCCGCCGAACAAGCCGACTTCAAGCCTGATCCCGCTGGGCAGATTCGTCGGGACAGGTTGTCCGGCGTACGCTGCATCTGCTGCAGTCGTGTTGCCCAAGGTGATCAGCGCTCCGCCGTCTTGTGCGAGGTTAACCTTCCCTTGGGCGAAGGCAGCCAAGGTGGCTGTTGCCAAGGCTACAGTGAGTAGTGTTTTTTTCATGTTTTTCTGGTTTTGGTTGTTGATGTGGTGATTTTTCAGTTTGTTTGGTCGTTGGTTGGTTTGGTCACGGCACCGTGAATTGCGACACCCACGTCACGGGTCCACCATTGCGGATGATGAAGAATCCATCGGCAATATTAAAGTTCCAGTCGGGAGACCAGTGGCCAGCCGCATAAGTCGGAGTAACCGGGTTAAAGTCGTTAATAGGTTCGTCCCAGACACCGATTTGATCGCCATTCACAGCCGGATAGCCAGCCAGAACATTGGTGATGCTCCCGCCGACCGGAGGAATCGACCCAATGCACTCATAATTACCGCCGCCAACCAAACTGTTGGTGAAGGCGTATTGGCGCACTGTGCCTACCCAAGTGTTTGTGAATGCCCCATTGGGAATCACAAAGAACCCCTGGCCTGGATTGACGGTCACATCTGGAGACCAATTACCCGCGGCAAACGTCGGAGTGACTGGGGTAAAATCCTGAAGCGCGACGCTCCAAAGGCCAACCTGGGTGCCGGCAGGCACGCCTGGCAGAAGTGTGTTCAGGTCGTTGGTGGTGTTGTCGAGCGGATTGCTCACCAAGTAATAGTTGCCCACGTCCAGAAACGGGGTGTTGACGTATCCCACAACGTTTAGCGAGTAAACGTTTGATTGCGCCATTGAGGAGGCGACGCCGGCTGCGAGGGCAGCCATGCAGAGTAGTGTTTTTGTTCTCATGTCTTTATGTGTTTATGTGTTACCGTGTGTGCGCCCACTATTGCAGAATGCGTGCGAGGTGTCAACACTTTTTGGAATTTTTTCGAACATTTTTGATCCGGTGGTTTCATGCGAAAATGCCAATAAATAACGTTAAAGCGAAGTCGCTATGCTCATCGGGCCGGGAATCAGGCAAAAAAAGTTGATCATTTTTGCCGAAACTAGGCAGATTTGTCCCCTTTTCGGACGGGAGGAAGCCTTCCCCGCGAAACACGCGAAATACGCGAAATGAAAAAAGGGCAGAAAACAGGAACACCGGATGGGATAAGACGCGCAGCTTGTGGCCGGGCACCCCTTCGCATCCTGGAGCACTCCATCCCCAGTTTTCATTTTCCGCCTTTCGCGTGTTTCGCGTGTTTCGCGGGAAAAAGTTCTTCGCGGGCTCAGCGGGTCTTCCGGGTGTTGGCGATTCGTTCCCACTCCACTTTGGGGAAGTGACCGAAGTTGACGAGCAAGCCCAGCGCGAAACCTGTGGCGTTGAGGTAGTTTTGAACCTGTGCCCGGTGCTCGTCGACCAAGGTCGACACGGCTTTGATTTCCAAAATAATTTTTTCGAGACAGATGAAGTCTGGCGCATATCTCTGCGTTAACGGCCTGCTTTTGTAGGCGAGCGCGAGCGACGGCTTCGGAAAAAAGAGCACCCCTTGGAGCTCGAATTCGATTTCGAGGCATTCCTGATAAACTGCCTCGAGAAAGCCGCAGCCCTTCTCCTGGTATACCTCGAAGCAACAGCCCATGATACGGTAACTTTCTTCCTTATAGATAATGTCATTCATAAGCCCTCGAAATACCCGCAATGCTGAGGAAAGAAAATGTTTTCCCGCGAAACACGAGAAATGAAAAAAGGGCAGGAAACAGGCACACTTGGAGTGGATAAAATGTCCAGCTTGTGGCCAGGCGCCTCCCATTGATTCTGGATTACTTCATCCTTGTTCCCCGTTTTCCCATTTTCGCGTGTTTCGCGTGGTTCGCGGGCAGATTTCGCGGGCTCAATGTTTTCGTTCGAAGAGGAGGAGAAAGCCGTGGTCGGAGGCGGCGCCATCCGGATTTGGGGCATCGGGGGAAGCTGGAGAAATGCCTGTGTCGCCGCCGAAGACAGGGGCGGTTCCCGCAGCAGCTGGCCGGACGCTCTCAGATGTTTCGCCGCCATGAGTTTGATCGACGCTGAAGGTCCGGACCACCTGGAAGTTCGTCGGCCAGTAGGAGCGCCACCAGTCGAAGATGGCAGATTTCGACTCGGGCAGGCGCAGCCACGACGAGGCCTCACCCACATAGACGGCGTAATCGGGCCGGGCGCGCTCGATCTCGCTGATCATGTCCGCCTGCATGTGGGCGGCTAAGGGTTGCGACTCCATCATAGGGTACATATATAGGTAACCAGTGGCAGAGTGGCGATGGCTGTAGAAGCAAATCTCCGGCTCGGACCCAATCACCGCCACGCGCGCGCCCGGCGCAGTATGGGCCTTGATGTATTCGCCGGCCTTGACGGCTTCCGTGAACAGCGTGCTGCCATAGCAATCCTCGGACGCCTGTGCCGGAGAAGAGGCGAACCAAGCGGAACCATTCCCGATAAGCGAAGTCGGCAAACCCAGCACGAACACGCCCAGAACGGGCACGGTCAGGAACAGTTCGATGGTTTTGTCGTGCCGGAGCACGTGCAGTGAGCGGCTGACCGCCACGCCGCTCAGCAGCGACAGCGCGGGGAGCAAGAGAATGAAATAATGTGTGCGAAAGTAGTATCCCACGCAGACTGAAGCGATGGAGCACAACAGCAGCGCGGTGAGGAAAAACCGTTGGCTCGGGCCAAGCCGTTCGTCCCACCACATCAACAGGGCGCCCGCCCAGGGCAGGAGCCAGAACAAGAGGTTGGCGCTGACGACCACAGCCAGCGTCGCGCGCAAGATGTCCGGCGCATTCACCAGGGGAACGGCCGAGGCGTACTTGCCGGCGTAAGTAATGGTCCAGAACACGAACTGATGGAATGTGCCGGTCGCCCAGAGAATCAGGCAGGTCAATGCGTAGGGGAGGGCCCAGCCGAGGGCGTAAGCGGGGAGGAGCCAGGGGGTTATTTTTGATTTTCGATTTTCGATTTTTGATCGGAGGGCTCTTGGTTTCGAATCGGAGTCGCGATTTTCGAAGGCGACGAGCCAGAGGAGGTATAAGCCGCCGAACAGGCCGAAAAAGAGGCCGTGCTGCTTCATCAGGAAGGCAATGCCGAAGAGGAGGCCCGCGAGGAAGACGGGGAGCGTGGGAGCGTGGGAGCGTGGAGCGCGAGGAACGTTTAAGCGTGGAGCGTGGAACGTTGGAGCGGTTTGTAGCTCCAACGACCTGGGCTGCTCGGACGCGGAGTGCCCGTCGGCAGAGTTTGGGACATCTGCGGCTGCGACGGGTCTCGGAGCACCGGCGGGTTTGGCAACCCGCGATACGGCAGATTTGGCAGTCTGCGCTACTATCGCTTCCTGGGTTCGCAGCAATATATATATGCCCCCCAGGGCGGGGAGGACGACGAAATGCGTGGCGTGGCCGGCCAGGCCGAGCACCGATGGACTCAAAGAGAGCAACGCAAAGCAAACCGTGGCCACGACGCCGGTGGTTTCGTCCACCAACCGGCGTCCGATTAGAAACATGAGGACAATCGAGGCAATGTTGACGAAGGCCACGCCGACGTGGATGGCGGACGGCGTCTGGCCCAAGAGGGCCATGATGAGGGCGTAGGCGGCGTAGGTGCCGGGAAGCTTCATGTTGTAGGCTTCGCGATAAGGCGGGACGCCCTCGAGAATGAGCTGGCCGGCATAGGCATATTCGCCTTCATCGCGCTCGAGCGGCATCGCGCGCACCCGCACACGCACTGCGGCCACGAGTAGAATCGTCAATCCCACCACGAGCCAGGCGCGGTGGCGGGCGAGAAAGCGAAGAATTCGGTCGCGTTGTTCCATCGGAACGAAGGCTAACCGGTAATGCACATGAATCAACGCTCCAGGCGAAAAGAAAATTGCGCACTGGCTCAAATGGGCTACACTTGGAACATGAACGCTTTATTTCGCGCACGAGTCGATAAGCGGCTGCTCCGAGAGGCGGGCGCTGTCTGCCGGGAGATGGGCCTGAACACGCAGGAGGCCGTGCGCCTTTTTTTGACGGCATTGGTGAAACGGCGCGAACTTCCGTTCAAGGTAACGACGCAAACTCCCGAGGACGAATTGCTCCAGCCAATTGCCCGCCGCGCTGAAATCTTGGAGAGCTTCTATGCCGATTAAGCCGGGCGAGGTTTACCGCGCCGACCTGGGCGCGGTCGGGAAAGTCCGCCCGGTGTTAATCGTTTCCCGAGAGGACCCGAATCGGCCCAGAGACTTGGTGCTGGCCGTCCCGCTGACGACGCAGAACCGTGGGAGTCAATATGAGGTGCCGATGCCGCACGTCCGTTTTCTGCGTGAAATTTCTATCGCGAGCATCCAGGGTCTTCAGTCTTTCAGGCCCGCCGAATTGGAAGGTCCTTTGGGAAGATTCGAGTCTTCTGCCATGGGGGCCGTGAAAGCTGCTTTGCGTTGGGCACTTGAACTATAAAGTGACCTGCGCTTGGTAGCGGAGTGCCTCTTGATACCCACACCAATGGCAGGGCCTTGCAGTACCACGGATGGTGGTGGCGCAAAGATGCACCTGCTGCGAAGGGTAGAATTCCAATAGTTGACAACAAATGGAATATCCTTTAATCATATGTTATGGCGCATGCGCTGACAGAATACTACGAACGGGTGATTGACCGGCTGTTGAGGATGGGAATATTTGCGAACCGGAGCGAGGCCGTCCGGGCTGGGTTGAAGGAGCTCGAGGAAAAGTATCTCCAACCGGCGCGCCCGCGGCTCGAACCGCTGCCGCAAGGGGCACTGGAGCGCGCCTATCGCAAGCATCGCACCAGCCAGGACCAGGAGGAACTGCAAGCCGCGCGAGCTTCGCGGCGGCGCTCTCCGACCTTCGACGAATGAAACAATGGGACATCATAACTTGGACGTTTCCCGAAGGGGAACAACCGGCGGTGGTTGTTTCGCATCCGGCGCGAGTCCTGGCCAAACCGGTAGTGAATGTGCTTTTGTGCTCCTCCAAACGGGCCTCCCGTGAGCCGGAGATCCATGAATTTATTTTGGATGAAGCGGACGGTTTGGATTGGCCAACTCTGTGCAAATGCGATCTTCTTTATGACGTGGAGAAAAAGGAATTGAGCAGACCCCGTGGCTCGGTCACACCGGAGCGGCGCCGGAGGCTGGTGGAAAAATTGAATGCCTGCCTGGGTTGGGCTGCTGTTTGATAACGGCATCCTTGTTTGACAAAGGCAGAGCCGTCCTGGCTACATCAGCAATTCTGCTTTACAAGCACGCGCATCTTTTCTTATTTGAAGTATTAATGCAGCCTAAATCGCATCGGATGCCACAAAGTTTTCTTGCGCAGCCATGCCGCTGCCGATAAGAATTTTCGCCGGTGAATTCCAGTCCTCTTTGCGCGAGGGCCGCGGGAAGTCGATCGGCCTGCGCCGGACGGATTTTGCCCCGAAAAAACAAATGATACTTGGTGCAATTGCGCAACAGACAAGGTTTCTGGCGGCGTATCGGCCAGATACCTCGCAAGACGCGCAGGACGCGGGCAAGACCGTCGCCGCGGCGGAGCGTATGGAGTGCGTCCGGCTTGCCGGCTTGCCGCGCCATAGCGCAAAGCGCGACGGCTGGCGCTTTCGTTCGCACCCTGGCCGTTCGACAGCCCCGAAAACTTTCGGAGCACTCCAAGCGCTTCGCGAAGTTCGAGGCGCACAAGGTTGACGTGACGGATTGTCCTTAATGCCATGTCAGCAATTTTCCCAAAGTGGACGAACCGATTGCCGGTGCTGATCATCATCGGCTTGCTGCTGGCCGGCAGCGCTGTCACGGCGGGGATGTGGTATTATCTGACCCCCAAGTATTCGCGCGTGGGTTACCAGCCCATCCAGCCGGTCGCCTTTTCCCATTCCATCCACGCCGGCCAGCTCGGGATGGATTGCCGTTACTGCCACAATGCCGTCGAAAAATCGTGGTACTCGAACATTCCGGCCAGTTCGACTTGCATGAACTGCCACAACCAGGTGCTGAAGGACGACCCCCGTCTGGCGTTGGTGCGCGACAGTGCCCAAAGCGGACAGCCCATCCCCTGGATTCAAGTCCATCGCGTGCCCGACTTCGTCTATTTCAACCATTCGATCCACGTGGACCGCGGCGTGAGCTGCGTCGAATGCCACGGCCAAATCAACCAGATGGACGAAGTTTATCACGTCAAGCCCCTAAGTATGACGTTTTGCTTGGATTGCCACCGTGACCCCGCCGCGCATCTGCGTCCTCTGGACAAGATTACGGATTTGAATTGGAAATGGAGTGACAACCCCGAAGAAGCCGCCCGGCTGCAACGCCTGCACGGCGGGGAATTCGTCAAAGATTGGAAAGTCGAGTCCCTGCAAACCTGCTCCGCCTGCCACCGATGAAAACGATTCCCCCAGCCCTTCCGGAATTGGAGACCGGGCGCAAATATTGGCGCAGCCTCGACGAACTGGCCGAGAACCCCGAATTCCGGCAATGGGTCGAGCGGGAATTTCCGGCGGGCGCCAGCGAATGGACCGATCCGGTGTCACGGCGGCATTTCGTGAAGATCATGTCCGCGTCTTTCCTGTTGGGAGGACTGGGATTCGCCGGCAGCGGCTGCCGCCGCCCCGTAGAACGAATCCTTCCCTTCGGCAAGATGCCGGAGAATTACGTCCACGGCGTCCCGCAGTATTATGCGACGGCCATGCCCACGCGCGGCAGCGCCATTCCGCTGGTGGTCAAGTCCAGCGATGGCCGCCCGACCAAGATCGAGGGGAACACGCTGCACCCGGACAGCAACGGCGGCACGGACCGCTTCGCGCAGGCCAGCATCTTGAATTTATACGATCCCGACCGGGCGACGCAATTCATGAGCGGGGGCAATTCGGCATCGCCCGAGGCGGCTTTGACTTTCCTCGACGGGTTGGGCAGGACAGCGCAAGCCAATGGCGGCCGAGGCTTGAGCTTTTTGCTCGAGAACAGCAACTCGCCGTCGCGCCGCCGCCTGCAAAAGTTGGCTGCCGAGAAACTGCCGCAAGCTCGCTGGTATGCGTACGAGCCGGTGGACCTGGACATTTCGCCGCGGGCGGCTTCGCTGGCCTTCGGCAAATCGGTCAAACCCAACTACCTTTTCGACGCGGCGAAAGTCATCGTATCCCTCGATTGCGATTTCATCGGCTCGGAAGAGGACGCGTACAATAACATCCGGCGCTTTGCCGCTGGCCGGCAGATCGAGAAGCCCGAAGATTCGTTGAACCGCCTTTACGTGGTCGAAAGCCTGATGAGCCTCACCGGCATCAATGCCGACCACCGCCTCCGTCTGGCCAGCAGCGCAGTGATCCAGGCCGCCGCTGGTTTGGCCAGTCAAATCATCCAGGGCGGCGGAGTAGCGGGTTTGGAGAACCTCGGCGCATTGACGGGCGTCGAAGCGAAGTGGATCTCGGAATGCGCGAAGGATTTGTTGCAGAACCGCGGCCAGTCGCTGGTCGTGGCCGGCTACCGCCAGCCGATGGCCGTCCATTTGCTGGCGCACGCGCTCAACGACGCGCTGGGCAACCTCGGCAAAACCGTGGTATTCCACGATGTGCCCGAATCCTCCGAAGGCAGCATCGCCGACCTCGCGAAGGCGCTTAACGCTGGCCAGGTGGAGACGCTTGTCATCCTCGGCGGCAACCCGGTTTACTCCGCGCCGTCCGATCTCGATTGGGCGAAGACCCAGCGCAAGGCCAAGACCGTCGCGCGGCTCGGCTATTACGAAGACGAGACGTTTCCCCATTGCGACTGGCATTTCCCGGCGGCCCATTTCCTCGAATCCTGGGGCGACGCGCTGACCGGCGACGGCAGTCTGGTTCCGATTCAACCGCTGATTGCCCCGCTCTTTGGCGGGATCACCGAACTCGAAGTGCTTGCCCGCATCGTCGGGGCGGGCGCGACCAGTGCTTACGCGATTGTCGGCGAGACCTTCGCTGGCCTCCTAAAAGACGGCGACCGCGACGCCGCGTGGAGGAAATTCCTGCACGATGGTTTTCTCGCCAACTCCGCCGCACAACCCGTCGAGGTGAAGCTCAATAGTGCGGCGGTGTCCGAGTCGATCGCAGGCATCAAGAAAGCCGCCGCTCCCGGCCCGAACAATCTCGAAGCCGTGTTTTATCGCGACTACAAAGTCGATGACGGGCGCTATAACAACAATGGCTGGTTACAGGAACTGCCGGATCCGATCACGAAAGTCGTTTGGGACAACGCCGTGCTTCTCGGCCGCAAGACGGCCACAGAACTGGGAGTGAAGAATCTTGAGGTCGTCGAAGTCACGCTAGGCAAGCGTAGCGTGCGCGGTCCGATTTGGGTTCAGCCAGGCATGGCGGATTATTCGCTCGGGCTGGCCTTGGGCTATGGACGCGAGCAAACGGGCCGGGTGGGCCTGGGCACCGGATTCAACGCCTATCCGTTGCGCACCAGCGAGGCCGGGAACTTCGCCGTGGGCGCGACGTTGCGCTCAGTCGGCCAGACTTATCCGCTTTCCTGCACGCAGACCCATTGGTCCATGGAAGGCCGGCCAATTATTCGAGAGGCAAACCTCGAGCAATACCGGGAGCACCCGGACTTTGCGAAGCTCATGGACGAGGAGAAGCCGCCAGTCGATGTCCCGCTGTATCCAAATCCCTTCGACCAGCTTAAGCAAAAAGGCCTGCACCAATGGGGCATGTCCATCGATCTGAACCGTTGCGTCGGCTGCTCGGCCTGCATGATCGCCTGCCAGAGCGAAAACAACGTGCCCATCGTCGGCAAGGACCAGGTCAAGCGCGGCCGCGAAATGCACTGGATACGCATCGACCGCTATTACGCGGGCCGGCCGCTGGCCCCTCCGGGAAGCCCGTTGGCCAAGGAAGAATTTTTTGAAACCTTCCACAAGGAAGCCGACCAGCAATTCGATAATTGGATCGACAATCCGCAGGTCGTCACGCAGCCGATGCTCTGCCAGCATTGCGAAGCCGCCCCGTGCGAGAATGTTTGTCCGGTCAACGCCACGTCCCACGACGAGGAGGGCCTCAACTTGATGACGTACAATCGCTGCGTCGGCACGCGTTATTGCTCGAACAACTGCCCGTATAAGGTCCGCCGCTTTAATTTCTTCGATTTCAACAAACGGCCCATCGGCCAGTTTTATCGGGGCCCGTTCGGCCATCGTCGCGAAGACGAGTGGGACTTGCTGAAGATGGTGAAGAATCCGGACGTCACCGTGCGCATGCGCGGTGTGATGGAGAAATGCACGTTCTGCATCCAGCGCATCCAGCAGGCGAAGATCGCGCAAAAGACGAAAGCGGGCGCATCGGGCGACGTCGTCATCCCGACCGACTCGTTCACCACGGCCTGCGCGCAAGCTTGTCCGGCGGGCGCCATCGTCTTTGGAAATATCAACGACCCCGAGAGCCGCGTCTCCAAGCTCAAGAAACTGACGCGCGATTATTCCGTGTTGGAGATGCTCTTGACCAAACCGCGCCTGACCTACCTGGCGCGTGTGCGCAACCCGAATACCGCCATGCCGGATTATCAGGCCGATCCGTTTACTTTGCAGGAATACGAACAAAAGTCGGGGAACCGGCATCCGTTCGATCGCGCGCCGGAGGCGGAAGCCGGGAAAGGAGCAAACTAATGTCCGCCCATGCCGCTCCTTTGCCGGCCAATGTGCCGCCGACGCCGCCGGAGCTGGAACGCCAGCCGTTGGTGAACAACCTGCGGAGCTTCGGCTGGATTTCCAACCAGATTGCGGGCCTCGCAGAAGGCCCGGCTCCTTTCTGGTGGTGGGTGCTGTTCGTCCCGAGTGTGCTGGCCCTGGGAATGCTCATGTTCCTGATCAGTTACCAGATTTCCACGGGCGTGGGCGTGTGGGGAAACATGCACCCGGTCATGTGGGCCTGGGACATCGTCAACTTCGTGTGGTGGATCGGCATCGGCCACGCCGGGACGCTAATCTCGGCCATTCTCTTCCTGCTGCGCCAGCGCTGGCGCACCGGAGTCAATCGCGCGGCCGAGGCGATGACCATTTTCGCCGTCATGTGCGCTGGAATTTTTCCGGCCCTGCACGTGGGCCGCGCCTGGTACGATTGGTGGCTGTTCCCCGTTCCGAATTCGAACTCGATTTGGCCGCAATTCCGCTCGCCGCTGATGTGGGACGTCTTTGCGGTTTCGACCTATTTCACCGTGTCCGTGCTGTTCTGGTATATGGGCTTGATTCCCGACCTCGCGGTGATGCGCGACCGCGCGAAAACGAGGGTGCGGCAATTTCTTTACGGGTTGTTCGCGCTGGGCTGGACCGGCTCGAACCGGCACTGGAGCAATTACGAAAAGGCCTATTTGATTCTCGCGGGCCTCTCCACGCCGCTCGTGCTCTCCGTGCATTCCATCGTGTCCCTCGATTTCGCGGTGTCGCAATTGCCCGGCTGGCACACGACGATCTTTCCGCCTTATTTCGTCGCCGGCGCCGTCTTCTCGGGTTTTGGCATGGTGCTGACGCTGTTGATTCCTTTGCGCTCGATGTTCAAGCTGCAAGACCTGATCACGATGCGGCACATCGACGTGATGTGCAAAGTCACTTTGGCGACCGGCTCAATCGTGGGTTACGCCTATGCGATGGAGTTTTTCATCGCGTGGTACAGCGGCAACCCCAACGAGCAGTTCCACTTCCTCAACCGTGCGCTCGGACCCTACTGGTGGGCCTGGATGATGATGGTGTCTTGCAACGTGCTCGTGCCTCAGTTTTTCTGGTTCAAGAAAGTGCGGCAGAACCTGGTGATCGTCTTCATCCTCTCGATCCTGGTCAATGTGGGCATGTGGTTCGAGCGATTCGTCATCATCGTGCTTTCTCTGCACCGCGAATTTCTGCCCTCCAACTGGGGCTATTACCGGCCCACCTGGGTGGACATCGGCACATACGTCGGCACGTTTGGTCTGTTCTTCACGTGTTTCCTGTTGTTCATCCGATTCGTGCCCATGATTGCCATCTCGGAAGTCAAGGGCGTCACGCCGCAGGCCGACCCGCATCATCCCTTGGGCGGCGCCAAAACAAACGAGCCTATTCCCGATGATGAAGACTGAATCGGCCCGCAAAACCTACGGCATGATTGCGGAATTCCGCACGTCGGCCTCCGTGCTGCATGCCGCGGAAAAGGTCCGCGACGCCGGGTTCCGCCGGTGGGACGTCTTCTCGCCTTTCCCGGTGCATGGCATGGACCACGCGATGGGATTGAAGAATTCCAAGGTCGGCTGGTTCGCCTTCCTGGGCGGCGTGGCCGGCTATACGACAGGCATGTTGATGATTTGGTGGATGAACGCGGTGGATTACCCGATCGTCATCGGCGGCAAGCCGATGTTCAGCCCCTTCGGGGCTTTCCCGCCATCCTATGAGCTGACTATTCTTTTCGGAGCGTTCGGCTCGCTCTTCGGCATGTTGTTCCTGAATCGTCTGCCGCGCCTGCATCATCCCCTTTTGAAAAACAAGCGATTCTCCCTCGTCACGCACGATCGCTTTTTCGTGGTGATCGAATGCGATGATCCGAAGTATTCGGAAGTCGAAACCCGCAAGTTGCTGGAGCAGGCCGGCAGCCCGCACATCGAACTGGTGGAGGATTGATGCGCTATTTCCTCGCCATCCTCGTCGTTTGCGTGCTGGCCGTCGTCGGCGTCCTCGGTTTCCGCGGCACGCACTTCCGCAAGCCGCCGCTTTACATTTTTCCGGACATGGAATGGCAGCTCAAGCTGCGGCCGCAAAAGCCGAACGGATTTTTCACGAACGGCATCAGTTCGCAGTTGCCGGTGGCGGGCACGATTCCGCGCAGCACGCCAATCCTCACCGCGGGCGGCCCGGTCTATCCTTACGAAGACGCGCCGGTCAATACCGGACGGATTACCGGCACGACGAATTTCATCGAGAATAATCCGCTGCCGATTACGGCGGAGCTGCTTAAGCGCGGCCAACAGCGCTTCACCATCAATTGCTCCCCCTGCCACGGCGCGCTGGCCGATGGGAACGGCATCACCAAGAAGATTGGCGCCATGACTGTCGTCGCCAACCTGCACGACAAGCGCATGGTCGAAATGCCCGACGGCGAGATCTTTTTCGTTATCTCGAGTGGCCGCAATCTGATGGGCGCCTACGGCGCGAATGTCACCGTGCCGGATCGCTGGGCCATCGTCGCGTATCTGCGGGCGCTGCAACTGAGCCAGTTGGGAACGATCGAAGACGTGCCGGCCGAATTGCGCGCCACTTTGAAGAAGTAGCTATGAATAATAAATCCGCAATGCCGCCGCTGGACCTCTCCCGCTGGCGGAATGTGCCCGCCATTCTGATGGTTGCCGGCGGCGCGCTGGCGCTGATTGGTTTTTTTGTGGACCGGAGGCAGTTTGCTTTTTCCTGGTTGCTGGCCTTCATGTTTTTCCTGAGCCTGGGCCTCGGCGCGCTGTTTCTCGTGCTGGCGCATCACCTCTTCGATGCCGGCTGGTCGGTGCCTATCCGCCGGTTCTGCGAGCACATCGCCGCGCTGCTCTTTCCCTGGATGCTTCTGCTCTTTCTCCCCGTCGCCTTCCTGGCCAAGTCGTTGTATAAGTGGATGAGCGAAAACCCGCAACTCGATGCTTCGTTGAAAGCCAAGCAGCCCTTGTTCACGGTGTCGATGTTCTATGTGGTCGCGGCGATCTGCTTTTTGGTTTGGTGGTTCCTCACCAGCCGGCTGCGTTACTGGTCGCTCAAGCAGGACGAGACGGGGGGTTCACTGCCGACGTTTCGCATGAGGTTTTATTCGTGCATCGGGATTTTCCTTTATGCCGTCACTCTGACGCTCGCCGCCGTCATGTGGGTCAAGGCCCTGCAACAGGAATGGTATTCGACCATGTACGGCGTTTATTATTTCGCCGGCAGCGTCTGGACGGCTTTGGCCACGGCTTACGTCATCACCATGATTCTGGATCGCCAGGGCGTGCTCACCGACGTGCTGCACGAACACCAGTATTATTTCATTGGCTCGTTGATGTTTGCCTTCACCGTTTTCTACGCTTACGTGACGTTTGCCCAATATTTCATCATCTGGAACGGCAATATGCCGGACGAGACGTTTTGGTACGTCCTGCGCGAAAGAGGCACCTGGTTCTGGGTGAGCATGGTCATCATTTTCGGCCATTTCTTCGTCCCATTCCTGGGCCTGCTGCGCATCGACGTAAAACACGTCTTCCAGTTCATGGTGCCGCTTTGCGGCTGGGCCTGGCTGATGCATTGGGTGGATTTGTCCTTCAACATCATGCCGGTGGCCCATCCCAACGGTTTTCCCTGGCAATGGGTTTGGCTCAGCGCGGGCTGCGGCGCCTTCATGGCCGGTTTCCTGGCCTGGAGGTTCCTCAAAGACTTCGCCGCGCATCCGCCGTACCCGATCAAAGACCCGCGCCTCATCGAAGCGATGGGCTATTATCATCCGGTGCCGACGCAAATCTCCGGCGGCGAACTCGACCAGACCGACGATTTGCGCGACGCGCCGCCGCAATTTGGAGGAGGCCATCGATGAATTCTTGGAGCACCAACTGCCGGACCGCGCTGGCCTACGTTGCGGGCATCCTGGGTTCGTTCCTCATCGTGGCGGCGCTGGTTTGGGCGATGTATCGTTACACCCAGCCGCCGCCGTTGGGCATAGATCGCGCCGCCGAGCGCGCCAAAGCACTGGCCGAAATGCGCGCCGCCGAAACCGAAGCACTGAACACCACGGCTTGGGTTGACGCGAGCAAGGGCATCGTGCGGCTGAGGATCGAGGACGCCATGCAACTGGTCGAACGCGAATGGCAGAACCCGCCCGCCGCTCGCTCCAACCTCATCGCGCGCGTCGAGAAAGCCACCGCCCCTCCGCCCAAGGTCCCAGAAAAACCCAGTGCCTTCGAGTGATCCGCCAGGCGCCGTCGAATGCGAAGTGGAAACATGAGCGACACCTCTTCACCAACACCCGGCGGTCCCGGCGCAGCCGCGGGCGCCGCGCCTGCTGAAATCGACGCGTCCTGCCGTTTGCCGCTGCTGGTGCTGTTTGCCAGCGCTGCGGCATGGCTCCTGATTGCTTCGGCATTTGGCCTGATTTCGTCCCTCAAGTTTCATGCGCCGAATTTTTTGGCCGATTGCGCCTGGTTCACGTACGGACGTGTGCACACGGCCTGGCTTGATGCCATGCTTTACGGTTTCTGTATTCAGGCTGGCCTGGGCGCCGGATTCTGGCTGTTCGCGCGGTTGGGCCGCGCTCCGCTCGCACTGGGTTGGCTGGCTGCCATCGGCGCCGTTGTTTGGAACCTCGGCGTGACGGTAGGCGTGCTCGGGATTCTCGCCGGGGACAGCACCGGGTTCGAAACTCTTGAAATGCCGGGTTATGCGGCGGCAATCGTGTTTCTAGGCTACGTCCTGATTGGCGCGGCGGGTCTGCTTGCTTTTCATCAGCGCCGGGAGCGCGCTCTCTTCCCCTCGCAATGGTTTATCTTCACGGCGCTGTTCTGGTTCCCCTGGATCTATTCGAGCGCTAACTTGTTGCTCCTCAAGTTTCCCGTGCGCGGCGTGACGCAGGCCGTCGTGGCCTGGTGGTATGCCAATAATTTGCTAAACGTATGGCTCAGCCTGGTCGGCCTGGGCGTGGTTTTCTATTTCGTGCCGAAAATCACACGACGCGAGTTGCACAGCCACTACCTGGCGCTCTTCACTTTCTGGATGTTGCTCCTGGCTGGAAGCTGGTGCGGCATTCCCAACACGGCCCCGGTCCCCGCATGGATGCCGACCGCGAGCATGGTTGCGACCGCCTTGATGGTCCTGCCGCTTCTGACAATTGGCCTGAGCGTGTATCGCACGCTCGATGGAAAATGTTCGCAACTGTTGGCCCATCCTTCGCTGCAATTCATCGGCATCGGGGTCGCCGCATTTGTGATCGCCGGCCTCATGAACGTTTTGGGCGTTTTCATCGACTTCGGCCACCAGCTTCATTTCACCTGGTTCGAGCCGGCCCGGCTCCAACTTCATCTATACGGGTTCTTTGCGATGACGATGTTCGGGGCCATCTATTACATCGTGCCGCAAATCATTGGCTTGGCGTTTCCCTGGGCGGGGCTGATACGCGCGCATTTTTGGCTGGCGATTGCCGGTCTGGTGTTCCAAATCCTGCCCTTGACGCTGGGGGGCATCGTCGAGGCGCTCAATCTGGAAAATCCAAACGTCGCCTTCATCACTGTCGTGAAAGAGACGCTCCCGTTTCTGCGGGTCAGCACGCTGGGTGATTTGTCGATTGCGCTGGGGAACCTCTTTTTGCTCGTGAATCTGATCGGAGTGATGAATCGGTTTTTCCGTCTTCGCGCGGTCACGGCGTATGCGCAAGTGACCGCCGATCTCTTCGAGCCTACCGGGGTGAAGCCATGAACTACGGCCCCCTGGTTTTCCTCGCGGCCTTTTTCGCGTTTGCCGGCTCGTGGTTCGGTTTCGTGCTGACGCCTCAGTTGCAAATCGGCCAACTCCAGCAGACCAACACGATTCCCGCCGGCGAAATCTACCCCGTCGGGAGGCCGGGACTGGCCCACGAAGGCCTTGAGGTTTATCGCGCCTACGGTTGCGCCGCTTGCCACAGCCAGCAGCCCGTTCAAACTGGGACCGTGTGCGACGTAATCTTGAACGACGCCGGGACCAATCAGCCGGCCCTCATCGCCGCGTTGCGCACGCTCAATCCGGACTGGTCGGAAGAACAGGCCAAAGAGTGGCTGACAAAGCTTCCCAAGCCCGTGCGCGCCGGCGTGGACAGAGAAGAGGCCGATGCGGCCCTCAAAGCCGTCAGCGTCGGCGGGGCGAAAGCCGCGCTTTGGATTGTGCCCGTCGGGCCCGACATTGCCCGCGGGTGGGCCAAACGGCGGACGGTCGCTTACGATTATCTTTACGACTATCCAGTCATGCTCGGCTCGCAACGCATCGGCCCGGACCTCGTCAACATCGGATTGCGCCTGCCCGACGCGAACTGGCATCTGCGCCATCTCTATGCGCCGCGACTCGAAGTCAAAGACTCGACCATGGCGCCGTCTCGGTTTTTGTTCGAGAAGCGCAAAATCGAACGCGTTGCATCCCCGGACGCATTGGCGCTTTCCGGCGAATTCGCCCCGCCGCCCGGCTTCGAAATCGTGCCAAAGCAGGAAGCCAAGGCGCTCGTCGCGTATCTCCTGAGCCTTCGCGCAGATGCGCCGCTGTATGCGGCGCCTTTGACCGTTCCGGCTCCCGTCAGTCCGGCGACGAATGCCCCGGCGGCCACGAACACGACGGCAACTCCCTCCGCAAAATGAGCCCGGAAGCGAGTCCAACGATGCCATCGAACCCGGAGGCTGCCGAGCCGAAGGCGGAGCGTGCCGCCATCCCGGTATGGCTCATTGTCGTGCTTTTCGTGTTGCTGTACTCGGGCATGGTCTATTTCGATTTGAACAGCGGATGGTTCGAGCCTGCGGTTTACGCGCCCTATCGCTCGGTGGCCAACTTAATGGAATATGAGCCGGCGAGCGGGGCAGGTGACGTCCAGCGGGGAAAGCGAATTTATGACCTGGTCTGCGCGCTATGTCACAACATTGCCGGCACAGGCAACCCTAACCAGGCACCGCCGTTCGCCAACTCGGAATGGGTCCAGGGGAGTCCTAACCGCCTGATCCGAATCCCCCTGGCTGGCTTGGGAGGCCCGATTACCGTCCACGGCCAGCAATACAATATCACCACTTCCATGCCGGCCATGGGTGCCGCTTTGCCGGAGGAGGACTTGGCCGCCGTGCTCACTTATATGCGGCAGGCTTGGGGGAACCATGCGGAGCCGATCACGCCCGAGCAAGTCAAAGCGGTGAAGACCCAGGTCGGCAACCGAAGCCAACCCTTCACACCCGAAGAAATCATGCAGGTGCCGGAGAAGTGATTTGGGATGCGTAACGCGTGATGCGTGATGTGTGAACGGACTCGGTAGTATTTGTAATTCACGTCTCTCGTGAATCAAAAATCAAAAATCGAAAT
>Ga0073928_10004882_pt1 | contig 19286 bp, 22 predicted proteins | sample PaiPotPPA55metaG_FD_76969 | JGI IMG/M metagenome (GOLD analysis project Ga0073928, IMG submission 76969) | Iron sulfur acid spring bacterial and archeal communities from Banff, Canada, to study Microbial Dark Matter (Phase II) - Paint Pots PPA... ...
AAACAAGTTGGTTGGAATGGACTTTGCGATAGCGGACGCTCGCGTGCTGTCTGCGTCGGGCAAGGCTGGTGAGGCGAACAGGATTCTTTTGGGTGTGATCGCGGATGCAAAAAATATGGGCCTGGTTCGTTATGAACTGGAAGCGCGATTGGCCGCGGGCGAAATCGGATTGAAATCTGGCGCGGCTGCGGAAGCGCGGAAAAATCTGGATGCGCTGGCGAAAGACGCGAGCGCGAGAGGCTACCTGCTCATCGCACGGAAGGCAGCGGAGGCGGAGGCGGCAGCGGCAAACGGCAAGATTCCGGGCTGACGCCAGCGCTACGAAGAGAGGTTACGCGAGACGCGGCGGCAGATGTGCTCCGGCGTGCCAATACGACGCCACGCCGCCCGCCTGCCCTTCATTGCACTCAGGGTAAAAAGGCGGCCGCTGCAACGGCAGAATCGGTTCGGTGTACTCGGGATGGGCTGCCTGCCGATGCGATCAGCGGCGGAGCATCGAAATAGTTGGTGTTCGCCCAAAGAGGGAAGAAATGAGACTGAACAGAAACACAGCGATAATCTTAATTCTTATGGGGGCATTACCGGTTTTTGGAACGATGCAGCGGAAAGCGGTGGTTGCGGACGACCCGTATGCGCCTTTAGCGCTTTACGACGGCAAGTGGGACTCTACCACGACGATTGGCGAAAAAGAGAGCGTACGCATCGAGAATCATTGCGCGAGGACTGGACTTTTTTTTGTCTGCGAGCAGATGCTGCATGCGAAGACGGGGTCGCTGGCTGTGTTCCTTCCGGTGGCGAAAATGGCTAGCGGCGGCGAGGAGTATAAAATCACAGGCCTCTCGGCGAACGGGAGTGCACCGGGCGGGTGGAACAAGCTGACGATTGAAGGCGATCGTTGGGTTTATTCCTGGGAGAACACCGAAGAAGGGAAAAAGGTCTTTTGGCGGAATGTGAACCAGTTTTCCGGCGCAGACAAGATACATTTCGAGATTCAACGCTCCGACGACGAAGTTACGTGGAAGACGGCGAAAGGCGGCGACGAAGTTCGCGTGAAATAGTTTCGTCACATTTGGTGTTTGTCCTGGTAAACCGTATGACCGACTCCGGTGACATCTAATTCCGCACCTTTTCTGCAAAGAGCTCAGAAAAAGTGCGGCATCCCGGGCGAGTTTCAACCTGCCAAGCTGAATGCTGGTGCCGCGCGGAAGCGTTGGCCAGCTGTCGGTTAGATTTGCGCTGCGCTGCGCGTTTAGGTGTGCTGTTCTTGCTGGTGGGGATCGTGGCGACGTCGTGGCTGCGCGCTGCGGACGATGCGAGCAACGGGACATGGAAGCTCAACGTTGAGAAGTCGAAGTTCGATCCCGGGCCAGCGCCCAAAAGCAGCACGGTAACAGTCAAGATCGAGAAGGGGACGGAAACCTATGCGGACGAAACCACGAAATTGGACGGGAAGAATACGAAGATGTCTTTTACCGCCAAGTTGGACGGCACCGGCAGTCCGGTGACCGGAAGCCCGATGGGCGACACCATCGCGATCAAACATCCGTCGCCCCGCAAGCTGGTTGCGACGATCAAGAAGGCTGGCAAGGTGACCGTGACGGTGCAAGTGGTGGTAGCTGCGGAAGTCCCGGATAGCGACGTACTCCGCGAAGAATGCGGATGCGAAGGCCGTGCATGACGTGATGGTGTGCGACCAGTAAGCGCCGTCGTTAGAAAAGATAGCTGAAGAGACGGCATTTTAGGGCTGAGATTAGAAGATAAACCGTGCTGCCGGCTGAAGTTGACGCGCTCCCCTGGTTCCGCCCGTGGCATCCCACCAGAATTCTGGGGCGAGATGGCATGGTCTTATTCACGGGGCTAGAGGGCGGCTGCGTTCTGGCTTTGGGAGCCGACGAATGGGCGTGTAACTTTTGGCGCTTAGGGACACTCTTCACTACGTACGGCGAAGTTTATTACCTGGCCTAGAACGAAGCCATTAAGACGACGGAGGCGGCATGGGCGCATCGGGCGGCGAGTCCAGAATGGATTTCCCGGAGCTTGTGCGACAACTGATGTTTGATGCGGCGTGGCTTGCTCATCAACAGTGCTGCTACTGGTCGGCCGTCGTGATGCATCAGAACGAAGTCCGGGGCCGCCAGAGAAACGAAGGCGGCGAGTAGTGTGCGGTTTTGAACATAATGCGGGTCCCGGGAGCTGGTACTGTAGGAGCTGTCCGAAAAGCTCTAGGCTGTAGAACTGGCACGCACTGGCGTTAGCGAAGTAAAGGAGACTCACCAATGCTATTGCTTATTATCATTTTGGTTTTGTTGTTCGGCGGAGGCGGCGGTTACTACGGCTATTCGCGCTGGGGTGCAGGCGGTGGGCTCGGTATATTGGGCACGGTGCTGCTGATCGTGCTGGTTCTGTATTTGCTTGGGGCCGTGCGGTTCTGAATGAGCTGAGAAGCGGTCGGGAGCAAGTAGCGCGGCTGTGGTACGTGCAGCGTTGCACGCGCAGAGATGACGCAAGCACGCGCGGTCGTGCCAGGCATTTGTGGAGGGCGCAGCATGCTGCGCCCCTACAAAGATGATGCGGAGCGGTTCGAGATGTTGCGTTACCGTTCGATAAGTTGGGCGTTGGGGCGGGATTATATCGCTTGCTTGATAATTTTATTTGCAACATAAATCGGCCAAAGGAGGCAATCATGAAGCAGAGCATTAAGGACCAAGCAGAAGGAGCGCTCCACGAAGTAAAAGGAAAAGTGAAAGAGAAGGTGGGCCGCGCCGCCAACAATCCGAACCTGGAAGACGAGGGCACGGAAGAAAAGGTGAGCGGCAAGGTGCAGAAGAAAGTCGGGCAAGTAGAAAGAGTCTTCGAGAAGTAGCACGAAACAGAGTTTGCGGACTGCTCGATTAGGACTGCACAATCCAAGAGCTGCACACTCGTTAGGAGTTGCACTACAGCGGCGCGGGCGTTTCGTTCGTGGGAGCGGGACGCCCGATGCTGCCCGAGCTGCCCTCGGCGAAATTCCTGGTTGTTCTAAATTGATACTGCGATGAGGCGGGTGTTCGGACTTGACGCCCGGTGCTTCAGATTCCTCCCGTAGATCCTCGCAAGGGAAAGCTCCGTTATGCCCAGTTTTGAATCTCCGGAAGTGTGAGTCGACGCCAAGTACAGCGTGGGGCTTGCTGCGGAAACGCAAACGAGAGAGAATGAGCGCCGCCGTACGTAGTTCTACTGACTTGGGGAGGATCGCCGTGGCTGACAATCAATCTTCAGAGCAGAAAAGTAGTCTGGTAATTCGGGTCCCGTTGTCTGCAAACAGCTTTGCGTCAATTTATTATTCGAGCAGCGATGGGACGCAGATGAGTGAGCGCGAGTGGTGGCATCTGAAGCAGGTGGTGGAACTCGCGAGCAAAATGTTTGCGAAGCAGGAAGAAAGAGCGCAAGCGGCATCGGCCGGCGCGTAGTACAGTCGCGGCTGTTGAGTTCGTACGCAGCAACGGGGCTGCGAACAACGCTCGATGTAACTAGGCCGGAGTTCGAGCCGACCTCTTCAAAACCGTGAAATCGCTTGTTTGTAGTGCCATCCCTTGGGGACAGTTCGCTTGGGAATCTAAATCGTGCCATTGAAAGATGCCTTGGCTGAAGACCCCGGCGCTACATTTAATTCAACGGCGATAGCCTAGCTCAGGCAGCGCTGGATGAATTGAAATGGGAAAAGCTAACGAAGAGGCCCGGCTGGCGCGGTTGACGAAGATTTGTTTGGCGCTGCCGGGAGCGACGCGACAGGTGATGGGTAGTCATGCTGGGTTTCGCGTCCGCAGGAAAATGTTCGCGTACTTTTTGCACGATCATCACGGCGACGGAATTGTTTCCGTTTGCGCCAAGGTGCTGCCGGGTGACAACACTGCTTTGATTTCCGCTCGACCGGCGCGATTTTATATGCCCGCTTACATAGGGCCGAAAGGATGGGTCGCGTTGAGACTAGATCGAGGCGCGGTGAACTGGAAGGAAGTGGCAGAACTTGTGAGGACGGGCTACCGGCTGGTCGCGCCCAAGAGTCTCGCCGCAAAGCGATCAATTCCATAGACGAGCGGGGCGCAGCCATTTTTTGTCACTCTGCGGCGGCAATACCAAAACACTCCTTCTGCTGCACAATTTTTTGGCGGGGTGCATATAAGACGTTGAGTTGTCGACAGGTTCGCGGTATAAGTCTCCTGTGAGAATTTTGGTTCGGCCAAGTCGCAGCAGGCTCCGGTTTGCGGTGGTGGTGGCCCTTTTGTTCAGCGGGCTTGCGCTGGCTGAATTCCCCGAATTGCTCCAACTTAAGGATGATACTTCGAACGATTTCACGCTGGTAGTTGCGAAGGCGGAAGCGTCCCCGACGAATTACATGGCGAGGTCCGGGCCGACGCCGGCCGCCATTTTCGTTCGTGAAGGCGACGCTCGCACGCCCCTTTCGGAAAAGCTGAAGCTTTCATTTGCTGATCCAACAGTTCAATCCTCTGTCGATTATCTCCATTTGCTCTGCGTTCACAGGATTTAAACCGCTGTTCCTTTGCTGAAGAAGCACGCTTTCCATCTACAGCACCAGACGAAGAAATCCGGCAAGGCATCCGCGAGCCGGAGGCATTCCATTTGGGAGCCCTTCAAAAAAGGAGCAGTTGTGCCATGAAACTTTATTCTATTGATTCAGACCGAGACGCTCTCCAAAAATTTCTGCAAGACTTAATTTGCGACGCCACGAGTCCGCAAGAAGTGGATGTGCTGATGGAAGCACTCAATTCCTTGCAAGGTTCGGCGGGGTTCGCTTCGGAAGCAGAGTTGGAGAGGCGATTCAAGGTGGGCCACGGCAAAGCCGGAAGCTAAGTCAGTGGTTTAGTAGAACCACGAGTGGAAGTACGGTGGTGAACTAAGCGGGCAGGGCATCTGCGGGAACAGGTGCCTTGCCCGTTTTAGTCAGTGGTGCTACTTAGGCCTGCCTCCGCCAGAGGGAGCCGCGTGTGAGGCGGGTGGCGCAGACCTCTGTTGCATCTTTTGGGTCTGTTGCGCGTGGCGCTGCTGCATTTGCTGAGTTTGTTGTGCGTGTTTCTGTTCGAGCTGCTGAGTTCTTGCTTCACTGCCCTGTTGTTTTTGCACCTGCTGATGTTCTTTGTCCTGCTGCGACTGCAGTTTCTGGCGTTCTTGCTGCTGCTTGCTGTAAAGCTTTTCTTGCTGCTGTTGGATTTTTTGATCCTGCTTGGCGTTGCCGGTGTTCGGAGCAGCCGGCCGTTCTGCGGCAGGCAGGTCCTTCGGATGCGTGTAAGTTCTGGATCCGTTGTTTTCCGTGCGAGCGCCGCTGTTCTCGCTTCTCATTGCGTTATTGCCATGGAAGTCGCCGGGCTTGGCGGTTGCAACAGTTGCCGGGCGACCATGGTTATTTGAAAAGCGCTGTTGCGGCTCAGAGCGAGCAGCCTGAATGTGTTGGGTTTGAGCAGACACAGGACCAACGTGGCGTTCGCGGGCTGCGGCTTCTTCCTGAGGAGTTGGACGCGCTTCGATTCCGCCGTGACCGTTGTAGCTCACGTGTATGTCGTTATGTATGTCCACGCGCTCGTTGTAGACGTTGTGGAAATCACCGCCTACGTGCCAGACCGCTGTGTTGTAAAAGAAATGATCGTGGTCCCAGCGCCCGCCGTAAAAGCCGGTACCGAAGTATCCAAAGCCGTAGTTAATGCCTCCATAAAACCCCACGACCGGACCCCAGTATCCCGCGTTGAAAATAAATCCGGAACCGCCCCAACCCCACCAGCCTGGCGTCCAGAAGAAACCGACTTCGGGTGGTTCAACCCAGGTGCCGGGAACCCAGAAGTAATCGCCAGCGTCGTAATCGTAATCCCAATAGCCGGGTGTCCAGAAATAACCATCGCCAGGACAAATTGGCTGATCGTACACAAGCAACGGCGGTGGCGCTACGGCAATGGCAACACCGACGCGCACTTGTGCGTGCAGCGCACTCGGAACTGCCGTCATTAGAATTGCGAGCAATACCGAACCAACGACAAACTTCAAACGCATGTGTTTCCTCCTGGCCGGTCTCCTTCGCTTACCCCAGTGATGACGACCTGCTTGGGGCTGCGCGGACTCAGCCGCTTCGTCTTCAACTGCGCCCAGTGGATGCCGGATGGGACTACGCACCGGCGTGGCCTAGCAGACCACAATCGAATACGGGGAGGCCATACATAAATCCGTGTATTAACCACCGGATGAGATAGCACGATAATAGACCCGCTCGGTCGTCCCGCTACGCTTGGGGGCTTTCGGAATCAGTGTCTATACTGGTATCTTCAAGAAGTCTTTATGGAAGGAGATAACGCGATGGTATTTGAGACGATTCACGGCACGTTGCGGCAGACCAATTTACCGAACGAGTCCGATGAGTATTTGAAGAAAAGGGAAGAGCTGCGGCTGGCGGAACTCGACTTGATGCGCCAACGCGAACGAGTGGCCGCGATGCGCCGCGGGCTGCCGCAGGGTGCGACGATTCAGGATTACGAATTTCAAGAGGGTCCGCGAGATCTGAACGCGGGCGATGCGCCGGTTCGAAGCGTGCGTTTGAGCGAATTGTTTTCCGCTCCCGGGCGAACGTTAGTTGTCTATCATTTTATGTACGGGAAGAAACAGACCAATGCGTGCCCGGCATGCACGTTGTTGCTCGACGGACTGAATGGCATCGCTCATCAATTGGACCAGAATATCGACTATGTGGTGGTGGCCGCAGCCGCGCCGGCAGCGTTGCGCGCACACGCACGTAAGCGAGGTTGGGACAAAACTCGTTTACTGAGCGCGGGGGCCGGCACGTTCAAGTTTGATTTGGGCAGCGAGGATTCCGAAGGCAGGCAAGACTCCACGATATCCGTTTTTACGCAGGATGCTGACGGCACCATTCGGCATTTTTACACCGGGCATCCATGGATGGCGAGCGATGTGAAAGAGCGCGGGCTGGACCTGATTACTCCGGCCTGGACTATGCTCGATTTGACTCCGCAGGGGCGTGGCAACTGGCGACCAAAACTCGAGTACCCCGAGAAATCGCAAGCTTCCGGCGCGTAATACGGCAAAGGAAACTCAAGGCCCCCACGCAGGGCCAAAAACCCTGCACCCCTCAGGATTCGAAGGATGCCGCACCCGCGACGGATAAGGCATCGTCGACGCCACACGCAGGACCGCGAACAATTCCTCTTATTCGTAGCGAAGGGCGATCATGGGATCGACCTGCATAGCGCGACGAGCGGGAATGTAGCAGGCCAGGAAAGTGATTACGCACATCAAAGCGCCGATGCCGCCGAAGGTAACTAAATCGGCTGCGCTTACTCCGTAGATGATGCTGGCCAAAAGCTGCGCGACACCAAACGCGATCGGAAGGCCGATTAGCAATCCTACAAGAGTGAGAATCAGGCCGCGGCGAAGGACGAGTTGTAGAACGTCTCGCGGCTGCGCTCCCAGCGCCAGGCGCACGCCGATTTCGTGGGTGCGCTCCGTTACGGCGTAGGCCATCACCCCATAGACTCCGATTGAGGCAAGCAGAAGCGCGATCACTCCCATGAAAATCATCATGGTGGCGACGTAGGAGAGGCCGAGCAGATGATTGCCGATCACTTTTTCAAAAGGTGTGATGTCGAAAACAGGCTGCTCAGGATCGATGCGCGTGATCTGGCTGCGCGCCGCGGCGGCATAAGAGGCGGGGTCGCCATCGGTGCGTATGGTAAGAAAAACGAGATCGGTTGGGGATTGCTGGTACGGCAAATATACCGTGGGAATCTCCTGGCGATCGTACGGTTCGTAATGGACGTCGCCAACAACGCCCACTACCTGGGCCCACGGCGTTTTGGAATCCGCTACGCCAACCTTAATGAGCTTGCCGAGCGGATCTTGGCCGGGGAAAAATCGCGTCGCGAAATCCTGACTGATCACGGCGACGGGAGGCTGATCGGGACCGTCCGCGTCAGAAAGAAAACGACCCTGGCGAAGAGGAATGTTCATGCCGTGGAAGAAGTTCGAACTGATGCTGTTGACGTTTACGGTGTCGTCTTCGCCGGGCTGCTTTTGGCGGTCCTGGATTGAAATAAGCTCGCCATCTTGCTCGCCGCTGGAAGGTACGGAGGCCGCGACGATGGAGGATTGCACGCCAGGGATCGAGTTTAGCCCTTCGAGAGCGCGGCTATAGAACGAAGCGCGTTGCTGCGACGTTTTGTATTTCGAAGCAGGCAGGCTGACGCGCATGGTGAGCGTGTTTTCCGGATGGAGATTGGGATTGACGACGAGAAGCGCGCGAACACCCTTAGTCATCAGACCCGCACCCACAAGCAAAATCAGAGAAAGGGAAACTTCGGCCACCACAAAAATGCTGCGCAGTCGCTGCCGGGATTGGCCAGCGCTGCTCGACCTTCCGCCCTCCTTCAGATCCTCGTAGACCTCGAAATGTGACGAGTGGAAAGCGGGCGCAAGGCCGGAAACGATCCCCGCAACGAAAGCGACGGCTACCGTGTACCAGAAGGCGTCGGTCTCAAGGCGCACATGCCGCCAGTAGGGAAGAAGCTGCTCAACCTCGGGTGGCATGTAGTAACGGATGGCGTCAATGCCCCAAAACCCAAGGAGCAATCCGAGACCGGCGCCGGCGGTAGCGAGTAATAAGCTTTCGGTGAGGAGTTGGCGGATGACACGCGAACGGCTCGCACCGAGGGCTTGTCGCACAGCCATTTCTCGAATGCGGCTTGCGGAGCGTGCGAAAAGAAGATTGGCGACGTTGGCACATGCGATTAGCAGAACCAGAATTGAAGCGCCGATTAGCATGCGGGAATATTGGTCCGCGAGTTCGCCGGAGACCCAGGTCTTCAGCGGCAATACGCGGACGCTGCGAACTTTTTCGATGTCCGGAAATTGTTGCTGCAGGCGGCCTTCGATCGTGAACATTTCGGTTTGCGCTTCACGCAACGAAACATCCGGCTTCAGACGCGCGACCGGGTGGAGAGACTGGTCGTCGCGGACGGCTTTTGTGGCGTCATCCATGGCCAGAGGAAGATATATCGCGGCTCCTGCCGGGAAATTAAATTCGGAGCCCAGAACGCCGACAATGGTGAAGCTGCTTCCATTCAGGCTAACTGTTTGGCCGAGAATGTTGGGATCGGAAGCGAAACGGCGCTGCCACAATCCGAAACCCAAAATAACTTCCTGATCGCGCCCGGATTGTTCTTCCTCAGGCCGAAAAGCGCGGCCTAGAACTGGGCCGGTTCCCAGCACGTCGAAGAAATTCGAAGCCACCAATTCACCGTGAACTTTTTCCGGGTCACCTTTGCCGGTGAGGTTGAGTTCGGCACCGCGCATGGCGGTCATGGAACTGAATGACACGGTCTGTCGCTTCCAGTCCAAATAATCGGCAGGCGAGACCGGATCCGCCTGTTGCACATCTTGCGGAGGGACATTTACGACGGCAACCAGTCGGTCGAGTTGAGGGAACGAAACGGGCTTCTGCAGGATGGCGATGGCGACGCTGAAAATTGCGGTGTTGGCGCCGATGCCCAGCGCCAGAGCGAGAACGGCCAGGGCGGTGAAGCCAGGGCTCTTGAGGAGCATGCGGAGTCCGAAGCGAACGTCCTGCCAGAGGGTGGCCATGGGTCTCCTTATTGAAGGCGGTTGTAGAGTAATCGGTGGCAAGTTGGTTGCCAACGATAAGCTGGCTGATGTGCGGGAAAAGAGCCCGTTAGGGCGACTTTTGGAGTGCTGGATGAAGTGCCTGGTCCGTTCTTGGGATATTCCTTTGCAAAATCGGACAAACCCACAACCATTCACCGCTGATATATGGTGGGTTTGTTCGAGCCTTAGCGGGCAGATACATGGGACTTGATAACTTCAGGGAGCTGCGCCCGGGTTGCCGTCTGCGACTTCAGGATTCCTCTTTTAAGCACCATCAAGCCATGGATGGCGTCTTCAATCGCTTCCCACTCTGCATCTCCATTCTCGAGTACGCAGAGCTCTTCGACTCGCGACAGGATCGCTACTTCTGCGGCGGCAAAAGCTCCCACCAAGTTCAGCGGATTCGTTTCCAGCAAAGCCTCCACGTATAGGCGCTGCCATTCCTGGTCCCATTGTAGTTTCATGTCTCGACACTCCGCTGGTGAGGAAATTGAAGAAATTGTAGAAGTTCGTGCGAGCGATTTCTGTTCAGTTTTGCACAGAGGGTTTACCAGAACGGTATCGGCGGCTGACCGGCACCGAAAACGAGAGGAGCATCCAATCATGGTGTGCGAGGTTGTTGCGGAAGTGCGTGGAAAGTTGAACAAAACGCGAAACGCAACTATTCGGGAGGGAAGGTGTTTAACCAGTAGACGCAAAAGTTAGGAAGCGTCGAAAGGCAAGTAAAAGAAAGGCTTTATAGGCTCAGAAGGGGCCTAAAAATGAGAATCGCGAAGTATTTCATAATGATAGTGTTACTCGGAACTTCTTTGGCAGCAGCGGCACCAGCGTCACATGCTCAGGTAGCGGTGGGAATCGGAGTGGGAGCGGGTTATGTTGGGGGCCCTCCAGTCTGCGCTTACGGCTACTATTCATACTATCCGTATGCGTGCGCGCCGTATGGTTTTTACGGTCCCAGCTGGTTTTCTGACGGCATCTTCATCGGGGCCGGTCCGTGGTTTCGCGGTGGGTTTGGAGGCCGTGGGTTCTTTGGCCGACACGATTTTGATGGCCGACGGGACTTTGACCGTGGGCGTGGATTCGGCGGACGAGGATTTGACAATCGCGGACGCGGCTTCAGCGGTCGCGGATCGGTAGGGAATGGGTTCCGCGGCGGCAATTCGGGCGGCGGATCCCACGGTAATACATCACGTGCTGGCAGCTTCCACGGTGGTGGTGGTGGATTCCACGGCGGAGGAGGCGGACACAGCGGTGGCGGTCATGGTGGGGGTGGACACAGGTAAGTTGTAAACTGAATCACCGCAAGGTTTGACGGCCGGCAGCTAAAAACTGCCGGCCGATTTTATTTTGGGGCCTATTTCTGCGTTTTAACACGCCGGCCTAGAGTGGCCGCTACAAAACTCTCGCTAATTTCCAGCGACGAAGAACTTGCCGTTATTCTGCGTATAGAGTTTTCCGTCGGAGCCGATGGAGAGCGGGGTGTAGGCCGCGCCCAGGGCTATGTCGAGGAACATTTTTCCTGTCGGCATGGTGAAGACGCCGGTATTGCCTTGGGATAATTCGTAAATGTTGCCATCCTCGCTGTTGACGTACACGTCACCGAGCATGTCGATCGCAGGCATGTTGATGCACCACTCGTAGCCGTTGGGATGTTGGGCGTCAATGGTGGTGCTTTGAAACTGCCATTCGATGTTGAAATTTGCATCGAGCTGGGTGATGAAATACGGTCCGGGCGAAGTGGAACCGCAAACCGGGTTGTTCCCGGCACCGCAGTAAGCTCCGGAAGGATAGTGGTTGTCCTTGATCAGGATCGAGAAGGTACCATCGTGCGCATAAACGCCAGGCGTGGAATCCCATCCGAATCCGTAGGCGCCGACATAAGTTCCCAGCGCGCTGAATCGGAAAAGATGTCCACGGCTGAAATTGTAATTATCCGTCGCGCCCATGACGATGGAGCCGTCTGGCAATATTGTAGGGGAGGATGAGGCTTGGTCCGATATTAAGCCGGAACCTGGAGCATTGGTGGTGGGATCGACTCCGGCGGTGGTACCAAATCGGCAGGAACTCATCTCGTTGGTGACACCTTGAGCTGCGATGGGTAGAAGAACGCCGCATCCGTCGGTGAGACGATTCTGTAGGGAAGCCTGCCACTTGGGCGTCAAGTTAGCGGAATTGACAGCCACCAGATAGGCCACCATGTTGTCAAAGTGGGCGCGACTCACGGTGTAAATCGTGTTGCCATCGGCTGAAACCGCGGGCGCCACGTTGATGCCAGGCCGCTGCGAACCGCACACGAACGGGAAAAATGGAGCAATGGCACCGGGATTTGGAGGCCACGGAAAAGCAGGTTGGGGACCCTGGTCAAAAAAAGTGCCTGGGCATGTGACCGACGTTCCGGCGGGCGCCCCGGGGACGAGCGAGGCGAATGTGGCGGAGAGGGCGGAGTCGTCCGGCGCGATCTTGACAAGCCAGGAACCGGTGGCGTCGTTTGCGTCCCAGGGACCGGGATCGACCACGTCCAGCTGAATCACGTTGTAGTAGACATTGCCATTCGCGTCGGCGGTGAGTGGGCCGGCGACAAAGGTATTTGCAGCTGTCACTGTGCCGTTTCCATTGAACGGATTGATGTGTGAAACGGAAACACCGGTGGTCTTATTTACTTTCCACACGGTGCCGGCCGAGCCAGGGACATAGATAAAATTATTTGCGTCCACGGGATGAAAAACGGGTTCCCAGCCTTGAAGGCCGCCGAATGCCTGGGTGGAATCGGTGGCGTTGGGCTCCGGCACCCAATCGCTGCTGAAACTCCATGCTTGCGCCAATTGCCCAGCGACCCAACTGAACCGCACTTCGTTCCATACCATACTGTTCCATGTGTTGGGCCCACAAGCTGCTCCGTTCACCCAATCACCGGCCGTTGGGCAGGAATTGTATGTGCCCGCTTTCGTCACCATGTAGGCGTCGTTTCCGTCGAGAAGAGGGGACTGCTCGTGCACCGTCAAAACCGGCTCCCCAAAAAGCAGGATGTTTTCATTCTTCTCCTGATCTACGAAGGGGTCGTACACGATATTGGCGAGAATGGTGTTGAGATTTTGTCCGGTAGCAGCGACCATTCCAGCGTGCTGCGGATTCGAGCCCCACTGGGGCCAGAACGGTGCGTTCGACGCAACCTGCGAGCCGACGGTGAAAGTTACGGTGATGACCGCGGGCGAGCCTTGCGCTCCTGAGGCAGTGACAGTGACGTGTCCGGTGTAAGTGTTGGCGGCCATTGTTCCGACAGCCGCGGATAGTTGCAGGGTTTGCGGCGCTGTTCCGCTAGCGGGCGCGACCGTGAGCCAACCCGCGTCAGACGCTGCGGTGAAGTTCAGCGTGCCGGCCCTCGTGTTGGTCACGTCAATGGACGCCGGAGATGGGTTCGACGAGCTGCCCTGAACCGCCGAGAACGCAGCGGCCATGCTTGACACGCTCAATATGGGTGCCGAGGACATTGCGTGGCCGCTCCCGCCACAACCAGCGGACAAGTACGCGATGACGCAGAGGCTTGCGGCGAGTCCGAAAAGTTTTACAAGTTGACGCAAAGCGGTGGCGCGAAACGGTCCCAAGATCCGATTCATAGCAATCCTTCCCGCAGGCGTGCCGCGGAACACCGACATGGCTAGATTTGCACATTACTACGATGGGAAACCAGCGTCGAAATAATTTACCAGCGCGATGGGAAAATGATAATTGTGAAGGGAACCTTGCGGCTTCTACCGCGGGGCCGTGAACGCGTAGGATACAGGCTTTCCTGTTGCTGGTAGCGGCGTATTTGTGGGAGGAGGTGGGGCGGTAGAGGATTTAGGTGCAGGCGCAGAGTTGCGTGCGTGCTCTGCACGGGATTCAAGGACGAGCAAAGGGCGGTGATCCTGGAGACGCGGATTGTTGTCCGCGTCCAGCGTCACGTAGCCAGACGGCATTTCCCACACACAAACACGATTTTCCCATTGGGCTCCAGAATCGTTGTGATGCTGTGTGACAGTGTCGCTGGACGGCTTTCCGAATGTATTCATCACCTCGGCGACGTCATTCACTGACAAAGTGATCTTCACGAGCTGGCCGCCATCCAGGACGAAGTTGCGTGTGTCGTTGGAGACTTCAGGATGGTCGAGGTCAGCGGGAACGGCGGTGGATATCTCGGCGCGCTGGCCTTTTTCCACGGCTGCGAAAAGGTGAAGGCACATGGTTTGGTCAGGATGCTGCTCGCAGACTTTGAGCTCGTCGCGCGCCTCCGGTTCCAGGCGCAAAAAGATCTTCACGGATTCTCCAATGTTATGGCCGGCAAATCCCAAGGGCTTTGCGGGCGCGCTTTGCGTCTGCAAAAGCCCGGAAAATGCGAACAGCAAGAGGGAAGCGATTCGGGGCTGCATTTTCGTGAGCCTCTATCTATTCGTGAGCCCCTATATAGTAGATTAGCCCGGTTGGTAGCAAGGAGGAATTTGCGGGCTTTCGGCTGTGGCGGAGTAATGACGATGGGGCTAATCCGGCTTTGCCATCTGTTCGCGCGAATTGCGGACAGACAGTTGAGGGCAAGGTCTGGAGCAATCGATGCGGCACGCTGAAGGTTACGATTCCAGGACGAAGAAGGCCTCGTTCCGCATTATCTTATCCACGGCGCGCAATAGGTTCTCGGCCGACTCACCCTTAGTGACGAAGCCGCGAGTGCCGGCGGTTTTGGCAGCCGCGGTGAGCGTTTCCATTTTATGCATGGAAAACATCAGGATCGGCGTTTCCGGTGCCGCCTTGAGTATCCGCCTGGCGGCTTCCAAGCCGTCCATCACGGGCATGGTGAAATCCATGATTATCAGGCCGGGACTTAATTCGTGAGCTTTGCGAACGGCTTCTTCGCCGTTCGAGGCTTCGCCGCAAATTTCAATGTCGCCGCGTGATTCAAGAATTCCGGCGACTCCTTTTCTTACGGCCTCGTGATCGTCGACAATCAGAACGCGCAAGTTTGACATGAGCAATCAAAGATTATCATAGCGTAGGAATGCCATCGCAGCGTTGGAGCTACTTTTTCGCAACCGGCAACCCGTCACAAACGGACGACGAATTATTGTGGGTTTGGCGGAGCTGGTTGCGGAACCGGCTGGTCGTTGGGGAGGTTCGCCGCGGGCGCCGGGCGCAACGTGAATTCAATTCCGCGCGTTGCATTGTCGTTCACGGTGCGCTGCAGATCGAGCTGATTCACATCTACGGAATTTTCTCCGCCGTAGGACGTGATGTAGTGCAGCTTGCCTCCGGCGAGCCAGTAATCGCTGACCGCGTAGCTCGAACCGTCGCGCAGGATAATCACAACGTACGGCTGCGCATTCAAATTATTCCCGGAGGCGTCGGTGGCCTGAGGATTGTTGGCGGGCGCATCCTGCCAATCGCCGGAGTTGCCTTCAAGTGAAGGCATATCATCAGGCGCTGACGAGGAACCCATGGCATTGAACGTCAGGTCCGATCCGCCGTATCCGCCGCCATTGTAATAGCCAAGATCCCAGCCGTTTCCAAATCCTCCGTATCCGAAATCTGCGCCATATCCGAAGCCAGCGCCGAAGCCGAAACCGGGTCCAAACGCGAATCGAGAGCAGCCCCAGTCCCAGAATGGATCGCAGCCAAAGCCGAATCCAAAACCGAAGGAAGAAAAGAAGAAGGGATCGAAAATGACGACCGGAGGCCGGTGGTGCCGGAAGCTAAATTCCTCGCGGGGCGCATTCCTCATCGAATTTCGAACCGGCCTGTTGGCCAAAGTGGCGCCGTGATTGGAAGCCGCAAAGTGGTTCGATGGCACGTTTGTGCGCGCACTTGTCGGAGGATCCTGCCAAATATTATTGCCCGCGGCAAAACGCGGAGCATTGGTGACCTTCGCCGCGTTGGAGTCTTTGGCTGCGGCTGAATTCGCTCCGCCTCTTGCTGCTTCGTTAGAGCTATTGCCGTGGAAGGGATTCCACCAATGACCGCTACCATTTGGGTTGGCGGGATTGCCACCAGTGCCGGCTGAAGTTGCGTGCGAGCCTGCGCTTACGTGGGAACCGCTGGATGCGTGTCCGCCGCTGCTGGTGCCGCCACCGTGCGAGCCACCGCCGCCGCCACCGCCGCCATGGGAGCCACCACCTCCGCCGCTACTTCCGCCGCCTCCGTGTTGCGCGAGAACCGGGGAAGGAGCTAAAGCCAGGAAAGCTGCAAACGAGATGGCCAAGAAAATCTTTAGCAGGGTCGAACCTGATGCTGTGGGTTGCTGGGTTGGTTGCGTCATTTTGGGGCCCTCCGCCGCGCAAAACCTTGACGGACAAATTTCGTTGATTCTATCTGATTAGACGCCCCGTTGCACGAACAGGTTGCTGGGTGAATTGTAAATTCGAGTGTTTGGCGGATACCCTACGGGATCGCTGCTAGCGCGAGATGCCAGCCCGAAGCCTCGCCGTGCAGCCCGGCGCATACTCGTTTTCTTAGTGCATTATCTAGTAGCGTCGGTGAAGCGCACGAGGTCACTTTGGTCTTCGCCGCGCGCGAGGATCCGGCGATGCGAAATTGCGCGGCCAATTGTGGGGGAGAGCCGGTCACTGGCGCGGTATCTTACGCCAGCGCGATGAATTCGGGCACCACCGCGAGGATGCCGTGTCCTGTGGATACCCCTTGCTGAACGCCAACTTCTAGCGGCTGTAAACGAGCAGGCGGAATGTTCCCGCGACGGGCTCGCGACGTTTTTTCGCGCCGGAAGGTTGGCCGAAATCGGCGGTGGCAACGTAGATGTCGTGCGTCTTGGGATCGAGCGCCATGGTTTTGGCGCCATATTCGGTTTGCAGAGTTTCCACTTCGCTGAGCTTGTCGGGCGAATCTTCATGGAAGATGTGAACCTTGCCCTCGCGAGTGGAGACGAACACGTCGCCTGAATCGAAGACGGCGGCATCGGCGCCAGCGCTGATGGGGAGAGTCTGCAAAACTTTTCCGGAGTCAGCATCCATCATCACAAGCATTTGGGGTTCGCGGCCGGCGGAAAACAGGCGGCGGTGTTCTCGATCCATGGCGATGGCTGTGGGGCCGCCTCCGGGCGCGATAGGCCAACGCGATTTCACCGCGAGGGCGTCCGAATCGATGGCCACGACTTCGTTTTTGTCTTCAATATTGTTGTAAATCATGCCCTTGCCATCGGCCACGGCGAATTCAGGGCTGCCACCGAGCAGAATGTTTTTTACCAGCGCTTTCTTGGACGGATCGATTACCGAGGCATTCTTCGAATCGCCGTTGAAAGAAAATACGAGTTTTGAGGCGGGGTCATAAATAATGGCGTCGGCGTCGGGCGCTGTTTTGATATTCCCGGTGACCTTAAAAGTGTTGGTGTCGAAAACAGCTACTTCGCCGGCCTGACCATCGGAGATAAATCCCTCATGCAGGTCGCTGACGATAGCGATTCCGTGGCAGCGCTTCAAACCAGTGACGGTGCCTACGATTTCATAGCTGTCCGCATCGACAACTTTCACTTCCGTGCCGTGCGAGATGTAAACGCGGTGCGAAGGAGCGTCAAAGGTGAGGTAGTCGAAGTATTCTCCGGCGCCGGCTGCCGATTCCAGAGGGACTTTCTTCTTCAAATGGTATCCGCTCGGCGGACCTGCCAGCGCGAAGGCAGCAACCGTCAGAAGAGAGATACAAGTGGCGAGAAGCACTGCTGCCGGCTTAAGGATCTTCATTGACTTCCTCCATTGCTGCTGTTTTGTCGCGTTTATCGTCACACGGTCAGATGAAATTTACCTGAAAATGCCGGAGATAATTGCAATGTACCTGGGAATCCTGCTATCTAATTATTACAGGTTTCATAAGAAAAGAAATCGCACCGATCCGGCCAAACCAGAGCGGCTTCGCGGATCGTAAATCTCACAGTTAATATGAAAAATGTATCCAAAGGGGCAGAATTCGGAGTACGCTGGCGGTCAAAATGAAAATAGGGCGACGGATGCACTTGCAAGGTCGTGCGGGAATGGCGGCGGTTGGCGCCATCTGTGCAATCATTGCGTTGGGCGCGATTTCTTACGCGCGTGCGCGCGCTAATGCGCCAATTAAATCTGCGGCACAGGGTGCAATCGTGACGGAACATGCGAGCGGAACGTTTGATGTGAAGCTGGCTCCGGTGGGAGAGGCTGATAAGGGGGACGGCTCAACGCTGGGGACGTACTCTCTCGACAAGCAATATCATGGCGACCTGGAAGCCAGCGCGAAGGGCACTATGTTAACGGCTGGTACAGAGGTGAAAGGCTCGGCGGGATATGTGGCTATCGAACGTGTTACCGGCGCGCTGAAAGGGCACAAGGGAAGTTTCGTCCTGCAACACAATGGCACGTTGACGCGCGGCACTCCGCAGCAAAACATCGTCGTAGTGCCGGATTCCGGCACGGGTCAGCTCACTGGCCTCACCGGTAAGCTCACGGTGATCATCGAAAGCGGAAGCCATTCCTACGAGTTCGACTATTCGCTTCCGCCGTCGCAGTGAAATCCTACCGATAGTCCCAAGCGTGATTTTCAAAGCCTGATATAAAGTCCCGGTCGAAGAGAGCTGCGTTTCGCACTTTTCAATCTGTACGGATGATGAATCGAAAATGAAAGGGGAAGAGCAAGCCTAAGTCGGCGCAACGGTTTGTGGCGACGATCTATAAACTGCGGATGATGCGGCATGTGCATGTGCCGGACGAAGTGATGCGTTCGCTGACGAAAGAGTTCGCGGCTGGCAGTGCGAGCACAGGTCGAGAGGTGGCACTCGTTCGAGCAAGAAAAGCAATTCGTTGCGCGCGAAATATATTCCAGTTTTCGCTACGGTGAATGGACACCAGGCGCGGGTGACCTTGATGCCGGCGGGCGGTATCGCGTGCAACTTAACACCGCGCTGCGAAAGGCCGCGCGGGCCCATGCGGGCGATGAAGTCAGCGTGACGCTCGGGATCGATCGCGAATCGCGCGAACCGACTGTGCTTGCTGATCTCCGCATGGCATTGAAGGAGAATCCTGAAGCGCAAAAGATTTTCGAAGCGCTCACGGCAGGGCACCGGCGACATATCGTGGACTGGTTCGATTCCGCGCGAGGGATGGCCACGCGCATACGCCGGCTGGGTTTCACTTAGAATTTCGCCTCGTCGGAGAAATCTGTGGGTCACTGATACGCTCCAATGGCTGCGCGAGCTCGGCTCGCGCAGCCCGCGAACCCGATGCGGGATAGCGCGTCTTCAGCATTTCGCGTTCGTAGCAAGTTGCCCTGCGAACCAGATCGATGTATAGTCCGCACATGCAAGGAATACCCTGGCGCACAATTACGCTCGGCTCGCTGTTGCTCATCTCGATCTACTCGAAAGGAGGACAGGAAGTGCAATCTCCGCAACCTGAAACGTCGAAGCCGCCCGTTAAAATGGAGCAGCGCGGGCGCATCCTTGGAATCGGCGGTGTTTTCTTCAAATCCGCTAATCGTGATCAGATGCGCGAATGGTATTCGAAGCATCTTGGACTCGCCGACAAAGGAGCAGGCGTGATGCTTCCGTGGCGCGAACACGACGACCCGCAAAAGGAACACGTTACCGTTTGGACTGTTTTTCCCACCTCCACTCACTATTTCGATCCCAGCCCCGC
>Ga0073928_10004883_pt1 | contig 19286 bp, 17 predicted proteins | sample PaiPotPPA55metaG_FD_76969 | JGI IMG/M metagenome (GOLD analysis project Ga0073928, IMG submission 76969) | Iron sulfur acid spring bacterial and archeal communities from Banff, Canada, to study Microbial Dark Matter (Phase II) - Paint Pots PPA... ...
GCACTCCTAGCCGGACGCTTGCTCGCGCCGCTGGCTCTAAAATTCCATAAGGAAACTGCCATCGCGAGAATCGGACTCGCGCTCGCCCTCACCGGAGGCCTGGCCATCGTCGCTGCTCACAGTGTGGGACGGCTGATCCCGGGCGCGGTCCTCGCCGGTTTGGGCCTGGCTTCCATTTTTCCCATCAGCGTTTCCCTTTTCCCGCGTTGGTTTGCAGAATCCACAACCGCCGCGAGCAGTCCAGTTTTTGCCAGCGGCAACATCGGCGGCGCAGTCCTGCCCTGGCTGGTCGGCGTTGTGTCTACTCATACCGGAAGCCTGCGCTCCGGATTCATCGTTCCCTTGGTCGGCGTGGCCGCGATGCTCACTTTCTATGTCGCCCACGGCATTTCCGGCCAGCAGACTGTCAAGAATCTCTAGCGTGTACGCTTGACGTACCACGTACTTTCAGTGATCCCAAAATTATGATTCGAAGCTATCGGGACCACAGGTCCGAACGCTTCGCTCAGGTGAGCGGGCCCCCGGTTTCGAATCGTTCCGTCGTCAGGCGGAGCAGCGGCTGCCCGTCTTGGAAGCCGCGCCTGGTTTGCGCGATCTCGCGCAGCTTCGCAGCAACCGTCTGGAGGCCCTGGCCGGTGACCGCAGAGGGCAATACAGTATCCGAATTAATCAGCAGTGGCGCATCTGCTTCGAACGGCCGCAGGGAAGCGATGGGCCGGAAAACATTGAAATTGTCGATTGCCACTAAGGAGTCCGCACGTGGCGCGCACGCCCATTCACCCCGGTGAGATCCTCGCCGACGAATTGAAAGAGATTGGCATTTCTGCGGCTGCATTAGGCCGCACTCTTGAAGTCCCGCCCAACCGCGTTTCGCAAATCGTCGCCGGCAAGCGCGCTGTTTCTGCGGATACGGCCCTGCGCCTGGCCCGCTACTTCGGCACCAGCGCTGATCTCTGGATGAATCTTCAGAAGAATTACGAGCTCGACCTCGCCCGCCAGCAACTCGGCAAGATCATCCGCCACATTCCCCAGAGGCCAATCGCGATGGCCTCGGCAATGGAAAGCAACCGCCACTGAGAATTCTTCGGACCCTTATAAAAAGTCTCCGTGCTTTTATTGGTAAACTAATAACTTCAGCCCCATGTCACGCACCCTCTTCCAAAAGGTCTGGGACGAGCACGTTGTCTCAACGCCGAACGGCCAACTGCCGCTGCTCTACGTAGACTTGCACCTCGTCCACGAGGTCACGTCTCCGCAGGCGTTTGAAGGCCTTCGCGTTGCCGGACGCAAAATTCGGGAGCCGCTACGCACCATCGCGACGGTGGACCACAACATCCCAACCGAGCCGCGCGGCACGCCGATCTTCGATCCCATCGCTAGAAAGCAGATTGAAGCCCTGCAGCAAAACTGCCGCGACTTCGGTGTCCGGCTTTTTGACATGGATTCGCCCGAGCAAGGCATCGTCCACGTAATCGGTCCGGAGCTTGGGTTCACCCAGCCGGGCATGACCATCGTCTGTGGCGACAGCCACACCAGCACCCATGGAGCATTCGGTGCTCTGGCCTTCGGCATCGGCACCTCGGAAGTCGAGCATGTGCTCGCCACTCAATGCCTGCCCCAGCGCAAGCCGAAGACCATGCTCATCCAGGTCAGGGGGAACCTCGGCGAGGGTGTCACCGCCAAAGACCTCGCGCTGGCTATCATCGGCAAAATCGGCACCGACGGCGCCACCGGCCATGTGATCGAATATGCCGGCGAAGCCGTGCGCTCGCTTTCGGTCGAAGGGCGGATGACACTATGCAATATGAGCATCGAAGCCGGCGCCCGCGCCGGAATGGTCGCGCCCGATGACACGACTTTCGCCTACGTCAAAGCAAAGCGCTTCGCCCCCCAAGACGCCGACTGGGATGCCGCCGTCGCACGATGGCGCACCCTCGCCTCCGATCCTGGAGTCAAGTACGATACCGTGGTCGAAATCAACGCTGCTGCGCTCGCTCCGTTTGTGACGTGGGGAACGAATCCGGGCATGGTGGTCCCGATCACCGCCAGCGTTCCTGAGCTGCCGGCCACCGAAGCTGAGCGCAGCAGCACACAGCGCATGCTCGAATACATGGGCCTAAAGCCAGGTACCCCCATGCAGCAGATTCGCGTGGACCGGGTGTTCATCGGCTCATGCACCAACTCGCGTCTCGAAGATTTGCGCGCCGCCGCCCGTGTCGCTAAAGGACACAAAGTCGCATCCGGCGTTCGCGCTATGGTGGTTCCGGGATCGCAAAACGTGAAGCACGCCGCCGAGCAGGAAGGTCTCGACAAGATTTTCCAGGATGCCGGCTTCGAGTGGCGCGAGTCCGGATGTTCGATGTGCCTGGGGATGAACCCCGACATTCTGCGTCCCGGAGAGCGTTGCGCCTCCACCAGCAACCGCAATTTCGAAGGCCGCCAGGGTCGCGGCGGACGCACGCACCTTGTAAGTCCGATGATGGCCGCAGCGGCGGCGATTGCCGGGCACTTTACCGATATCCGAGACTGGCGGTTCCGATAATGCAGCCATTTCGCACCCACACCGGCAAAGTCGCCCCGCTTTACCGCGCCAACATTGATACCGACCAGATCATCCCCAAACAATTCCTGAAGCGCATCGAGCGCACCGGCTTCGGCGAATTCCTCTTCAATGACTGGCGCCGCTCCGCTGAAGGCATCTCTGATCCTTCCTTTGTCCTGAATCAGCCGCCATATGCTGGCGCAACCATCCTGGTGGCCGGCAAGAATTTCGGCTGCGGCTCCTCGCGCGAACACGCTGTCTGGGCCTTGCAGGATTTCGGCTTCCGCGCCATGATTGCGCCATCCTTCGCCGACATCTTCGCCAACAACTGTGTCAAGAACGGCGTGCTTACAGTGGTACTGACTGAACGCGAAGCCTCAGAAATCGCCCGCAAAGCCGAGGTTGCCGGCTACACGCTCACAGTGGATCTCGAAACCTGCTCGGTCTCGGATAGCGACGGTCTGTCCACTTCCTTTGCGATTGACGAATTCACCCGCCACTGCCTGCTCGAAGGACTGGACGACATCGGTCTAACCCTGCAGCATCAGGCCGAAATTACAGCCTACGAGTCGAGGCATCCGGTCCCGCCCGCTTGGGCCAAGGGCTGAACCCGCCATGCGCAAGTTTCTCCGCCTTTTGTGGATGGCTCTACTGCTGCTGATCGTTGCGCTGTTGTCCGCGCTGACCGCGATGCGCCTGGCGATCCACGGCCGCGAAGTCACCGTCCCTGACTTTCAAGGCAAGACCCCCGCCGAAGCCCGCCGTATTGCAGACGACACCGGACTCGCTACGCAAATCGAACGCGAGTACTACAGCCCCGTCGTTCCACGCGGAAGAGTCTTGTCGCAAATGCCCGCCGCCGGCACGATCGTGCGACGCGGATGGGAACTGCGCCTGGCGCTCAGTCTCGGCCCGCAGCGGGTTGCGATTCCCCAAGTAGTTGGGCAAAGTGCAAGGGCCGCAGCCATCAGCATTAACCAGCGCGGTTTGGACCCCGGTTCGACTGCCACGGTACAAATTTCCGGACTGCCCGCTGGCCAGGTCATCGCGCAGAACCCTCCACCCAATGCCACCGATGTCACCGCTCCCAAAATCAGCCTGCTAATTGCTCAGGACCCTTCCCCGCAGGCCTTCGTGATGCCCAGCTTCGTCGGCCAACCGCTGGGAAGCGCAACCATCACTTTGCAAAACGCCGGATTCCCCACCCCCCGAGCGACTCTCTCTCCGACCGCGCTACCGGCTGCTCCTTCGGCGCCCGCCTCCTCTCCCGTGGCGTCCTCGGCTTCCAGTGCGCCGGCTGCTCCGGCAACACTCGGGCCGCCAGACCATCCCGCCGTGGCCGGCGGCATTGCAGCCCCGAGTCCAGCTGCTATGGGTTCGGCTGTCCCATCACCCGTTGTCCCGTCGTCCATTGTCCCATCGTCCATTGTCCCGTCGCCCGCTTCGATCATCGTCTCTCAAGTGCCCGCACCCGGAGCAAGAGTGCTCGTAGGATCACCCATCAATTTCGTCGTGCGAGATTAACCTCAACGCGAAGACGGTAGCTCGCTCCGGCGGTGCTCCAGCGGCGCAGCGGCGGCATAACACAGCCCAGAGCCTACCCTGAGCCTGTCGAAGGGGCGCAAGCCCTGGGTAGTGGCAAAGGGAACCGCGAGCCCTGATAGGCGAAAGAAACATGCCTCAGGAAGCGCTCGATCTTGCAATCACCGCCGCGAAAAACCCATCACAAGGATGCACTCCCGGAATGGTCCGCAAATAAGACCCACTCACCAACGAATCACCCGCCCAGATGAATTCGCCGCTGGCTCGAAGCTTTTCCAACTCATCGCCGCAACTCACCACGCGCAATGAACGGTCTGCCGCCAAAGCTTGGTCGATCACATCTTCGTTCTCCTCCGGCTCCAGCGAGCACGTGGAATAAACAATCCGCCCGCCGTGCGAAATCCGCTGCATTGCCGCCCGCAGAATCTCGACCTGATATCCCTGTAAGCGCAACAAATCTTCCGGCCTCAACCGCCATTTGATCTCCGGATTCCGCGCCAGAGTCCCCGTCCCCGAGCACGGTGCGTCCACCAGAATGCGATCGAAGCTTTCGACCAACGGCATCTTCCGCACATCCCCAGCAAGCACACCCACGTTCCCGGCAGGCACAAGCTTCTTCAAAAGCAACGCGCGCTGCGGATGAAGCTCTAACGCCACCACCATCGTCTCTGGGTTCCGTTCTGCCAGAATTCGCGTTTTCCCGCCCGGCGCTGCACAGCAATCCAGAATCTTCTTGCCCTCTCCTACCAGCAGCGCGATCAGTTGCGAAGCCTCGTCCTGGAGCGTCACCCGCCGCTCGCGAAATGCTTTCGTGGCGGTGATGTCTCCGGACTTTACGGTGAAGGCCGAAGAGAGCAACTTCCCGGGTTCAAGCTGAATACCTTCGTCCCGAAGCCCGTCCGGGAATAGTGTAGGGACAGCCGTCCCCGGCTGTCCGTCGAGCGCAGCTCGACTTTTGCCCCTACCAGTATTCTCCTGCCTCCGAAGACCCGGGTCTGCGGCCCGTGGACAGCCGGGGACGGCTGTCTCCACACTTGATTGAGCAATATTCGAGCGGATAGCCGACTTGGGCGCGGTCTGGTCGTATTCACAAATCTTGCACGCAGCGTCCGGCCCGTAAATCCGCGCCCAGCGATCAACCAGCCAATCTGGATGCGCCAAGCCATCATTCAAATCAGAAGACGCTCTCTCGATCTTGCGCAGCACCGCATTCACCAGCCCCGCCGCCGACCGCTTGTGCGCGCCCTTGACCAGTTCCACGCTCTCATTGACCGCCGCATGTCTTGGCACCCGGTCAAGAAAAAGAATCTGATACGCCCCTAGCCGCAATGCCGTAAGCACCTCCAAATCGAGCTTCGCTAACCCTTGACTCGATCGCGACGCGATCTTTTCATCGAGCACACCGCGCCAGCGAAGCACTCCCATAACGAGTTCAGTCAGCAGTCCGCGGTCGGCAGGAGAAAGCTTCGCGAAGCGGGAAGCATGCACCATCTCCGACGCGTAAGCATCAGTAGTCTCAATCCGCATCAGGATTTCAAACGCCGCCGCGCGCGCTGGGGAAACGGGCATGTCGCTATACTACCGACGTGAATGAGATCCTAGGTCTGATACTGGCTTCTATCGCAGAATGACTGTTGAGTCTCCTCGTACTTCCACGCACTCTCGTACGCGGAGAACACTCCACCGGATTTCATGGGATAAGCTTGTTGGTCAGCCCCGTCATCACTGGGCTTGTCATGTCATCAGTCGGCGCCATTCTGCGGAGACAGGGGAAAAGGTTGGTTCCAGTTGACAGCTTTCGACGGGTTCGCCTTCGCCCTTAGGAATGGCGCGCATTCGATTCTTCTTCACAAAGTGATGTTCAAGATTCCACTGATCGGACTATTGCTATGGCAAATCGTCATTACACCAACAATGATGCGCTCTGCTCCCTGACTCTCTCCCCTATCTGCAGACGATACCATGGACAAAATCCCTGGCGGAGGTCCGCTCTCACCCTCAGGTAGCAGGTTGGCCCATATTCTCTTTACCCACCCTCCGCCGCCAGCTCATCCAGCAGAGTCGACGCCTGGGTCAGATTATCCACCCCAAAAACCACCAGCGCCCGCGTCGAGCCGGGCTCCAGTCCGCAGTAGCTGTAGTCGATGTTGATCTGCTTTTCACCCAGCCGCGCGGCGGCACGGCCCAACTCTCCCGGACGGTGTGCCAACCTGCCCACGGCGACGTCCGTTTCCTCGAAAATCATGCGCAGGCTGCTCAGCACTGCTTTGGCAGCAGCCATATCATCCGCCAAAAACCGCGCCAGGCTTTCGCGATCCTCCACATATGATTGAAACGCGAGGACGTTCACTCCACGCTCTGCCAGAGCCAGGAAGCACTTCCCCAGGGCGCCAGGTTTGTCTGCGATCGTTACCGTAAACTCCTTCGCCTTCGCCATGTGACTCGACTCCCTTCCTTGCGAGGACACCAACTTCTGTTTGCTGCGGTTCCACCAGACGCCCGTTCTGGCTCGCGATGCAAGATGAGATTAAGGCGCACATGGCCCGCAAGTCCAATCAAAACCTCTTATCCTGCGCATTTGAATTCAGTAAGGACTTTCCGGCGCTCGATCGCAGTTCTTCCGTCCAGGGCGGTTAGACTCCCAATCTCTCGCTCGCCTGCGGACTATACCCATGAGCAAAATCCCCGGCCGACATCCGCCGTTTGCCCTCGGGCTGGACCTCAAGCAACTCAATCGCGCTGCCGTTTCCGCAGCCCACGAGTATCTGCCCGTTGCGAACCAGAAGCTCCGCCCGAGGAACTTGTTCTGAGGAAAATTTGATTGCGGTGATGTTCAGTCCTCGTCCGCGAAAACGGGTGAAAGCCCCCGGCCAGGGCTGAAACCCGCGCATCCGGTTGTGAATCTCCAGCGCGGTGCGGCTGAAATCGATTTTTCCATCTTCTTTCTTCAAGATTGGCGCCAGGATTGCGCGGGCATTGTCCTGTTTCTCAGGCTGGATCGCACCGCTTTGAAGTCCGTGCAAGGTGTCAATCATCAGATTGGCGCCAATCACCGCCAGCTTCGGCGAAAGTGTTTCCGCAGTGTCTTCTTCAAAGATTCCCAGCTCTTGTTGCAGCAGAATGTCGCCGGTGTCGAGGCCTTCGTCAATTCTCATCGTGGTCACGCCGGTGACGGTCTCGCCGCTGGCGATGGCCCACTGGATCGGCGCCGCCCCCCGATATTTCGGCAACAGCGAAGCATGCAGGTTGATATTGCCGAGGCGCGGCAGTTGCAGCATCCACGGCGGAATGATGCGCCCATATCCGACAACGATGATCGCGTCCGGATGAATGGCTTCCAGTTTCGCGCGCAGCTCTTGGTTGACTTTGATTTTCTCTGGTTGACAGAGGGGCAGCCCTAGCTTTTCCGCTGCTTGCTTGACCGGAGAAGAAACGAGCTCAAGCCCGCGCCCCTTGGGACGGTCCGGCTGAGTCAGTACCAGCCGCACCTTAAATCCGGCGTTGACGAGCTTTTCCAGCGTGGGAACAGCGAATTTCGGCGTACCGCAGAAAACAATCGGGTGATCGGGCGATCGGGTCATCGGATGATCTGTCTACCATTAACGCTGTCATCCCGACCTCGCGCCCAGCGCGAGAGAAGGACCTTACGTCGGCGGGTATCAGCAGTGGAGCATGCAGGGTTGATTTCACTCGTTCCGATTGCGCGCACACACCCGTTGGCGCCGCAGAAGATCCAACTGTATCGCAGGATCCCTCTCTCGCGCTTCGCGCGAGTTCGGGATGACAACGGTGAATGGTACATTGTCCAGATCACGCGATCCCCTACCATTCCCCCGCCTTCATAAGCTTCTTTATTTTTCTTTTGATCAAATCCCGCTTGAGCGCGCTCAGATGACTGATGTAAAGCTTGCCATTCAGATGGTCGGTCTCATGCAAAAAAGCCCGTGCCAGCAACTCTTCTCCAGTCTTCTCATACCATTTGCCGTGCACATCCTGCGCGCGAACTGTGACTTTGTTTGCGCGGGTCAGCTCTTCGCGAAACTCTGGAATGCTCAGGCAGCCTTCGCTCTGCCGCTGTTTGCCTTCTTTGTGAAGGATCTCGGGATTGGCCAGCACCAGCTTGGCCTTGGGATCCTCCCTGAAACTAACGTCAATCACCGCCAGCCGTTTCGCGATTCCAATCTGCGGCGCCGCCAGTCCCACGCCCTTGGCGGCGTACATGGACTCGAACATGTCCGCGACCAGCTTCTTCAGCTCGTCTCCAAATTCGGTGACTGGCTCAGCCGGCGTTTCCAGAACTGGATTTCCAAACTTTACGATGGGATAGATCATGAAATCGGTCGTTGGTCGTTCGTCCTTGGTCGTTGGCCCTCTGGTGGCGCAGCCAGTATCTTGTTTAACTGACCACCAGCCACTAGCCACTGATCACGGTTCTTAGTATTTCTTCAGTTGTTCCAAATACCCTTTGAAGTTCCGCGACGTCTCTGTCATGGAATCACCGCCAAACTTCTCGAGCGCGCAGCGCGCGAGACTCAGCGCCACCATGGCTTCGCCCGCTACTCCCGCGGCGGGCACCACGCAAACATCCGAGCGCTCATACGCGGCCTTCACCGGTTCGCGAGTTTCAAAGTCCACCGATTGTAACGGACGCCGCAAGGTAGAAATCGGCTTGAGGTAGCCGCGCACGCGGATTTCCTGACCATTGGAAACTCCGCCTTCGATTCCGCCGGCATTATTTCGAGTGCGCGTAAATCCGGCGAACTCAGAAGATCGTGTGTATCCGATCTCGTCATGAACAGCAGAGCCGGGAGCATAAGCCGCTGTCACCCCGGCGCCAATTTCGACTGCCTTCACCGCCTGCAGCGACATGACAGCCGCGGCCAGTTGCGCATCCAGCCGCTCGTCCCACTGAACGTAGGTGCCCAGTCCCGGAGGAACATTGTGCGCCACCACCTCAAAAACTCCGCCCACCGAGTCCCCTGTCCGCAACACCTTGTCTACTTCCGCTTTCATTCGTTGCTCGGCTTCCGGTTCGGCACAATTCAGTAATACTTCCTCCCGGCTGCAACTGGCCTTGACCTTTTCCCACGAGACTTCCTGCTCAACGTTGGCCGCACCCACCGCGACCACGTGACTCAACACTTCAATCCCGAGTTCGCGCAGCAGCAATTTTGCCAGTGCCCCAATCGCCACCCGCGCCGCCGACTCCCGAGCCGACGCCCGCTCCAAAACATATCTCGCTTCCGGAAAGTTGTACTTCAAAGCTCCCGCAAGATCCGCGTGCCCCGGTCGCGGGGACGCAACCCGTTTGTGCAATTTGGCATCGCCCGCTTCCACCGGAAGCTGTTCTTGCCAGTTTTTCCAGTCCCGATTTTCTAGGAGCACCGCGATAGGAGACGCTATCGTCCGCCCCTGCCGCACCCCGGAGAGAATATGGGCGGTGTCGCGCTCAATTTTCATCCTGCCGCCGCGACCGTAGCCCTGCTGCCGCCGCCAAAGCTCCCGGTTCACGAATTCCAGCGAGATTTCAAGCCCAGCAGGCAATCCCGAGAGAAACGCGACCAGCGCCTCCCCGTGAGACTCCCCAGACGTGAAGTATTTGAGCACTTCTTTGGGATTGTAGCCGATTCGCCGGGCAAACCCCGGAAGCCCCAGCCTCATCTGAAGAGTGCGGGTGATCTGGTGACCGAGCGGTCGGGTGATTACAAGTCTCAGCAAGATCACCCCATGACTCCGATGACCCGATCGCCAGATTGCTCATATGGCCATCCGATGTCTCGTCGTCGACGCTCATCCGTTGTTCCGCCAGGGTCTGCGCCGCGTCCTGGAAAACGATGCCGGCATTGAAGTCGTGGGCGAAGCTCAAGACGCACCTGAAGCCATCGAGCGGGCGCGGGAACTCCGGCCCAATGTTGTACTCATGGACATCGGCTTGCTCTCCAGCTTCGAGGCCGCGCGGCAAATCACCCGCGAATTCCCTGGCCGGCGCGTGATTTTCCTCACTTCCTACGAAGAGGAAGAATACCTGATGCAGTGTTCCGAGGCCGGCGCCTCGGGTTACATCTTGAAAGACGCCCCAGCTCCCAATCTGCTCGGAGCCATTCACGACGTAAGCGCGGGACGGAAATATTTCAGTCCGCAAGTCCTTGGAAAACTGGTGGACGATTTTCGTTCGCGTTCGGCCTCGGGCATGGCCCGAGGTTCAAGTCTCACCCCGCGAGAGCGTGAGGTCGTCAAAATGCTCGCCGAGGGACATTCCGTGCGCCAGATTGCCGGCATCCTGGGATTGAGCATGAAAACCATAGAAGCTCACAAATTTAATCTGATGCGCAAGCTCGACATCCACAACAAAGCTCAGTTAGTCATTTACGCAATTCAGAAGAAGATTGTGAAGATGCCGGCGGGCGCGTAGAACATCGGGTGATCTGATAGCTCGTGTGGGTCGGACACTCTTGTCCGACGCTTCTGACTTTAAGGCTTCAAAGACCACTCGGGAGTGATCCTTCCGATTACCGACTGCCATTCGGATACACCAGGATTTTGCTGGCTTCGCCCGTTTTCAGTCTCTCTATCGCGCTGGAGAAATCCTTCATCGCAATCCGGTCCGTAATCACGGGATGCAAATCCAGCTTCCCGGCCTTGAGCAGCGCCGTCATCTGGTACCAAGTCTGGTACATCCTCCGGCCATTGATTCCTTGAATGGTGATGCCCTTGAAGATGATGTCTTCGGAAAAGTTCAGCGAGATTGGCTTTGAAGTCAGTCCCAACAAGGAAATTCTTCCACCTCGCCGCACAATGTCAAATGCGGTGCGAATCGCCTTGGGGTGCCCGGCCATTTCGAGCACAATATCGGCTCCGAGGCCGCCGGTTCGCTGCATGATTTCTGCTTTCACATCCTGAGTCGAGGGATCAAATACCGCATCCGCCTTCATCTGTGCCGCAATCTTCCTGCGGTGCTCGTTCACTTCAATGGCAAACACCTGCGCTGCTCCAGTCGCCCGCGCCACGGCAATCGCAAATAACCCAATCGGCCCGCACCCGGTAACCGCGACCGACTTGGCGGCAATCTCTCCCGCCAGCACCGAATGCACCGCATTCCCCAGCGGATCAAGGATCGACGCGTATTCCTGTGGGACCGCCGGATCCAGCTTCCAGACATTGGACTCAGGAATCACCACATACTCGGCGAAGGCGCCGTTGGCGTCCACGCCGATGATTTTCACGTTCTGGCAGATGTGGGCTTCGCCGGTGCGGCATTGCAGGCACTTGCCGCAGGCCACATGCATCTCGGCCGAAACGAAGTCACCTTCCTTCACGCTGGTGACTTCGTCACCGCAAGCCACTACTTCGCCGCAAAACTCGTGGCCAGGAATCAGTGGAGGATGGATGCGCCCTTGTGCCCAGCGGTCCCACTCATAAATATGCAGATCGGTACCGCAGATGGATGCAACTTTGACCTTGACCAGAACTTCGGTGCGGCCGAATTCCGGGACTTTAACCTCGCGAATCTCGGCCCCAGGAGCGGGATGCGCTTTCACAACTGCTTGCATCGTCTTCTGCATCCGGCGCCCTCCCGCAAAACAACCGATTCTAGCACCGCGGAAAAAGTCGCGTTCGAGAGCGTCGAAAGCAAGGCAAGACCTTAACCGCCGAGCACGCCGAGGACGCAGAGAAGGCAACTTCTCAAATCTTTCGGCGGCGATCTCGGCGCATTCGGCGGTGAAAAGATTTTATCTCGCAGGACGCGCCTGAACTCTAACCCCTTCCAAATGCAAGAATTCTGTTGACAATGAGATTAATAGACCGCAATATCTTGAGTCAGTGATCCTGCTAGCACAAAATGTTGGCGGCGATCTGCAAAAGCTGTTGGGCCCTGCGTCACGATGTTGAGGGAAAAATCGTCCAGGAGGAAATGATGCCAGCAAAGAAAAAGGCAAAAAAGAAGAAACACTAAGACAAAACGCGAGACCTAGTCTCGCGGAAAAAAGAACTGGCACGGCCTCTCGAAGAACATCTCTCGGGAGGTTTTTTATTTTGGTCCAAGAAATAGTTGTTCACCGCGCTCGATCATGCTAGAAACGCAAGGGACGCTAATTCCGCGCCCGGTTGTGGAGTCCGCCATGAGCCCCCGCGCCAAATCGAAAGCCAGTTGGAAGAACGAAATCGTCGTCCCCGACAAACTGTATTTCCGCATCGGAGAAGTTTCTCGCCTGTGCCGCCTGCCCGCCTACGTTCTGCGTTTCTGGGAAACCGAATTCCCGCAACTGAAGCCGGTCAAGAGCAGCACCGGCCAGCGCATGTACAGGCGCAAGGACGTGGAAGCGGTGTTGCACATCAAAAAACTCCTGTACGAGGAAGGCTTCACCATCGCCGGCGCGCGGCAGCAACTCCGCGCCGAGGTCGCCATTACCAAGAACCAGGCTCCGCTGCCATTCCCGACTCACTCCGCTTCCGATCTGCGTCGTATCCGTCACGGGCTGCAGGAAATCCTGACCATACTCTCGACTCGCGCCTGACGCTATCCGCGAAGCCTCGCCACGGTGGCGGAGACATTGGCTTTCTGAAAGAGCCGTGTGCCCGCGATGCCCTTGGCACCGGCGCGTGCGCACGCAACGGCGTTCTCGGCGGAAATGCCCCCCAACCCAAAGACCGGGATCGCGCTCCGGCAAATCGTGTGCAGCAAATCCGGGCCAGTTATGCCGATTTCCGGAGCGTACTTTTTCCGGTCTTTTTTCCCAAAGACCGGACCGAACACCACAAAATCCGCACCGGCCTCCTGTGCAGTCACCACCTCAGCCTCGGTATGACATGAGACGACAACAATCGGCTCTGCCGCCCTCTTCACAGAACGCCAGATGCTGCGTCCGTCCATCGGAGAAATGTCTTTAGCTCTGAGGTGTATACCATCCGCTCCGACGGCAAGCGCAACATCGGTCCGCGAATTGATCAGCAGGCGGGCCTTGCTGCCCGACCCTCTAATTCTCGCCACCACTTCCCGCGCCAGCGCTTCCAACTCCCGCGCCGGAAGGTCTTTCTCCCGCAACTGTACATAGTCGACACCGCAGCGCGCAGCCTCGGAGATCGTCTCCAGCAGCCGTTCCCGGCGCTCCCACTCGCCACCAGGAAACTGCGTCCGATCGGTGATGTAGTAGAGAAGCAAGGGAAACCAGTGGTCAGTGATCAGTGACTAGTGTTTGGTGGGCAGGACCGAAACCAGTAGCGCCGGTATGCTCACTGACCACCGTCGACTGATCACTGCCTACTGCGGTTAAGGGTTCGTCTTGGCAATCTCCGGGGCGACCTCGGCGGAACGTCGCGGACGCTCATGCTCGAGGTGATATGCGGTTAACCCGTCCCGCAGATACTCGAAGCCTTCTTCCGGCGTGTCCACCATTCTGAACAGTTCGAGGTCCTCGGGCGAAATCGCGCCTCCGTCGATCATGGTTTGAAAGTTGATCAGCTTGTCCCAGTATTCGCGACCATAGATCACAACCAGAATTTTCTTGGCCAGTTTTTGGGTCTGCGCCAGAGTCAAGATCTCGAATAGCTCGTCCAGAGTCCCAAACCCTCCCGGGAAAATTACCAGCGCCTTGGCCAGATACGCGAACCAAAACTTTCGCATAAAAAAATAGTGGAACTCGAAATTGAGCGCGGGAGTGATGTAAGGATTGGGATACTGCTCGAACGGCAGCCGGATATTCAGCCCGATAGTCTTCGACCCGGCTTCCCGAGCCCCGCGATTGGCCGCTTCCATGATTCCCGGCCCGCCGCCGGTGGTGACCACAAAGCGCCGCCGCCTCGCCGGAATGGTCGCCGCCCACTCGCTCAACAGGAACGCCATCCGCCGCGCATCTTCATAGTAACGGGCCATGTTCACGTCTGCCCGCAGCCGCTGCATGTCTGGTGGTTGCTCGCCGGCGTCTGCATCTTCCATGGCCTGGTCCGCAGCTTGCAGGCTCTTGAACCGCGCCGACCCGAAAAATACGACCGTGTCCTGAATCTGTTCGCGGCGGAAGCGCGCCAGCGGCTCCACATATTCAGACATGATGCGTAGGACCCGCCCATCCGGACTGTTCAGGAACAGTGGATTCGCGTACGCCAGCGGCGCAATCTTCTTTTCGCTCAAATTGTCCTTCGAATCGTCTTTCAAACTCATCGGGGCCTCAATACCAGTGGTCAGTGGTCAGTGGTCAGTGGTCGATAGTCGGTCGGTAAACACTGGTCAGTGACCAGAAGAACCTACTGACCACTGCCACTGATCACTAGCCATTGCCTTTCGGATTCTCATGATAAAGAATGGCCTCGCGGAATCCCAACCAGAGGTCCAGCAAACCCAAACCGCTGGCGAATCCCCGCACAAATCCGCTGGAAACGAAATCACGCAGTCCGGGGGAGCTCAGTAGCAGCGGATTGTCTGTCCACTTCGGGGTCCAAGGCAGAATCAGAAGCAGCACCCCGAAGGTTGCGCACAGGGTAACGAACAATAACGCCCGCAGCCGGTGCAGCCATATCCGCGAATTTCCGGCGGCTTGGTTTTCCGCAGCTGAAGGACCCGAAATTGCATCGGTATGCTTGCGCAACGCCGTTGGCTGGTCACTCTCTGATTTGGAAGTAGGCTCGGAGATGGAATCGGAAGCTGTCACGGGTGGGATGGTTCTCGGATCGGCGGTCACGCGACACTCCCGCAAGGCAGGCTGCGCACCCAGCCGGATGGATTCAGTCCCATCGAGTTATTCTACGGCCTGAGGGCCTTGATTCGCTCGGCAACATCGCGATAGTCGATGTTGCTGCCGTAGGCTTGCAGGAAATTGCTTAATGCTGCCGGTTTGTTTCCCGCGATCTCGAACGAAGAGCCGAGTTCGTAATGTAACGCAGTTTTCGTCTCCTGGTCCAGGCTGGGGAGTTGCAGTGCCTTTTCATACCAACGTACCGCCACTTCGGGAACCCCTTTGTCCAGGAAACATTGTGCCAGCCAGGTGTAGGTCTGGATCATCTGCGCGAACGGCCGACCGTGCTCCACTGCCTGGACCACCTTCTGCAGTTCGCCAATCGCTTCGTCGAGCAATCCCATTTCGCGGAACGCCACACCCAAGTTGTAATGGGTCTCGGGATCTTCGTCCACGCCAGTGACGCCAGATTCAAGCTCCAGTTTCAACTCGCCGAACATATCCGACAGATCAACTCCAGCGCCCGGGCCCGATCCCAACCCTGGTTCAGGATTCAATGGCTGAACTGGCATACGTGCGGCCGGCGCCATCGGTGGCTGAATCGCTGCCGGCGGAAGTGAAGCCGGAGCGGCTGCCGCCGCTGCGGCCCTGGCGACTGGCGCTCCAGTCTGTGCAGCCGGCACCGCAGCCCTTGCCGGCGCGGAGGCAACCGGCGTCGTAGCAGTCTCCGGCAAAAAATCGCCGCCCAGCGAGGCTTCAAGATCAGAAACAAAATCGTCCAGCGTTCCCGAGCGAAATTCGCTGCCCTGTGCCACGACGGTTTCCGGCGCGGGCTCCGCTGCCGGAGTTTTTTCCGGTTCGGCAGGGAACCCGTCGCCCAGGGAGGCTTCAATCTCTGAGACCATCTCCTGCAATACCGGCCGTTCCTGCGGCCACGGCTGCGGAGTGGAAGTCGGCGCCGTTTGTACTTCCTCGACTGCAGCCGGCTCGTCGACCGCGTAAGGCTCGTCAATCGAAATTTCCTGCTGCGCCTCTACGGGAGCGACGGCTTGTTTCGCCGAATCCACCGCGAGCCGTAACACCGCGACATCCGGAACCCCAGGTGCAAGTGTTTCGAGCTTGACTAGTATCTGCTCCGCCTGCTCGGTCATGCCCTGGCCAAGATAAAAGCGGACTTCCTCGATCGACTCGTCCAGGTTTGCGACCGCAGGAGCAACTTGAGCCGGGGCGGGAGCGGAATCTTCCTTTGTATCGACTTGTTGTACTTCCGCAACGGCTTCTGGGACGCTCAGTTCCGCAATTGACGGAGCTTCGACATGGAGGTCTTGTTCCCATTCATTCGAGAGATCAACGCCAGATTCTTCCGGCGCAGGAACTGCCACAAACTCCGCAATCTGCGGAACCACTGCTTCCGGAACCACAGCACTCGACGCCGCTGGCGCTGCTGTCGCCTGACCTGTCGTAGCCGACGCGTGGAAAAATAATCCGCTGGGAACCGCCGGAGGCGCTGAAACTGAAGATGTCGCGGCCTGTACAGGATCAGCGGTATCGTTGGCAGCCTCATGCGAAGACGCCGAAACTTCAAACTCTGGCGCCGCGGGCTCTGCGCTCGCCGCCGCCGTAACCCCCGTTTCTTCCAGCGCACTCGACGTTCCACTACACTCTTCGTACTTGACAGCCAGGTCCGCATATCGCGAAGCTTCGTCGGCGTGTCCGGCATCGTGATAAATGCTTTCCAGGGTACGGCAGCAAACCCCAGCTTCGGCAAATCTTCCCGCGCGGGTGTGCAAAGCCGCGAGCTTCTGATTCAGGTGCAAGTCCCGAGGCGCTTTCGGTAGCGCGGAAATCAGCGGCGCCAGTGCTTTCGCCGGCATATTGTACGAGATGAAGAGCTCGGCATCGGTCAGCGCGGCACGCAATGCCAGCGCAACCGCATCGTCATAGCGTTGTTCAATGAACGGTGCCGTTGCTTCCAGTTCATCGACCAGCGCCGCACCTTCCTCCGCGGTAATCGCATTCTCAGTCTTCGAGGTTGTGCCCTGCTTCTCCAGAACCTGCTGGTAGTTCTGGGTGTGCATCTGGTTGGCGGGTTCCAGTTGGGTGAGCTTAAGATAGTATTGCCGTGCCCTTTCCAGATCGCCGGCCTGCACATAACCATGCGCCAGCAGCTCATACACCTCAGTCAGGTGCGTGCTTTCCCCAGTTTTTTGGAATAACCCAAGCACAATCTCCAGCGACGGGGGATCATCCCGCAGGTGACCAATCAGGCTTTGGATCGACTCCACAAACTTCGCGCTATCTTTCCGAAGCAACTGGTCGCAATACTGCTCATAGACTTGCAGAGCCTCGCGGAATTGTTGCGATGCGATCAGAGCGTCGGCATATTCATCAACCGCGGCAGTGTCATCGTGCACGGTAGCGAGCTTGGCAGCCAGGCTTCCGGCATCTGAGAAGCGCTTAGCGCGCAGGTATGCATGAAACAGGATTCTAAGTCCCTCTGGATTTGTATCCAGGTCAGTGACCTTCGCGAGGGCTTCAATGGCCGCCGCCGCATCGCCGGCTTCCAGCGCCGCCTTCCCGCGCAACACCAGGACATAGCTGTTTCCCGGCTCGAGCTTCAACATCCGCTGCAGAATTTCGTCCGCCGCGGCAAGCTGCCCCTTGGCTCGCAATGTCTCCGAAGCCGCGGTCAGAATCTTCCATGCCTCTTCCTTCTTGCCCAGCCGCACATACACTTCGGCGAGCTTGGTGCGCATGGCCACGTTTTCAGGGTCCATTTCGAGTGTCTTCTCGAAAATCCTTACCGCCTGATCCAATTGCCCGGTCTTTAAGAATTCTTCCGCCACCTGCAGATACTGTGCGCGCGCGTCATTGAACAGACCTTGCTGGGTATACAGTTCGGCCAGCCGCAGCACGCATTCCATCGACGACTTGAGCTTGCTCAGCTTTTTGTACATGGCGATTGCCTTCACCGTGAACCCTTGTGAGGCATACGCGTCGCCAACGCTCTTGAAGGCCGCGGCAGCTTTGTCCGTCTCGCCCAGGCGCGAGTACAGATCGCCGACCGTGTTCATCACCGTCAGGTCTTTGGGATCTGCTTTGAGGATTTTTTCGTACTCGGAAATAGCGTTTGGAAGCTTGCCCTGCTGGACGAATTTCTCCGCAGCGCCGAGGACTTTCTGCTTATTGAACCCGAAACCAAACGCCATAGGATTGCCGGCTCCGAACTTCTCCCCGACTTCACCGGGAGAACGAATGACCATCCGGGCGGCGACCCTTGGAACATTCCTGGCATGGCCGTTCGGACATGGTCATTCTACGGCTCGACAGCCAGATTCGTATGGTTACCAAGGGTTACCGTAAGGGAGTGTACGAGTGGGTTGGATAATGGTATGTGTGGCGCGGGCGCCATCGCCCGCGTGACCGCCCAGCCCGAGTGAGGCTCGAAGTCCCGGCAATCGGCAGCGAATCCAAGGTTTCCTTCTCATTAGCCCATTCAACTAAATGAGTTACGCTTGCAGTGTGGAGCGAACGAGCATCGCCGACTATTTGCCGGACTTCACCAGCCTCGGCCGAGAAACAGCTTTCGCCGAGCCCACCGGCTATCGTGTAGTCCGTTCCGCTTACTGCGACGTCGCCGATACCGCCTACCGCTTCGCCCGTGAACTCAGCGCGCGCAACATTCGCAAAGCCGACCGCGTCGTGGTCTGGGGTCCCAACTCCGCCGCCTGGGTCTCCGCGTTTTTCGGATGCGCCCACCGCGGCATAATCGTTGTCCCCTTGGACCAGGCTTCCTCACCAGACTTCGCACTCCGCGTCTGCCAGCAGGTCAGCCCTAGGCTGCTAGTCTGTTCTCGCGACCACGCCCTACCTGGTTTGCCGTCCTTATTCTTCGAAGAATTCCACGAGTCGCTCAGCCGGCATTCTCTCGCATCATTCGCCCCGGAAAGTCTCACCCGCGATGACGCCCTGGAAATCGTCTTCACCTCCGGCACCACCGCCGAACCAAAGGGCGTCGTCATTACCCACGGAAACGTGCTGGCAAACATCGCCCCGCTAGAAGAGCAGATCCGGCCGTATCTGAAGTACGAACGTTTTGTCCATCCCGTCCGCTTTCTAAATCTGCTCCCCCTCAGCCATGTCTTCGGCCAGTTTTTGGGAATGTTTCTACCCCCGCTGATGGCCGGCACCGTTGTGTTTCAAGAGACCCTCAAGCCCGCCGAGGTCATCAAGACCATCCGCCGTGAGCGCGTCTCGGTACTGGTCGCGGTCCCGCGTATGCTCCAGTCGCTGAAAGAAAAAATCGAACGCGACCTGGAAGACCCACATAATCTGACCAGGTTTCGAAAAGATTTCGCAGCTACGAGAGGCAAGCACTTCCTGCGCCGCTGGTGGACTTTCCGCCGTATCCGTCGCCAGTTCGGATGGAAGTTCTGGGCCTTCATCTGCGGCGGCGCCGCCCTTGACCGCGAAACCGAAGAATTTTGGGGACGCCTGGGCTTCGCCGTCGTCCAGGGATACGGCCTGACGGAAAC
>Ga0073928_10004887_pt1 | contig 19278 bp, 21 predicted proteins | sample PaiPotPPA55metaG_FD_76969 | JGI IMG/M metagenome (GOLD analysis project Ga0073928, IMG submission 76969) | Iron sulfur acid spring bacterial and archeal communities from Banff, Canada, to study Microbial Dark Matter (Phase II) - Paint Pots PPA... ...
AGCAGTGGATAAAAACAGCCGGGCTCGACCGCGAGGACCCGCTTCGTCTACAGCAGGCGGCAAAGTCCGGTGGCGCCGGAACGCCGGAGCCACGTCAACGAGAGGCGCTGTTCACCGAGTTCCTGGAGTATCGGAAGAGGCAAGCGGCTGCGGCAAGTAGCGCCGGACCGATCGATGCCGCGCGGCTCGATGCGCTGTTCACCGAGTTCGTCGACTATCAGAAGCGGCTGAACGCTTCGGGGAGTGCGATGCCGAGGCGCGAAGCTCGACAGAAAGAGGGATGGCGCGGCTGACGCCGTTCGGCATCTTACCTTGACGCGCGCCGGGAGATGACTTCGCCGTCGTCCAATCCCGCTTGACGCAATCCGACATTGAGCGTCGCTTCCTGGAGTGCCCAGTGCTGCGGGTTCGTGATCCACGCATTCTGTTGGCGCATGCGCGCCAATGAGCCGATCGCCGGGTTCAGCCTGATCGACTGGGCGAGAGCGGCTTTCGCCGCGTCGAGATCCCCGCGCAGGCCCAAGGCGCCGGCCAGGTACAACTGCGGAAACCACAAACGCGGATTGGCGTCGACCGCCTGCTGTAGCCAGTGGATGGCCTCGTCTACCTGACCGAGAAGCAAATGGGATGTTCCCAATGCCCATTGCAGCGTGGCCATTTTCGGGTCGCGCGGACTGAGCCGCATCGCCTTCTCGAGATCGGGGGTGGCCTCGTCCGGGCGTCCGAGGAACAGCAACGTTTGGCCGAGATGCGAATAAGCGCGCGCATGATTGGGATCGAGCGAGATCGTCGCCTGATACTCGGTCTGCGCTTCGCTGAGCCGATTCTGCATTTGGCGCAGCACGCCCATTGCAAAGTGGGCCTCCGTACGATCGGCATCCCGGTCGAGGGCTTCCCGCAGCAACTGCTCGGCGCGCGCCGGGTCCAGCTGCGTGGAGCTGCTCCAACCCTCGGCTGATCTGCCACCCAATACCGTTGCCAACCCGATCCGCGCATCGATGGATTGCCGATCCAGCTTGAGAGCCCCCTCGAACGCTTTTTGCGCCTCCTGCCATGTCGCGGTGGAATAAGGACGGTTGCACCAGCCCCATCCCCGCATGACCAAATCGCGCGCCTGCGGATCGGCCGCGCTGTCCCGCTCGGGCGGGTTCGCCACCTCCAGGTTCAAAGCGCGCGCGAGTCGATTGGTAATCTCCGCCGGCGCCTCGATCAAATTGGCGCGGGCGATCTCCAACCGATCGGCCCAAGCCGGCATCCCGGTACCGCCGTCGATCAGGCGGAAGGCCAGCTCGACCCGATCGCCGGCCCGTTGCACCCCGCCTTCCAGAATATAGCGAACGCCGAGCTCCCGACCGATCTGGGCGGCGTCAAAGGCCGTGTCCCTGTAGCTGACCGCGGTATCACGGGCGATCACAAAGCTTCCGGAAACCCGTGACAGATCCGAGATCAATCCCGAGGTGACCGCGTCGGCAAGATATTCCTGGTCCGCATCCTTCGACTCGTTGGCAAAGGGTAGGACCACGAAGGACGCAGGAGGTGAGAGTTTGCTGCGCCGGTCGCTGGCAATGGCGGTTTCGGCTGCACTCTGCACCCGGGCGATCGCGGGCGGCGGTGTCGACGAATGTTCGCCGAGCCAGGCCCAGCCGGCCGCGCCCCAGATGCCGAGCGTCGCGATGATGCTCGCCCCGATGACGATATTTTGTAGAGAGATGCCAACTCTCGGGATCGGCGTACGCGAGGCCGCCGTTGCATAAGGTTGCGACGTCGAAGCATGCGCCATGGTCGTGGAGCCTTGCTTGCCGGAAGCGACAACCAGGCGCCGATCTCAGCCGGCCGCCGCGCACCGACCAAAGGGATACCCGGCGGCAAGACCCTTTCCGTGTCTCAAAGAACTGCCTTCTCACGTAGCCTGGATTTATATTGCTATTCTGTATTTACATTTTTTCGGCGTTAGAATGGTACGTGTAGTTTGTCGGGCGAATCGAGTCCTAAGGGCTAGCCGCCGCGGTCGAGTGGGATTTTCCCGTCATCTCGGCATCTGTTGTCATTGCGAGGCGGGGAGCGTCCAAGCATCTCGATCGGCATGAGATTGCTCCGCTGTGCTCGCAATGACACCGTTGCTATTGGGCGAGTGCGGCCTCGGCCGGCGCCGCGGCTGCGAGGTCGGCGGCGGCGTCGCGCAGCGAGGCGACGACGCGATCGGCGGCGATCGCGGCGGCAGCCTCGGCGATCGGAACCTCCGGGCCGCCGCCCCACACGCCGACCAGCAGCCGCGCCTCCGGCGCCCGCCGCCGCAGCCGCCGGACGAGGTAGCGGGCGCGCGCCAGGGAACCAGTGCTGACCAGCGACAGGCACACCGTCGCGGCGCTGCGCAATGCCGGCCGATGCCGGTCCTCGCCCGACAGCGTCTCTGCCGGCAGCACTTCGGCGCCGCCCAATAGATGCGCGAGCAAGGCCGCGGCGGTTTCGTCCAGCTCGTTGCGCCCGGCCAGGCACACCACCCTGCCCTGCCCCATCGCCGGCTCGTCGGGCAGGTTCTCCAGCATCTCGATCACGGCTCGCGCCACCCGCGCCCGTCCTTCGGGCGGCAGCACGCCGCGATCGCTGTCGGCCTGCGCCATCGCCAATGCCGGCAGCACGACCGTGTCGAAGAACTCCGCCAACGAGTGTTGTTTGGCGAACTCCTCGGCATGTTCGGCCGCCTCTTCCGGATCGTCGGCGAGGAGGCGCTGATAAAACGCCTGTTCCGGCGACAACGCCGGTTCGTTGCCGAGCAGCACGCCGAGAAACCCGAGTTGCGGCGCGTGCCGCCCGAGAACCACGAGACAGACCGTCAGCGGCGTCGACAACAGCAGACCGACCGGCCCCCACAGACAGGTCCAGAACACCGCCGCGATGATCACCGCGAGCGGCGACAACCCGGTACTGACACCATAGAGATGCGGCTCGACCAGGTAGGCGACGACCGTCTCGATCACAACGAACAGCAGCACCGTCCAGCCGAGAAGGCTCCAGCCCGGATCGACCGCGACCGCCAGCGCCAGCGGGAAGGACGCGGCGACGATGACGCCGAGATACGGCACAAAGCGCAGCAGCATGACCAGCATGCCGCACAATGCTGCGTAGGGGATGCCGATCACGGCGAGCCCGACGCCGACCGGCAGCCCGACCCCGACATTAACCGCCAATTGCGTCGTCAGATAATAGGTGACCCGCTCGGCCGCTTCGTTCATCGCCTCCGTCGTCCGGTGCAGATCGCCGCCGGCGAGCCGCAGCAGCCGGTCGCGGATGTCCTCGCGGTTCAGCAGGATCCACAAGACGAAGACGAGGACGAGCCCGCCGGTCGCCGCCGGGCCGAGCAGCGGCGCGATGACGATTTCGAGGGCTTCCAGCGGCGTCGGTGGCGGCAGCTCGATCTCGACCGGCACCGGCTGCCTCGGCGTGCGCGCCGGCGCGGCGTTCGCCTTCTCCGCCCGGGCCAACTCGCCGCGTGCGTCGCGCAACAGCGCCGACAGCCGGTTGACGATCCCGTCGCCGGGGATCAGCCCCGGCAGTGCGCGGATCTTGCTCTCGACGTTCTGCTTGTACCCCGGCAGATCATCGGCCAGCGACGGCAATTCGCCGGCGACGGTCGCAACGATCCCGACGACCGGCAGGAAACCGACGAGCCCGGCGACGCCGACCGCCGCCACCCGGCCGAGGCGCCGAAACCCCCGCACCGCCGGCGCCAGCAGAAAGCTCAGCAATACCGCCAGCGCGAGCGGGATCAGGATGTCGCGGCCGAAATAGAGGCCGGCGACAACGAGCGCCGCGACCAGCAGGGTCATATGGCGCGCTCACCGTCATACCGGCGAAGGCGGGTCTCTACGGCAAACGACCCTCCCGGCTGTCGCCGGGACGACATCCCTCTCACCCGTGCAGGGCGCGTTGCAGCTGGCTCTTGTTCATCTTCGAGCGGCCGGGGATCTTGCGGCGCTTGGCCTGCTCGTAGAGCTGCGCGCGCGTCGGTCCGTTGCCGGCCGAGCCCTTGCCGGCGGTCAGGCCGCGCCGCTCCTTTGCCTTGGTGTGCCGCAGGTTTTCCCGGTTCTTCTGTGGGCTTTCGTATTTCGAGGCGCCGGCCTCGTGCAATGCGATCGCGACCGCCTGCTTGCGGTTCTTGACCTTGCCGCCGCGGCCGCGCGGCAGCTCGCCGTGCTTGAATTCGTGCATGACGCGCTCGATCGTCTTCTTCTGTTCTGACGATTGCTGACGTGGCATCGAGTTGACCTCTGAAAGATTACTTGTGCGTGATACAGTTGCCGGGACCGTCCGGTTCCGCGGAACAGCCTCGCACGGCCGGCTGTTTCGGCAGGCAGGAAGCCTTTGGCGATGGGTCTTCGCGAGTATCGGAAGAAGCGCGACTTCGGCCGGACGCCCGAGTGGCATCCGAACCGCGGCGAGTCGGATCCGCGCGAGATCCCGGGCGCGAAGCCCGCCGCGTCAATGCCGAAACCGGCGCCGCAACTGGCCACCCTGGTCAAAGACGCGCCGGCCGGAGAGGCGTGGCTGCACGAGATCAAATACGACGGCTATCGCATCCTGGCGCAGAAGCAGCGCGGCACGACCGTGCTGTGGAGCCGCAACGGCCTCGACTGGACGCAGAGGTTTCCCGAGATCGCCGCCGCCGTCGAACAGCTGCCGGCGACGCAGATCCTGCTCGACGGCGAGGTCGTGCACGGCGACGGCAGTACGCCGACGAGCTTTTCCGCATTGCAAGAGGCATTGAGCGCGGGCGACACCGCCGCCCTCTCCTATTTTGCTTTCGATCTGCTGTTCCTCGACGGCAGCGACCTGACCGGTGCGGCATTGGAGCAGCGCAAGGCGGCGCTCGCGGCAGTGCTCGGAAAGGGCGCCCCGGCGGCGATCCACTATACCGACCACCAGATCGGCAAGGGACCGGAATTCCTCGCCGCGGCTTGTCGTCACCGGCTCGAGGGCATCGTCTCGAAGCGCCGCGACGCCCCCTATCGCAGCGGCCGCGGCACCAGCTGGGTCAAATCGAAATGCATCGGCCGCAACGAGCTGGTCATCATCGGCTTCACGGACCCGGCCGGTTCGCGCGCCGGGTTCGGCGCCCTGCTGGTCGGCTACCACGACCGCAGCGGCCGGCTCGTCTATGCCGGCAAGGTCGGCACCGGCTATTCGACCGAGACATTGCGCTCGCTGCGCCAGCGCCTCGATGCGATCGAAACCGATCGCCCGACGGCGGCACTGCCGCGCGGGGTGCTGCGGCGCGGCGTCCATTGGGTCAGGCCCGACCTCGTCGGCGAGTTCAGTTTCACCGAATGGACGCGAGACGGCATCCTCAGGCATCCGAGCTTTCTTGGTCTGCGGGAAGACAAATCGGCAGCCGAAATCGTGCTCGATTGATCGGGAAGCGGCCAACACCTTCACCAAGGCGATCGTGTCACATCTCGCCGCCCGAACACCACGAACTAATGACCTCGGAACCGTAATTCACCTGGCGATGTTGTCAACGGGTAGCACTGCTCCCGGAAGGGAAGTCATGCGTCCACTAGCAGCGGGTACGTGATGCTCGGAACCATCCTCTTGATCATTCTGATCTTGATGCTGATCGGCAGTCTGCCGACCTGGCCCTACAGCGGCGGCTGGGGCTATTTCCCCAGCGGTGGCCTGGGCCTGTTGCTGCTGATCGTGATCATCCTGGTGCTCGTCGGCAGAGTCTAAGGCGCCGGTCGGCCGGCGCATCGTACCGACACCTTCTCCGGGAACTCGAAATCTTCGCCGCATGTTTGCCCGAGACGTAGAGTTCTCGCAGAGGGTTCCAAATGAACAGCGATCAAATCAAAGGGAATTGGAAGCAATTTCTTGGCAAGGCCAAAGAGCAGTGGGGTCGCCTGACCGACGATGACTGGAAGATCATCGAAGGCAAGAACGACCAGCTGATCGGCAAGATCCAGGAGCGCTACGGCTGCGCCCGCGAGGAAGCGGAGCGTCAGGTCGCCGAGTTCAAGCGTCGGCACGAAACCGTGTGAGGCTCGGCGCCTCGACGAAGCACTCCATCACAATCGGGAGAGGAACGATGACGAACAAATACGGTATCAGTGCGGCATTGGCGGTTCTGCTGGCCGTCACCAGCCCGACAGCGTTGCTGGCGGCCGAACAGAACACGTCGCGTCAGGTGGGCCCCACCGCCACCAATCCGGCGGGCAGCGACCAGATCCTGCCGGACCAGATCCGGGCCAACAAGATGATCGGCGCCACGGTGTACGACCGCAACAACCAGAAGCTCGGCAGCGTCCAGGACATCATTCTGGACAAGGACGGCATGGTGGGGGCGGTAGTCGTCGACGTCGGCAGCTTCATCGGCATGGGCGGCAAAAACGTCGCGGTCAAGTGGAACGACATCAAGACCGACAACAACCGCCTGACCTTGGACCGCACCAAGGAACAGCTGCAGCAGGCGGCGGATTACAAGCTGAAGGACACCGGCACCGGCGCCGGCACCTCGCCGTCACCGGTTCACGGCGGCAAGCTCGGTGAAGGCCGTTAGCTGCGGCTAGCCTCTGAACAGTGGGATCGCCCTGCCATTCGCGGCGGGGCGATCCTGCCGTATGGGGCAGGAGCGAGAGAGGGAATGGCGATGGAAACAGCGATGATGCGCGAAGCCGTCGCGCTGTTCGACGATCCGGAGCGGCTCTAAGGGGCGGTTTCCGACCTGCAGAGCCGCGGGTTCGACCGCGCCGACATCAGCTTTCTCGCGCATGATGCTTTGCTCGGACAGCCGCATGGCACAAGGCGGCTCGCCGACGACCCGGCGGCGCCGCGCGAGCCCGCAATCAGCGACACCGACATTCGCCAAGGCCGCCTGCTCGGCACCAGCCTATTGGCGACGATCGCCGGGTTCGCCGCCGCCGGGTTCACGGTCGCGGCGACCGGCGGGCTGGCTGCGTCGGCGCCATCGGCGCCCTCTTCGGGCACCGGCTGGCCGAGGACGAGGCCGCCTATCTCGAAGCCCAGCTGGCGCGCGGCGGTGTGCTGCTATGGGTGCGCACGCCGGAACCCGCCGCCGAACAGCGCGCGCTCGAGGTATTGCGCCGCCACACTGCGTGGGCCTACGTGCACGAGGTCCCGAAGGACGCTCGGCAACGTCTGCAGCCGCTCGATCGCGCGGCGACCGAGCTGGCCTTGCGCCATGCCGGTGCCGCGCCGGCTAGCCCCGACCCGCGCGCCCGGAGCTAGCGCGCTATCCACGCCCGGCTCGAGATCGAGCGCATCGCGGTGGCGGGTGACCTCGCCCGTCCAATAGCCGGCATCCTTCGGTTTGGCCCGCGGCGTCCCGGTGACCATCATGAGAGTGGCGTTTCTACCGGCTGAACGCTCGGAACCCGGTTCCGCGCCGAGCCGTTTTGTCATCGGTGAATCGGAGGCGGAAATGCTCGACTCTTGGCAAAATGGCAATCTCGGCCGGATCGGACCGGCGGCCTTGTTGCTGGCGCTCGCCGCGGGCGGCATCGGCTGGTATGTCCTGTCGCGCACCCGGACCCCGCAGGCGCTGCTCGACCGGGCTCGCGATGTTCTCGATGCCGGGGGCGAGGTGGCCGAGGATTGGGTCGGGCGCGTCAAGCGCCTGACCCGCAGAGAGGAGGCTCGCCGGCCGGCGCCGAGGACCTTGCGCGCCCTGGAGCCGATGGCCGGGTACGGCGCCTAGCGCGCCCGGATGCGCGATGTCGTCGAGCCTCAGCTGGGGCGAACTGCTGCTGCGTCTGGTCCTGACCTTCGCCGCCGGTGCGGCGATCGGGATCAATCGCGGCGAGCACGGCAAACCGGCGGGGCTGCGCACGACGATCCTCGTCTGCTTCGCCGCTTCGATCTCGATGCTGCTGGCCAATCTGCTGCTGGCGACCGGCGGGAGAAGCCCAGACTCCTTTGTTCAGCTCGACATGATGCGGCTGCCCCTGGGCATCCTGACCGGGATGGGCTTCATCGGCGCCGGCACGATCATCCAGCGGCAGGATCTCGTCGTCGGGGTCACGACGGCGGCGACGCTGTGGTTCGTCACCGTCGTCGGCCTGTGCCTCGGCGCCGGCCAGATCGGGCTCGGTGTCTTGGCGACCGCGATCGGCCTCGCCGTCTTATGGGGTTTGGAGCTCGCCGAACGGCGTCTGCCGCAGCATATGCGCGCCACCCTCGTCCTCACCTGCGACGAGGACATTGCGGTCGAACGCGAGCTGGTCGCGCGGCTGCGACAAAACGGGTACCTCGTCGACGCGCAGGCGGTCGCCTTCGAGGACGGCAAGCGCCGCCAATCGCGGTTCGATCTGCGCTGGCGAGGCCTGCACGGCCACAGCGAGCCGCCGGATTTCCTCGCCGATCTCGCCCGGCAAGCGAGCGTCATGTCCTTGCGCTGGGAACCGATGAGCCTCTGATCCGAGGGGCTTTTCGCCGTGTGCCTACACCAGTTCGTGCACCGTGTCGGAGGCGACGGTCATCGCGATCCTGCCGCGGTTCGGCGTGCCGCGCGCCAAGGACTGCGCGAAATGCAGGGCCTGCTCGGCCTTGACCTTCGGCGGCATCGGCGGCTCGTGCGGGTCGACGACCGCCTCGACGACGACCGGCCCCGGCATCGCCAGCGCCTCGTCGAGCACGCGGCCGCAATCCTGCGGCCGCTCGACCGTGAGGCCGGCCGCGCCCAAGGCGCGCGCGGCAAGCGCGAAATCGATCGGCTGCAAATCGCAGACGTATTCCGGGTTGCCGAGGAACACCATCTGCTCCCATTTGATCTGCCCGAGGCTGTTGTTTTTGATGACCACGACCTTGATCGGCAGCTGGTATTTGACCGCTGTCGCGACCTCGCCCATCAGCATCGTGAAGCCGCCGTCGCCGACAAAGGCGACGACCTGCCGGTCGGGATAGGCCACCTGCGCCCCGATCGCGTAGGGTAGCGCGCACGCCATCGTCGCCAGATTGCCGGACAGCGAGAACATCTGCCGGCCGCGGATCTGGATGTGCCGCGCCGCCCAGGTTGTGATTGTCCCGGAATCGGCGCAGATGATTTGCGTCGTCCCTGAGACGCTGGCCCAGTTCGTGCGCGACCACCTGCGGCTTCATCGGCATGTCCTGCCGCGTGGCGCGCTCCTCCATCAGCGCCATCCACTCACCCCTCTGCGCGGTCTGCAGCCAGCTGCGGTCGGCTTGGCGGTCGAGCAATGGGATCAGCCGCCGCAGCACCCGGATCGAATCGCCGACGAGGCCGACCTCGACCGGGTAGCGCAATCCGATCCGCGGCGCGTCGAGGTCGATCTGCACGGCGCGCGCCTGGCCGGGCTTCGGGTAGAACTCGATGTAGGGGAAGCTGCTGCCGACGATCAGCAGGGTGTCGCAGCCTTCCAGCGCCTCCTGCGACGGGCGCGTGCCCAGCAAGCCGACGCCACCGGTGCAATAGGGGCTGTCGTCGGGCACGCAGGCCTTGCCCAGGATCGGCTTGGCGATCGGCGCGCCGAGGATCTCGGCCGCTTCTTCCAGCTCCTTGCCGGCGCCGAGGGCGCCGCGCCCGGCCAGAATGACCGGCCGCCTGCCGCGGTTCAACAGGTCGGCGGCGCGGCGCAATGCCTCCTCGGTCGGGATGTGCGCGCTGTCGGCCCAGACCTCGGAGACATGGTGCGGCAGGTTGCGCTTCGAGCGCAAGGTGCCGGCCGGCATCGACTGCATGTCCACCGGCACCGTCACGTGCGCGACGCCGCGATAGGCGAGCGCGGTGCGGCAAGCCAGCTCGACGGTGTTCTCCATATGCGCCGGGCCCATGACCCGGTTGTTGTACTTGGCGACGTCGATGTAGAGCTTGTCGAGCTCGACGTCCTGCTGCGTCTCGGTATGTAGCAGGTCGTGGAACTGCAATCCGGTGATCGCCAGCACCGGGACGCCGTCGAGCTTGGCGTCGTAGAGCCCGTTCAACAGATGGATGCCACCGGGGCCGGAAGTGGCGATGCAGCAGCCGAGCCGGCCGGTGAATTTGGCATAGCCGCAAGCGGCGAACGCCGCCGCCTCCTCGTGGCGCACCTGGATGAAGCGGATCCGGTCCTGGTATTTGCGGAAGGATTCGATGATGCCGTTGATCCCATCGCCGGGGATGCCGAACACGGTGTCGACGCCCCAATCCATGATGGTTTCAACGAGAACATCGCCGGCGGTCTTGGCCATGGTCGCGATCCCTGCAAAAGAGCAGCCGCGCTTGCGCGGGCGGCGGCTGCGGCTGTGGTCGGCGGGCCGCGGCTGACGCGCCCCCTGTCGGCTTAACGCGACGGCCGCGCCGGTGTTCCGAGCGCGCCCCACAGCGACCGCGGCCGCGAGCCGCGCACCCGGACGGTGCCGAGCGGGACCAGGCGCTGCATCGGCTCGTGCGCGTCGCGCTGCGAAATCGCGCGCATCGCCTCGTCGCTGACGATCATTTCGGCGCCGAGACGGCGGGTCAGGCGTTCGAGACGGCTGGCGATGTTGACGGTGTCGCCGATGATTTCATGGCCGCCGCGATGCCCGAAGGCGCTCATGCCGTAATGGATCCCGATGCCGACGGTGATCGCCGGCCGCCCTAGCGCACGTCGTTCGCGGTTCCAGCAAGCGAGCCCGTCCAGCATGCCGAAACCGGCGGCGACGGCGCCGTGGGCGTCGCCGGGCCGCGACACCCGGTCGCCGAATATCGCCATCAGCCCGTCGCCGAGGTGCTTGTGGACGACACCGCCGCAGGCGGCGACCGCGGCGCCGAGCCGGGCGTGAAAATCGCAGAGCAGTCGGAGCGCCTCGTCGGGGGGCATTCGCGCCGCCAGCGGGGTGAACCCCTTGATGTCGGCGAACAGGATCGCCGCCGGACGCACCGACCAGCCGTCCCCCGATCGCGGACGCGCCGCCGCCGCCGGGCGGCACCGCTTGCAGGGACGGAAGCCGGCTGCCGCCGCTGCTTCGCAGGAGGCGTAGAAGCGGACGTTGCGCCGGTACGGCCGGCGCGCCGGGCAGGTCGGACGGCAGTAGATGCCCGTCGTCGCGACCGCGTAATAGATGATGCCGTCGGCGCGCCCATCGCGGTGGCGAACCGCCTGCCAGCGCGCCTCGTCATCGGGAAACAGGATTTGGAAGTCGGCATAGAGCGGGGGGGCGGCAGGCATTAGAGGGCTCCCACAGGTTCACCGATCGTGAACCTAGCCATGCGGCCCGGTGCGTTCTTCCCGATGGTTGCCGTTCCATCCCGACCAGAGCAAATTCCGCTCAGGTTGGAGCAATCCGACACGACATGACGGAAGCCGCTCTGGGTCTCCAGGAGCAACAAGGGCCGCGAGGGAGACCCCTCGCGGCCCGTTGCGGCTAGACCCGTCGGGGAACTATTGGCAGCCCGTCGCTGCGTGCAGGCGCGGCGAGCCGGGCGGGGTTCCGGCTCCCATAAGGGCCTCGCCCCCGGCCAGCACGGTCACGATCCTCATCGTCCGCGGCTCGACGATGACGATGCGCTCGCGATCGGCGATGTAGCGGTAGCCGCGATACTGCGGCATGACGCTGACGATCGTCGCAGGCAGCGCATAGAGCCGCTCGCGACGCGGCACGACGGCGCCGACGTTCAGGCTGAAGCCGAGCCGATCGACGCGGTGCAGCGGGGCGGCGCCGATCCGCTCCTGCAACTCGGTGCGCTGGCGCTCGGTGATGCGCTCGCTGCCGGTCGCGAAATGCTCCCGCTCCGAGCCCACGAAGCCACGCGCCCGTTCGTCGCCGCGCCAGTGCTCGGTCGCACTGTGCTCCTCGCCCCGGGTTCGGGCATTTTGCGACTGCGCGCGGGCCGTGTAGCCGGTCCGCTCGCGCTCGGTCGTCGCACGCTGCTCGCGGTTCGGCCGCATCTCGGTGTTCTGCTGCTCCGACCCCATAAAGCCCTGCTGGCGCCGTTCCTGCTCGGTTGCCGTGCGCTGCTCTCGGTTGGGCTGCGACTGGCCGTTTTGCGGCTGCGCCGGCATGTTTTGTACCTGCCCGCGCTGCGGCTCCGCGCCCATGCCCTGCGGTCGCCGATCCCGATCGGTTGCGGAGCGCTGCTCGTGGTTCGGCTGCATCTGAGCGTTCTCCGGCCGCGCCGGCGCCGGCATGTTCTGAGCCTGCCCGCGCTGCGGCTCCGAGCCCATGCCCTGCGGTCGCCGATCCCGATCGGTTGCGGAGCGCTGCTCGCGGTTCGGCTGCATCTGAGCGTCCTCCGGCCGCGCCGGCGCCGGCATGTTCTGAGCCTGTCCGCGCTGCGGCTCCGAGCCCACGCCCTGCGGTCGCCGATCCCGATCGGTTGCGGAGCGCTGCTCGCGGTTCGGCTGCATCTGGGCGTTCTCCGGCCGCGCCGGCGCCGGCATGTTCTGAGCCTGTCCGCGCTGCGGCTCCGCACCCAGGATGCGGCGCTCGCCGTCCGTCGCGGAGCGCTGGTCGCGGCTCGGCAGGGCCTGGGTGTTCTGGCGCGGCTGCGCCTGGCCCGGCTGGGCCTGATGTTGCTGTTCGGCCGCGCCGCGGTTTTTGTCCTGCTGGTCCGATTGGGCGGCGGCAAGGCCGGCGGTCAACGCCAGCGCCAATGCCGCGGTAATGGCAGTACCTGAGTGTTTCATTGCGTACCTCCTCACACCGGGGTACGACAGGTCGGAGTGAAAGTTCCGGTTTCCTGCGGGATCGGCTACTACCAGACGCCGGCGATCGCGTGATAGGCGAAAACAGCCCGGACAACCGCCCGGATTACGGCACCAGCAGGATCTTGCCGATATGGGCGCTCGACTCCATCAGCCGGTGGGCGTCAGCGGCCTCAGTCAGCGGGAAGCGCCGCTAGGTGAAGGGGCGCAATTTCCCGGCGGCCCACAGCGGCCACACCTTCTCCCGCAACGCCGCGACGATCGCCGCCTTCTGCGCCACCGGGCGCGGCCGCAGGGTCGAGCCGGTGACGGTCAGGTGCTTGCGCTGGATCATTCCGAAATCGGCCTCGACCTTGCTGCCCCGCATCAGCGCGACGAAGCACAGCCGGCCCTCCGGCGCCAGCAGTTCGAGCTGGCGCGCGATGTAGTCGCCGCCGACCATGTCGAGGATCGCATCGACGCCGCGGCCCTGCGTGAACGCCTTGCCGCGCGCGACGAAATCCTCGGTGCGGTAGTTGATCGCCAGATCGGCGCCGTAGTCGCGGCAGGCCCGGCATTTCTCGTCGGAGCCGGCGGTCGCCAGCACCGTCGCGCCGAATGCCTTCGCCAGCTGGATCGCGGTGATGCCGATGCCGCTGCTGCCGCCCTGCACCAAGAACACCTCGCCGGCCGTGAGGCGCAGGCGATCGAAGACGTTGGTCCACACCGTGCAGAAGGTCTCCGGCAGGCCACCGGCGTCGACCAGGTCGACCCCGGCCGGCGCCGGCAGGCACTGCACCGCCGGGACGGCGGCGTATTCGCCGTAGCCGTCGCCGATCATCAGCGCACAGACCGCGTCGCCCTCCTGCCACTCGGCGACGCCGTCGCCGAGCTTGACGACCGTGCCGGAGCATTCGAGGCCGGGGATGTCGGGCGCCCCGGGCGGCATCGGATAGCGGCCCAGGCGCTGCAGGCAGTCGGCGCGGTTGATGCCGGCGGCAGCGATGCGGATCAGCACCTCGCCGGGTTGCGGCTCGGGCACCGGGCGCGTCGCCGGGACCAGCATCTCGGGGCCGCCCGGCGCCTTGATCTCGATCACCGTCTGGGTGGCGGGAATGTTGGCGAGCACGGCCGGCCTCCTTGCCGCTGGAAAAGGCAAGGATAGGGCGCTTCGCGATTGCCATCGGCGCGCCGACGGCGCGATACTTCGCCGCATAGGGTCACGAAGGAGGGACGAGATGCCGAGGATCAAGCACATCGCGATGACGACAAACGACCCCGCACGGGTCGCCAGCTTCTACAAAGAGGCGTTCGGCATGAAGGAGATCCGGCGCAGCTCGCGCGGCGCCGTGTTCCTGACCGACGGCTACATCAACCTGGCGATCCTCAACTACAAGACCGAGAAGGACGCCGATGTCGGCGCCCACGGCGCGAATTTCGACGGCATCCACCACATCGGCTTCGAGGTCGAGGATCTCGACCAGGCCTCCGACCGGATCGAGCAGGCCAATGGGGTTCAGCTGACCCAGAAGGACGATCTCGACATGCAGATGGACATGGGCGGCCATCGCAATTTCGAGATGAAATGGTCGGGCCCCGACGGCGTCGTGATCGACATCTCGCACACCGGCTGGGACATCGGCGAAGGGAGGGCGGAAAAATGAGCGCCGACTTCACGATCTGCGTCGGCACGATCGGCAGCGGCTTGTGGCTGAGTCCCGACGGCGGCGACAGCTGGCGCCGGGTCCAGCGCGGCCTGTGGAGCGAGAGCCGGGTGTTCGGGCTGACCCTGCACCCGAAGCAGGCGCGCACGGTGTTTGCCGGCGCCGATGACGGCGTCTACCGCAGCGAGGATGGCGGGCAGAGCTTCGAGCGTCTCGACTCGCCGATGAACGCGATGGATGTGTGGAAGATCGCGTTCGACCCGACCGACGCGCAGGTGGTGTTCGCCGGCACCCGGCCGGCGGCGTTGTTCCGCTCCGACGACGGCGGGCGGCATTGGGAGAAGCTGCCGGCCGAGATGGCCGACGAGTGCCCGAATGTGCGCGTCCCGCGGGTGACGGCGCTGACCGTCGACCCGAGCGACCACCGGATCGTCTGGGCCGGGGTCGAGGTCGACGGCGTCCGCCGCAGCCTCGACGGCGGCGCCAGCTGGACGCGCGTCAAGGGCGGTCTCGACGATCCCGACATCCACGACATGACCGTCGTCGTCAACGGCGGCAAGACGGTGCTGACGACGACGCCGCGCGAGATCTTCGCCAGCACCGACGCCGGCGAAAGCTGGCAGGGCTGCGGCGTCGGCCGCCATTTCCGGCTGCCCTATTGCCGCAGCCTGGCCTTGAAGCCGGGTGATCCGAAGACGATGTTCGTCGCCACCGGCGACGGCGCCGTCGGCACCACCGGCGCGATCCAGCGCTCCGAGGATGGCGGGCACAGCTGGCAGATGCTGCCCTTGCCGGTCGAGCCCAACTCGCCGATCTGGGCCTTCGCGACCAACCCGGCCAACCCCGACCGGATCGTCGCCTGCAGCCATTACGGCGAGCTCTACGCCAGCGAGAACGGCGGCGATGCATGGGCCAAACTGCCGCGCGAGTTCACCGAGATTCGCTCATTGGCCTGGCTGCCGAACTGACCGCAAATCTGTCATTGCGAGCGGGGCGAAGCAATCTCGATGGGCGGATCGAGATTGCTTCGCCAGTGCGCTCCTCGCAATGCCGATTATCCGCCACTTGACACCAATCGTCGGAAAACCACCCCGCCGCCAATGGCACGCCACGCACCCGCGCATCGGTACGAGCCAGTGGGTGATCATCTTTTTGACGGCCGCACTCGTTGGCGTTGGATTTGCGCAGGTCTGTATCTATTTCCGCCAAGCCAGCATTATGGAAACTCAAGCTTGCATTATGAGTCAGCAAACAGAAATTTCTACTGCTACCGAGCGGGCATTTGTTACGATCTCCGAATTGACAATGGAATCTAGCCTTGACAATAAACGGACCAAAAATTTTTGGTATTTTCGGCCAAAGGCCACTAACAGTGGTAATACGCCGACTAAAGATATGAAGTATCTCGCTACCGCCACTTTCGGTCCCACTAAGCCCGAGGCTGGATGGAATTCGCTCTATCCCGACGTGGCATTCCCTGATGCTCCACCTCCTCCCGACTGGCTTTTTCATATCCCAATCATACCCCCACGGGAAGCGGTCCTCGGTCCCCATGCTACCGCCGCGATCGATTTAGGAGGGATAGGGGTTCATGCGGACGATTTGGAAAAAAATGTAAATCAAAAATCGTGGCGGTATTACGTTTATGGAATCATAACCTACCGAGACATTTTTCCGGACACTAAGATCCACGTCACCAAATACTGCTATTCCTTGGGGATAACTCGTGCCAGCACTAATGAGCGCAAGCCGACTAGTGGCCTTTGTCGACATTGGAATTGCATTGAGGAACAATGCGAGGAAGACTATCGCGCCTATGTGGACGAAGTTTCGCAGGCATTTACGAAAGCGGGCAAGAGAATGCCCGACGACTTCTTTCAGCATTGGCCCGCTCCATCAATGGAGCGGTCGCCATCAAAATAACAACACGTGCGACTATGTCGCGACCCCGCCGCGCGCCCACAACACTCCATCTGTCATTGCTCCTCGGGCGACCACCCGAAGGCATTTGCATCAAAGGCGCCGGCCTGTCGGAAACGGATTAGCTAGTACCTAGCGCGGAGTGACGTCAACACCCAGATAATCGCCCTCGCAATGACCCGAGGTGGTTACGCCCGCGAATTCGCGGTCCTGCACTGGCGGCACAAGACCGAGCGGTTGCCCTGGCCCCCCGCGAAGCTCTCAGCGTGATCGGTTCGTGCCCTGGCCAATTTGTCGGCTTTCCTCACAACCCTTGACTGCCGTCCGCGTTCCAGATGGTCCGGGCATATTCGCCGATCGCGCGGTCGGAGGAGAACCAGCCCATCCCGGCGATGTTCAGGATGCACGAACGGGCCCAGCTCGCGGGCTGCCGCCACAGCGCGTCGAGGCGCCGCTGCGTCTCGTAATAGGACGCGAAATCGGTCGTCACCATGTAGTAGTCGTGGTACCGCAATGCCGAGGTCAGCCGCGCGAAGCGGCCGGGATCGTCGGGCGAGAACACGCCCTGGGCGATCTCCTCGACGGCCTCGGCCAGCATCGGTGAGGCGGCGATCGGGTCGATCGCGGCAAGCCCCTGGCGGCGGCGATCGGCCACCTCGTGCGCCCGCATCCCGAAGATGAAGATGTTGTCGTCGCCGACCCGGTCGCGGATCTCGACATTGGCGCCGTCGAGGGTTCCGATCGTCAGCGCGCCGTTGAGCGCCAGCTTCATGTTGCCGGTGCCCGAGGCCTCCATCCCGGCCGTCGAGATCTGCTCCGACACGTCCGCCGCCGGGATGATGGCCTCGGCGAGGCTGACGTTGTAGTTCGGCAGGAACGCCACCCTGAGCAGATCCTTGACCACCGGGTCGGCGTTGATCACCGCCGCGATGTCGTTCGCCAGCTTGATGATCAGCTTGGCCAAGGTGTAGCTGGCGGCGGCCTTGCCGGCGAAGATCTTGACGCGCGGCACCCAGTCGCGCGTCGGGTCGGCGCGCATCGCGTCGTAGAGCGCCACGGTCTCGAGCAGGTTCAGCAATTGCCGCTTGTATTCGTGGATGCGCTTGATCTGCACGTCGAACAGCACCCCGGGATCGACGTGGAGCCCGAGCCGCTCGCGGATGATGCGGGCGAGCGCCCGCTTGTTGCTGCGCTTGACCGCCACCAGCCGGTCGTGCAGCCCGGGATCGTCGCGGTGCTCGGCGAGCTGAGCGATCGCCGACGGGTCGTCGAGCACGCGCTCGCCGCAGATTTCGGCAAGCAGCCGCGTCAATCGCGGATTGGCCTGGTGCAGCCAGCGCCGGAAGGCGATGCCGTTCGTCACATTGACGATGCGGTCCGGGTAGAACTCCTGCAACTGGCCGAACACGGTCTGGCGCATCAGCTCGGTGTGCAAGACCGAGACGCCGTTGGTCCGGTGCGAGCCGATGAAAGCAAGGTGCCCCATGCGGATGCGCCGCCCGTCCTCTTCGTCGATCACCGACAGCCCGGCGATTTCGGTCCCGATCGACGGCTTGGCGCGCTTCACGGTTTCCAGGTGCTGGACGTTGATCTGGTAGATGATCTGCAGATGGCGCGGCAACAGCAGCTCGAACAACGGCACGGACCAGCTTTCGAGCGCCTCCGGCAATAAGGTGTGGTTGGTGTAGGAGCAGGTCGCGACCGTGGTCTTCCAGGCGTCGTCCCAGGGCACGTTGTGCAGATCGACGAGGATGCGCATCAGCTCGGCGATGGCGATGCTCGGATGGGTGTCGTTGAGCTGGATCGCGGCGTGGTCCGGCAAGGTGTAAACCGAGCCATAGGCGCGGCGATGGCGCTCGACCAGGTCCTGCAGTGACGACGAGACCAAGAAATATTCCTGGCGCAGCCGCAATTCCCGCCCCGCCAGCGTCTCGTCGCTCGGGTACAGGATCTTCGAGATCGCCTCTGCCCGGGTCCGCTCGCTCAGCGCCCCGATATGGTCGCCGGTATTGAAGACATCGAGCCGCAGCGGGTCGACCGCGCGCGCCGACCACAATCGCAACGGGTTGACGTGCACGCCGCGCCAGCCGACGATCGGCGTGTCGTAAGCCACCGCCTGGACCGTCTGCGCCGGCTGCCAGACATAGCGCCGATGCCCGCCGCGCGACACGACGGTCTCGACCCGGCCGCCGTAATGCACATCGTAGGTTACCTCCGGGCGCTCCACCGCCCAAGGGTCCGAGAACGACAGCCATTCCTCGGGATATTCCTGCTGCCAGCCGTCCTTGATGATCTGCCGGAACAACCCGTGATCGTAGCGGATGCCGTAACCGTAGGCCGGGATGCCGAGGCTCGCCATGCTTTCCATGAAGCACGAGGCCAGCCGGCCCAGCCCGCCATTGCCGAGCGCGGCGTCGGGCTCGACCGAGCGGACGCGGTCGAAATCGACGCCGAGATCCCCGAGCGCCCGGCGCACAATCTCGGTCAGCCGCAGATTGCCGACGACCTCGCTCAGCAGCCGGCCGATCAGGAACTCGAGCGACAGGTAATAGACGCGCTTGCGGCCGCGCGTGAAGCTCTCCCGGTCGGCCTCGAGCCAGCGGTGCATCAGGCGGTCGCGCAAGGTCCGGGCGGTGGCAACGAACCAGTCGCGGTCGGTCGCATCGGCGGCGTGCTTGCCCACGGACAAGGCGAGTTTCGCCAGCACCGCGCCTTTGAACTCTTCGATGTCCTCGTCGGTAACCGCGCGGTCCGCTATCGGCTGCGGCCCTCTTCGGTGCGGCACGGGTTGAGGCATGCTCATCGACAACAATCAAATTCCATTGCGGCAACCACGATCCGGTTTACCAGCATTTACCGGCGCGCAGCAGCACCGCCCTGGCCAGCGCCGGCGGGCCGCTACCGGGGCGCCGGATGCCGCGGCAAATGTCTTTGCCGCAGAGCAAAGGCGAGCCCGCAATCTTGGCTTGCCGCCTGGGTTTGCCCGTACCCGGCAGCGAGGGCGGCCGAATACCGGCATGACGCGTCATCACGCCAGTATGGATCGGCGCCATGGCAATTCTGCGGCAAGCGCTCGGCCG
>Ga0073928_10004892_pt1 | contig 19253 bp, 12 predicted proteins | sample PaiPotPPA55metaG_FD_76969 | JGI IMG/M metagenome (GOLD analysis project Ga0073928, IMG submission 76969) | Iron sulfur acid spring bacterial and archeal communities from Banff, Canada, to study Microbial Dark Matter (Phase II) - Paint Pots PPA... ...
CGTGATACGGTGAGCTGGAAGTTAGGCAAAATGTTCGCCGATTCCCGACCAAAGATGCTGCCGTGCGCAAACTGATTTTCAAGATTCACCTATTGATCGCGCTGACAACAGGCACATTCCTGGTGCTGCTTGGGACGACGGGCAGCATCATCGCATTCGAGCCCGAGTTGGATCGTCTACTTCACCCGCATCTATCGTACGTATCCCCGGTTAGCGAAGCGCCATCTCTCGGTCAAATCAGCGACGCAGTTTCTCGACACTTTGTTGGCGAACCGATCGTAGCCTTCCTGCTGCCGTCATCCCCAGATTTTTCCGCCCAGGTGGTGCTGCCGAGTGGCATCGTTTACGTGAATCAATACACGGGTGAGATTCTTGGGGTTCGGACTCGAGGACAGACTTTCTTGGGTCTTGCTAGGGCACTTCATGTGCGTCTGGCCACCGGCGACGTGGGCAAAGACATCCTAAAATGGTCGGCCGTGGCTATGCTCTTCTCTCTGGCGTCAGGCTTCTACCTTTGGTGGCCGTTGAAGCGTGTGCGAATTCGAGGAGCGTGGCGGCACAGGCGCTTTTGGTTCGACCTGCACCACGCTCTCGGAATCTTCTCTCTCTTTCCTCTCTTAGTTCTTGCGGTAACCGGGACGATCATCGGTTTCGAAGATCAGGCGACGAGACTGATAAACAAGCAGCCGGGTTCTACAAAGCTAAACATCACCCAAACAAGCACCCAAACAGAACCAACTCCAGGCGCAACACCGATCACACCCGACGAAGCAGTGGCGATTGCCCGGGCTGAAATGCCGGGCACAATACCGTATCGCGTACAGATGCCGCGCTTCGGCGGCCTCTACCGAGTGTCTTTGCGATCCTCGCAAGACAGAATTATGAGCGACAGCAATTCGGTGGCGGTCGATCCATACAGCGGCAAAGTAATCTCTTCGGTAGGATCCCGGGATTCCTCAATCGCACAAAGGATTCTGGCGGTCAACGAAGCAATTCATACCGGCAACGTTTTCGGCATACCCAGCAGGATCCTCGTGTCCCTGGCAAGCATCACTCTACCGCTCCAAGCCTTCAGTGGTTTGCTCATGTGGTTGCGCCGGAACAAAATCTTGCTAGAGGATTGAGACAACAACCGAGGATGGAATGTATGAAAAGGCTATTCCCAATCGTTTTACTGTTAACCGTTAGCGCGTCCGCCGGCGATCTGAGCGGCCAATGGTCCGGCACGTTTAAGGTCGATGGCGGAGACCACGACATACCGCAAATATTCACTCTCAAGCAGAGCGGAAACGTCCTGACCGGTTCCGGTGGCCCCGACACACAGGAACAGTATCCCATTGAGATGGGCCGGGTCGACGGCGACCGCGTGAAATTTGAAGTAACAACCGGAGAATGGAAATTCGCCTACGACCTGAGACAGACGGAACCAGACGCGCTGAAGGGAAATCTCGAACTCAAGAGCATCAACAACAGCAGAACGGCAAAAGTCTCCCTGAGCAAGGCCAAATGAGATTTGCACTTACGGTCCGGACCAGCACAGACGATCCGAAGTTGCCCACTCTGCCTGCCTCAGCTACAAATAGAATCACTCATGGAATCCAGATCAGTGACCGAGACTCCTGCCGCGAACGTCGCTAGGGCCTCGGATGGCTGGTCACACATCCTGACGTCCCCGCGGTGGATCGCCGCGATAGCCTTGCTTCTGCGCGTCGGCTGGATCATCATCGGCCACACCTACAGGTTCAAGAACACGGATGACAATTTCAGCTTTGGCTGGGAGATGGGGCGCATCGGCGCGTCGCTCGCTTCCGGCCATGGGTTCAGCAGTCCGTTTGGTCCGCCGACCGGACCTACCGCGTGGGAACCTCCGCTGTATCCGTATCTAACCGCCGCCGTTTTTCTTGTATTTGGAATTTATTCCAAGGTGTCCGCATTCGTGCTGCTGACGCTCAACAGCATTTTCTCGGTACTGACCTGCATTCCTATCTTTCTGATCGCGCGGCGAATTTTTTCCGAAAAGGTCGCGGTCGGCTCGGCGTGGGCTTGGGCTCTACTGCCCAACATCATCTTCTGGTGCACGCGCGCGATCTGGGAGACGAGTCTGGCGGCGCTTCTCCTGACGACGATCATCTGGGTGGCGTTGACTCTCGAAGGCCGCGAGGGGTGGATGCCCTGGCTTCAGCTCGGATTGCTTTGGGGCGTTACTGCATTGAGCAGCACTTCCCTGCTATCGTTTCTTCCGGTTGCGGGTCTGTGGGCATGGTACCGGCGCGCGCAGCGCGGCAAGCGATCTTTGGCCGGTGTTGCGCTGGCGTCGACCGTCTTTTTTTCGTGCATCACGCCCTGGCTGGTCCGCAATTATGAAACCTTTGGCAAGTTTATTTTCGTCCGCGACAATTTTGGCGCTGAGCTTCGCCTAGGAAATGGGCCCGGCGCGGACGGAGCGTTAATGGACTATCTCCACCCCACCGAGAATACGTATGCAATGCGGCAATACCAGGCTATGGGTGAAGTCCCTTACGTTGCCACGCGTAAACGGCAAGCCATCGATTTCATCAAGGCAGACGTAACACGCTTCGCCAGCCTCTGCGTGAAGCGGTTCATTTACTTTTGGGCGGGCCCGCCGAAAGCCACGCAGCCCTGGTGGATGGGCGAGGCGAAGAACTCGTTGTTCCTGGCGTCGTCGGTGCTGATGTTCTGGGGATTGGGCCGAGCGCTACGCTTGCGCAAACCCGGCGCCTGGCTGCTGTTTTGGCTGATCTTGCTGTATCCGGCGGTGTATTACGGGGTGTATTCCATTCCACGCTACAGACATCCCATTGAGCCAGAGATGGCGATCCTGGCAGTGTTCCTGCTGACCGAAGCCAGAAAGCGAACTGGCCTGCGAACCCCGGGCGGGAATTCATTTTCATGATGGCTAAGGGAACATCCCGAAGGCAATTCTCGTATTCTTGTGTGGGAGAGTTCTCCGACTTGACTTCTCACCAATTTCCGCTTGGCACGTCTAATCGGTTGAAACGGAGGGATCCATGAACTGTCATCGCCAATCCGCCAGCTGGTTGGGAGCTGTCCTGGGAACTGTTTGCGCGCTCCTCGTCCTCCCCCTCGGAGCGCATGCTTCCGACCATCGCGGCGCGCTGACCGAGGAATTTCATCAGACCTACGCCTTGACCGCAGACGGCCGCATTGAACTCGACAATATCAACGGCGATGTACACATCTCCGGTTGGGACCAGAATCAAGTGAAGGTCGATGCGGTAAAGTACGCGGACACGAAAGAGCGTCTGGAGGAGGCGAAGATTGAGATCGACTCCAGAAACGACTCTCTCTCCATTCGAACGAAATATCCCGATCACAATCAGAGCTGGAATTGGGGCTCGCGCAACAATCCTGCCAGTGTCGAGTACACGCTGACGGTGCCGCGCACGGCGCGGCTGGATGAGATCAAGCTGATTAACGGCGAGCTCGACATTACCGGAGTGAGCGGAGAAGTAAACGCCTCCTGCATCAATGGGCGGCTGGAAGCGCACAATCTCGCCGGACGGGCCCGGTTGTCGACGATCAATGGACGCCTGGACGCACGTTTCGATCAACTCGCCGGGAATTCGGTCGAGTTGAGTTCGGTGAATGGCTCGGTCGACCTAACGATCCCTTCGGACTCGAAAGCGGAACTCGAGGCCAGCACGGTCTCTGGCGGAATCAATAACGATTTCGGACTGCATGTGAACCATCATCGGTTCGTGGGCCACGACCTGCGGGGAGAACTCGGCAGCGGAGGCACCCATATCAATCTGGCAAACGTCAACGGTCGAATTGAGGTTCGTCATGCCCAGGATGGAAAGGCTTTGAGTCCGGCGAAGGACTTGAGCCATCGCGACAAAGATGATGACGATGACACGATTTAGCTGCCGCACATTTTGCAATTAATAGATGGTGAATCCCGGAAGCGGCGTGCGCAGGTCCGGCTTCGACGCCATGAGCAGCAAAGCGCCCTCCCGTTTGAACGCCCGCAAATCGTCGAGGCTGTTGAACGACTTGGTTTTGTAATCGTCGGGAGTGGGCGTGTCGTCAGGAATGCGGCGCGCCTCCACATCTTCGAAGGCGTGCTTCTTGAAGAGTTCGACATATTCCTCCGCGGACCGCACGTGGACTGGAACCTTGAGTTTGTCGACCCACTGGAGCGAATAAGGATTGTCTTTATAGAGATTGATCAGAACAAACATCCGTCCGCGCGGCGCCATCACGCGAAATAACTCCATCAGCGCTCGATCCTGGTCGGGATAGTAGTAGAACGATTCCACCGACAATACTTTGTCGAAAAAGTTTTCTTCCCACGGAATCTGCTGCGCAGATCCCCAGACGTAAAGAATATTCTCGAAGTCTATCGAAGCTTCGCGGGCCAGGCGGACCATTTCGTCAGACACGTCGAGTCCGACGACCTGGCCGAATCCTTCCGGCCCCTCCCCGACGAGGCGTGCCAGCAGACGCGTGGCCCATCCCGAGCCGCAGCCGAGATCGAGCACACGCTCGCCGGGACGCAAATTCATCAGGCGAATCGTCTTCTCGGTGATATCGAGATGGTGGCGCTCCATCTTCGCGCCTTCGCCGGCGGTGGCCCAGAGATTGAACTCGCGTTGCAGCTTCTCGTCGGGAGTTTGCGGTTTGTCGGGCATGGGCGTTTTCACATTGTAGCGCTGGCGTCTCGCGCCGGCGGTCACGAGCTGCTGCCCTGAGAGCGAAATCGAAGGGACGGCGGCGCTGCGTCTATGCTACAGTTTTGTTCCTCATGGCGGCGCGTCCTCAGAATCCCACGCCGGACTCCGAACCGGGATCGCTCTATTGCCCGAACTGTGCGGAAGAAGTCACGGATCCGTTGATCTGCGGCGACTGCTCTTCGGTGATTTGCCGGCGTTGCGGGACAGCGCTCGAATCGTCGGACGAACTGGGAATCGGATAGTGGCGGTCCTCCCTGCCAGCGACGTTCCGTTATCTGGATCAGAGAGGCCCGCCTCAACACCACCCGATTCAAAACCGACGCTGGTTCGCGGACTCGGTCTGCTCGATTCTGTGCTGCTGCTGGTCAGCGGCGTGATCGGGTCGTCGATTTTTCTTACGGCAAAAGATATTGCCGGGCCATTGCCGCAGCCTGGGCTGTTTCTGCTGGTATGGGTGTTGGGAGCGCTGATCTCGCTGTGCGCTTGCTTTGCCTTTGCCGAACTGGGTTCGATGTTCCCCGACTCCGGCGGACAATATATTTATCTGCGCGAGGCCTATGGCGACCTGGTCGCGTTTCTCTACGGCTGGATGCTGTTCAGCGTGGCCAATGGCGGAAGTATTGCCGCGCTGTGCGTAGCTTCTGCAGCGTACCTAGGCCAAGTCTTCCCGGTTGTTTCGCAGCAACATGTGGTGATTGCGATGGCCGGGATGGCTCTGACGCGAGCTCATTTGCTCGGGCTGGTGCTGATCGCCATTCTCACGTATGTGAACGTGAGAGGGCTGCGCTGGGGGGCGTTGCTGCAGAACGTTTCCAGCGCCACAAAGTTCACCGCCATGGCAGCTTTCGTTATTTTGGGATTCGCCATCGGCAAGGGGCACTGGTCGAACTTTCAGGCGCATGGCATCGGCCTGACGATGGGGCTTGGGCCGGCACAGTTAATCTCCGCGATGGGCGTGGGCATGATTGCCGTGTTCTGGGCCTACGACGGATGGGTCTACATCACGTGGGTGGCAGGCGAAGTGAAGGAACCGCGGCGGAACGTGCCGCGGGCGATGGTTCTGGGCGTGCTCGCTGTAGCCCTAATTTACATTGCAATGAATTTGACTTACGTGTACGCCTTGCCGCTGAAGGAAATCGCTGCCCACGAGACTATTGCGCATGCCGCAGCGGTGGCATTGTTCTCGCCGAGCGCGGCGGTGTGGCTGTCGCTGATGATCGCCATCTCTTGCTTTAGCGCGGCGGCTACGTGTACGCTTTCGGGCGCACGCGTGTATCTCGCCATGGCGCAGGACGGAGTCTTCTTCAAGCGCATGGCGGTGATCCATCCTAAATGGCGGACGCCGGCGTTCAGCCTTATTGGTCAGGGCATGTGGGCTGCGGCCCTCACGCTCAGTGGCCGCTACGACCAGCTTTATACCTATGTGATTTATGGCATGGTGCTGTCCTACACGCTGACGGTGATTGGAATGTTCCTGCTGCGCTGGAAGCGTCCGGAGATTCCGCGTCCTTACCGTTGCACGGGATATCCGTGGCTGCCGGCGATCTACGTGCTGATCGGGAGCGCGTGGACGCTGAACACAATCATCACACGGCCTACACAGGCATTCTGGGGAACAACGATCGTGCTGATCGGCGTGCCGGGATATTTGTACTGGAAGCGCGGCAACCGGAAAGCTGCTTAGATTTATGTGGGGACAGCCGCCATCGGCTGCCCCGCGAGCGCAGCGAGCCTTTCGGAGCGAATCAAATCAAAACCCGCCGGGCTGCCCCGGGCGGACAGCCGAGGGCGGCTGTCCCCACATAACCCCTCAAACTGGAGTCGTGGTCTTCCTCAGCGGATTGAAGAATGGCAGCGTGGTCACTTTCACATTCGTCTTGAGGCGTATCGCCTCGATCGTCATTTCCATCTGCAACGATGCTCCGGGTCTTGAATATTCAGTTTCGATGCTGGCCAGCGCAATCAGCTTCTTCAGGACTGGCGACCAGCTAGTAGTCGTGGCTTTGCCGACTTGCTTTTCGCCCGAGTACACCGGGATCGCGACGCGCGAGGCCTGCGTTGGCGCGGCAGGGGTAAGGCGGTAGCGCTCGTAGAGTTGCTCGACATCGGTCCAGTCAACTTCAAGTCCTACGAGTTGCCGCGACACGCCGTTCTTCGCATCGCGCCGAAGAGCGCGTTTGCCGATGAAGTTTTCTTTTTCCAGGTGAACCATTTTTCCGAAGCCGAGTTCGTAGGGCGAGAACTTCTGCGACGGAATCAGCGCCTTCTTCGAACTGGTGTAATCGACTTCGATCAGGAGCAGGCCGGCTTCGACGCGTGTTACGTCCAGTGCCAGCATGCCCGCAGCGTGGAGATCGAACTGCTTGCCTTTTTCAGCGAGAGCGTCCCACACTTTTACAGCGTCATTCCACGGCATCCAGATTTCGTAGCCGAGATCGCCGGTGTAGCCCGTTCGCGAAATATCGACGGGTACTCCTGCGATTTTGCCGCGAGTGACACGAAAGTATTTCAGGTCGGCGATGTCGGCCTCGGCAACGGCCTTCAGCAGCTTGGCTGACGTTGGGCCTTGCAGGGCGAGCGCTGCTACTTTCTCCGACATATCTTCGATCTGCACATCCATGTTCAGGCCGTTCTGGCGAAACCAGCGCAGGCTGGGATCTGCAGCCGTCCAGCGATAGACGTTTTCTTCGAGGCGCGAGATGGTGCCGTCGTCGATGACCTTGCCTTCTTCGTCACACCAGCAGCAATAAATCACCTGTCCCACTTTGACTTTGTTGATGTCGCGGGTGATTACCCTGTTCACCAGACGAGTCGCATCTTTGCCGGTGATCAGATATTTATAAAGTGGCGAGATATCGATGAGCGCAGCCGCGTTGCGAATGGCGTTGTACTCGTGCTCGTGATGAACCTCATACACGCTAACCGTGTAATAGCCCGACCACTCGCGGTAATTCAGGCTGTGGCACAGAGGGAATGTTCGCTCGTGAAAGGCGGTTCCGATGGGCAAGAGGGTGACCTCGATGCAGTTCGTTCGAAGCCGAAATTATACGCCGTCGCCCATCCCGAATGCGTCATCCCGAAGCCCCGCTCCTCTCAAGCGGGGCGAGAGATCTCGCGTGGCGTGGCCCCGCGCTCGGGCTTGTTCACGTCATCCCAGTGTTGAGCTAAGTCATGCCAATGCGGATTCATGGACTCGATGAGTTTTATCTTCTTGCTGCGGCGCCAGCCTTTAATTTCCTTTTCGCGATTGATCGCTGCGTCCGGATAGAAGAAGCGCTCGTAGTACGCCAGACGAGTCAAGTTGTACCGGCTAGTGAATCCCTCTACGATTTTGTTCTTGTGCCCCAGCGACGCGTCAGGTTGCCCGTTATTCCCGTGTACACCTGTTCACGCGGCAAATTGTACAACTCACTTGAAAACGGCTATGCTGAACGCCTATGCACCGGCTCATCAAATGGAGCGTTCGTCCCAGCGGACTCTGACCCGCCTTCCAGCTCTCCAGCACTATTGTCATTGCGTTTCCACATCACAAAGTAAGAGCTAAAAGCTAGGAGCTAAAAGCTAATGGCTGGTTCTAATTCATACGACGTAATCGTCATCGGCGGCGGCCATAACGGACTGGTTAATGCTGCGTATCTGGCGCGCGCGGGCAAGAAAGTTCTGGTGCTCGAACGGCGGCACGTGCTCGGCGGCGCGGCTTGCACGGAAGAAATTGTGCCGGGATTCAAGTTTTCGGTCTGCTCTTACGTGGTGTCGCTGCTGCGGCCGGAGATTATTCGCGATCTCGAACTTCCCCGCCACGGGCTGGAGATTCTTCCCCTCGACGGCACGTTCACTCCCATGCCCAGCGACGATTATCTGTGGCGCGTCAACGATCATGGCAAGACCCATCGCGAGATCGCGCGCCACTCGCGGGTGGACGCCGAAGCTTATGACGAATTCGGTAAGGCGATGCAGGCGATGTGCCGGTTCGTGAAGCCAATTCTCAGCATGGTGCCGCCCGACCCGACGACCTTGAATCCGCGCGAATTAATGAAGCTGTTGTTCATTGGGCGGCGCTTTCAGGGAATGTCGAGCTACGACAAATACAACCAGGTGCAATTGATGACCATGAGCGCCATTGATTTTCTCGATCAATGGTTTGAGACCGACGTGCTAAAGGCGACGATGTCGGCTTCGGGAATTATCGGAACGTTTCTGGGTGTACGCTCGCCGGGAACGGCATACGTGCTGTTGCATCACTATATGGGAGAAATTGACGGAGCGTTCCGCGCCTGGGGATTTGCGCGCGGAGGGACAGGAGCGATTTCGAATGCCATTGCCGACGCGGCTCGCGAAGCCGGCGTGGAGATCCGCACCCAGGCTGCGATTTCACAGATCATTGTTAAGAACGGCAAGGCGAGGGGCGTAATCCTCGCGAACGGCGATGAAGTATACGCCGGCGTGATTTCTTCCAGCGTCGATCCCCGGCTCACTTTCACCAAGTTCATGAGCGCCGAGCATCTTCCCAGCGATTTTCTGGAAGATATCAATCGCTATAAGTTTCGCGGTTCCTCGGGCAAGGTGAACATGGCTCTGGATGCTCTTCCCGATTTTAAGTGCATGCCGGGACCGGGCGCGCATTTGCGGGGCGCGATTTCCATCTCGCCTTCAGTCGAATATATGGAGCGGGCGTATGACGACGCGAAGTATGGGAACTTCTCGCGACATCCGTATATTGACATGGTCATTCCCTCGCTGACCGATCCCTCGGTGGCGCCGCCGGGAAAGCATGTGATGTCGTGCTTCGTGCAGTATGCGCCCTACAAACTGCGGCCCGGGCTGAATTGGGACGATCAAAAAGAAGCCTTCGGCGACACCGTGGTGAACACGATTGCCGAGTACGCGCCCAACATCAAAGACATCATCCTTCATAAGCAAGTCATCACCCCACTCGATCTGGAACGAGAGTGGGGATTGACCGAGGGCAATATTTTTCAGGGCGAGCTTTCGCTGGAGCAACTTTTCTTTCTTCGTCCCGTGCCGGGCTGGGCGCAGTATCGGACACCCATCAAGAACTTATATATGTGCGGCTCGGCGACGCATCCGGGCGGCGGCATCATGGGTGCGAACGGAAGGCTGGCGGCGCTGGAAATTCTGAAGGACATCAAGGGAGCGGCCTAGCATGTCAGCGCCCACGCAAAGTAAGTCGCGCGACGTTGTCATCATTGGCGGCGGCCACAACGGGCTGATTACCGCGTTCTATCTAGCCAAGGCGGGATATACGCCGCTCGTTCTCGAGCGTAACGCTCAGGTCGGCGGGGCTGCGGTTACGGATGAATTTCATCCCGGCTTTCGTTGTTCGACATTAGCGCACACAGCGGGGCCGATTCTTCCGGGCATTGTGCGCGACATGCAACTGGAAAAGCACGGGCTGAAGTGGGTCACGCCCGAAGTATGCGTGACCGCGCTTTCGCCGGACGGCCGTGCGCTCTCGCTTTATCAAGATCTGAATAAGTCGGCGCAGGAGATCGCGGCATTCTCGCAGAGAGATGTGGCCAAGTATTCCGAATTCCAGCGGTCGCTGGGGAAAATCAGCAAGATCATTGCAGAAGCGCTCGCCACTACGCCGCCCGACATCGACCACCCCAGTCGCGGCGATTTGTGGAGCATGCTGCAGACGGGACGGGCGATCCGCAAACTGGGCAAGCGAGACATGTTTCGCCTGCTGCGCTGGGGACCGATGGCGGTGGCCGATCTGGCGTCGGAATATTTTGAAACCGAACTATTGCGCGCGGTGATCGCGGCTCGGGGCATCTTTGGAACCTTTCTTGGGCCGTGGTCGGCAGGAAGCGCGCTCATGTTGCTGGTCCGCGCTGCTGGCGATCCTCATCCCGCAGGTTCGGCAACGTTTGCCGTAGGAGGCATGGGCGCGGTTACACAGGCCATGGCATCGGCGGCCAAGGCGGCCGGCGCGGAGATTCGCACTGGCGCGGAAGTCATTGAGATTCTAGTGCAAGACGGTACAGCCAAGGGCGTACTGCTTTCCACGGGCGAGGAAATTCATGCGACGGCAGTCATCTCCAACGCCGATCCAAAACGCACTCTGCTCAGACTGACCGACCCTACGCATCTTTCGCCAGATTTCGTGCAGAAGTTGCAGCACTACCGCGGCAACGGCACCGTCGCCAAAGTGAACCTTGCGCTCTCCGGTTCGCCTAAGTTCACGGCGCTTCAGAACGGCGATGCCCGCGCTCTCCAGGGTCGCATTCACATTGGCGATGAAATTGACTACCTGGAGCGCGCATTCGACGAATCAAAGTACGGAAATTTCTCACGCCAACCATATCTCGAAGCTACGATTCCATCGTTGACCGATCCGACGCTTGCTCCCGAAGGCAAGCACGTGATGTCGGTTTACATGCAGTATGCGCCTTATAAGTTGAAAGGCGATTGGGACACGGAGCGCGATGCGCTCGGTCAAACCGTGATACAGACTCTGGCGCAATATGCGCCGAATCTACCGGAGCTGATTCTGACGCATCAAATTATTACTCCGCGCGACCTGGAAGAAAAATATGGGTTGACCGGCGGGCAAATTTTTCACGGAGATCTTGCGCTTGATCAGTTCTTTACCATGCGTCCGCTGCTGGATTGGGCGCGGTACCGCACGCCGATTGAGAATTTGTATTTGTGTGGAACTGGAACGCATCCTGGAGCTGGGCTCACCGGCGGCTCGGGCGCGAATGCGGCTCGCGAAATTTTGAACGAACTGAAAAAGTAGGAGCGCTGCAGAGACGTAGCAAGCGAAGTCTCTACGCCAGATTTGTGCCGACTTTCCGCTATCGCGCGGAAGGTCATGTCCTTCCAGAATCATCTTCCCGTCGCGACAACGCCGCTCCGGTAGTAACTTGCACGGGAAGTTACTTTTCATTTTTACTTGAGACATCGTAAAAGTTCAGAGGGAATTACTCTCTCGGGGGCAGGTTTGGCCGAAGATCTTCGGTTTGAATTGGCTATTTTGGCGACCGTTCAAGGCTTCTACCAGAAGCTTATGCGGGACGCGCTCGGCGGGGACGTGCCCATTCCGAGCGGTCTCGACGAGGACGCGCTTCGGCATTCCGAGCACGAATTGCCCACCACGCTGTCGCGGATGTACCGCTGGCTGCATATGTTGGACATGGCCATTACGCCGGCAATGGCGCGGCAGGCGCTGACTCCGGAAACCGATTCGGAAGTGGCGGAGGCATTGCTGCGATACTTCGTACGACGGCGCGAACCCAGCGAAGTGAACCGCGACAAGACCGATCTGATCGCAACCTTTCTCTATCGTCATCCGCGCGTTCCGGGGCAGTGGCAGCAGAGTGGTTACGGGCTGGATGGCGCGTTGCCGCTGTCGCCCTTTGAAATCGCGCTGATTGAGATTCTGGCCGATACCGACGTGCCGTCGCTGCCCGAGGAGCACGTGCAATTGCTGCGGCGATTCGATCCGTTGCGCGAAGAAATCGGCCGCTTCCGCGACTTCAACGCGCTGATGGATTCCGGCATTATCGGGCGGGTGCGGGAGCTAAAGCAGTGGCTGGATTCTTCGTTCTATCATCCCGGAGTGCTAGCTACGGTTTCGGCTTACAACGCAGCGTTCGGCAAGAAGTTTGACGAATTGTTCATCAAGGCATTGGGTGAGATCAAAACCTTCGGGCAGGCGCTGGAGGAAATGGGTGGAACGATCCTCACCACAGTCGACGGGGTGGAAGTTACGGTGGAGCATGTGGCGGCGATTGAAGAGAAGCAATTGCTTCAGGCCGACTACGGCGGTGCGTTGGAGAAGTTTCGCCGGGTTTCGAAGCTGAAGAAAGAATTAGATCGGCGACCGCCAATCCGGCGCGCTCTGCTGACCCCGACCGGGCAAAGGTCGCGCGGGACAGGCAGTTCGGCGGCGGCGCCCAAAGCTGCAAAAACAGCGGCGGCGAAGGCTGCGGCGGCGGTTCCGGTGTTCCAGCCGCCCGTGGTTAACGCACAGCAGCTTTCGGCGGAGGAAGGCAAACTGCGGCGCGTAGAGGAATCGATTCGAGTATTTGTACGCGTGGCCGATCCGAAATACCGCCAGGTTGTTCCCATGCGCTTCTTCAACCTGACATTAACGGTGGCGGAAGCCGACGCGTACGGCGCGGCCTTCCTGGAAGAAAAAAGTCTGCGCGCCGACGTGGCCCGCACGCTGATCCGCATGGTCTCAATCTCCGCGCGCATCAGCACCGAACTGGAAGAACTAAAGCGTAGCTCGAAAATGTCATCTCTTTGGAAGCTGCATGCCGATGCGGTAGTCGTGTTGCTGGATATGGCAAGTTCGTCCACCGAAGATGCGGGCAGCGTGGCGCAGATGGCCGAGCAGAGCGGCTCAGGGACCGCCCCACGGGCGATCCACGAGTCCGTGCAAAAGCTGCGCAACCAGGCCGACGTCGCCGTGAAGACTCTCGCCAACGTAAGCTAAGCCTTTTGGTATTTTGACCTAACCATACGCTGACTGAACCGTCCAACCATTCAGGCTGTTTACCCTAAACCAAGACGAATCGTTGCAGTGATTTGACTTTGTCCGTTAGCTCCGCGCCTTCCCAGGAGAAATGGCAGGTTTGGAACCTGGCCGCCGCGGAGGGAATAGGCCAACGAATGTCAGAGAGAATGGAATACCACAGAGGCCTCGCGAATTACTGGACTGATTTACTCCAGGATCTTCGTTATACGTTTCGCACGCTGGGCCGCGACCCCGGCTTTACTGCGGTTTCCATTCTGATCCTGGCTCTGGCCATCGGAGCCAACATCGCCGTCTTCAGCGTCGTCAACACTCTGCTGCTGCGCCCACTGCCTTTCCCCAACGCGCATGAGTTGGTGTGGATCGCGCCGCCGCCGTCTGCATGCGGGCTGTCCTGCGCGACCTACTCGGCCGACGCTTACGAAGAATTCCGCACGCAGAGCCGCACCTATCAGGACGTGACTGGATACGAAGCTTTCACCACACCGGATAACCTCCGGCTCACGGGTCGAGGCGAGCCTGAGCCGGCTACCGGCATAGAAGTCATCGGCAACTTCTTCCAGGTTCTCGGCGTGCAGCCCGCCATGGGACGGCTTTTCACTTCCGACGAGTCTCGCGGCACCGCGCCAGTCGCTCTGCTGACGGATGCCTATTGGCGGCGCCAATTCGCTGCCGACCCCGCCATCGTAGGCAAGGCCATCGATTTGAACGGAACGCCCCATGATAATGGCCCTGTGACTGTGGTGGGCGTGTTGCCCGCAAGCTTCGACTTCGGCGCCGTGTTTTCTCCTGGCGCAAAAGTCGATCTTTTCGTCCCGCTCAACCTGGACTTTGAGCGCAACTGGGGAAATATCACTACACTCCTTGGCCGGCTTAAGCCCGGAGTCACGTTGGCCCAGGGGCTCGATGACGCCAGACGCGTTGCGCCCAACATCTACCAAAACGTGAGATTTCCCCAGACCCTGGGACAGTACAAAGGAAATCTCATTCCAGTGCCGCTCAAGGATTACGTTACGGGCAAGCTGCGCCGTTCCTTGATCGCTCTGTGGTGCGCCGTAGCCGCGATACTTCTGATCGCTGGCGTGAACCTTTCCAACCTTCTCCTGGCTCGCGCCGCCGCGCGCGCCAAGGAGTTCGCCGTTCGCGGCGCACTGGGAGCGAGCCGCGGCCGTATCGTACGCCAGTTGCTCATGGAGAGTCTCGTACTCTCCAGCGCAGGCGCCGCTATAGGGTTTGGACTAGCCCTAATGCTGATCGCGTGGCTGGCGCAGCAGGGCTCGGTGGCGCTGCCCCTCCTCAGCAGCCTGCGGATTGATAGCCAGGCATTAGTCTGGACTGTTTTCATGGCGGTCCTGACCGCCGTGATCTTCGGCCTGCTTCCGGGGCTAAGGATGGCCAGCGGGAACCTTCAGGAGGCACTGAAGGATTCCGGCGCGGGGGCTGGGCTTGGTCGCAAACATGAGCGCGTCCGTGCCGCACTGGTCATCGGTGAGATTGCTCTGGCATGCGTGCTGCTGGTAAGTGCAGGCCTGCTGCTACGCAGCTTTGTCAAAGTGCTGGATGTTGACCTCGGCTTCCAGCCGGACCGCGCCGCCTCGATCAGCGTGAGCTATGACGAGACCGCACCGTCCGCCGACGCCAGGGTGGCCAAGCGAAGCGCCATCTTCCAGCAGATTCTCGCCCGCGTCAGCGCGATGCCCGGGGTGGAAGCCGCAGGCATCGCCGATTTTCTTCCCCTCGGACCCAACCGCGAATGGGATACTCCGGTACCGCAGGGAAAGACTTTTGCTCCGGGCGAACTGCCCGACCCACTGGTATACGTGATCACACCGGGATTCATGCGCGCCATGGGCATTCGCCTGCACGGGCGCGACTTCACCTGGGCCGATGGACCGCGTAGCGAGAAAGTTGTTCTCATCAACGAATCCGCGGCTCGCGTTTACTGGCCCGGTGAGGATGCGGTGGGCAAAATCCTCATGCGCGATAAAGAGGAAGACCACGTCGTCGGCGTCGTCGATGACGTCCATGAAGAGAGCGTGGAAGGTGGAACGGGTTCGCAAATTTACTATCCGGCAATGCAGCAAGGACCGGCATGGGCTCAACTGGTCGTTCGCACCAGCCTGCCGCCAGCGGCCCTAGCCGCGAGCGTCCTGCACGCGCTGCGCGAACTGAACCCCAATCAACCGGCTGCCGAGTTCCGGCCAATCCGGACAATCGTCGATCGCGCCGTCTCTCCGCGACGTTTTTTCATGATTCTGGTCGCTGCATTCGCGGGACTGGGATTGGTATTGGCGACACTCGGGATCTACGGCGTCATCTCATACTCGGTTACACGCCAGAGACCAGAGATCGGCATTAGGATGGCGCTCGGCGCAACTACCGCTCGGGTGCAGCGCCAGGTGCTTGCCGGCACTCTGCGATTGGCCTTCGCGGGCATGGCCCTGGGGACGCTCGGCGCATTCGCCGTGGCCAAGCTCATAGCTTCGCTCCTGTTCGCTACGTCGCCCTGGGATGTGCCGACCTATCTCGGAACGGCCCTGGCACTGCTGCTGGTGGCGGCCGTCTCAGGCTACATTCCCGCGCGGCGGGCTTCTTCCATTAATCCCATGGAAGCCCTGCGCAGCAATTGAGGTTGAACAACAGGTTGGGGCGAGTCCGGAGTTTCGGCAGCCGAGGCGGCTCTGCCTGCATGAATCCGCCGAAAGCTAATACGCTAGGCCTTATGGTCAGGGAGTGCGAACTCTTCTGCTGATTTCTGGACCTAACCGTTTGAAGTGTTGCACATCCCACGTGTAGAGAAACTGCGCCTTCGCTTTCAACGCACAAGCCGCGAGCAGCGCATCGTACAACATTCCTCCCACAATCCCGTTCGCCGCTGCGTGGCGAACCGTATCGAGATATTCGTCCCCATCCAGCGAAACCAGGGTCAGCTGCGCGTGAATATCCTCAAGAAACAAAACGGCCTGATCGCCGCTCAGACGCTGTTTACCCGGCAATCGGGTGACTGTGGCATAGACCTCGGCGAGACTGTGAGCCGCACAGCAGGACGAGTTTCTGTCAGCCGCTGAAAAGGCCGCAAAACTTCGATCGTGATGCAGGTGGTCTTCGAGAAAAACCGGAATCAATACCGAGGTGTCGAAGAACGATTTCAACGCGACTTCCTGCTACGACGGGGTGTGGACCTCGGAACGGACTTGCTTTGCCCCCGTTCAAGGCGAATTTGGCGCAAGGTCTCGTCCACCACGGAAGTGGAAAGCGGTTGCCCGGTTCGGAGCACCCATATCCCTTGCTTCTTTCGTAAGCCCGCGGTGCCTCGCAAAGGGCGGAGCATGATCCCCTCTTCCGAACTCTCCAATGCAAGCGAATCCCCAGCCATCAACTGAAGTTCATCCCGCACGGGTTTCGGCAGCACAATGCGTCCAGCTTTATCCACAGTTAGGGTTGTAGTCACAATGCCATTATATCATGGTATTTACCATCGATAGATGGCACTTAGCGCGTAAAGCCGACCAGCCAACAATTGCGCGGGCTAGCTTTGCGGTCGGTAATGCGCTCAAGTGAAGACCCTGCGATGCTTGGAGTTCAGAGTGGGCAGAAGAAAAGACGGGCCGATCACCGCCCGTCTTTCGCTGATAGCTGACAGCTCAGTTGATGTCGAACTGCTGCTGATGCACCGCCGGGTCGCTCTTCACGATGATGCTGCGCTTGGTCAGTTCTTCCATCTCGTTCAGCAGGCGGCCATTGTTGGCTTTCAATTCCTTGGCCACGTCGGGATGCACGCGCAACATGACGTCTTCGTGTTCGAGGTGCTTGGCGATCTTGCGCATCTCGACGTAGATCTCATTGCATACGGTGGTGACGGACTTGACGTATCCGGTCGACTCGCAGTAGGGACAAGGGGCGCCGATGGTGCGTTCGAGCGATTGCTTCACGCGCTTGCGCGTGATGGCGACCAGGCCGAAATCGTTGAACTGCAGCGTCTTTGAAGGGGCGCGGTCGTGGCGAAGTTCTTCTTCGAGAGCCTGCATCACGCGCTGGCGGTTGCGGCGTTCATCCATGTCGATGAAGTCGATGATGATGATGCCGCCCAGATCTCGCAGGCGAATCTGGCGGACAATCTCCTTGATCGCGTCCACGTTAGTCTTAACGATGGTGTCTTCCAGGCGCTGAGTCTTGCCAACATATTTTCCGGTGTTGATGTCGATCGCGACCAGCGCTTCGGTCTGGTTGATGACGATGTAGCCGCCGCTTTTGAGCCAGACTTTCGACTTGAGCGCCTTGTTCATCTCCTCAGCGAGACCGAATTGTTCGAACAGAGGCGTTTCTTTGGTGTAGAGCTTGACGCGCTTGACCATCGCGGGCTGGAAGCGGTTGAAGAAACGCAGGACGCGCTCGTATTCCGGTTCGGTGTCGACCCAGATCACGCTGAAATCAGAGGTAACCTGATCGCGCAGTACGCGCTCCACGACGTTGAGGTCGTGATAAATCAGAGTGGGCGGCTTGGAACTTTCGGCGCGATTCTTGATGTCCTGCCACAAGCCTTTGAGGAAACGGATGTCTGCGCGAAGTTCTTCTTCGCTGGCGCTCTGCGCGGCGGTGCGGACGATGAAGCCTCCGTGACCGTTATCACGCTCGCTCATGATGATCCGCTTCAGGCGCTGGCGCTCTTCCTCGGAAGAGATTTTGCGCGATACGCCGGTGTGATTCACCGTCGGCATGTAGACCAGAAACCGTCCGGGCAGCGCGATGTGGCTGGTGATTCGGGCGCCCTTCTTGCCGATGGGTTCCTTGGCGATCTGGACCAGAATTTCCTGGCCTTCCTTGAGCAAGTCGCTGATCAGAGGGACCGACGCATTCTCGCGGCGACGGAAGCGGCGACCGCCTCCACCACTGCGTTGGCGGTCGCGTGGGCCACCCTGGCGTCCGCGATCATAACCGGGACGGGGACGCTGCGTGCGCTGTGTATATCCTGCGGTGCCTGATGGCGCACGAACTTCGACGCGGGCATCGACAGGGCCGTTGCCCCGGGCCTCGGCGTCAAGAGCGGCTTCCGCCTGGGCCTGAGCCTCTTCCAGTTCCAGTTCCTCGCTGTCTTCCTCGCCTTCGGCGGGAGCAGCGTCTGCGGCATGAGGCTCGCCGGACTCCGCGATCGACGCCCGGTGAATCTCGGAGACGACTTCGCGGGCGTCGCCGTTCAGGTGCCCAGGCTGGCCTGCTGCTTGCGTCTCCTCTTCGAATTCTTCGTAACCCTCATCGGAAGAGGATTCGTAACGAACTGCGTCGGCTTCATCGTCGTCAATCGTCTCTTCTTCTATTGTGCCCGGAGCGGCGAAAACCGGCGCTTGCTCTTCGCGCGAAGAAGGCACAGGCTGGTCGATTTGCTCGGAGACGGACGCATCTCGATCGTTCTCTGAGTGCTGTTCTCCTACCTGACCAACGTCTTCTCGTTCATCCGCAAGGCGGGGCTCTCCCGGCCAGCCGAGAACTGGAATGCTGGCTGCTTCGCGATTGCGAAATTCCTGATTCCAGTCTGCCGAAGCCGAGGCCGATTCCACCTGCTCAGACTGCTCCTCGTGGTTTGCCCGAGTGTCTTCGTGCTGCTCGTGGAGAGGCTCGGCGACCGACTCGGTAGCGGCAGCGGAAAAGATGGGCTCATCCTCAGGGAATGTCGTGGCCAGAGGGGCTGAGGATTCGGTGGAACGTGATGCGCCCTCGGCGATCGCTTCCCGCGTTGGCGGTTGCTGTGCGGCCGGCTGTTGCGCATAGCGCTGGTACTTGGAAATCGACTCTCCGGGCAGGAGGATTGGCTGGTATCCGGGCGGCGGACCCGAGGGCTGGCTTCTGCCGGAATCGAAGGCGCGGGAGGGAGAAGTGTCGGCGGGACGCGCATAGCGCGGCTCCGGTCCGCGATCCGCACCTCGATCGGAAACTCGATCTGGGGTGCGTTCTGTGCCCCGATCCGGACCTCGTTCCGATCCACGATCTCGGCCATCGCCACGGCCGTCACTCCGGCCATCGCGGCGTCCGCCACG
>Ga0073928_10004894_pt1 | contig 19250 bp, 21 predicted proteins | sample PaiPotPPA55metaG_FD_76969 | JGI IMG/M metagenome (GOLD analysis project Ga0073928, IMG submission 76969) | Iron sulfur acid spring bacterial and archeal communities from Banff, Canada, to study Microbial Dark Matter (Phase II) - Paint Pots PPA... ...
GTTCGTGAGCCGGACGCGACCAGGCAGCCTACGCCTCAAGACAATCAACTGATGTCGAAGCACCGCGTTCTCAGCCTGAAGCCGCAACTTCGACTTGAATGGCGAGGCCAGGACGGCCAGAACGAAACAGAGCAGCCCGATCATTCTGCCAGCTTAGGCGATTCCATCACGGCTTCAACTCAGATAAGGTTTTCGGTACACACAGGAGGCCAATATTGGCCCTGCAACATGACGACTCAACACTTCAATTTCCACCACAAGCGATGTAGCCACGCGCAGGCAAATCTTGTTGATCGCGATCGGGAATCTCATTCCTGATCCTGACAATCCACGCAAGCATAGCCGCGCGCAGTTAGGGTGCGTAAAGGCTCAGCCGCTGCTCACCAATAGCTAAACCAGCCAAATCGCGGTTGCCGCGCCACCAGGAGCACAGGCGGCCGCGTGTGTCGTCTTGTAATTCTGCGCTGGCGTTGCTGGTTCGGCTGTTGTTTTTTTGAATCGGGTGCTTGCAGAAGATTGGTATCAGACGGTGGCAGTTGCGCAAATGCTTCCTGCTCCAGCGGCTTGGCAGAGGCGATCGTTGACGGCGCCGCGGCTCTTTGCTCCGTCCTCGCGATCTGCGGTGGGGTCCTGGTCGGGAGGCTAGTGTCGTAAACAACGCGCTCCGGCCATTTCTGATCGGAGCGAATGTGGATGTTGTGAGAAACCTTATCGGCCCAGTGCGCAACGGGCAATTTCGGAAGGTATGCATCCGCAATAAATAACAGAGCGAGCAGTACTCCACCAACATAGCAAAAATATCGCGCGAGGGGCATCCGCCGCTCCATCTGCCCCCGCCAAGCGTCGATCCGGCAATCATTGATCGATTATCGGGCCGTCAATGAAGACGGACGCCACCGACATCTGAGCGGATCACCGTCGTATTGGTCATGCGACTCGACGTCTGGAATTGCCAACATCGCTCGATCCAATGCACTTCGCTCAGTTATGTCGCCCTGACGCCGCTCCATACCGGCAGTCTGGCCTCAGCCTCAGATGCTGTCAGGACCACAGAAGATGTCGCGACACCGACGGGAGCCAATCCTAAAAGGAAAGTGCCGTTTGGCGGCAGATCACTTCCGATTTGATCATTTCACTCATGTCAGAACTCCTCACGCGGATCTGGTGAAGTATCTTGATGCACGCAGTTCCAAGCTGCCCTGTTGATCTAAATCAACGAGGCGACGGCACAGGGCGCAACGTTCGGCGGCAGGTGCGGCTCTCCGGCGCGACTTGTTCCAAAATCGTCTAATCCGGCGACCAGAGGATACGCTTTTTTGACACCTGAAGAAGGAGAACAACATGTCACGTCGAACGATCTTTTCGTTGATTGCGTCGGTTTTCGTCGGCATCGCCTGCACTGCCATGATTTCAAATGATGCCTTCGCATATCGCGGTGGGCGCGCTGGCGTTGGCCGCGTCGGCTATCACGGAGGCGTCCATCGCGCCGGCTATCGCGGAGGCGTCTATCGCGCCGGTGTTTACCGCGGCGCGGCCGTACGTCGTGGTGTGGCGGTAGGTGTCGGCGCTGCCGCCGTCGGCGCGGCGGCCTACGGGGCTTACGGGGCACGCTGCGGATACTATCCCTATCCAGCTTGCTACTAGGACTGTCCCGAAGCCCGGTCTCCTTAAGGGGACCGGACGGGTGCGAATATGGGCGGCGGGCAGTGCGCGCTCGGCAGGACTTGCGCTCGCGTGGAACGCCGGCGCCGCGTCTGGTGCTCGCCGAGCCAGTCGGCGTGTTCGAGAGCCGGGTTCGGGTCGTGGGCTCGGCCGATGCTGATCAAGGAATGCAGCGACGAGAACGGCCGGCGTCAGAGATGTTCCCCGGCGTCATCCTTGGGTGATAGATGCCGTACACTTGGTATGTGACTTTTGAGGTGCAGAAACGCGGTGTGTTGCCTCGAAGGCGAAGCCCTCGGGCAACCAGAAAATTCGAGACTGAAACGGAAGCCAAGGAGTTCGCGGGCGCGAAATTCAATGAGGGATTGATTGTGTACGCCGGCACCATCAACCCTTATTCACTAGCCTGGGGCGACTAGTTCCTATTCAGATGCGCCGAGGGCAGAGGAGCGACGCCATGGCGAGAAATGGACGCGCTTCGTCCAAAATGAAGCGGAAGGCTTACGAGAAGGAGTTGCGCAAGCTTCAGGTTCAGTTGTGCCACCTCCAGGAATGGGTGAAAGAGAACAAGCTGCGGGCTATCATCCTGTTCGACGAAGGCAGGGATGCCGCCGGCAAGGGCGGCACGATCAAGGCGATCGCCGAAAAGGTCAGTCCCCGCGTATTCCGGGTAACCGCGCTTCCCGCGCGTTCGGACCGGGAGAAGACGCAGATGTTCCTGCGGCGCTACATGCAAAATTTCCCCTCCGGAGGAGAAGTGGTGATCTTCGATCGCAGCTGGTACAATCGCGCCGGCGTCGAATATGTCATGGGATTCTGCTCAGCCGGCGAACATCGGCGGTTCCTAGAACTCTGTCCGCAAATCGAAAAATACATCGTGGACGGCGGCATCATCCTGATCAAGCTCTGGCTTGAGGTCGGGATGGACGAGCAGGAGCGAAGGTTCAGGGGCAGAATTGACGATCCCATCCGGCAATGGAAACTGAGCCCAATGGACACCGAATCCTATCGGCGTTGGTATGAGTATTCTCACGCGCGAGACCTGATGTTCGAGGCAACACATTCAAAACACGCGCGCTGGCATATCATCCGCTCCGACCACAAGCGACATGCGCGGCTGAATTGCATTGCGCATGTGTTGAAGTCAATTCCGTTCAAGCGCGTATCGCGTGATCCGGTCCGGCTGCCAAAACGCTCCCACAAGGGACGCTATGACGACCAGGCCTTGCTGCGAGGAATGAAATTCGTCGCAGAGCGGTATTGAAAGGCCCCGGTCTGTCCCCGGCGGGGTGTGGTTCGACAATCTGTCTGAGCCACGCGCGATCACTCAAGTGCGATCTGCACGCCACCCACCGCAGCCGAAAGCTCGACTCCAACCTTGACGCCATGCAGCTGCAGGATCACCCCTTTTTCGTTCTGCAATTGGACGCCGCCCCCACCGGCAGCCAGTGCGCCGCCCGCGCCGATCGCACCGTAGCTGCCTGCAATGTCGCCGGGACTGTGCATGTTCAAGGCACGCCCGACCAAGTCGGTGGTTGAGGCTCCGATCGTGGCACCGAAGCTCATTCCGGAAACCCTGAATGGGTAGTGGTGGCCGCGGTACGTGAGCACACCACGGCCGCCGCCGACACCTATGATAAACCCGCCCTTGGTGAACACGACCCGAACGGCGCCGGTCTCTGCTTGCGAACTGGTTGTCGCCGTCAATGACAACAGCAACCCCAGTACCGCGGCCTGAAGGACTCGAATTCCTCGCTTTTCCATGACGTTTTTTCTCCTTGAGAGAGGATTCCGGGTTACGGACGCGACCCGGCCTTGGTCAATTCACTGAGCAAGGGCCATCGCTAATATCCGGTCACGGAGCGCAGGATCGTCGCACGGTAGTGCGAGCCCACGCTCCAGGACAGACTTCGCGACAATCTCGCTCACTTCGCCGGAACGAGGTTTGATGCCTCGTACATGTCTCTGTAGCCCCGGGCGATCAGGCGCACGCCTCGCCCGATTTCTTCGTATGCTTCGTCGGGCAGATTCGCCAGAGACACGCGAAGCGACCAATTGGGTGCTTCGAAACCGCCGCCGTTCAGAAGAACGATTCCGTAAGCCTCGGCAAGGCGGAAGGCGAGATCGAGCGGATGGATATTTTTCTTCAGGTATTCAACCGCTTCGTCGCCGATATTCTTCCGCGCCCAGAACTCAAAATCGACCAAGCCGTAGTAGGCGTCATAGTTCGGATTGGGCTGGAGTTGAAGGCCGATGCTGTTAATCAATGCCCAGATGCGCCGATCGACGATCTCCTTGCAGGCTTTCTGGTAACGCTTCTCCGTATCCATCATCTCGGAGAGCGAAAAGAGACTCATCATCACCTGCTGCGGCAGCGACAGTCCGGCAGTGTGGTTCAGCGCTACGTCGCGACTGTCGGCGACAATGCGATCGATGAACTTGATCTTGCGCGGCTCCAGCGTCAGTGCGCCATAGCGCTTGTCGAGCGCTTTAACGCCGGCATCCGGCAGCTTGGCGATCATCTTATCGAAAATGTTGTCCTCATGCACGGCGATGACACCGAGCCGCCAGCCGGTGCAGCCAAAGTACTTCGAGTAGGAATAGACGCCGATCGTATTCTGCGGCAATTCGCCGAGCAGAGACCGGAAATCGTCGACGAAGGTTCCGTAGACGTCGTCGGTCAGCAGCATCAGGTCAGGACGCTTGGTCTTCACCAGGTTTGTGATCTTGCCGATGGTTTCCTTGCTCATCGCCATGCCGGTGGGATTCCCGGGATTGACGATGAAGAAGGCCTTGATCTTCGGATCCTCCAGCTTCTTGATTTCCTCATCGGTGTATTGGAATCGGTTCTCCTGCGGCGCTTTGACGTGCACGACCTTGAGGTCGTAATCCTCAAGGTGCGTCATCTCGAGATAGGGCGTGAAAATCGGCGTGCCGAGCGCGATCGTGTCGCCGGGATGCAACAACCGGTTGGCCTTCAGCGATTTGAAGATGTAGCACATCGCGGCCGTTCCCCCTTCGACCGCGTAAAGATCGAACTTGCCGGACGGTCGAGGCTGACCGCACATTGCCCACATCAGGTACTCCTGCACGATCCGTTCGTTGTGGACCAACATGCGATCCGGCACCGGGTAATTGTCACCGATGATGGAGTCGACGAGTTCGTGGACGAAGGCATCACGGTCGAACTTGAAGGTCTTGACGGCAAATGGCGTCATCGCGGAAAGGAAAGCGGCGCCCGGCATGTCCCTATGCTTCTCGAGCCAGGCTGCGAACCGGTCGGCAATGCCACTGGCCTGCGGCATTCCGCCGATCCCGGCTGGATGCTCCATCACACGCGTGCTCTCGGTCAGCGCGAACTGGCCGAGCAAGAAAAATCCCTCGCGGGGCGTGGTAGCGATCCAGTTCGGATTGCCGCGGCCGGCATTGAGGAAAGCGGATTGGGTCGTCCTGGAAGTCGCTTTTGCCAGATTAATCAGTTCGTCCTTGATCTCGAAGGGACTCAGAGCCTCAAACTTCTTCAGCGTCAGAATGTCGGCCATGACTTGCTCCTCTTTTTGCGAAATCCCGTTGTCATAAATGGAAGTTGGTGAGCACAGCCTTGCCGACAGGTGCTCATGAAGGGTTCTCGCGTTACGTCATCAGAATTACCAGGACCATGCCCCAGACGGTCAGCAGTGTATTCCCGACGGCGTAGGTGACGGTGTAACCGAGGCCGGGAATCTGGCTGTTGGCACGGTCATTGATCATGCCGAGCGAGGCTGTTGTGGTGCGTGCGCCAGAGCAACACCCGAGCACGATGGCATCATCGAACCGGAACAGGTATTTGCCTACGTACATCGCTAGTATCAGCGGCACCGTGGTGACAGCGACGCCCCAGAGAAACAGGCTGAATCCGAGCTGTTGCAGCCCAGCTACAAAGCCTGGCCCGGACGAGATGCCGACCACGGCGATGAACACGTTCAGGCCGACGGAGTTCATGAACCAGACAGTGGATGACGGGATCCGACCGAAGGTCGGTCGCACAGAACGCAACCATCCGAAGAAAAGACCGGCGATCAATACGCCGCCCGAGGTGGAGAGCGTAAGCGGCACACTACCGACCTTGTAAACCAGCGCACCGAGCAGCGCTCCGATCGTGATCGCCGCACCAATGAAAGCCACATCCGCCACATCGGTCGCCCGGTCCGGATAACCCAACATCTTGGTCCCGACCGCTACGTCTTGGGTGCGCCCGACCAGGGTAACGATATCCCCTCGCTGCAGCTGCGTGTTCGCCAGAATCGGAATATTAGTCGCGGTCGCTCCACGGACAATCTTTCGCAGGAACACACCGCGCGCTCCTGGCAAGTTCGCCAACTCGGCCAAGGTTTTTCCGTCGACGTCTTTGTTGGTCACATAAACGTCGACGCCTTCGATCGGCACAGCCAGCAGTTCCCGATCATTGACTTCGTCGGCAGCAGCACCAAGGAGACTGACCAACACTTCGCGGCGGCCGGCCACGGCCACGATGTCCCCGGCCTGGATCACAGTGTCTGCCGTAGCATCCAGGATCTTCCCGTTCCGCCGAATACTTTGGACGAATACACGCTGGTCTGGAATCAGCGCCTCGGCTTCTTGTGCCGTCTTGCCGACAGCAGGCCCACGTTCGTTCACGCGAAACGCGCGCAACTCAAATTGGTACCAGGCCGTGCCGGGACCGCCCGCTTCCTTCTTGCCTCCCTGCTTCTCCTCATACCGCTTGCACGCTGCCTCAAGGTCGATGCCAAGAAGCGCCGGGCCAATCAGCGCCAGAACAATGGCGGATCCGATGGTTCCAAAAATGTACGTGACGGCGTAGGCCACCGGCATCGCATCCAATGTTTTCTTGGCTTCCTCGGGCGACAGACCGAGGCGGTTGATCGCATCGGTCGCCAGGCCCATTGACGCGGAGATCGTCTGCGATCCGGCATAGAGCCCCGCAGCCGAGCCGACGCTATAACCGGCCAGCTTCGCGCCCAGATAGGCAGATCCGAGACAGAAAAAGCAAACCACCACGGCAAACAGTGCCTGCGGAATGCCGTCCTGCGCGATGCCGCGCACGAACTGCGGTCCAACGCCGTAACCGATAGCGAACAGGAACATCAGGAAAAAGGTCGGCTTGAGAGGACTGCCAATCGTGATCCCGAGCTGACCGATGATCACCGCCGCAATCAGGGTCGCGGTCACCGCTCCCAGACCAAGGCCCTTATACGTGAACGAGCCAAAGTAATACCCGAGGGCCAGGGACAGGAAGATGGCTATCTCCGGATAGCTGCGAAGCGTCTGCACGAACCAATCAATCATGATGTCATCCTCCCCATTCCGGCTCCGCTATTCCGCGGCGGCTTTGATCCCATGTGTCCGCGAATGGCTGTCGCCGAGCTTTGCCAACGCCTCCGGACGCACGAGCTTCAGTCCCTCGGTGGCGTCGTAGCCGTGGATTTCCTTCACATCGAGCTTGCGCATGAAATCGATGGTTTCCTGCGTGATGACCTGACCGGGCACCATGATCGGGAAGCCGGGCGGATACGGAATGACGAAATTGGCTGAAACCAATTCCGGACCACTCTTCAGGCGACGATCAATCTCCGCGTCCGCGAGCCGGATATATTCGCACCCTGCCGCGTCGTAGGCGGTGTAAAAGCCGCTTCGGATGTCGCCTTCGTTGGTCCTCTCGCCCGCATCGCCGCGGAAGCCGTCGTGGAAGCGCGAGAAGTTCGGCAAGTCAGGCACATCCTTCATCAGGCTCTTGACCCGGGCCGCAAATGCCACCCGGGCATTCACACCGCCCTGGCTGAGACCGCGATCGATCTCACCGCTGATCTCCACGAGGACTCGGATAAGATGCGCGACGTCGCTGCGGGTGTTGTTGATGTTGGACTGAATCAGCACGGAATTACGCGAGGTCTTGTTGACCTGGATTCCGTAGCGGTTGGCAAGTATACCCTTGAACTGCGTACCGTCGAAACCGGCGGTGCCGCACACCAGCGTCATGCGGGTCGGATCGAGGCAGAACTCGTCATCCTTCAGGCTGTGCAAGACCTGTCCCCAGTTGACGCCCTGGGCCAGAAAGTCGGTGAAACCGCTGGAACGGAATTCCGCCGGCACCATCTTGCTGGCGCCGAGCACGCTGAAATATTTCGAGATCAGCCGATTGGCCGCAACGGCTTTGCGGATCGCGAAGGCTATCTCGATGGCGTTGGCGACTAGTCCGTAACCTTCCAGCTCCATCTGTCGGCGCGCAACATCGAGGCTCCCGATCAGCTGCTGGTTGGGGCTGGTCGATGCGTGCGTAAAAACGGCCTCGTGGAATTGCGCCTCCACCGTGTGGAAATCCACGTCCTTGACGAGCAGCATGGAGCCCTGCCGGATCGCAGACATCGATTTGTGCGTGGAATTGGTCTGGTAGACGCGCAGCCGAATCTGCCGCGGATCCGGCACTAGCCGAACGTTCAGCAATACGTCGTCGGACGGATTGTCGCCGAGTGCGGCGCGATGCTTCTCATAGACCTCGATCGATTGAGGATCGTGCATCCACGCCTCGATGTCGTTGGCGGCGCCCATCGCGGTGCGCGGACGCAGGAACGGCGAGAAGCGCGCAAAGCCGAACCAGGCTTCATCCCACAGGAAGATCAGATCGGGCTTGATCGCCAGACACTCCTCCATCACCCGGCGGGTGTTGTAGATGTGGCCGTCGAAGGTGCAGTTGGTCAGGTCGACCATCTTGACCCGATGCAGCCGGTTATCGGCCTTCAGGTTCAACAGCGCCTGCTTGATGGTCTTGAGCGGCACCGCGCCATACATCGAATATTCCGTCATCGGGAAGGCTTCGACATAAAGCGGCTGCGCGCCCGCCAGCACCATGCCGTAGTGATGTGATTTGTGACAGTTGCGGTCTACGATCACGATATCGCCCGGACCAATCAATGCCTGGACCGCCATCTTGTTCGACGTCGACGTACCGTTGGTGACAAAGAAGACCTGATCGGCCCCGAAGGCACGCGCCGCTTTTTCCTGAGCCTTCTTGATGTTACCGGTCGGCTCGAGCAGGCTGTCGAGACCTCCCGTGGTCGCGCTGCTCTCGGCGAGGAAGAGGTTTGGACCGTAGAACTCGCCCATGTCGCGAATCCAGTCTGACCTGAAGACTGACTTGCCACGGGCGATGGGGAGCGCGTGGAACGTTCCGATCGGGCGCTGGGCGTATTTCTTGAGATTGTCGAAGAACGGCGTTTCGAAGCGGTCCTGGATGCCTTCCAGGATGGCAAGATGCAGCTCGAGCAACTCTTCCACGGAGTAGAAGATGCGGCGAACGACATCCGCCTCGGGATTGCCGGCCAACTCCTCCACGTTCCGGTTCGAGACCAGATAGACGTCGAGCTCGGGGCGAATTCGCTTCAACGTGCGCGCCAGCGCCAACGCCGAATCGGACATCTCCTGGCGATCCATCGATGCCATCAAGGAGCGCAACACCGGCGCGTCATGCCGGGAGTGCTGCACAAACCCTTCGTTGACGATGACGGCGGCAAGGTCCGGATTGAGCATTGCCGCGCAAAATGCATCCTCGAAGCTGCCGGCAAAGACCGGCTCATAGATGAAAGCATCCAGCGGACGGCGCAGCTTGCGCCACTCGGCGGTAAGGTTGGACCAGTTCGTAGCGGGGATGCCGGTGACCATCAGGGTTTCGAAATACGGCCGCCGCGCGCTGGTCTCGCCAAATCCTGGCGGCAGCAAATCCGGCATTTCAGCTTCGGCATCCGTATGCGCATCCCAATCGCCCGCATGCTGACGGAATGAGCGCGTTTGCAGCGACTGCGTGATGCGCATCCCCAGCGCCAGCGCGCCTGCCGCGTCACCGGCGGCCGCGCGTTCGGTCAGGGCCGCCATCAGGCGAGGACCGGGATAGGCATGATATTGTTCAGTGATCGCAAGCTGGGAAAGCTTTTCCTCGAAGTCCGTGCGGTCTCCCGACACGCTCGACCACGCCTTCGCCGCCTCGACCAAGCCGCGCCACTCGTCGGCCCGCGCGCCGGGGCCGGAGAAAAACTGATCGATCCGACGTTCCTGAGCTTGCTGCACCATGGCGGTTCTCCCAACCTGCGATCGACGGTTGGACAAAGCTAGTCAGCTGCGCTCGGACCGAGGCTTGATATAAATCAAGCCTCCACCCCTACGACGGCAGCTACTCCTTTGGCGGTCGTCAGCCCGCAAAGCAACAACACGATAACGAGCAATGTCGCGGGAATGGCAAGGCTGTAGGCGCGCGTCACTTCCGTCACGATCGCGCCAATGGCGGCTCCTACCCCGAAAGCGACGCAGGTCGCGCCGAACGCATAGGGCCGGCGAAACGGTCTGGCCTCCGAACTTCCCGCGAAGGCGGCGAACAACCCTTCGATAGTGTAACGAAAATTGCTCGTCGCCATCACGGAACTGTAGCTCCATCCCTCCACCTTCGGGAAGCTTACCGGCTGGAAGGCGGCTACGAAGGAAAGGCCAAGCGTGCCCGCGACTTGCGGCAGCCTGTTATGTAGGATCGCGATAATGAACAAGAAGACGATCTCGGTCAGGATGCTGATCTCCGGGGCCTTTTGCGGCGCAACTTTTCGCAAGCACGACGCCATGACCACGCCGAGCACAAAGGCGAATAGCGGAGGTACATAATGGAGCGCCTTGCCCCATTCTCCCCCGGTCAGATACACCCAGAGAAACACCAGATTGGCAGTCTGCGCATTGGCAAAAGCCCGATGAACGATCCATGTGTAGGCATCAAGATATCCGCCGGTCAGCGCCAGCAGGCCGGCGATCAGCAGCGCCTCCTCGCGGGGAAACGATACGGCGGCGGCTTGCGGGATCGACACGTCCTGATCCATTCGCGATTGGCTCGGGCACCCCGACCGTGTTCGATGGCCGGGTTAGGATCTGCCCCGGCGCGGCGGCTTGATCTGAATCAACATATCTGACTGGAACGATCCCACCTTGCCGGCCTCGGGCTGAGGATTAGACCAATGGACACAATCAAATGGATGGTTTCGACGGCGCCGGAAATTTTCCTGCTGCTCTCGATCGCGTTGGGAACGTTTTTTGGACGACTCCAGTTCAGGGGATTTTCGGTCGGCGCCACGGCCTGCACGCTGGTAGCGGCCGTACTCCTTGGACAACTCGGCACTTTCGTGATCCCGCCGCTGTTCAAGTCGATCTTCTTCAGCCTGTTCGTGTTCACGATCGGCTATAAATCGGGGCCCGAATTCTTTGCTTCGCTGAGCCTCCGGACCCTGTCGCAAGTCGGCGTGGCCCTGGTTATCAGCATTACGGGCCTCGCCCTCGTCCTCGCTTTCGCTTTTATCTTTCACCTGGATCCAGGTACAGCTTCCGGTCTTGCGTCAGGCAGTCTCACCCAGTCATCCATGATCGGCACGGCGTCGGGCGCGCTCGCAACGCTCGGTCTCCCCGACGATGTCTTGCGCCAGCAGCAGGCCAATATCGCGGCGGGTTATGCCGTTACCTACATCCTTGGTTACATCCTGACGCTGCTGTTTGTGCCCTTTGCCGCGCCCTGGCTGATGGGGATTGACCTCAAGGAAGAAGCCACGAAGCTGGAGGCGGCTCTTTCCGGGGGCAAGGCCCGCAAGGCCGGAAACCTGGGTTACCAGAAGTTCAAGGCGCGGGCCTACCGGGTCGTCGCCGCTGCCGGACAGACGGTTGGAGCCATCGAAGATCGTGTCGGCCAACGTGTCATCGTCGAACGCATCGATCGCAGCGGCAGCGACGTCGCCCCTTCAAGGACGGCGGTTCTTGAAAGCGGAGATGAAATCGTACTCGCCGGACCAGCAACGGCCCTCGTCAGGGCCGGTGCTTCGATCGGCCCGGAAATCGAAGGCGCCGGGGTGCTGCGCGAGGTACTGGGCGATGCGCTCGGCGTTCTCGTTAGCAATCAGGCGCTCCACGGCCGGACCTTGGCCGAAGTAGTCGATCAGGTCGGCGATAGCGCGCGGGGCGTATTTCTGAGGGATCTGACGCGCAGAGGGCAAGAGGTGCCACTTACGCCCGACACGATAATCTATCTTGGCGATGTCATGACGCTGGTTGGCGCAACGCACGACGTCGAGCGCGCCGCAGCGAAAGTCGGCCAAGTGCTGCGCTATGGTGACCGGACCGATATTGCCTTCCTGGCGACGGGAATTGCCGCAGGCCTGCTGATAGGATTGCTCAGCATGAAGATCGGGTCTTTCGCTATAACGCTCGGGGGCGCCGGCGGCACCTTGCTCGTGGGACTGATCTGCGGCTGGCTGCGTGCGCGCCGGCCCACCGTCGGAAGCTACCCGCCTGCCGCGGAGCAAACGTTGAGCGACATCGGCCTTGGTGGGTTTATAGCCGCCATCGGGCTTGCAAACGGACCAGCGGCGCTTACGGCCATTCAATCCCACGGTGCGCTGCTTCTCTCTTTGGGGGTGGTCGTCACACTCGTTCCGCTGACGATTGCGACCATCGTAGCGTATCGCGTCCTGCACCTGAACCCGGTCATAGTCTGCGGCGCGCTGGCGGGAGCAATGACGGTGGACGCGGCCGTCACCGGATGCTGCGAACGCGCGGACAGTCAGACGCCGGTCCTCGGGGTCGCCGTGCCCTATGCAGTCGGAAACGTACTCCTGACCATCCTCGGCCCCGTCATCGTGACGCTTACCTATGCCGGATAACGCCGTGACAGGCGTTCCATTGATCCAGATCAACGTCCCGGGCTGGCGTCGGGAAAGCCCTTCAATTCACATCTGTCACAGCAGCTGCGGCAAAATACCGGACCGGCGCCATGCTTCGACATCTGCTGCGCGTTCTTGTCTTCTACTCATTCGTTATTCTGGTGTTGGCCGTCACGGCCTTCGCTGACGACCGACCCGCAAATAACATTCAGGAGGAAATGTGGGCGATCCCCGTGACGCTGCCCACGCTCGCTTACGTGGTTCGCCCCGTCGGCAAGGGTCCGTTTCCGCTGGTGGTCATGAACCACGGCGTATCGCTCAATCCGCAAGAACGCAGCTTCTTCCCTCTGGTTGAATTTCGCGATGCTGCAATGTGGTTCGCACGCAAGGGCTACATGGTCGTTGCGCCGACAGGCTCAGGATACGGCGCCGCGGCTCTCGATGTTCCTGAGCGCGGACTATACGGACTGTTCTATTCCAAGATAGGCAGCTGCGATAACCCGAACTTCAGGGACGCGGGCCTCGCCGCCGCCGTGCTCGACAAGTGGATCATCGACTACCTGGCCGATCAGAAGGTGATCGTGCCGGACAACGTCGTCGTCGTCGGGCAATCTGCCGGCGGCTGGGGAGCGATCGCGCTGTCGAGCCGCAACCTGCCCTCGGTCAAGGCAATCATTTCGTTTGCAGCCGGACGCGGCGGACGCGTCGGCGGCAAGCCCAACAATAATTGCGCGCCCGACAAATTGGTTGAGGCGACGGGAGAGTTCGGACGCACTGCGCGCATCCCGATGCTCTGGATCTACGCAGAGAACGACACATTTTTTGGACCAGCCTTATCCAGGAAAATGCATGAGGCGTACACCGGCGCAGGCGGTCGTGCCGAATATCAAATGCTTCCGCCGTTCGGAAGTGACGGGCACTTCCTTATCGATTCAGCCGACGCCATTGCGTTGTGGGCGCCTTTGGTAGGACCGTTCCTGGACAAGCATCGATGAGATCGGTGCAGATGATGGAGACAGAAGATGATCAAACAGCGGCCCCCCCCCCGATCGCACCTTGGAACAAGCCGATTAGCGGCGTTGCCAATTCTTTTGCTGCTGGATTTTGGGATTGGAGCCGCATATGGACAGCAAACCGCAAAACCGGAAGATCCCCTGCCAAACGGGAGGCCATCGGGCCAGGAATTTGCCTTGCGCGGTCAGCGCGCGGCGAGAGAAATCCGGTATTCCGATTGGCGCAAGTTTTGTTTCAAGGTTCCTGGAACGAACATCGTGTGCCGGACCACGATCACCGGTACATTTGAGACCGGACAGTCCGCCGTCCGCATTGACCTGATTGAGCGCGATGGCGACAAGGCCGCGAGGCTGCAACTGTTCCTTCCCGTCGGTCTCTACTTGCAGGCCGGCGTCAAGATCACCATCGACCAAGGAAAAGCATACCGGATTCCCTATGTCTGGTGCCTCACCAATACCTGCATCGCAGCTGATCTGGCCGATCCCGCGCTACTCAAGGAAATGGAGACCGGTCAAAAGCTCCTGCTTGAGGTCGTTGATTCAAGCGTACAGTCCGTGAGCACCTCATTGCCTATCAACCAGTTCGCGACTGTTCGGCAAGGGATCCCGGCGCAGATCTTTGAACAGGCCATCGACGAATGATGCGAGCGTCGGGGGTGCCGGCCACGACGGACCTATGCCAGTCCGGCCGATGCTTTCTCAAGCGGCTCGATCAGCGACTTCGCCGAGAACGGCTTTGTGAGGTAGGCGATGCATCCGGATTCAAGCGCAGCTGTGCGGACGGCCGGACTGTCGTTCCCAGTGATGTAGATGAACGGTACGGAAATTCCCGCAGCTTTGAGGTGATACCTCAGCTCTATACCGGACGCATTGTTCAGGTTGACGTCGAGAATGACACAACACGCTTCTTCGAAATCGCCGTGGTCTCGAAACGCCTGCGCTGACTGAAACTGCAGGCTGCTATAGCCGCATTCCCTCAGCAGCCTTTTCTTGCCCCTGAGGATGCCGAGGTCGTCATCGACGACAAATACGACTTTTCGGTGTGGCGCGTTCTTAGTACCCTGGCTTGGCCAGCTAGCTCTGATGGCGATATGGCGCGACGGCAATATTGCGGAAAAGGCGCCAAGTCAAAAAATAGCCGGCTCAGCCGACCAAACTCCGCCAACCTCCAGCTTACCAAGCTTGTCCGGAACCATGCGCATTATATGCGATCCGCTTCGCGCATCGGCTTTTCTATTGTCCTTTGGGACAATGAGGTTTCCGCAACCGGCAAACGGTCACTTCCCGTTGCCGGAATCGCACAAATAGCGCACGACGCGACGGCCAACAAAGCCAGTTCCCCGAAACACGGTTACGCAGTTCATTCGCTGATCGATCCAATGATCCTGGGTGACGCTGATTGAGCCGTTAAGCGCCGTGCGGACTGCCTCAGCGGCCTCTGCCGGCGAGCTACCTTTGTTGACATGATGCCCAATAACATCGATGGCTATATTGTTGCCGTCGATAACTTTAAGGATGAAACCCACGTTCTGGTGCATGATGCTGGTCGCGCATGCCGCGCTGAGGTCGAGATTATCGCCGTTCTGCTTTCGCGAAGTGATCGAGCATCGGGCGGCTTTTCCCCTGATCCGATTTCCCTCGATGAGGAAGCCGGATCCGTAGAGGTCCGAAAGCTCGGCAAATACGACGGTGTTGCCCTTCTTCGTGAACACCAGCTTGCAGAGATCTCCCTGAGACGCCCAGGCTCCCGCCAAATCGATCGCATGAGCGGGAAACGGCAGCAGGATGGCTGTGCCGAACAACAAGACGGCCATCGCCTGCCATCGGCGCGCTTCAAACATTCTCATCTCTCCCGAAATTGGAAACCGAAACGACGATACGCGCTCGCGACGATGTCGTGCAAGAAACAAACATACGCAGCTAGTGACCTCCCAATACAAGCACCTTCAGCGGCATAACGATCGCCTTCATGCGGATGATCAGCGCGTGGACGAGAGCCACCGTATCGACGATATGCAGATAGACCTTCTTGAGTGAGCCGACCTTGCCCGATTCAATCAGGTCATGGTTGTTGGAATAGGCATTCACAATGCAGCTGCTTCCCGGAGGGACGCCATCGAGTCCTCCCTGGTAGAGAGGCTCGAGGAACACGGTGACGGTGCCCGGCTTGGTGATCTTGCTGAGATCGGTCAGCTGGTCGGTCGCCGTGACCTGACCGGCGGCGATGACGTTCTGTTCCCGAGTGACCACAAGGGGAATCACCTCCATCGGCCTGCTCACGCACGTGCCCTCGGCTGCCATGCCGATCCTGATAACCTGCGCCTCCAGTTGGTTGAATCCCGCTACGAGCTGGTTCTCGCCCGCGCCCTCCGGAATAAGGATGCCCGCAGCCTTGGTAAAGGGCGCTGCCTGAATGATATCCCCGACCCGCAACACGAACTGGTCGACCCGTCCGTCGACACCTGCGCGGACGGTCATTTTGTCCAGCTCAACATTGGCGGCGGCAAGCTGGGCCTCCGCGCTCGTCTTCTGTGCCGGCAGAACCGACGTAATTCGCGTTTCCACCGACTGCTTGGCAGCCGCCGCGGCGTCAACCTCCCCTTGTCGTGTCGCCACGAGCGTCTGAAGCTTTTCGATTTCACGCGCGGCAACAATGTCAGCGTTGCGCTGCTGCAATTGCGTCTTGGTCCGCAATTCGTCTTGCGCCTGTTGCAAGGACCCCTTTGCCTCCTGAAGCTTGCCTTCGCTGGTCAGGATATCGGCTTTGGCGGTCTCGGCAGACGCATCCACTTCGGCGATGCGGGCGCGAGCAGTCTCGAGAGCGGCCTCCTGTCTCGAGCTATCCATCTTGAAAATAGGATCGCCCTTTTTCACCCGATCATTGTATCCGATATACACCTCCTGCACCCGACCGCCGATCTCGGGATAGATCGAGACGGTCCGGAACAGGGAGGTGACGTTTTCCGACTCCGGATGGTTGTACAAGACCACCGTGATGAGGAGCACGGTCAGTATGAGGCAAGTTGTGATGCCGTAGCGAAGCTCGTACCACACCGAAAACAGCGTGATTTCGTGACCCAGGCGTTTGCCCTGCACAAAGCGCCGGATCAGAAAGTCCGGGAGAAGGGTCAGCATGGAACACAGCATGAGTTCAAGCATGGGCCGCCCCTTTCCGATCCTGACGGGGTGGTTCGACTGGTACGGGCTTCGACGGGGTGGGTTCGGAATGATCGGCAGAGGGACTGTCGGCGACTTCCTGCCCGGCCATGGCTTCTACCGAAGATGCTATGCGATTGACTGGGGTCAGGAAGTCGGGAATGTCGATGAATGCAAGGATGAGGGCCACTAACCATAAGACATGCAGATGCAGAAGTAGGGCCAACAGGCAAAGGACCGCGATAAGGTCCATTTGAATTTTTCTTGACTTGTGCGCCATTCTTTCTGGCAGCGAGTGGATCGTCAGGAAGAGGACGCCGGTAAACACGATGGCTGCCACGACGAAAACCAGCGTAATGTTGTAGAGCACGTCGGTCTCACCCGGCGGCGTGATGAAGAATGGCAGGTGGTGTGTCGCTATCGGATTAGTTGCGGCTGAGGCTGAATCTGTCAAAGGACCTCTCCCGAATACCAGTGATAGTTTGTCGGGCGATTTGGAGTAACAAGGTACCCAAGTTCCCGTTCGTCCTGTTGATTTAAATCAACGGGGAACCCTGATCCCCTCCGGCTTTTCACGTTAGCTTTAGCCACGTTGGGGGCCCGGCAAGCCGGTTGTCGGCTCCCCAATGAGACCTGGACCGCGTTGCTGGCGATTGGCGCGGTCTGCCCACTACTGCTCTGGATCGCATCTCGCCTTCGCCCAGCGTTCACCGCGCTTGCCACGTTCATCTGCGCAACCACGATTGTCTGGATGACAATCTTCGAAATCGGCATTTTCGGGGACTTGCACCTGTCGGTCGAAGAGCGTGTGCTGGGCGCCCAAGCCACCATATTCTGGCGACCTCACTAGGCGCTCTGGTTCTTGCGGCCCTGTTTAGCGAGCGGAGGCTTCACGAAAGTGCCATTCTGGAGAGGAAGGCCCGATTACAGGAGGCGCTGCGGGCCGGTAGCGTCATAGCCTTCGGTTGGGAGACGTGTCCGCCGACGAAGTACGGTTTAGCCAAAATGCAACTGAGATCCTCGGTCTCAACTCGCAACAGGTTCTCCGCGGGACTGACTGGCTGAAACATATACATCCTGAAGATCAACTGCTCGTGGCATCCTGCCTCGACGTTGCTCGTCCGGACCAGCCCTCGCATTCGGCCGCATTCCGCTACCGGCGGCCGGATGGTGGTGAAGTCTGGCCGGAACAGATTGCGATCGTCCGGTTCGGTTCAGCCGGAAAACCTACGCGCCTCAGCGGGCTCACGACGGATGTTACCGAGCGCAAACGTTTTGATGAGGAGCTTTCGCTCGCGTGGAAAACAGCAGAAGGGGCCGATCGCGCCAAATCGAGCTTTCTGGCCGCCGCAAGCCGTGACTTGCGACAGCCATTGCAGACCCTGAAACTCCTGCAGGCGGCGCTTGAGCCGCACCACCCAACCGGCGAGGCACGCAAACTTGTCGCTGGAATCGGGCAGTCGCTGGACACCATGACCAGCATCCTATCGAGCCTGCTCGACGTGAACAGGCTGGAATCAGGAAACCTGCGTCCATCCGTGAGCGAGTTTTCGCCAAACCAAATCTTCGAGCCGCTCGCTGGAGACTTCGTCGCGCCTGTGCAGAAAAGAGGGGCTCCGACTGTGCATCGTCTGTTCCGAGCTCATCATCCGCAGCGACAGGCGCATGCTCGCGGAGATGATCCGCTACCTGTTGTCGAATGCGGTCCGATACAATGACAGAGGACGAATTCTGCTTGGATGCCGGCGAGCCGGCGACATTGTTCAGATCGAGGTCTGGGACAGTGGCGTCGGTATCACCGAAGACCAGCTCCCGCACATATTCGATGAGTACTATCAGGGGACCGATGGCGCGGAGCGGGGCGGCTTTGGGTTGGGCCTTGCGATCGTGAAGCGGCTCGGAGAAATCCTGGGATCACAGGGTCGAGGTGCGCTCAATCCCTGGGAAGGGTACACGGTTTTTCATTGAGGTTCCGCGCGGTCGATCCGGTGTCAATGTGCCGGAAGCAGCGCCGCCGGTGCATCCCCACAATGATGCTTTCCTGGGCAGCGTTCTCGCGATCGAGGACGAGGCGTCCGTGCGCTCGGCGCTCCGAAGATTGTTGAAGCAGAGAGTGGTTGACGCCACCATTGTTGCAACGGCGACGGAAGCATTGACCCTAGTCAGAGAGCAGGGTCTGCGCCCGGATGTGCTGCTGTGTGACTACAACGTGGCTCGTCGGATGGTATCGAGACCATTAGGCGCCTGTGTGCCGCCCTTGGCCGGAACGTACCGGCCGTCGTGATGACGGGCGACACCAGATCGCAAACGGTGGACTCGATTTCCAAGCAAGGTGTCTCTGTCCTGATCAAGCCCTTCTTGGCCGAAGAACTTCTGGACGCCCTGAGAGGCCACGAGAAGCGAGTAACCCCCGTGAAGACCTCATCCCATTGAGTTGCCAGGCCACCGCAGCGCCAATGATACCCAGAATTCTCGCGGCGTGTCCTACCTCGATCGCACGCTCTCACACAACACGCTCGAAGAGTTTAGATTGCCGCGATGTCCGTTCAGGGTCCAGACTCGGACCTGACGGCTCCGGAATCTTACTTTCGCGGTAGGGACGCGAGTTACCTCGCGCCCCCCGCACAGATCCGTACGGGCCCAATTCGGGCATACGGCTCCCACCTTGGGTGTCTAGCGGCGAAGCGACTCTCTGGCCACGGATGAA
>Ga0073928_10004895_pt1 | contig 19248 bp, 15 predicted proteins | sample PaiPotPPA55metaG_FD_76969 | JGI IMG/M metagenome (GOLD analysis project Ga0073928, IMG submission 76969) | Iron sulfur acid spring bacterial and archeal communities from Banff, Canada, to study Microbial Dark Matter (Phase II) - Paint Pots PPA... ...
CGTGGTTCGCGACTTCGAAGCGCCCGGCATGGCGCTGATTGGCGCCGGTGAAGGCGCCTTTCTCGTAGCCGAAGAGCTCGGCCGCGATCAGCGACGGTGGAGTGACAGCACAATTCATCCTGGTGAAAACCGACCCGGATCTACGCGACCTCTTGTGAATCGCGCGAGCGATCAACTCCTTTCCCGTGCCACTCTCACCGGTGATGAGGACAGTAGCATCGCTCGGAGCGACTCTCATCACCTGCGCGGTCACGCGGCAGATTGCGTCGGAAGAACCGACGATCTCCTCGAACATGGACGTCGACAGAATCTCGTCGCGTAGGTCCAGCGTTCTCTCGTCCAGCTCCCAGATTTTCGCCAACGGCGCATCCTCGATTTCAGCCGCATTTTCGATTTCAATGGATACGCTCTGTTTGACTGCGGGCGCTTCGCCTAGCCAGCTTGTTTGTGCCGCCATACCTGATTCCTTTCGTCCCTCACGTGTCCAGGCCCTGATTAACTAACTTCCACGTCGTTGCCTCGTGATCCCTCAAGCGGCTCGACCGAGCAGGGCGCCGCTTGGCGCTGGAATCTTTTCAACATTGCCGTCTAACGTTTCCTGGCACCGTATACAGAATTGAGCCCACGGCACGGCGGCAAGCCGTTTTGGGTGGATGTTTTCACCACACCCTTGGCATATCCCGAAGCTGCCTTCCCCGATACGACGAAGGGCCGCACGTACATTTCGAAGTTGGTTGAATTCACGATCGAGGTTACAAACGGTGAGTGCGCGTTGTGAAGCCGCCTCGATCTCGTCCAGTTGATCGGCGCTCCGCTCAACCGCGATCCCGCCGCGGTGGCGAGTGAAGCGCTCCAGTTCAGCCACCTTTGCCGTTAGAATCCCTCGAAAGCGGTTCGCTTCAGTCTTGGTCATTGCTCTCTCCTTGCCCTCATGAACTGATTGTGGAACCTTTCCCGTCGGCCGCCAACCCGAATTCGAGCCGGACAGTTGCCTGCATAGTTAAGCGAGGCGTAACTCTTTAGGATGAGCGAGGCGCCTAAGGCTCCCGAATCAGGCGTTTTTCTTTCGATCAGGCGGGCATCGACGGAGAAAGCTCCAGGCCGGCGCATCGCCAGCGCGGCGCCAATTGCCCCGATTTAGACGGAATCGTCGTGCGTTTCGCTGCGATCCCCGATATCGAAGACCTTTCTTCCGAAACGGCGACCGTCAATCGACCATGCGCCCGGCCCGAGCATTGCCACGCTCGCGCTCAGCGCGGCTAATAGAATATGGATCCACTGTTCACCCGTCGGCGCGAAGCCGGCTGAGAAAGCGATCCACAGCTCGTAGATTGCAATCACCACTGCTGTAAACCGTGTCCACAACCCTGCAAGCAGGACCAACGCCGCCATTCCTGCGGCCACGTCCGATAAAACTCCCGATAAAACGAAGGTGGCACCCGCGAACGAGCGATACAGGTCTGCTACTGCCCAATAGATTAAGGGCAAGCTCACGCTAGCACGTAGGAGCAATAGACCGGCACCCGGCCAGCCATCGGGAAAGGTTGAGAATCGAAGCTGCAGAGGTTCCCTTTTTGATCGTACGCAGTCCGCATGATGGTTCGATACCCTACGAAGATAATTCCGCACGCCTCTTTTGAGGCTAAAGGCCGCGACACTAAAGTCCGATGATTCCGCGCTTTAGCCCGATCATCACGGCGTGCGTCCGGTCATTGGCGCCGAGCTTGGCCAGAATGCTTCTGACGTAGCTTTTGACACTCTCCTCGCTGACGGAAAGCTGAGCCGCGATTTCCTTGTTGGCGTTCCCGCCCGCAATCAGTGTCAGTACGCTGATTTCCCTTGGGCTCAACGCATTGTCGCTGGCATGCTCGACGAGGGCCGCCCCAACCTCGGGACTCAGGCGCTTTTGCCCGGCGTGTACCGCCCGAATTGCGTCCAGCAGCTCCTTTCGCAAGGAACCTTTCAGCAGATATGCCTGCGCGCCAGCCTTGAGCGCTCGGACCACCTGGACGTCGCCCTCATAGGTCGTCAATACAATGATTCGCGCCTCTGGAAACTCGCCGCGAATCGAGCCGATCGCGTCGATGCCGTTCATGTTCGGCATCTGCAGGTCCATCAGCGTAACATCGGGCTGATGCTTGCGGAACTGTTCCAGCGCCTCCTGACCATCGGACGCTTCCGCGATCAGCTTCATATCCGGCTGCGTCGCGATCAGGCGAGCGACACCGTCGCGGACAATCGCGTGGTCGTCTACGCTGAGGAGCCGGATCACAAGCTCACCCTATCTTTCGGCGAAATAGCCGCCAGCCTGGCGCGCCGGATGTTTTATTGTAAGCAATCGAGCCTTTGACGCTCAACTCGATTTCCGTCCCGGCTTCCGGCCCGCTCGAAATGGTCAACTGCGAACCAATTTGCTTCGCACGCTCATGCATACCCGCCAAGCCGAAGTGTCCGGAGCGCCCTCCGCTCAGCACCTCCGGAGGGATTCCCGCGCCGTCATCTCGAATCTGCAAACGGAACAGCCGCTCGCCGAAGGTGATTTCCGCTTCAATGTGGCCTGCCCCGGAGTGCGCGAAAGCGTTTCGCAGCGCCTCACGAGCAATGCGATAGATCTCATCTCGAATGATCGGACGCAGCTCCCGCCGCGGGCCTTCTATCGTCAAACGGATGTTCGCGGAGTTACCGGTTGCCAGCTCTTGCCCCAAGGCGCGCAATGCCCCCGCCAGGTCATTCATATTGGCGGTAGCCGAGCGTAAATCGTGCACGGCATTCCGGGCCTCCACGACCGTCTGGTCCCCGGTTTCCAGGGTTTCCTCCAGTTCTTGCTTTGCCTTTCCTGGAGGAAGCATCTCGTCTACTACCTGAAGACGGAGCATCAACCCGTGAAAGCTCTGCAGGAGCGTGTCATGCAAGTCGCGCGCGATCCGCGTGCGCTCCTCTACGCGGCCGTCCAACTGCGCGTTGAATTCGCGGGAGAGCTGAAGGAGACGCAGCCAGTAAAGTCCCCACAGCGTCGCGAAGAACGCTACGACGCACCCCGCTCGGAACCAGTCGGTCTGATAAAACGTTGGGGCGAGCGAGAACTCCAGGGTGTCGCCGGTCTCATTCCAAACTCCGCTGTCGTTCGCGGCGATCACCCGAAAACGATAAGCTCTTGGACGAAGATCCGTATAAAACGCCTGGCGCCGGGTTCCCGCATCCTGCCAGTCCGGATCGCGGCCTTCCAACCGATACCGAAAGCGCACTTTTTGCGGGACAGTAAAACTCAGCGCGGTATAGTCGATTTCCAGATCGCGCGTGCGCGCAGGCAGGCGGACACCACTACCCGGCAAATACATTTTGTGGTCAGCGATGATCTGTTCCAGATGCACCGGCGGCGGTGTCAGGTTTTGGACTAAGTGAGAAGGATTGACCATTTGCACTACGGAACCGTTAGCAAACCACAATCGGCCATCCCGGTCTCTTACCGCGCTCCTCTCGAAGGGAGTGGCAAGGCCGGCTCGAAAACCGTCGAACACGTCGAACACTCTCAGTTGCAATTTGACGTTCGGATCCGCCCACCATCTTTGTAAATCATTTCGTTCGATTTCCACCAGCCCGCATAGCATGTATACCCACAGATCGCCGCGATTGTCCTCCACGAAACTATTCACACTGTCGCAGGGAAGGCCGTTCCGGGCGCCCAGCGTTCGTTGTTTTCCGTTCGACCAGCCGATGAGTCCGTTATTCGTCCCTCCTAACACCGAACCGTCTGAACTCAGTGCGACCTGATACACGTGGGTACTCGGTGGATGCTCGAAGTGGAACGTCTCCGCATGCCCTTCCTGATATCGCGCCAAGTCGCCATTGGTGAGACCAAGCCAAATGCCACCTCGAGTATCCGCTACGAGAGCGCGACCCTGTGGCGTGGGAGGCATGGGAATCTCTTCCTGAACTCGCCGATCGGAAATGCGGAGCAGTAATCTCGGCGGCCGATAACTCAACATCCAGAGGTTGTTGTCTTTGTCCTCCGTAATTCCCAGGATCATTCCCGCGGGACTGCCGTCCCGGCCCGGGACTTTTGTGAGTCTTCCGTTCTCATAAATGTTCAACCCGTTATCGAGCCCCACCCAATGCCGGCCGGCATGATCCTCGAAGAGCGATGTAACTTGACTTCCTGGCAAATCTTTTACCGCTTGAAGCGAACGAACGCGGTCTGGACCAGAACTTGGACCAAGAATGTCAAAGTTATGATTGTTGCCTCCCATCCAAATCGCGCCGTCCCGCGTTGTTTGAACCGAAAAAATCGATGAACTCGACAGCCCTTCGCGCCTCGAGAAGGTTGTGATTGGCAAGTCTCGGAATGAATCGATACCCCTGTCTGTCACAACCCATAGGTTGCCTTCCTTGTCTTCGAGGAAATCACCTATGGTATCGCCCGACAAGCCATCGGACGGGCCGAAGTGATCCACTTGTCCTCCGGAAATGCGGTAGAGGCCTTGCCCGGAGCTCCCAATCCAGAGAGTATTTTGGCGGTCCAGAAACAGTCGCCAAGCCTTCAACCTGCTGCTATCGAATCCGGGCACAACGAACGGCTTCCACTCGCCGTGCGAAAACTGCTGCAATCCCAATCCTGACCCAGCATTATTTATTGCTACCCAGACCGTGCCGTCAGGTCCGAACGCAAAGCCGGACACTCCCGATTGACCGACATTCGATTTCAGTCCGCTCGGATAGTATGTTTGGTATGAACCTGGCCTCCAGCGGGTTAGGCTCGTGCTTCCTCCCAGCCAAAAATTTCCCGCGGGGTCGCGAGCTAGCGAGCTGTACTGTTCCTGAGGAATACCATCCGCCTTTCCATAACATCGCACAGCGCTGCCCTTGAGCTGACAGAGGGGCCCGGTTTCATCTATATTTCCAACACGTAAGAACCAGAGGGCTCCGTCCTCCCCCTCAAAGATGGGATTGACTCGATCGTTCGGATAGTTGAAAAGGTCCTGTTTGATCCAATGGCTCAAGCCACGATACGTCCCGATCCACAGACCTCCATCGCGCGCAGCCACAGATCGGACAATATCTGGAGATAGTAGCTGTTTTCCGGGCGGTGGCGTCCAAGGAACAAAGTGGACTCCATCAAAGCGCCGAAGTCCACCTGCATCGACAACCCAAAGGTAGCCGTCGGTGGTCTGTGTAATGGTCTGGGGACGGCCGTTGAAGAATCCATCCTCGATTCTCCAGGTCGCATGTCCATATTGCGATATGCGTACGTTGGGACTCAGGGCCCAAGCCGACACGGGTACACACAGGAAGGCAAGCCAAGTGAGCGCGCATCTCATACTCAACTCGTGCCTATAAAGATCCGTCAATGGATGCTCCTGTTCCATCTCGGAGAGCAACGAGGCATCGTCCCTCAGAATACTACCAACGAATCAACCCAGCGGCCATCCAGGGCCATCGTGGCGAGCGTTGAAACGCCTCGTCGGAACTGGTTCCGGTTTCGACCCATTGCAGAGACACGCCGGCGCGCTTTGCCGCTTCCCGCACCGTCTGCAGACGCTGCTCTCGTATACCTGGGCGCATGCGATCGACGATGCTTCTTCCGACGCCAATTACCTGAATGCGCCGCCGGGCGATTCGCCGTCGGAACGTGGTTCGTCCGACTACGACATTCGGCACACGTTCGCGGGCGCTGTCTCCTATAACATTCCCGCGCCTGGCAGCGGAATCCGGAAGTCGATATTTGGAAACTGGTCGACGGACTCGATCGTTCACGCTCGAACCGCGCCTCCGGTGAATGTGGTCACGGGACTGGATCCCTTTGGTGGTTTCCCGTCAGGAGCCACCAGCGTACAGCGTCCGAATCTGGTTTCCGGAGTCCCGCTCTGGATCGCAGATCCGAACGTAGCCGGGTAATCGACCCAGATGCCGGGAGCATCGCTCGGAAGCGGCGGCCAGAACGGCGGCCCCAATCCGCTGTATCAAATCGGCGGCCCGCGAGCGGTGCAACGGGCTCTGAAGCTTATGTTTTAAGCGCGGTCTCCAAGCCCGATTTCGTCAACGTTCAATGAGTACATTCTTGGGCTCTCTGAGTGGTCATGCCGTGATTAGGCTTCCGGACTATCCAGCCCTTAGCACAAGTGACAGGTGCGCGGGGTGTTGCCGGTGACCGCCGCGACTCCAACGGGGAACGGACCTCGGCAGTCCATTCCCGCTCAATCTCGAGATCGATCACGCCAATCATTTCCATACCGTCTTCTTGATACTACGAACTCCTCACCGACGGCGCCGATGTGCCGTCTGCGCTGAGAGGCCGAATCACAAGCTCACCCTATCCTTCGGCGAAATAGCCGCCAGCCTGGCGCGCCGGATGTTTTATTGTAAGCAATCGAGCCTTTGACGCTCAACTCGATTTCCGTCCCGGCTTCCCGCACGCTCGAAATGGTCAACTGCGAGCTAATTTGCTTCGCACGCTCACGCATACCCGCCAAGCCGAAGTGTCCGGAGCGCCCTCCGCTCAGCACTTCCCGAGGGATTCCCGTGCCGTCATCTCGAATCCGCAAACGGAACAGCCGCTCGCCGAACGTGATTTCCGCTTCAATTTGGCCTGCACAAGAGTGCGCGAAAGCGTTTCGCAGCGCCTCACGAGCAATGCGATAGATCTCATCTCGAATGATCGGATGCAGCTCCCGCCGCGGGCCCTCTATCACCAAACGGAAGCTCGCTGAGTGACCGGTTGCCAGCTCTTGCCCCAAGGCGCGCAATGCCTCCGCCAGGTCATTCATATTTGTGGTTGGCGAGCGTAAATCATGCACGGCATGCCGCGCTTCCACGATCGTCTGGTCCCCGGTTTCCAGGGTTTCCTCCAGTTCTTGCTTTGCCTTTCCTGGAGGAAGCATCTCGTCTACTACCTGAAGACGGAGCATCAATCCCTGAAAACCTTGCAACAGCGTGTCGTGCAGGTCGCGTGCGACGCGCACGCGCTCATTGATACGCCCTTCCAGGTGCGCGTTGAATTTCTCCGCGATCTGATGAAGGCGGTAGCGATACATCCCCCAGAGCATCAGGAAGAAAGCGCCCACGCACGACAAAACGAACCAGGTAGTCTGATAGTAGGCTGGGGCGATGGAGAAATCGAGCGAGTCGCCGGTTTCGTTCCACACCCCGTTGTTGTTCGAGGCCCTGACGCGGAAATGGTAGTTGCGGGGCTTGAGATTCGTATACTGCGCCTCGCGTTCGTTGACCACTTCCTTCCAGTCCGGGTCCTGGCCCTCCAGCTTGTAACGGAAATGGACTTTCTCCGGCGCGACGAAGCTCAGCGCCGTGTAACGGATCGTGACATCGCGGACCAGAGCCGGCAGGCGCCATCCGCGGGATGCATTCCAATCCTTGCCATCCACCTTCACTTCCTCGACGTGCACCGGCGGCGGGAGTTTGTTGACGTGAAGGTGACGCGGATCAATGACGCTGACGCCGCTCAGCGTCGCGAACCACAGTCGTCCATCGGCTGACTTAGCGACGTGCGGGCTGTAGCCCCTGGCGGTCGCTTGGTTTCTCACGCCATCGGAGCTCTCGAAGACCGTGTTTTTGATTGTTCGAGTTGGGTCCGCGACCCACGCCTCCAATTCGGCGCGGTCGACCCGCACGAGGCCACAGGCAGTGTACAGCCAGGCGGAATGTTGGTCATCCTCGATCATCCAGTGAACGGTATCGCATGGTAAGCCGTTCCGGCTGTTGAGCGTTGCAACATAATGATTTCTTATGCGGCTCAACCCTCCGGCGGTTGCCGCCCACACCGAACCCTCTGGTTCGACATGCAGATGACTAACGATACCTCCGCCCAGTCCCTCCGCGCTTGAATATGATTCGCGGACCTCCCCATCCTTGAAAAATGTGACCCCGCCGTTACGAAAACCGAGCCACAGACCGCCTTGCGTACTATCGGAAGCTAACGCGTAGGCAAAATCTTTGTGTCCTAACTCGGGCCATGGTATTCGGTCTACGATGCCTTGGCCAATCAGATGGATCAAACCTTCGTCAAGACCCGTCACCCAGAGACTTCCGGGACGATCTCCGACGATGTTCTCAGCGTCGTGGATCGAGATGGATCCTAATGGAAGGAACCTGCCGCCGTCGAACCGGCCTATGCCGCCAGGCGTCGAAAGCCAGATTCTCCCGCGATCGTCCTCAACTAGCGAGAACACCCCACCTTCCGGAAACCCGTTGCGTTTTCCGTAAACAGTAATTTGCCCGTCCTTCCACCGCCGCAAACCGGCGGGGGTACCAAGCCAAATGCTATCACCCCGTCCCGCCAATACAGCCGAAACTTCATCACTAGACAATCCTTGGTCCGCAGAGATCGTAGGGATGGCTACGTCTCGAAAGCGGTCGAGCCCCTCGCTGGTTCCGACCCAAATATTTCCTTCACGATCCTCAAAGAGGGCGAAGATCGAATTGCCCGAGAGTCCCTCAGATCGCGTGAATAGATCGATCTTCCCCTGGTGTACGTGGAGAAGGCCCTGCTGGACCGTTCCGATCCAAAGGCCACCATTGCGATCCTCTAGCAGCCTAACGGCATCCACGGACTGCCGGGCGGTCACGACGGGATATGGCTTAGTTTTTTCCCCTGCTAGCTCTATAACGCCGTGCATCGCGATCAACAAGGGCCCGCCGTCGATTTTGGTGAAGTCGCTGATCTCCCGGAGCGAGGGAAGCGCGTAACTTTTGGGAGGACCAGGCTTCCACCGCCATAGCCCGCTTTGAGCGCCCGCCCACAGACTGCCGTTTTCCTCAAACAAAGATAAGACACCCCGCCTAAAGGTGCCATCCTGCCCAAAGCACTGTAGCGCACCAATCCCGATCGCGCAGAGCCTTCCAGTGGGAGCGCCTATTCCGCCGGCCCACACTGTTCCCCCGTTTTCCTCCACGAGTGCGACTACGTTCTGTCCAGCCAGCTCGGGATAGTGGATCAGCTTGCCATCCTTCCAACTAGCAAGCCCGGCCATGGTCCCGATCCAAAGGCGCCCGTTGCGGCCGACGAGCAGTCTTCTAATAAACCCACTCGGAAGGCGCTCGCCCGTTGGCGGCTGCCAAGGAATCTTCCGGACACCGTCGAACCGAAGCAGACCGAATTCCGTGCCGAGCCAAAGATAGCCGTCGGGCGTCTGAGCGATTGTCTGAATGGCGCTGTCGAAAAATCCATCGCGGATCGTCCACGCCGTATGCGCGTATTGGCGGATGTCAAGAGATGGGTTTAAGGCGAAAGCACAAGGGCAGCACGCCAGGAGGATGAGGACGCCTCTCTTCACGCAGGCACAATTATCTCCTACCCATTCAGTTTGCACCCGATTCGGCCCGAGCGGCATCCCCTTTTCCGGTACCCGATCGATAGAAAAACGTCACTCTTTTGAGGCTACCTCTCAAATGCTTGCCGGCTTTATACTCGCCCCAAGAGGCTCGACAGACTTGACCGCTCGCGTACCCGCTATGCGCGCGGCCGAGAAAGGGATCCCATGCTCGCATTGAGAAACAGAGCCGCGACCGCCTGCCGGTGCCTCACCCGCTTCAGGGAGTGGTTGCCTGCCCTGATCCTCCTATCCGCAGCGCCCCTGCTGGCGCAGAACGCCGAACTCTCCGGCTTGATCACCGATCCCTCCGGCCTCGCGGTGCCCAACGCGAAAGTGTCAGTGCAGAGGGTCGGCACCGGCGCTGCCCGCACCGTCTCCTCGAACCAGCAAGGCGAGTACAGCGTCCCGGCCCTGCTTCCAGGTCCTTACAACATCACAATTGAGGCCACTCGCTTTAAAGCCGTTCATCAGAATGGTGTTGTGGTCGAAGTGGATCAACACGCACGGGTGGATTTCGCGCTGACTATCGGCAGCACCACGGAAACGGTCACGGTGCAGGGGAGCGCGTCGCTGCACAACACCTCCGATGCATCCGTGAGCACGATTATCGATCCTCGCTTTGTCGATAACATACCGCTGAACGGACGTAGCTTTCAAACGCTTATCATGCTGACTCCAGGGGTGGTGGTCACTCCAACTACCTACGACGATCAAGGTCAATTCAGCGTGAATGGGCAGCGCGCGGATGCTAATTACTTTATGGTGGACGGCGTCAGCGCCAACTTCGGCGTGACTGGGTACACTCCGTTGGTGCAAGCCGCAGGAGGCGCGCTGCCCGCGCTTAGCGTCTCTGGGGGCACAAACAGCTTGGTGTCTGTGGACGCCATGCAGGAATTTCGTGTGCAGACGTCCTCATTTGCTCCCGAGTTCGGCCGCACGCCCGGTGGACAGATCTCCATTGTGACCCGCTCCGGAACAAATGATCTTCATGGCACGCTGTTTGAATATTTCCGCAACAGTGTGCTCGACGCGCGTGACTGGTTCGTAAACTACAATAACCTTCCCAAGCCCGCGGAACGCCAGAACGATTTCGGAGGCGTGTTCGGTGGCCCTATCATCAAAGACAAAACGTTCTTCTTTTTTTCGTACGAAGGACTGCGATTGCGCCAGCCAGAAACGCAAGAAACCGCTGTTCCGGACAATCCAGCGCGACGGCAGGCTACCGCTGCGGTTCAGCCATTTCTAAACGCATATCCTGTTCCAAACGGTCCCGAAATCGGTGCGGGTCTGGCCCAGTTCAACGCCAGCTACTCCAACCCATCCTCGCTTGATGCATACAGCATCCGCATAGATCACGCTGTTAAATCTAGAGTCCATCTCTTCGGCCGGTACAACTACTCGCCGTCAGACCTCACGCAACGAGGTGCTCAGCCAGGTACGACGCCGGTCCTCAGTATGACGGAGTCGCTCTCATCCTCCATACAAACGGGCACTGTCGGCCTGAACCAAATCATCACCCCGCGAATCTCCAACGAAATCCGCGCCAACTACAGTAATGATCGTGTGGGGGCCAAATACTCGTTAGATGATTTCGGTGGGGCGGTGCCACTTCCCAATTCACTTATCTTTCCCCCTGGCTATTCCTCGGCGAATGCCATCCTGAACTTCGTCCTTCCAGGTCCGGGAACCTACTACGATGGAGACTACGGCGTAAACGAACAACGCCAGATTAATTTTATCGACAATCTCTCAGTCCTTGAGAAGAGCCATCAATTGAAGTTCGGGGTTGATTATCGTTGGCTTTCAGTTTTCAGCACCCCGTTCGGTTATAACCAGCTTCTGGATTTCCTAGGCGTCCAGTGTTCAAGCCCACCATGCCCGGGGTACGCTGTGTCGGGGAAGTCGGCAGTCGCCGCCATCTTTGCCTATCAGAGTGATACATTGATCGCCAAGAATTTATCGCTTTACGTCCAGGACACCTGGAGGATCACACCTCGGTTAACGATGACCTATGGATTGCGGTGGGACTTGAACCCGCCGCTCAAGGGCAAGGACCTAGCAAATCAGCCTTTCACTGTGACTGGCCTTGATAACCCCGCGACAATAGGCCTCGCCCCGCGCGGAACCCCGCTATACCAGACGACCTATCACAACGTTGCGCCGCGTGTTGGGCTCGCTTATCAAATGGTTGACAAACTCAAATGGCGGACTGTTCTGCGCGGTGGCTTTGGAATTTTCTACGACCTTGGTTACGGCTCGCTTGGGGGGGCGTCCTACTCCTTCCCTTTTGAGGCGTTGAAGGTGATCCCTGGGGCATCGCTACCGCTCAGCCCAGCAAATGCCGCGCCTCCTCAATTTACAACAGGTGTCCCGGTTAACGGCACGATGGACGTGGCCGAGCCCAACCTGAAGCTTCCGCGAACTTACGAATGGAATATCGCGGTGGAGCAATCTCTGGGTAACCGTCAGCTTTTGTCCCTGACCTATGTCGGGAGTGCCGGCCACGACCTGCTGCGTGTCACTCCCCTCCTGAATCCCAATCCGAACTTTCCCTTCATAGATGTGACGAGCAATACGGCCAGCTCAAATTACCAAGGGTTGCAGGTCAAGTTTGAACGGAGATTGTCGCAAGGTCTCCAGCTGCTTAGCTCCTATACCTGGTCACACTCAATTGACAACGCTTCGACGGACGCCTACGCCACTTACCTGAACACACCGAACTTCATCGGCAGCCCGAGCATTGATCGAGCGAGTTCGGATTTTGACATCGGGCACGCTTTTACCTCCGGTCTCACCTACTCGCTGCCGACACCTGGATCGAACCAGTTAGGCCGCAGCGTATTAGGCGGTTGGTCAGTCGACAGCTTCGCGTTTGCAAGATCAGCCACACCTGTGGACGTGGTCGCCGGACTTGTATATACCGACGGTGTTGCCTTGCATCCGCGGCCGAACGTAAAGCCAGGAGTACCAATTGTACTGTATAGCTCCAGCTATCCTGGCGGCAAAATCTTCAATTCGGCGGCCTTTAGCGCGCCGCCCATCGGACAGCAGGGCGGCTTCGGTCGCAATGTGCTGCGCGGCTTCGGAGCCTGGCAAGCGGATGTGGCGATTCAGCGGCAGTTTGCTCTTACGGACAAGGTTGGCCTCCGGTTTCGCGCTGAATTGTTCAACCTCTTTAACCACGCCAACTTCGGCCCTCCCGACAACGTTTTGACGGATGCTCTTTTTGGCCGCTCGACGCAAACACTGGCAGGCAGCCTGGGCTCTGGTGGCGCGAATGGCGGGGTCAGTCCGCTATACCAAATCGGCGGCCCGCGCTCGATCCAGCTCGCGCTCAAACTTGTATTCTGAGCAGCCCGCATGTTATTAAGAGTCGCCCGTCTTACGGCGAGTCGATCCGAGAAGACAAAAGGGCAGCACCGGGCGAAAAACCGCTGTCGGGCTCAAATGGAGGGCGGATTTCACCAAAAGACTACATGGGAATCCAGTCCTGCGCGAGCGCTTCGTCGTAAGCTCGCCGGCGCTATGAAGCGGGTATTTGTTCTCTGGTTGCACGGACTCGACACCCACCGGACCGGTCCAAGGAAATCTGGGACGCAACGCCCTGCGCGGATTCGGCGCGACGCAAGTCGATTTGACGCTGCAGAGACAGTTCAAACTCCGGGAGCGGCTCTCTCTTCAGGCGCGAGCGGATCTCTTCAACATCTTCAACCACCCCAATTTCGGCCCGCCCATCAACTATCTCAGTTCCCCTCTATTCGGGCAATCGACGCAGATGTTGGGCGCATCGCTGGGAAGCGGCGGCCAGAGTGGCGGCCTCAACCCTCTCTATCAGATCGGCGGCCCGCGCTCGGCGCAACTGGCCCTGAAGCTCCTGTTTTAAGCGCGGTCGACTGGACCACCAAACGCGAGATCGCCCGCGCCCTAGCTCCGCGAATCGAGATTAGGCAAACGAAGGTCGCAGTTATTTTCCGCCCACCGACACCAGCGTGCGCGCGCTCGACCCGATTCCAGTAATGAGGCTGCTGTCTTCGGCGCTAGGAACACGGCGGCTGTGGTGGCGCCGAACCGCTCCCGCGTAAGCGTCTGAGGAACCCATCTTGAGTGCGCGCGCAGACTCTTTTTGATGATCACGGGAAAAGGAGAATCCGAGTATACTGAACACGGTGAGGGTCCAGGCACTCATCGGGATCATTTATTTTTCCCTCCGGCTGTCGGCGGACTCCGCTCCTTTGCCTCCCACAAATTATCATCACACCGCATGGACCTCGGAGAATGGCGTTGGGGCGGTATATGACATTCAGCAGGCTCCGAACGGATACCTGTGGCTGACCACGTCGAAGGGCGTGTTTCGTTTTGACGGGGTCGCCTTCCGATCCGTCGAGGAGGTGACGAGCGGAGCGGCAAAGACGCGGAACATTAACGCCGTCTACGTATCTGCATCCGGCGCGGTCTGGCTATCTACCCAGAGCGCGGGACTGCTGCTTTGGAAGGGCGGCAAGCTTACCACGTATACGGACCGCCGGTGCACTCCCTCGCTCAAATCGGGGAGCGTGTCGGAAGACCAGGATGGGTGGCTTTGGGTGCAGGGTCAGGCCGGGTTGTACCGGACAAACGGTCCCGTGTGCGAGGCGATCGACGGTAAGTGGGGCTATCCGGGAGGGTTTGTGCCAGCGGTCTTGGCTGACAGGCATGGCACCGTTTGGGTGAAAACCGAGGATGGGCCCGTGCTCGTTCTACCTCGCGGAGCGAGCCGCTTCGAGCGGAGCAAAAAGAGAGACGGGCCGACGGTACATCCCGGTTTATTTCACCAGGCGCCGGATGGATCAATGTGGTTTTTGGATGACCTGGGGTTGCGTTGTATCACGTGCGACGGCTCTCGGCCGCCTGTGCTGCCGCAGCCCGCGCGCGCCGGGTATGACTGGTCTGCGGACTTCTCGTTCGCGGCGGATAGCTCGATCTGGATCGTGACGAATGATGGCCTGCAGCACTTTGACCGGTCCGGGATGCTCATGGACGGCGTCTTCGGAGTCCAGCAAGGCTTGAGCTCGAACGCGGTGCGGAAGATTCTGGTCGACGCGGAAGGCAGTGTATGGGTCGGGACAAACTCGGGCCTTGACAGATTGCGGCGGAACGCGCTGCGGATGGTCGCGCTGCCCCAGACGCAGGAGGGCCAATTCGCGGTCGCGACAGGGAACGACGGCTCGGTGTGGACGGGCAACGCTAACCTCCCGCTTACCCAAGTTTTCCCGGACGGCCGAACGGTCAAGTTCACGCAAACGGCCGGCACGTATGTCGTGCGGCGCGATCCCAAAGGGCAAATCTGGTCCGCCGGAGCCCTGCAACTGTGGCACACGTCCGCGTCGGGGCTGACCCGGCTCCATTATCCCCGTGACCAGACCGACGACGTGGTTTCGATCGCGGTGGATCGAAATAGCGAGGCATGGATTTCTACAATCCAGCAAAACGTGCATCGCCTCGCCCACGGTGTCTGGACCAACCAGAACCAGGCGCTCGGGAGACGGCCGGGTGTGCTTGGGGCTATGCGCGGTGACGACGAGGGGAACGTGTGGTTCGCGTTTTCGAGGAGCGTGGTGAAGTGGGACGGCAGCCAATATCAGAAGTACTCATTTCTGGACCCGGCGATGGATATTTCCGTGACCACGATTGACGTGCGCGGCGAGCACGTGTGGCTGGGTGGCGGTGGAGGCATCTTACTGTTCACAGGAGGCGCCTTCCATCTCCTGAAGTGGAAAGATGCCGAGGGGCCCGGCCGCGTGTCGGGAGTGTTGGAAACGACGGAGGGCGACCTCTGGGTCAACGGCTTTTCGGGTGTGACGCACATATCGGCCGTCGAGTTGAAGAAGTGGCTCCAGGATCCAAATCACGAGGTTGTGAGCGAGCGGCTGGACGCGCTCGACGGACTGCCGGGGCTCTCGGCAGACAGAATTCCGGAGCCCTCGATTGTGGAAGCCCGTGACGGGCGGCTCTGGATGGCGACCACGAAGGGAGTTTGCTGGCTTGACCCCAAGACTTTCGCTGCTGAACGAAACAGGGTTCCACCGCCGGTAGCGATCGAATCGCTGTATGCGAACGGACGTGCATATCCCACACTGGGCGACCTTCGACTGCCACCCTCGGCGAAGACGATAGAGATCCACTACGCCGCGCTGAGCATGGCGATGCCGGAGCGCGTTCTCTTTCGGTACCGGCTCGACGGCGCGGATGAAGGCTGGCAGGACGCCGGAACGCGACGCCAAGCCTTCTATACGAATCTCTTACCTCGGCAGTATCAATTTCGGGTGATTGCGAGCAACAACGACGGGGTTTGGAATGAGACCGGTGCGTCCTGGGTTTTCAGCATTGCGCCGACATTTTACGAGACGCTTTGGTTCAAAACGCTCATGGCCTTGGCGGGCATCGGCCTGATCTGGGTTCTCTACCGGCTCCGTCTCCGACAGATCACCGCCCGCGCGGATCTTCGATACGCGGAGCGTCTTGAGGAGCGCACACGCATCGCGCGCGAACTGCATGACACGCTGCTGCAGAGTTTTCACGGTTTGATCTTCCGATTTCAGGCGGTTGACAACATGCTCCCTGCGCGTCCTAGCGAGGCCAAGCAAACGCTGGAGAGCGCTCTCGATAATGCAGCTGAAGCGATCACTGAGGCACGCGACGCGGTCCACGAGTTACGCTCGTCCACAGTCGTCACCAACGATCTGGCGGCAGCGGTTAAAGCCCTGGGTGAGGAACTCGCAACGCATCAGGCAACCTCTGCCGCAAGCCAGGATTCACCTACTTTCGTGGTGGAGGTGGAAGGTACGCCACCGGAGCTGCATCCGATTCTGCGGGACGAGGTCTGCCGGATTGCAGGGGAATCGCTGCGCAATGCATTCCGTCACGCACGGGCGCGGCGGATCGAAGTGGAAATCCGGTATGACGAACGGGAGCTTCGGGTACGGATCCGGGACGATGGAAGCGGCATTGACACAAGCGTGCTTGGTCACGAAGGGCGCGCCGGACACTGGGGCTTGAGAGGGATGCGGGAGCGTGCCGAGCGTATCGGTGGGACGATGGATCTCTGGAGCGAACTGGGAGCCGGCACGGAAGTGGAGTTGCGCATTCCCGCCTCCATCGCGTATCAGACGTATGCTGGCCGGGGCTTCCGACTGTTTCGCAGGAAGAAGGGGACGCCATTAAAGGCAGCGAGCGAATGAGTAACAATCTGGCTCCGATTCGCATCCTCACGGTTGACGACCATCCCTTAATCCGCGTGGGAATTGCTACGCTGATCGGTCCGGAAGCGGATATGAAGCTGGTAGGCGAAGCCTCTAATGGTCGTGAAGCTATCGTGAAGTTCCGGGAATGCCGTCCGGACGTAATGCTAATGGACCTGCAGATGCCGGAGATGAACGGCATCGATGCGATAATCGCCATTCGCGACGAATTCCCCGAAGCGCGAATCATCGTATTAACGACGTACGTCGGTGATGCGCAGGTTTTCCGCGCCCTCAAAGCGGGCGCTCAAGCTTACGTGATGAAGAACCTGGTGCACAAGGAACTTTTGCAGGCCATCCGCACTGTTTATGCCGGGCGCAAGACTATGTCCCCCGAGGTCGCCGCCCAAATTGCTGCATGTGCCGGCGACGAAGCTTTGACATCACGAGAGATCGATGTGCTGCGGCTGATTGCCGCGGGTTGTGCCAATAAGGAGATTGGCGCTCGGCTCTCGATTACAGAGGAAACAGTCAAGAGCCGGGTCAAGAGCATCCTGGACAAACTCGGCGCCAACGACCGAACCCACGCAGTCACCACCGCGCTAAAACGCGGAATCATCGAACTATGATCACTCGAAAGAGTGAACCGACGATACCATTCTTAGGGTTTCAGTCCTGTGATACGCCTCTTAAGCTAACAGACGGGAACTGTTCCTGCAGCGCTTATTCTCAACTTTCGCTAGGGGCTGGCCCGGGATGGGCCTTCTCTGCCTGCGGCTAGGCACTGCGATCGCCTTATTCCATGACGGGGTCACCGGATTCGTCGACTCACCCCATCACTTCCTAGGGCTATTGATTGATGCCGCCGTCGGACTGTTCCTGGCTGCCGGATTGTGGACCCCCATCGCCGGCGGGTTAGCGGCGATTATCGGGTTGTGGGGCGCCTTTTGGCGTTCCGGGGATCTATGGAGCCACATACTATTGGCAATATTGGGCGCTGGTTTGGCTATGCTCGGACCTGGCGCCTGGTCCATCGATGCCCACCTCTTTGGAAGAAAACGCATCAGACTTCCGGACCGGTAGACCGGCCTCTTGATCCAGTGAACCTGAGCCTTGGGTCGGCCTGCAGCCATCTCTGATTCACCAGGAACGAGAGCTCATCGAAGCGGCGCTTACTGAAACTCGCGGCCGCATTTTTCGGGTCCGGATGGAGTTGCCAGGAGGCTGGGAGTTCCGCGGGGATGACGATCAGATCGTGCCAGTTGGCGCCTCGTCGATGCTCCCGGCGAAACTAGCTTACGTCGGAGGGACGGCGATTCCATTTAACGCGAACGCTGAATACTACGACAGCTACATTGCTTCTTCAATGAAGATGGCGAAGGCGGCGGCCGATTACGGGGCGACGGAGCTTCTTTCAAACCACTCCGAGTTCGACGATGCCTTTTTCAAAGCGCACACGGCTGGAGCCGGCAGGGGAGCGAGGCAAATCCGTTCGATGTTGGAGCAGACGGCGTCGCACGCTATTTCAGAGTGGTCCAGTACCGCGCCGAGGCTGCGAAGCTTCGAGCGGCCGAACGGTAACGGGGAGCGGGAGTCCCGGTCAAGCGGGATCGTGTTAGGTATGCCTTCCAGTCTTCTTAGGTCGCTATTCTTGATGAGATTATCCAAACCGGCGAAGAAAGCCGGCACCACGAGATTGAGCGTCTCGATATGCGGGGCCTTCGACTCGAAGAGGTACTTCCGCCAAGCGAACGACGGAAATATTGAGGTGACGAGTTCCCGCAACGGAGTCTTGTGATAGAGGCTCACGGGACCGCGACGCCAGCCGATGTCGAGTGATCCAGCGGCAAGCGCGGTTTCGATCTTCATTACGGCCTGAGCCTTGATGGCAGCTTTTTCTGGAGGCTCGCCGATCAGTACAAACATCCTCCCCACGTGTTCCAAGTATTTTTCGCCCATTTCTCCGGAATCATTTTTGAAATAAAATGCACGGTCTGGTAGGCCCAGGCCGCCTTGATCGGCCTGCGCGATCACGACCCGGGAATTCTTAAGATCCTGACCGGAGCCGAACCTGAAGAGCACATCGGCACCCATAGCGTGTAGCCTCGCGACTTCATTTGGCCATACCGGTCTTATCCTGCATTGCCGCGATCCGGTCGAGTTCCGGCTCGATTGGCTCAATGCCCTGCTCATCCATGCAGGCGGTGTAGTAGTCTCCGATCTTTTGCTCGATTGCGCTGCGATTGGGGTCGTCGATCGAGGCTTGATCGAGAATGTCCCGCAAGGTTTCGAGATTACGCTCGCGCAATTCGTCAAAGCGGCCCCAATGAGAATGGCCCGCTGGAATAGGATTCCTAGCGCGCCAAGTCCCACAAGCGTATTGATAGAAGTCGATACAGGGATCGACGTTCCTATCAAGCGCCGAAATATCGAACCCGGATGTTTGTGCAACTTGTGGTTCGATCTTCCCAGGTGAAACGAGATGGGGTTCCGAATTGAACGATTCGTGTGGTAAATCAGACTGTGCCGTTATGGCTGCAAGCCGTAGAAAGAGCTGGAACATCGTAAGCAACCGGTGAACACCGTTTGCGGTAGAAACGGATTGCGTAAAAATAGTGGTGGATGCCTATGGCAGGGAAGGTTGACGAGTTGCTCCGAGCGGCAATCGAGCAGAAGCGCCTAATTCAGCTTATTTATAAGGAGAAGCC
>Ga0073928_10004897_pt1 | contig 19238 bp, 16 predicted proteins | sample PaiPotPPA55metaG_FD_76969 | JGI IMG/M metagenome (GOLD analysis project Ga0073928, IMG submission 76969) | Iron sulfur acid spring bacterial and archeal communities from Banff, Canada, to study Microbial Dark Matter (Phase II) - Paint Pots PPA... ...
ACGTTGGCTCGTCTACGGCATCGGATTGCCGTCGATACCCGAGGTGGGAGCCGTATGCGGGAAAGCCGCACGTACGGATCTGTGCGGGGGGCGCGAGGTAACTCGCGTCCCTACCGCGAAAAGAACGTTTTCGGGTATAGATAGTCTTCCCCCGACTCATCGACGATGCGGAGCAGACCATGCTTTTCGGCGGCCGCATCGCGAAGCGCGACGTAAATTTTGCGCTTCTCCAGCGACGCAGGATAACCCTCGTTACGTTTTATGCATGTGCCGCAGGCGCGCCACCGACTGGACCCATTCCTTACTTCATCGGGGTCTGGGACACAGTTGCGGCGCTGGGGTGGAATCACTTTTTAATCGCCTGGCTCGTCCGAAAAATCAGAAATTCCGATCATCCGTTTGATATGCATTTTCCTAAGGATGTTCCCTACGCAAGACACGCGATGGCAATTGATGAATATCGCAAAGACTTCGTGCGCGTACCATGGGGCGGCTCCGGCACCGCTTCCTATGATGATCTTGATGGGCTTCAACGATTTGATCAGGTGTGGTTTGCGGGAAATCACTCCGACATTGGAGGAAGCTATCCGGAGAACGAGTCTCGCCTGTCCGACATAAGCTACAATGGATGACCGAACTGGTGACTGAGAAGCTCCCTATAGCAGGTAGAATCCAGATTCAGGCAGAGCTTCTGCAATGCTTTCCGGCTAGTGATGGGATGCTACGTGATGAGCTGATGGCCGGAGTCGGAGGTCATCATCTCCAGTTTTTCGTGCGGGGCGACAGAAAAGTTGATCCCGACGGAACCCTCCGCCCTACGGTCATTGATCGCCTAAAAATGAAATCTGTACGGAACTATGTGGGCTTTGGTCCTTACCGACCAAAATCCCTTGAAGGCCATCCAAAGGCCAAGGAATATTACGGCAATCAAGTTTTCGCGGCAGAGGTCACGCGAGACATTCAAACGACTGGATCACCGTATTGATTGGCGTTATACTTTCCAGAGATAGGGCTGGAGGGCTAGCCATGAGTTGGGCTGAGGCCATAGCGCCCCTGGCGGGCGCTCGCGTGCAAGCGGAAACTTTCGTCGCACTGCTAAAGCGGTACGGAAACAATGCGCAAATTGCGCATGGCCAACTCGAATACGCCAAAGCCAAGTCGGATTCTGACGCTGCGATTGCAGGGCTTATTATTGCACTTGCTACCAGAGATGCGCCTGGCAGCTTACCACTCTTGCAGACCAGAGTAAGTAGCAGCGCCAGCGCGCTTGCGGAACTTAGCAATTGGGTGAGCGACATTATCTCGACCTGTGTTCCATCTGGTCAAAGAGACGTTGCAGGGGCGCTTGCTAAAATTCTCGGAATTGAGCCTTTTGTGAAAGCAATCTCAGATGCAGTTGCAGCAGTCTATAATAATCATCGCAGCGACAATGCTCTTACGAGAAAAATCATTCAGACCGAGTTAGAGGGAGCAAAATGGCCCGATTTTGCCAAAGTACCGTCCGCGTCCTGATGCGACTGCCATCTCTGCGACCACTATAAATACAAGTGCCCGCCATGGCACAGTTCCTGTTCGAACATCCAACGCTAGTAGCCGATGCCGGCCTACACACCGGCACAATTAGGAGTACAGCTGTAGAGAGGGCAGGAACATTTGTTGTCACAGGGTCCGAAGATAAAACGGTACGAATATGGTCAGTAACGAATGGCGAATTATTGCGAACCGTCCGCATGCCTGCCGGTCCAGGTCCAGCAGGCAAAGTCTATTCCGTCGCGCTAAGCCCAGATGGTCAACTCATAGCCTCCGGAGGATGGACAAGCGGTGTTGCAGGTGAGGAGGCTGTTTATGTATTTGACCAGCTAGGATGCCTCGTAAAACAGCTAAGTGGGCTGCCCGATGTTACCCTTAAACTTGCATTTTCCGAGAATGGTCGCTTTCTTGCGGTGGCGCTCGGTGACTATAGCTTGCGCGTCTATGACAGGAATCAGGAATGGGTCGAGGTATTTTGTAGCAGTGATTATGGAGACGAAGTCTATGGACTTGCATTCTCCGCAGACGGGCACCTTGCCGCGACTTGTTATGACGCAAAAATAAGGCTTTATTCTCCCGACTTCGAGTTAGTGGTTCCACCAAAAGCTGTGATGCTAGGGGAAAGGCCCCATGACATCGAGTTCAGCCCTACCCACAACGTGCTTGCGGTGGGTTATGCCGATGCCGCGGCAGTAGAATTCTTAGATGGAGATAGTCTGGAAACAATGGATGTCGTTAGCTCCGGAGCAATTTCCAATTTTCTCCCGCGAGTAGGTTGGGCAAAAGACGGCGAGAGGCTTTTTGCGGGTGGCGAGGGCAAAACTGTTTTTTCATGGAATCGAGTTAATGGCGAGCAGTCCCAATTGTTATGCGGTACTAAAGGCAGATTGACGAGTCTACATTGTTTGTCGGATGGAGGATTACTAATTACGACGGACGACACACTGATCAAACGTATTGACAGAGACGGACGGGATACCTGGACGAAGGGGGCTTCCCGAGGAGAGCTTGGGATTGGCAATCTGGCGGTGTCATGCGACGGCACAATAATTGATTTCGCGTTTGACGATAGCGGGAACGCTCGGCGGCGATTTGATTTGAGCATACCGAATTTGATCATCGATCCACCTAAGGACCTTCGGACTTTACTGCCGAAGCAGGACGATCGACGAATCGAGCGGCGCCCAGGTAAATTTTTAGTAGACGGCACTGTAATATCCCTTGATGAATCCGAATGGCCGCGAATGTGGGCAATGAGTCACGACGGCTGCCGGTTCGTCTTCGCAGGCAAATGGACAATTCGAGGTCGCGACGCGAACCTTAAGCCGCTTTGGCGGCGTGACGGCCCTGGTTCGGTTTGGGCAGTGAATATTACCGGCAACAATCGATTCGTAATTGCCGCATATGACGACGGTACTATCCGGTGGCATGAGATGGATAGCGGCCGTGAATTGCTGGCCTTGATGTTGTTACCCTCTTCAGATGAAGAGAACTGGGTTGCTTGGACGCCTGAAGGATACTACGCGACTACAGTTGGAGCCGTTGGTGTACTGCAGTGGCACATCAATCAGCCTCAGGCGATGAGTAGGACGGTGCGTGCATCTGATGTAAGGAAGCTGAACCTCCCTGAAGCTTTGCTACTGACATTGCAAGCGGGGGGTGTAGGCGCACTTGCAATCAGGCACGCAAATGCAGCCCGTAAAGAGGTGCAACGAGTCACGGGATCAATCAAAGCTCCTGGGATGCGGTTGCATTTGCTAGCTATCGGCGTTAGCCAATACGATACTGCTAAGAATTTGGCCTTAAAGTTCGCCGCCAAAGATGCGATGGACGTAGTTACTCTTATAGTCAAGACCCAAAATATCCAGGGTCCGTATCGAGGTAGCGGCGGCCTGTATGCCGATGTCAAGCCCCGCCTCTTGCTGGACGCTGCGGCCTCCAAAAAGGAGATTTTCAAAGCGTTAGCTGCGTTACAGCGCGGGATAGCTCGGGACGACACCGCGATCATCATGTTTGCCGGGCACGGAATGATGATTGCCGGGGAGTTCTATCTGTTGCCCTCTGATGTCGATGTTACCGAAGGTCCTACTACCATCAAGGCCAGCGCAATTTCTGCGATTGAACTTCAGAAAGAAATTGAACCTATAGCCCACCTTGGGCGTGTTCTGGTTCTACTCGATGCTTGCCATTCCGGTGCGTTCGCGTTCGATAATTCAATGCGTCCGAATGCGGATGTTCTTCTTCGCGAGATGATGGCGTCAGGCAATCTTACAGTGCTGACCTCGTCCCGCGGTACTCAGACCTCCCGGGAAGACGAATCTTGGCAGAACGGCGCGTTCACTAAGGTATTTCTTGAAGCATTGTCCACCGCCGGCGCTGATACAGATCACAACGGTGTAATCACAATGAATGAACTGTCAGGTTATCTTTTCGACAACTTACCAATGGTTTCAGATGGAGCCCAAGAACCAGGTATTTTCTTGAGCTTCCAAAATGATTTGTTTGTTACTGGATTGAGCGCCGCGGAAGTTAAGCCGACATTATAGACCCGCGCGGGCTCGCGAGCCGAATCGGATAGTGGAACAGTACGAGCGAATTCTTCGCGAACTCGCTTGCAGATGGGTCGATGCGTCCGTTCTTGCCCGCCCTCGTCGCAGCCCTACGACTCGATTTTGTCTGATCGTGGTCTCGGACAGCTTATCTTAGTCTAGGTAACCTCAAAACTATGATCCTTTGAACTTTGAACTGCCGCAAGCGTTTTCCGCTCCTCGGCGTCTTGCTAGGCCACCGACCAAAGGGATCACACGATCCGAAACGCCCATCCCCCCGTATCCCGGGTCCCGAACGAAGAAACTTCGAGTTTTGCGCCTACAGTGTGATCACAATGAGAGGCGCAGAACCTATTTGATTCGGGGAGCTTGATCAGCGCATGTAATGTCGATCACGATCAGCCCGAACTACCTCGCCTTGCTTTCGAGCATGCACAGCACGCACTCGATGGTGCCTTTGAGCTATTGTGTGCTTTGGCAAGCCGTGAGAGACATTAATTTTCTTTATCGTCTGCAACCTAAGCGAGTCGGCCGTAGCTGTCCCGATGCCGCACAAGGCCAGCGTTGTGGCAAGAATTGCGATGCGTCCCCACATGTGACACCCCCCGTTAGAGCCGACACAAAATTGCCACGGGAATAATGGATTGCGCAACGTGCGCTGTTTAGCAAATTGGTGATTATTCTTCAGCGCGGCAAAATTGTCACGAGGGCAGCATCAACCTCTCATGAGGGTCATCGATCAGCCGATGAGTTTGACGGTACACTTATCGGTTGAACTCTTGTCTTATTGCGCTCCATAGTATCTTTCTTTATGGTCGGAACCGTCAGATCTATGAATTTTGGAATTGTCACAGATCGTTTTGGCTCCTCGGCCCTTGCCAGGCTGATGCCCACAAGCGTTACCGCCGCCGCGATTGCGTATTGTCCCCACATGGCTTCCCCCGATCGATACCCGCGACTCTGGACGAAGATTATGATTATAACTAGGCGTAAAGATGCGGTTTCTGGGTCGGTGGGAAATACCGTGCATCCAACTCGTCCGGGCGGCTCCCCGCGAATGTAAGCTGAACACGGATCACGCGTAGACACAGCGCGCGCGATGACGGTGCGGGACACTTCCTCAGGAGTGCAACGCATGCCGCGACTTTGACCAAAGTCGTTAACGCCGCGCTCCTCTTTTGCGCATTCGCAGTGGAGCGGCAGTAAGCCGGCACATCTTGTAAGTTTCGAGGAGCGCACGGAGAGATAGAACGCCGACCTGGTATTCCGATGCCATGCGCCCTCACCGCCGAAACTTTCTTACGGCGGGCCAATGCTTTCTCAGTGAGCGATAGACAGGTGCAAGTCATTGAAGGCGCAGCTCTTGCCCGTTCACCGAAATGCCCGCTGGGTCGGTTCGGACCCGGAACGACACAGTTCAGCAGAGACCGGCCGCCGATTTGAACCAAGTCTCCTATTTGCGCGACCAATCCAGTAAGAACTATGATCAGAGATTGGACCAGGGTTCCGTGCTAGGGGGCGTCAGGCGTGCACAAAGCGCTTGGGCTCCACAGCCATGTCGGTTTGCTGCGCATGCTAATGATTAGGGTTTGCGTCGCTTCACTATTCCCATTCAGCGGTTTTTGAACCGTCCGGACTCGCTCCTTTGCAGGCGCGGGCGGGTCCGCGCGAACGGCGCCATCCAACGTCCGGAGAATATCCCATGAGTGGGCCACGTTATGACCGCATCCCGGCGGGCACGGCACTCGCTCTGATTGTAGCCGCTCCGTTCGTCGGCATGACGCGGAGCGTCGACGCCGGCGAAAGCGCGACCAAGCTGCCGGCCGTGGCCGTGGCAGCTACTACCCATGCTGAGCAAGGTTCAATACGGGCTCCTGCTATTGCATCTGTACCCTCACCCCCACCTGCCCCAGCGCCTGCGGATATGTCGGCCGCCGCTCCTCTCAGCAGTCCCGATTCGGCAGCGCCAACGCAGCAGACTGTCACGCCCGATCCTCTCGCCTCGCTCTTACCTGGCGACCGCGTGATTGCCGAGAAGATACGTTTTCTTTTTGCAACCAAGGCTGATAAGATCTTTGTTAACAAAAAAGAGCGCGCCGCTGCGGAAGCGTTCTATCGGCAGCGCAATCTCAAGCCGCTTTGGCTCGATGAGGGTGTCGAGAATACGCGTGCCCAATCGACCATCGCGCGGATCAAGCACGCCGATGCAGACGGCTTGGACGCTAGCGAATATGCAACCCCGATTTTTTCTAGCCTTGCTTCCGATGCACTGGCAGAAGCGGAGCTCAAGCTCACCCACACGGTGCTGATCTATGCGCGCCATGTGCAGGCCGGCCGCTTCCCGTACTCGCGCGTGAGCCGCAACATCGAGTTGCCGCAAGCACCGCCTGATCCCACGGAGATCCTGCACAGCATTGCCGAAGCCCCGGATGCTAGCAAAGCACTCGACGCGTTCAGTCCGCAGCACAAGCCGTATCAGAAACTCAAGGCAGCTTTGGCTGATCTGCGCAGTAAGTCCGGAGCAGCGCAAGCGGAAGCTGCACGGCAGGTCGAGACCGTGATTGCGAACATGGAGCGCTGGCGGTGGTACCCCCGCGACCTTGGTACCGCGCACGTGGTTGCCAACCAGCCTGACTTCACGCTCACCGTGATGCACAACGGCATTCAGGTGTGGACCACGCGCATCGTGATTGGCAAGCCCAGCATGCCAACGCCGCTCTTGAGCGAGACTATGAAATACCTCACGATCAACCCGACGTGGCACGCGCCGCCGTCAGTCGTGCACAACGAATACCTGCCGGCGCTGGCGCAGGACCCCACCGTGCTGTCCCGCATGGGACTGCGGGTGAGCTATAACCGCGGAAATGTCGAGATCACCATGCGGCCGGGTGACAACAATCCGCTCGGGCGCATCCGATTCAGCTTCCCCAACGACTTTCTTGTCTATCAGCACGACACGCCGGACAAGTACATGTTCGCGCACGAGGTACGCGCCGATACCCACGGCTGCATGCGGGTGCAGGATTCCGACAAATACGCCGAGGTTTTACTCGATATCGCGCGTCCTGGCGAGCACTGGACGGCGGAGCGCATCAAGGGAATGTTTGGCCATAGAGAGCAGGAAATTCAACTCGAGCAGGCGCAGATCTGGGTGCACCTGACCTATCAGACAGCCTTCGTCGATAACGCCGGCAAGCTGCAAATGCGCCGCGACATCTATAATCTCGATAGCCGCACACTGGCGGCGATCAAAGGAAGCGCGGCATTGTCGCCCTCTCGTAGGAGCGCAAAGAAGGACAAGTAGCATCATCGAACTTTCGCGCACCTCTTCGGCCTTTCGATCGATATCCTACAAGACGCCGAGCTACATGCCGGCTTATGCGCAACCGCTGAGGCTGGTGTAAAGCGTTTCGACCCTGGCTGGTAACCGTCAACTAAAAAAAGCGCCCGCCGAGGCCGCATTCTCGGAACGCAAGTCCGAAATTCGTATGCAGGATGTGGCAGTCGGAAGACGCGCCCAGCCCTCAGCGGTGGCGGTAAAGGCTAGCTTAGTTAAGCTAGATTCCATGCGGAAATGATAGAAAACGAGCGGCTCGGCCATCTTGGTGCCCGGCCGCAGTGATTCTCCTTTGTGAGCTTTTCGTGGGAAAACCCTGATCGGAGCACTCATCCCGACCCGCGGGATAGACCGATATTAGCGCGAGCATTGAGCCCACATAGGACTTGTCCAGCAACTCTTGTCCCGACGGTCACGCAGCAATCTGTCGCTTGATGCTCTTTAGCAGGCTGCTTACAAACTCGCTCCACTTGTCCATGCCGGCGCGTTTTTCGGGCATATACGTCCAGCGGTCGTAAACCTTCGAACTGACATCCTGGAGCGCATGGTTTTGGATGCGATCCCGGATTTCCTTCGGCACGCCGGCTTTGCCAGCAAGCGTTTTCCACGTGCGTCGTAAATCCCGGTTAGTCACGACGGGAATGATGCCGCGCTCGCGCTGGCGCCACATGAAGCTGTAGATTGTGCCGTGACTCACCGGCTTCGATGGGTCCATAGCAGACGGGAAGAACCAGCCGTATTCGTTCACATTAACGGATTGGATAAGCTCGGCGGCACGGGCCGGCACTGGAATGGCATGCGGGCGGCCGTTCTTGGTCTTTGACCAGTCGATGATGCGCTCAGCTGCATCCCACTGATCAATGTGCAGCCTCGCGATCTCTTGGACGCGCTGCCCGGTGAGCATCAGAACGCGCACCGCGCGGTATACGGCGGATGCACGGGAGCATCAGGGCATTCGAGCCACCGATAGAGCCGGACGAACTCGTCCTCGTCGAGCCAGCGGGTGTCACGAACTTTGGGCTCTGTGGGGATATTGGCCGCGGGGTTGTACAGGAACTTGAAGCGGCGCGGCGAGGTGCTGCGATAGTCGAGTTCGGATTTTAGCCCCCACGAATACGCCGAGTGGATATAGCTACGCACATGGTCTGCGAGCGCTCGCGTACCGCGCTCATAGATCGGACGCAGCACGCCGAGCACACCTCCGGGACGATATCGCGCGCTAGCCGATTGCGCCCGAGGACGCGCGCGTCCCCGGCAACCTCGATGCTGCGACGCTTCAAGATCACGTCCGCGAAATCCCGCTGAAAGGTCGCGCGGGCGTCCGCAAGCGAAAGGGCAGGGTAGGAGCCGATCTTGGACTTGGTGCGCCGACCATCGCGCCACTGCTGGGCTATCCATTCCGCCATGACGCGCTTGGGCATGGGCCGCAGAAAGAGCACTAGGCGCCCGGTGCCGCGGCCTTCGCCGTCGCTTTAAGGTCTCCTGCTTGCGGGTCTTGTCCACGCGCTTGAGCGCCTGGCGGATCGCACCGTCGCTAAGTGCTGACATTGATCAGCTCCCGTTTACTGCGGTCGGTTTGGGAGCTGCAACTGAGGTCGGCAACAGCTCTGACCAGGCGATCAGGAGGCTATACCGCCCTCAGTGGAAAAGCCGGAAGAATGTATTGATCAAGCGGGATTTATCGTGATTGACGGTGAACGAAAATGACGAGTGGGATGATTGTGCATCATCCCAGTTCCGACCCGCATGGGCGATAGCCGGACGATGTCAAGCATCGTTGGGCATCAACGTCTCGCAGGTCCTTTTTCAGGATCTTGCCGTAGTTGCTCTTCGGCAGCTCGGGCACAAACACGTAGTCCCTGGGGCGTTTGAACCGTGCGATTTTCTGCAGGCATAGTACATCGAGCTCATTGCGCGGGACCGCTCCCACGACATAGGCGACGACGATCTCGCCCCATTCCGGATCGGGTCGGCCGATGACCGAGACCTCCCGTACGCCGGCGTGCTGCAGCAGTACCTCTTCCACTTCCCGCGGATAGATATTCGAGCCGCCGGAGATGATGAGGTCCTTGGAGCGGTCTTTGAGGAAGAGATAGCCGGCCGAGTCGAAGGCCCCGATGTCGCCGGTGTGCAGCCAGCCGCCTTTCAAGGCGGACGCCGTGGCCTTGTCGTCGCGCCAATAGCCGGTCATGACCGGGTCGCCACGGCACAGGATCTCCCCGCTCTCATCGGCGGCACAGGGACGGTCCTCGCCATCGGCGACCATGACCTCGACGCAGGTGAACGGCCGGCCGGCCGACGCCAGACGCTCCATCCAACGCGGATAATCGCGATCGGCGATGTCCTGCATCGAGAGCGTCGAGATCGTCATCGGGCACTCGCCCTGGCCGTAGATCTGGGCAAAACGCGGCCCGAACCGATCGACGGCCCTGCGGATGTCCTCCACGTACATGGGCGCGCCGCCCCAGACGACGGCCTGGATATTTTCCGGATTGCATTCATAACGGCAATCGACCAGCCGTTTCACCATGGTCGGCGCCGCGAACAATGAGATGCGCGGCCGCTTGGCGATCAGTCGCAGAACCTCCTCGGCCTCGAAGTCGCCCGACTCCGGGATGATCTGAAGCCCGAGGCGGGCAACATGCGCCATCAGATAAAGCCCCGAGCCGTGGCTCATGGGCGCCGCGTGAAGGATCGCATCGCCGGGGACGAGCGGGTTGACCTCGGTCGCATAGGCATGGCTGGTCCAATGCAACACACGGTGCGTGAGCATGGCGCCCTTGGGCCGGCCGGTGGTCCCCGACGTGTAGAACAGCCAAGCCAGGTCGTCCGCTGCGCGGGCGTGGGGCACGACTGCGTCCGCCTGCGCCAGCCGTTCATAGTCGGTGCCGTCCATGGCAATAAGGCGATCGAGCGTGCTTGGTGCGCATGCGGCGATGTCGGCATCGAGGCCCGGCGAGGCGAAGCAGGCGCGGGTGCCGGCGTGCTCGAGGATGTAGGCGAGCTCTGCCGGGTGCAGCTTGGCGTTGACCGGCACCGCGACCAGGCCGGCATGCCAAGTCGCATAAAGCGTCTCGAGAAAGCCCACGCTGTTCTTGGCCACGATCGCCACGCGATCGCCGGGCTGCAAGCCAAGGCGCGCGCGCAGGCCGCCCGCGATGCGCGCAACGCGCCCTGCAAACGCGGAATAGCTCAACGCGGTACGCTCGCCGACCGCGACCGCCGGGCGTTCGGGATGGGCCTTCCCAGCACGTTCCAGCCAGAGCGCCAGGTTCATCGATCACCGCCCAGTCTGTAGGGTGGGCCAAGGCGCGCGCAGACAAGTATACGCAGTCTGCGCAAGCTTGACTGCGCCGCGCCGTGCCCACGCGGGCCAATCGGCTTGTTGCAGCTTTGGGACCTGGTAGATCATACTCCTGCTCCATGTCCCGATACCGTCGTGCATACGTCCAAGGCGGCGTTTTCTTCTTTACTGTCACGCTCGCCGATAGATCGAGCGACGTTCTTGTACGGCACATTGATCGACTTCGACGGATCTACATGTCTGTTCAACAGCGGCGTGCATTCCAAACGGTTGCGGTTTGCGTATTGCCGGACCATCTTCATGCGCTCTGGTTGCTGCCTCCGGGTGATTCCGATTTTCCATTACGCTGGAGTTTGATCAAAGCTGGATTCTCTCGGGGGCTTCCCTGGTCTGTGGAGCGCAGCTCCAGCAAGGTGGAGCGCCGGGAGCGGGGAATTTGGCAGCGCCGATATTGGGAACACGCGATTCGCGACGATGCCGACTTGGAGCGGCATGTCGCCTACATTCACTTCAATCCCGTTAAGCATGGGCATGTGTCCCAGGTTTGCGATTGGCCGCACAGCAGTTTCCACAGCTATGTCGCCCGTGGGCTGCTGCCGCGGGACTGGGGTGGGCACGTGGGCGAAATTTCAGGCGCTTTCGGCGAATGATCGCGTCACACGTGGGCACGGCGCGGCGCAGTCAAGCTTGCGTAGGCTGCGTAGACTTGTCTGCGCGCGCGCCTTTGCCCACCCTACAGGTCCATTCAAGCAGAACGCGCAGGAGCCCTGCCATGTCGAAGCAACCGCCCAGCGACGACAGTGTCGGCCGCATGCATTTCCTGTTGACGCTGCGCCAACGCGGGATCGCGGATGCGGCGGTGCTGCGCGCCATGGACCAGGTGCCGCGGGAGCATTTCGTCGATAACGAGTTCAACGACAGCGCCTATGCAGACCAGGCGTTGCCGATCGCCTGCGGACAAACGATCAGCCAGCCCTACGTCGTTGCCTACATGAGCGAGCAACTCAACGTCGCGCCGCGCCACAGGGTGCTGGAAATAGGCACCGGTTCAGGTTACCAGGCCGCCATTCTTTCGCGCCTCGCGCGCGAGGTAGTCACGGTCGAGCGCTACCGCACGCTGGCAGAGACCGCTCGCGCCCGATTGGCGAGCCTGGGCTATGACAACATCGATGTGCGCGTCGGTGATGGTTTCGCCGGCGTTCCCGACAAGGTTCCTTACGACCGCATCATGGTAACGGCAGCAGCCGAGAGCATTCCCGAGGAGCTCCTCGGGCAACTTGCGGAAGGCGGCATCATGCTGCTGCCGCTTGGACCGCACAGCCGCTCGCAGCAGCTCGTCAAGCTCAAGAAAACCGCAACCGGTGTCGAACGGGAAGATCTGATCGGGGTGCGGTTCGTCCCGCTTCTGCCCGGACGTGCGCGCGAGCTATGACGCGGGTACAGGGGTCCTTTGATGACTGTCGTTATGGACTGCGTATTACGTCCACCAAGCGGCGAATCCCGATTGTGGGCGGACCGACATTGTGAATCACATGATCAGCTTGGCAGGTATCCTTAAGGTTCGCCGAGCGCGCGACCCTCGTGGCGACATCGCCATCGCTGCCTCGGTCTCGCGTTGCGAGCCGCGCGGCGAGAATGCGTTGCGGCGCGGTGATCAGCACCACCGAAACAGCGGCATACCGCCGTTTCGCGTGATCTGTGACGGTGCGCGAGACGTTGCAGACGACCGTTCGGCCGAGGCGAATGTCGTCGTCGATCGAGATGGGAACACCGTAGCGATGGCTGTGGGCTTCCCACCAGAGCGCAAAGCTTCCCTCCGCCGCTACGCGGTTGAAAGTCTCGAGATCGACCGCGTCATGGTCCTCATAGGCTGAGGATGGTCGCGTGACCACGCGCCGCGGGAAGATGACGGCGGGCGCGTCTGCGCATTCCAGCCGGGCACCGCTGATCAAGGTGTCCTTGCCGGCGCCGCTTGGTCCCACGACCAGCACCAGCCGTCCCGGTCCGATGCGGTAGGCCGCCGCTTCGCTCTGGGCGAGCGCTTCCATTTCCCGTTACGCCACCCTGCTGCCAAGCTGCCAGACCGTGCGCACCACCGGCAACCGCTCCACCGTACGCACGCGGATCAGATCGGCGCGCTTGCCGACTGCGATCTCTCCGCGATCGTCGAGGCCGATTGCCTGCGCCGGGGTCTTTGTGACCGCGCGGACGGCCGCAACAAGGCTGACGCCTGGAACGATGTCGGGAAGCTGCAACGCCGCGAGCAGCAGGCTCGCCGGCATGTAGTCGGACGAGAGCACATCGAGCGCGCCTATCTTGGCAAGCTCCGCGGTGGCGACGTTGCCGGCATGGGAGCCGCCGCGCACGAGATTTGGCGCGCCCATCAGCACCCGGATTCCGGTGGTATGCAGCGCCTGCGCAGCCTCGATGGTGGTCGGAAACTCGGCGATCGCGACGCGATCCTGGACCGCCTGCTCCACGTGCTCCAGCGTGGTGTCGTCGTGGCTTGCCAGAGGTACATCATGCTTGCGCGCGAGCGCGACCAGGTTGCGATAGTTCTCGGCTGCATAGGCGGCCTGGTACGCGATGCGACGCGCGAACAGCCCATCGAGCTGCGCATCCGTCAGGCTGGCGTTTTGGCCGCGGTAGTAGTCGCGAAGCTTCTGCTCGTCGCGGAACTGCCGTTGTCCGGGGGTATGGTCCATCAGCGACAGCAGCCGGACGTCGCTGCGCCCGATAAGCTCGGTCGCTTCCGCAACCACGTTGGGCATCGGCACTTCGCAGCGCAGGTGCAGGAAATGGCTCACGCGCAGCATGCCGGTCTCGCGCGCTTCGGCAATGGCCTGCGCGAGGACAACGGCCTCGCCATCGACGTCCTCGGCTCCGTCCTCGCTCCACACGCGCAGGGAATCGAGAACGGTGGTAATGCCGCTGGTCGCGAGCTGACCATCGAACGAGACGACCGCGGCCCGCGGATGCCAGCGCACATTAGGTCTCGGTGCATAGTGGGCATCGAGATGGTCGGTGTGGAGCTCGATCAAGCCCGGCATGAGAAGGTCGCCCCCGAGGTCCTCACCGCGCTCGGGCGCGCGACCCTCGCCGATTTCGATAATCATGCCGTCAGCGACGGCGAGCCAGCCCGGATCGAGGATGCAATCGGCGAGCATCAGGCGGGCATTGGTGAGCACGCACTCGCGCTGGGTCTTCATCTCCGTTCCCTCACGCTGCCGCTGCGAATTGCGTCATGTCGATGACGCAATCGGCGATCCGGCCGCGAATGGTCTCGTCGTGGATGACAGCGACGATGGCTGTGCCCCGGTTTTTTTTCTCGGCGATGAGCCCGGCGACCGCTGCGCAGCTCTCGGCGTCGAGGGATGCTGTCGGCTCGTCGAGCAGCAGGATCGGCAGCTCCGGCAAAAATCCGCGGGCGATGTTGACCCGTTGCTGCTCGCCCCCGGAGAAGGTTGCCGGCGGCAGGCCTTGCAGCGACCGCGGAACGTTGAGCCTGTGGAGCAGCTCGGCTGCGCGTGTGCGGGCGTCCTCGCGGAGGGAGCCGTTGCAAACCAGCGGCTCGGCGACGACGTCGATGGCGGCTACGCGCGGCACCGCCCGCAGGAACTGGCTTACATAACCGATGCTGTTGTTGCGCAGCGCCAGCATGCGCCGTGGCGATGCTCTCGCGACGTCGGTGCGCGGCGTGCCGTCGCCGATCAGGATCTGGCCTGCGTCGCAGCGATAGCTGCCGAGGATCATCTTCAGGACCGATGACTTGCCGACACCGGAGCGCCCGGTAAGCACCACGCATTCTCCCGCGCGGACGCAGAAGCCGACCCCCGCAAGGACCGGCAGCCGCAGCCCGCCCTGCAAGTGCATGGTGAACGCCTTCGATACCTCGATCAGTTCCAGCGCAAACGTCATTCTGATCCTCAGGGAGGCAGGATCGAGGCGACCAGCAGCTGCGTGTACGGTTCCTGGGGATCGTCGAGCACCTGGTCGGTCAAGCCGGATTCGACGACCTCGCCATTCTTCATCACCATGATGCGCTGAGATAACAGCCGTGCGACAGCCAGGTCATGGGTCACGAGCATGACCGAGAGCCTGAGATCGGCGGCGAGCCCGCGCAGAAGATCGAGCAGCCGCGCCTGGACCGAAACGTCAAGGCCGCCGGTCGGCTCATCCATGAGGATCAAGCGCGGCTGCGTCACGAGGTTGCGCGCGATCTGCAGGCGCTGGCGCATCCCACCGGAATAGGTGACGGGCATGTCGTCGATGCGCGCGGCATCGATCTCGACCCGGTGCAGCCAGTTTGTCGCGCTGCTGCGAATGCGGCCGTAATGCCGCCAACCTACCGCCATCAGCCGCTCGCCGACATTGGCCCCGGCGGAAACCCCCATGCGCAATCCCATTGCCGGGTCTTGATGCACGAATCCCCAATCAGTCCGAGCGAGCAGGCGGCGCTCTGCTTCCCCTAGCGTCGCGAGGTCGCGGGTCGCTCCGTCGCGCATGCGGTAGAGCACACGCCCGGCTGTGGGCGTGATCTGCGTGGACAAAAGGTTCAGCAGCGTGGTCTTGCCGGAACCCGATTCCCCGACCACTGCCATGACCTCGCCTTGGTAGAGCTCGAACGAGACATCACGGCAGCCGAGCTGCCGGCCATACGATTTGCTCAAGCCCTCGGCGATGAGCAACGGTTCCTCCGGCGTCGCGGCGCTCATCCCGGCGCCGGCGCGAGATCGAGGCGGAAGCTGTAACCATGTCGGGCGAAGCCGAGCGACTCGTAAAATGCGTGCGCGCGCTCACGCTTGGCATTCGATGAGAGCACGAGCTTGTAGCAGCCTTTCGCGCGACACCGGTCGCGGGCGACCGTCATCATGACTTTGCCCACGCCCTTGCCCTGCCATCGGGGTGCCACGACGACGTCCTCGACAATACCGGACGGAGCGCCGAGATGACCGAGATTGTCCATCACCAGAAGCGCAAAGCTGCCGACGATCGTTCCGCCGCGCTCGGCAACGTAGAGCGTGTAGTCCGGATAGGAAGCAAAGCGCGCAAACAATCGCCTGGCCTCCTCCAACGGCAGGACTCGGTCGTGATCAAAATCCGGTTGGGCATAAAGGCCGAGCACGGCCGGCAAATCGTCCGTAACCGCCGGGCGCACGCGGATGTCGGACCCCTCACTCATCGACTCCCGCCATTGTTTCCGCCGCGATGGACCGGGAACGGCGGGTTTCGCAGTAGTCAGTATCGGAGCACACGAACATGCGGCCGCCGCGATCATCGGTGACCACTTCGTCGAGAAAGCTGTCCTGCGCACCGCATAACGCGCATGTGCCGTCGCGGCGGTAGCGCTCAAACGGATGATCCTCGAAGTCGAGCGATTCCACAGTCGTGTGCGGCGGGATCGCATAGACGCGCTTCTCGCGGCCGGCGCCGAAGAGCTGCAGCGCCGCGCAATCGCTCATTTTAGGATTGTCGAACTTCGGCGTGGGCGACGGATCCATGACGTAGCGGCCATCGACCTTCACCGGATAGGCATAGGTGGTTGCGATGTGGCCGTGGCGGGCAATGTCCTCGTATAGCTTCACGTGCATGAGCCCGTAATCGGCAAGGGCATGCATGCGGCGCGTCTCGGTCTCACGCGGCTCGAGAAAGCGCAGCGGCTCCGGGATCGGCACCTGGAAGACGAGGATCTGGTGCCCGCCAAGCGCCGTCTCGGGGATGCGATGGCGGGTCTGAATAACCGTTGCGTCCCGCGTGCTTGTTGTGGTGCGCACGCCCGCGGTCTTGCTGAAGAACTTCCTGATCGACACCGCGTTCGTTGTGTCATCGGAACCCTGGTCGATCACCTTGAGCACATCGTCGGGGCCGAGAATGGATGCGGTGACCTGCACGCCGCCGGTCCCCCAACCGTAAGGCATGGGCATCTCGCGGCTTGCGAACGGTACCTGGTACCCGGGAATCGCGACCGCCTTGAGGATCGCGCGCCGGATCATGCGTTTGGTCTGCTCGTCGAGATAGGCGAAGTTGTAGGAAGGCGCGTTCATTCCGCCGCCTCCTGGAGAGAGCGAGCGCCTGCGCGCTGCTGCTTGAGCTCGGAGCGAAGCCGCCGCAGCAGCCCAAGCTCGGCCTGGAAATCGACGTGGTGCGGCAGCTTGAGATGCTCGACGAAGCCGGTCGCCTGCACGTTGTCGCTGTGCGAGAGCACGAACTCCTCGTCCTGCGCCGGGGCTTTGACCTCCTCTCCCAGCTCGCGCGCGCGCAGAGCGCGATCGACGAGCGCCATCGCCATCGCCTTGCGTTCACTGTGACCGAAAGCGAGCCCATATCCCCGCGTGAACCGCGGCGGCTCGGTATCAGAGCCGCGGAACTGATTGATCATCTGGCATTCGGTGACGGTGATCTCGCCGAGCGGCACGGCAAAGCCAAGCTCCTGCGGCACAAACTCCACCTCGACTTCGCCCAGCCGGATCTCGCCGGCGAAAGGGTGTGTGCGGCCATAGCCGCGTTGGGTCGAGTAGCCGAGCGCCAGCAGGAAACCTTCATCGCCGCGCGCCAGATTTTGCAGGCGAAGGTCGCGCTCGGCAGGAAAATCGAGGGGATCCTGCGTGAGGTCGCCGACGCGGTCGTGCGCAATGCTGCGCGGCGACCCTTCGATCAGCTCCTCGGCAGCGAGGATGTCGGTCACCCGCGGCATGGCGCCGATCGCTTCAGCATGCGCTTCATCGGCGGCGGGTTCGCCCACGCTTGCCCCAAGCGATGTGGGATCCAGCAATCTGTGGGTATAATCGAAGGTCGGGCCGAGGACCTGCCCGCCGGGCAAATCCTTGAATGCCGCCGAGATGCGCCGGCGCACCGTCATGTTCCCGGTATCGATCGGCTCGCTTGCGCCAAAGCGCGGCAGCGTTGCGCGAAACGCCCGCAGGAGAAAAATCGCCTCGATCAGATCGCCGCGCGCCTGCCTGATGGCGAGCGCGGCAAGCTCGGGATCGTAGAGCGATCCCTCGCACATCACGCGATCGACCCCTAGGCGAAGCTGCGCCATGATCTGCTCGAGCGACAGCTCGGGGATGTTGGGGTCGCCGCGGCGTTCGTGGGCGAGCAGGCGATGCGCGTTCTCGATCGCTTTTTCTCCACCCTTGACGGCGACATACATCTCAGGGGCCCTCGCGCGCTACGCAGACCGATCGCGGCAGCGCGGCCACCTCCTGGTCGGCGACCAGGATAAGGTCGACGCCGCGTGGAAAAAGCTCCCGATTGGCGATCAGCCGCGTGCGGATGTCTTGCGGCAGCGGCGAAGCGCGCAGCGATTGCCGGCCACGGATTCCCGGCCCTTGCAGCAGGAGCTCGGGTCCCGAGCGCAAGGAATCGAGCTGCAGAACGATTGTGGTCGAACGGTCGGGATAGTCCGGCTGACCCAGATTGAAGCGATCGAAGGGCAGCAACGCGGACGGCGCGCTCACCAATGCGAACGCGGCACTGCCGGCCTCATCGACGACCGGCGATCCGCAATGAAACCGCAGCCAGGCAAGGACTGCGTCGGCTGATCGCAGGCCCGCGTCCAACCACAGCGGCGTGTCATGGTCGCACAGGGTCAAAGCCACGGCTGCCGCCTCTGGGGAGAGGGGAGGGGGCGGTGATACCCGGTCGGTGATGCTCTGAATGCTGCCCGGGCGGGCGAGCGCGTTTAGAACCGCGCGGAAAGTTTTTTGCGCGGAGAGCGCCGGTGTCGCGAAGCCGGCGGTGATGGTGCTCATATTCAGCTTTCGCCCCGTACCAGGGTGAAGAACTCGACTTTGGTCGCAGCGACCTGCTGTTGTTTCCGCGCGCGGGCCGCACGCATTTGGGTGCGGATCGGCGCCAGCACGTGCTGCTCGATCAGGTTGCGATGGTTCGCGCTCTGCATAAGCGCGTCGCACAGCGCGACCAATCGGGCCTTGGCAAGATCGCGGCCGAGCACATACCCGAAGCCGGTCTCGCCCGTTTCCAGCTTGACCGCAGCCCGCGTCACCGTCGCCTCGCCGAAGTTGAAGGCCGCCCCGTCGCCGCCGATGCGACCGCGCACCATGACCAGCCCGCTCTCGGGCGCGCGCAGCTCTTCGCTTGCCGGAAGCGTCCCGACGGAATCGAGGCGATGCGCGATCTCGGCGGCGTCGCTGCCCGCCAGCACCGCCATTGCATCGCGACGCGTGCGCTGCAGCTCGAGGTCTTTCGGCAGAGGCGAGGTCATTGCATTTGCGCTCCGGGCCGGCGTGTGGTAGCACTTGTCTACATTACTAGACAACTGGCCTGCCGTCCAGCAGCAGTCGGCCATGATGCGCAGTCGTAGCAGTGGTAGGGTGGGTTAGCCGGACAAGTCGGCTAGTTAACTCTTCTGCGTCACAAACTACTCTGGGCGGTCATTCCGGGGCCGCGAGTGCTCGGATCGGCGCTTCGCGCCGTCCGAGTGCGAGCGGAGCCCGGAATCCATAACCACAGGCCGTCCGGTTGCGAACGGCGAGCGAGCAACTGCCGGCTGGGG
>Ga0073928_10004898_pt1 | contig 19234 bp, 23 predicted proteins | sample PaiPotPPA55metaG_FD_76969 | JGI IMG/M metagenome (GOLD analysis project Ga0073928, IMG submission 76969) | Iron sulfur acid spring bacterial and archeal communities from Banff, Canada, to study Microbial Dark Matter (Phase II) - Paint Pots PPA... ...
ACTGTTTGCGCTGTGCTTCGCTCAGCTCAACTTTCGCCGCGATTCTCATGAGTTCTCCCTCCATGTACAGGAGACTCACAAATCGCGATTAAGTTGCATTATTTGTGACGCACCACACTAGCGTCATCGCCGCGTCGACTTGCGGGAGCATCGCTCGCGCGTGCTCGTAGACGTCTTCGGTGGTTGCGCGTAGGGGAAGCAGAGTTCCCTTCGCCTCGGCCTCTTGCAGGCTGGCGATATTGAGCATGACCGTGTGCAGTCGCCGCACATCATCTACTGTCAAAAGACTCGCGCTCGACGGCAGCTTGGACGGAACGTATTCGATGTCCGGGCCGAGATTACGTCTGGCCTCGCGTAAAGCGCCAACCTCGTCCGCGACGAGCGGCGGAGCGCTCTCGGCATCCAGCGACAGCGAGTCGTCAAACCACGAAAACGTCTTTTCGCCGTCGATAACGAGCTCTGCCATTTTCTGCGCACGCATCGTTACGCCATCGACTTCAATATCGGAGAGCTGTGTCATCGCGATTTCGTCGATGCGGCGGTCGATGCGCTGCATGGCCTCGTGGGCGCGGTCAATATCTGAGAGGTTTGCCTTAATCTGGCTTGCCACCACGTCAGGATTCATCTGGCTCACATGGTGGATGATTGCCTCGATGCTGGCCTGAAACTGCTGCATGCCCTGACGGTCGCCCGAAAGCAACGCCACAGTCAGAGGCCGTACTTCCTCCGGAATCTTTTCCTGCAGCAGCTCGAGCGCCTTCTCACCCTTCGAGGTCACGAGAATCTTCTTTCCATTCGCCAGATAGTGGCAAATGATGTTGGCGATGGTGTGAGTCTTGCCAGTTCCGGGCGGCCCTTGCACCGCCACGCCGTCCGAGCGCTCCAATTGCTCGACGATGGTCACTTGTTCATGGTTGTAGGGCAGCGGGAAAAACAGTTCTTTTGGCTTGTCAGAACCGCCAGATGCTCCGCCGGCGAGACCACGGAACGAGACAGCGTCGTAGCTGACTTTCTCGTCGGATGGGGCCGTCACAAGAGCAAGCGGCCCCTCGGGAATCTCGGCGCCCTCTTTCAGCCGTGCCTTAAGACGCTCAATGTCCTCATGGAGGAAGTTGTTCGACCGCGGACGCGAGTGAAGTACCCACAGGTCGGTCACGAGTAGCGACGGACCAGCTGGCGGCAGACCGACATGACCTTCGATGTATTTGCCGTTGCGGTCGATGTTGCCAGCCACGCTGCGCAGCGCGTGCTCGAAGCTTCCCGGGTCAAACGGATTCAGGGGCCGGTCCGACGAGCGCTCGAGCTCCTCCTTAACCGCGCGTTCGACAGCCGCCGCGCTTTGGAGTTGGCAGGCGGCAAAGGCATCGAACTCCATACGCGGGCCGGTCGCACGTGGCCGCACTTCGATGGCCAGCGTCCGGTCATCGATGGCCAGTTCGAGCGATTGCGTGAGGACCGGATACTGGTAGTCGAACTCGACTTTCTTCGCGCGCTCCTCAAAGCTCATCTTCCACGATGCGACGCCGATACCACACACCAATTCCTGCGGTTTTGCGGTGTCTTCGAGTTCCATCTGCTGTTTGAGCGAGAAAAGCTCACCATAAAGCCGGATGGCCTGCCAACGGGGCTTTTCGACCTCCGCCCACGTTTGCCAGAGCATCGAGTATCGCTCAACGCCAGCCTGCACCGACGCCTTCTCGCTGTCTGCCAACCCCTGCGCAGTGAGTTCTGGCTGACCTTCCATCAACGTTGCGATGTGTCGCTCGAGCGCGGCGTCGTTAAGACGCGGAGGCTTGCCGGTCGGATTGTGTTCGACGACCAGCAAATCCTTGAGGTCAGGCGGAATTGCTGGTGGATTCTGCGTTTCTAGCCGAGCAACCCGGAGCCACACGTGGTCGCCCTCGACTTTCAAATCGAGGTCGACGCCGGGCAGACCACGCAGGTCTCCGCTCGTGCGCAAAAAGCCGTCAGTGCCTGCGAGCTTGAATCCACGCGGGTCGATGTCTTTTGATTGCTCGATGACGTAGTCAAGCAGCTTGGTAAGCAAGCCAGAAGAACTCATTTAACCCTCGGATTTGGTGCGGTTCGTGCGTTGTTTTTCAATCAGGCCGAGCTTTCGACAGTGGTCGAGAATCAGCGTCTCGAGCAGATTGGTCTGGCTGCGGTTTTCGTAGTCGGCAGCCTCCTGAAGCAGACGCTTTATGTCGGGCCGAACCCGCGCGTTGATAGTTTCAGTTTTGCCAGCGGGCATACTCGTTCCGATGATTTTTGTACTGCGGTGTACGTTACACAATCGCCTGATTTACGGCAACCTGTACCCCGACTTGAGGGACGCGCTCATGTCCGAGAAGGCCGCTCAAATTAGCGGCAGCAAGCCACGACCGATGTATCGTGTGAGGGGCTACGACACGAATGAGCCCGGCCTGGTGGCGACCGCACTTCTTTGAAGACGAGCCATGCATTCGCGCAAATGCCGGTTGCACTCAGTCGAGAATTCTGACCCACCGCGACCTACCTGCGCGGAACGTTGGCTTTCGCGCCAGCCCGGAGAAAGCTGAGCATGGCTTCGGTCCAGGGGTCGCCCTTCTTGGCTGCGTTCACAAGGGACTGATGATTGCTCAGTTCCCAAGCTTGCAGCGTGATGCTTTCGCCGCACGACTGCATCTTTGCCTGGCAATGTGCACGGAATGCATCGACGCGTTTCCGGAGCTCTAAATCATCGAGTCGAATTCCCACATGCCGCTGAGCCTCGCTGTAATCGACGTAGTCCGGCAATGGATTCTCCAACTCCCAGCGAAGTACCGGGAGCTTAGCGAGCGGAAATGAAGACCTTGCCGGCAGATACGTGGGCCCAAGGTCTAGCAGCAGGTCTCGGGTCCGAACCCAGAAATGCGTAGGTGCACCAGTTGGCGACAAACCGTAGCCCTGCAGATTCTTTCGCTTCCCGTCTTTTGAGATGACTGCGCAAAGAAAGTCGCCTCCTGCCACCTGACTTGGAAACCCATCGGCTTCAAGAAGGGACGCCAAGCCAACGGCCGCATAAAAGCATCTGCAGTGGTAGTCATCAGGGAAGAACTCCCGGAGCGAAGCGTCAACCACCGCCATCGCTCGTGAAATCGCGTCAGGTTGCGTCATTGTGAGTCGGTCATCTCATTTAGCCGAGTGTATTTGCGGCGGACTTCGCGCGGAACTCAGATGTTAGTGAACTGTGGCTGCGGACCATGACCGCCGCCGGGTTCCTCCGGCAGGCTCCTACCTTGGGTGTCAAAGGTCAAGGCACGAACGGACCGCTATGCACGGACATCGGTTCCAGCGAGCCCTGATGTATTGGAAGGTCGCGTGGATGTCATTATCTCCAGTAACGAAGAAATCGCAGTACGCAGCCGCTCCGATAATGTGCTGCAGGTCCAATGCGTCTTGGATTTCGGGACGGAAACCCGCCTCTATGCGATAGCGCTGGCATAAATCCTCAACCTTTATTGCAGGGCAGTCACGTCTTACTTCGCGTGAATGGGCGGCCAACATCCGAGGCAGTTCATCGTATCTTTGTTGGGTCAGGCCGACGTGCGGGTCTGTTCGAGCAGGAATTCGGGCGCGATAAAACTCGGCATCAATAAGTGGCTGATTGTCGTCGACGAGCCCTTCCTCTAAGGCGCGGCGACCGACGCCGATTGCATCGGGTGTCTCCGCGGCCGCCCGTTCGACCTCTCGGAGGGCGCCCCGGTCCCGATGCCAGGTCCATATGCAGTCGGCCAGCGTCTCCCCAATAACTATGTTCTCGGCGCCATACGTCGACCACAGTTGCGCCATGGTTCGATTCATTGGGTTGAACGGCGATGGCATCGGGCGCCGGAGGTGTCGAGCGATGTGGCGCTTCAGTTCCTGTTTCTGCAAATAGACAGGGTTGCTCAACCATTCAAGCGGCAGTTCGTTGAGCAGGGCAATCGAATTGGCCACATGCTCCTCAATCGTCGACCTGGCTATCTCGTAGAGACTTACTGCTGATAAGACAAATGTGACGCGACCGGTTTCGAGAAGGCTGCGAATCGCCTCATATTCGCGTCCTGGAGGCGTGGCCACACGCTCGACGGTCAATCGCGTGACAATGTTGTGGTCAAGATAGACGCGTGGCATTCGAAAGGTAATTAAGACAGCTGGTCAAGCGGGTCAGTCGTCTATGGGTGAGAAAATCATTCCAAACGCGTCCGGGCGCTTTCTCGCACGAAGCAATTCGGCATGCGGATACTGCTTGCGAACGAGACTCGTGAGCGCCGAGCAATCCTCGTCGGAAGTGCTCAAACCAAAGAGCACAGCGTCCAGTTCGAACGAACCAAATCGTAGGTCTTCGTGAGGAGCGTCTTTTCGCCTCCCGTTTCCGGAGTAAATTCGCCATTCTCGCTCATACGACCAGCCCACAGACTTAGTGTAGACGAGTCGTTCAAGGAGTGCCTTCACATTAAACGAGGTTCGGCCAGAGAGCATATCGGATAAGAATTCTTCATCGACAAGGCGAGGCGTTTCGGCGACATAATTCACCGGCTTGGCCGTTATATAAGGACTGTCAAATTCAGGGTAGTCGCGCAATCGGATGACTACGCCGCGATGAGTATCTGCATAGTGAGTCCACATCACCGCGTTATCCGGGGATTCCGTCAAGCACAGAATCTTGCTCGACGCGAGTTGGCTGCGGACATCGGCATTGAGTCTTGGCAACGCACCTTCTAGCTTGTCCATGCTTTCGAAGATTGCTTCCGCGTAGTTGGCCCCGAATTCTTCCCGTCGCATGTTTGGAAGCTTTGCCCTTATCGCCTGAACCAAAACACCCAAAACGTTTCCGACTGCAACTGGCGCTCCGCGGTATGCCTCCCAAAGCTTTTCCAATGCCAACCGTCGGACAACGTCCCGGTCAACCTCATATCTAAGGTCGAATTGCATGTCATATGGGTCGTTCAATGTTCCAGGGGTTGACCACCAAAGCGTTTGATTGACGAGAACGATATGAGCGGTTGCGGCGCTCATGTATTTGTAGAAAACCTGGTTTTCTTTCATGGTTACTGGGCTGGTGGGGCTAGACACCCGTCCAGAACGACGGGTTTCGACTCGAGATGCAATAGAGCTGTCGCGCACGGCAGCGTCACAGTTGATGGCGCCAGGGGACTGAGTGTTTTCACATCAGTCGCCTCCGCGCTAGCCGTGGCTATCGACCCACGCACGACACCATGAAAGGCCTGCTGATTCTGCCTCTTCATCAGTATCGAATGCGTCAAGCACTCCAGACACCTCCACGACTTTATTGTCTCGCATGATTGTGCCGCTTCCTGCGAATCGCTCCGGTCGCATGATGTCTTCCCGCTGCAGGATGGAATGGCCCCACAGCGTATATCCTCGATATTTGTCAGTTTGCATCCGTCGACCTTTGAATGTCCTCTATACCGCTTCTTATCAATGATTGCCTCAGCTCGAGCGGCTCGACAAGTATCTACTGCTTGAGGCGCCGGGTGTCGATTCCTGCCATCTTCAACGCAGCGTCAATCATCCGCAACTCCTGACCGAAATCAAGCGTCCACTCTTCGCCGTCGCATCGGACGGTCATGCCGTCGTGCATCGAGATAAGCTGGCGCGCCTTGTACTCATGCCGTCCCTGCAACGGCTAAAATTGCCCACGGGACCCTGGCAAATCCTAACCTGAGGGACAGGGCCGTCACCATGGAATGTCGTCATCGATGTCGTCCGGGTCGTTCACCCGGTTCATTGCATCTCCAATGACATTAGCTTCGTCTTCGTCGTCTTCTTTCCGCAGTCGCCTGCCCAGATAATCCTCGTCTGATTCGCTAAATTCAAAATACTCGTATACATCGTCGTCGCTGTCGAAGACCGAATCCGCAGTGACAGAGGGATTTCCGCTTACACCCTTAAAAGTGAACACTGGAGCCGGCGCGAGAGTCGAATCAAAAAACTTCACATCATTTTGAAAAAGTTCTTTGAAGTATCTATTCGATTGAACGACACTGACGGCACTATTCAGCCAGCCTTGTGCGGCCCCCTCATACACTAAAAGCCAATTTGGGCCGAATAGGTCTTCGGCATGCGCGTGAGCTGGCAACCGGTTCCGCGCGAGCTTTGCCTGCAAGAGGCCTTTAGACTCCAGCGCCAAAGCGAGCAGCAAGCATACAGAGCTCTGCATTTGCTCCAACATCTTTACAGCGGTTCGCTGCAGACGAAGGTTAAGACGGAGCGCTAGCCAGAGCAACCAAGCGACCTCGCTATGCCGCTCGACGGGCGCGTGCAACGTGACTTGATTAGACACGAAGGCATGCCACGCCTCTGGCTTGAAAGACGTCGCTGGCAGATACCGATTGTAGGTGTCAATTATCGAAACACAAGTTGGAATAGTGTTTGGATACGCGTCCATGCATCGCATCAGATAAGCAGCGAACACATCCCAGTTCTTGCTCTTGACTATCTCCGTCTCCACGCGCCGAAGTGCATACTGCATCACGTTCTCGTCGTCGAAGCGTTGAGCTAACGAGAAAGCCAAGTCGAAAAAGCGATGAAGGTCTCGTCGTTGCGTCAGCTTCGCTGTCGAAAATTCAAACGAATCGAACTGGTGAACCCATGAGTCGTATTGGAAATCGCTGGCGCGCACGATTCTGGTTTTCTGGACATTGACCTTAAGCTCGAACACTGCTAGGGACTCGGACAGCTTGGCATACGCTTGAGCAGCCTCATTTTCCGTGTCAAAACACAAACAGAAATCGTCAACGTGCCGGTATCCCCTCGGCCATGAACCCAGTCGCTTCCGCAGCTCTTGGTCAACCGCTACACCTATCAGTTCAGAAAGTATGTGAGATGTATCCGGTCCAATCGGAATTCCGACAGTCTGGTTCGACTGAGTAAACCTCACCAGTTCATCAAGTTGATTACCGAGCAGCTTCTTGTCCCTGCGCGCGGTCTTGCTCTTGGCGACGTGCTTCCCCTCTACAGCCCAAGCGATGGCGTGCGTATAGATGCTCGGGAAGAACTGCGATATGTCGCTGACTAGGAGATAGCGCGCTCCAGCGGACCGCAAAAGTCGCTCTTCAGCAAGCTGCTTGATGGGAGTGATACTAATGGCGCGACTTCCCTCCTGTCCGAGCTCAGGAAAACTCAGGCTGAGCTTGCTTTTTCTCATGAGACGAGAGAGCGCCGACCATTCCTTGGCGATGAGACGGGCCAAAAAATAAAATGCAATGGGATTGGTAATGGCAATCGGGCGTCGATTGTGGCCTACGCGCGCTACCGAATACCTTTCGAACGTCGTTTCTTCAGCGCATTTTCCCTGCTTGATAGTGTCCCACGGAGCCGAAAAGTGATTATGTTTCGCCGAGAAACTGACCGAATTGAAACTGGGCGGAATTTGGGCCGCAAAGAATCCGTCCGAGAGAAAAAGCCTGAGTCGTCTTTCGAATGTCATCGGCCGTGTACGTGCCATCTCATCCCCGATGTGTCGCCGTTCTTGAAAATATTATACGTATCATCAGACCTGGAATCACCTTCTGGCCGGAGAACATCGACGTGTGCCAAGCAAAGCACGTACGACGCCGCCCTCATGCGGGGGCATCTGCTAATATCACAAAGTCGGCGCAGCATAGTCGTGATAGCGCTGATGCGGTTCGCATATATTTTTTTGGCCATCCAGCTCGACAACGCGAGCTTCGCACTGAATCGCACTTTGCCGCCCTTGAATGACAGCCTCAGCTAAAGAGCCGCCATTACAGCAAGTCATTTCGGACCTGTTTCGCGACTTCGACGGAGATGAAGTCGGGGGCAAGCATGCTATGCGGGGATTCAATTTTCAGGTGTGGCATGCCGTGCTGGAGGCGCTAAGAGCACACAGGACCGGGAAGGACTACGCCGTAGTTCTTGAATGGCAGCAGGACGTCGCGGTCCTCAATTCGTCGTCGGCGCCTACCGGTGTTCGGTTCGTGCAGTTGAAGAAGCACGAGTCATCCACCCATTGGAAGCTACATCACCTTATCAAGCCCGAGAAAGCGGACGCTGAGGTCATCGCCGCTAACGACGGCGTTGCCAGCGGCGATGGCGCTGCTCCCTCCACCACGGAAACCTCATCCGCCGGCAAATCGGGGAAAGGCGAGAAGGCGAGCAAGGGCAAAACGCCGAAGAAGCCGAAGCAGTCTTTCTTGGCAAAGCTTTACGTTCACCGCCGCCGCTTCAAGGAGCTGGCGCAATCACGCCTGGAATTCGCCTCCGATGCCAAGTTCGAGATTCCCGATGGTGCGGGCATCATGTCTATGCTATCCAGTGTCGAGCTTTCGGCGTTGGACGCGCCGGTGCGGATGGAACTCGAAACCCGTTTGAGAGAACAACTGCAGTTGCCGGCCGGAGAGGCGGTAGACCTCTCCGATTTTGCGTTAGTGGTCAGCGATTGTCCTGTCAACGATGCTCACAAGTACCTCGCGGGAGAACTCGCGGAGATGCAGCTTGGGAGCGAATTGAGCTTGAGCGGGTCGGCGACCATGCTTGCGGTGCTGGTTATCGCGTCCTATGTAAATCTTCGCGCGGGTTCGGGTCGGTTTGCCAAGAACTTCGAAGAGCTGCTCGGACGGGCAGTTACTCGAAAGGACATCGCCCATTACCTTGATGCGGCGAACGAGCAAACAATTCCGACGCAGGACAAGATACAGTTCGTCATCAATCGGCTGACCTTTGAGGGGGCGCCGTTTCCCCTAATCAACGGCATGAATCGAGAGGTCTCGCGAGCCTGCGTCGACGTCACCAACCGCGGCGGTCCAGTGCCACTGGTCGCCGCGTACCTGAAGGACCTATACGCGAGAAACTCGGAGTACAACTCGTTTCCGAGGGCCACAGATATGTTTGCGGCGTGGTTCGAAGATTTTCAAAAGCTGGCATTTCCCGAGGCTCACCTATACAAGCGTGAGTACCTGTACTGTCTCATGTCCATGATTACGCAAGATGCAAACCCTACAAAGCAACTACCACTTGTTCCGTCTGGTGCGCAACCTGAGGACCGGAAATGAGGCAAATCGTCACCTATCACGCGCTTTGGCTGCTGTCCGAAAGGGACGAGAGCGCTCGTCGGGTAGAGTTCAGTCCGAACAAGAACCTCCTCGCCGGTGATAACGAGACCGGAAAATCGCGAATCCTGAAGCATCTCGTTTGGGCGCTCGGTTGCGAGCCTACAGCACGAGTCGGCGGCGACTGGGACCTTAACGCTGTCGCAAGCGTGGAACTGAGCATCGGCAAGATTCGATACACGTTCTTGCGCATGGGACGTCATCAGCGTGCCGCGTTTGACGCGAGCGGTAATCTACTCATTGGCACGGAAGACGCTCAGACATGGGCGAATTTTTTTTCGAACAAATTCGACTATCCGCTAAAGCTCCAGCGTCACCAGGAGGGCAAATTCGGACTTGCTGGTCCGGAGTACGCCCTGTTGCCGTTCTACATCGACCAAGAAGGCGGTTGGGGCAGAAAATGGGGCAATTTCATGCGGCTGACGCAGTTCGTTCGATGGGAACCTGTCGTCTTCGAGTCCTATACCGGTCTCCGCCCCCAGCGATACTTCGAGGCGCAACTCACGCGCGACGAGAAGTCATATCAGTTGCGAGAGGCGCGTCTGCAAGCAAAAATTCAAGCGAGCGCCCTTGAACAAGTTAGAGCAATGCTGCCGAACACTGGGGCAAGATTGGACGAGTCGCTGTTTGCTCAGGAGCTGAGCGAGGCTTCAAAAAAAGTTGGTGAACTGGCCAAGGAAGAGGACGAGGTACGCACAGACCTTTTCGCTGTCGCGCAGCAACGTCAAGAGCGGACGGCGGAACTACAGATGGTCACGCGCGCCGAGCACGACCTCGTCGAAGATTTGGCTTATCTCTCCAAATTTCCGGACGACGGCCAGCTGAATTGCCCAACGTGCGGACAGGCTCATGGGACCTCATTCCGCGCGAAGGTCGACCTCGCGGCCGATGCCAGAGACGCGCACCAACTTGTCCTTCGCGTGCGCACGCAACTCGAAAAGTTGCGGGAACGCGAATCCGGGCTCCGAACCCAGCTCGCCAAAGTCTCGAAGCAGATGGACGAACTGAGGTCATCGTTGGAGGTTCGCAAAGGAGATGCCACCGTCTCGGATATAGTTGCTGCCAAGAGCCTGACTACCATTGAGCTAGCCTATGACCGGACTCGCCGGGATTTGGCTGCCGACATCGACCAACTCAATGAGGACAAAAAGGTACTTCAGGCGGAGCTTGACGGTTTGACCGATGCCGAGCGCGTTAAACAGGTGCGCAAGTCTTACAAAGATGCGCTCCGGTCTAACGCAGACCGATTAGGCATCGCAAAGGCCGAGATAGGGTCCATCAAGATTGGGGCACGGCCTGCCATGGGTTCGGGAAGCTCCGGTCCTCGCATTTACTTGGCCATGCACATGGCGCTTCTAGCCATCAACGCCGAGTTCGGTCGCGGCCCTCGTTTCCCGTTCATCATCGACACTCCGCGCCAGCAAGGTCTTGACGATAAGAACACTGCGAAGCTTCTCGATGCCATCTTCGGTCACGCAGAGGCTCACCAAATCTTCGTCGCAAACGAATCGGTTCCTGCTGGGTGGCATGCACCGACAAACTGCAAAGTTCTCAACTTCGACGAGAAGCGCCGACTTCTTCGCGAGGCCGAATACCGGGAGGGCGTGGGCGCCCTTGCTCCTCTGGTAACCGCGATGCAGGACGCTATCCGAGTCGAGCGCGAGAATGCGGCAGAGAAAAAAGATGACGATGAAGCCGACGCAGTTGATAGCGTCGAGAACGACGATGACGACCTCGAGTGAACTTCCTCAAGCCTAGGTCGCTGCTGAACCTGCGACTGTCCAAGGAAGGTGGAACACTGCCCTGTATGTAGTAAACAGACCGCAGATTGCCGTCAGCGGATTTATTGACCTAGATTCCTTTGTGACACCTTCGGCGAGGACTTCTTCCCTGTTTTCCACGCGGTAATCGGCTTCAAGGCAGCTCGTGCGGCGCAAGCAAAGTGTGCGCACGCTCCCGCTTATCCTGCTCCAACGGGCTGATTCACCTCGGGTGATATAGACAATTTCGACGCACACTCGACGGTCATGCTGCGCAAGTGCCTACGATGAAAACCAAATTTAGAGCGCCAGTCGCAAAAAAGGACGCCGAAACCGCTTCGGCGTCCCTTCGGGGTTGACGATACCCCACTGTCACAGACTTCGCCAAATACCGCTCGACAAGCACGTTTCAACCGGTGCCAAGATGCAGCTAAACAGACTGCTCTTTGAGACTAAACATGGCAGTCTAAGGCCTCGGACCCGGCATGGCAGTTAATTCGGCTTAGGCGCCCACCCCACACGGGTTTTGAGCGCATTCAACCATGTGCACTTAGCCGATATGACGGAGGTAACTAAGCCGATATTTTTACGTCTCACAGCATTTTCAACAACTTGACGTGCCCCATAGTCCACCGTCAGCGACTTCGCCACATTCCATCGCCTCTCGACTTCGCCATCCCGACGAGTCTCTTCGAAGGTCAATCGCATTGCGTCGCAGGGCACTTCGCAAAACCGCGCCGTCTCCGACTTCTAGTCGCGGAAGTTCACGAACGTCATTCTCTTTCAGGCTGGGATATGCTTCGCGCTCTTTCTCGGCGTGGACAAGTGAAAGAAGGTCCTCGAAGTGATTGAAGTCGTGTACAACCATCACACACTCGCGGCTGCCGACATAAACGGTCGGCAACTCCATCTGAAAAGAGGTAATTGCTGATGCGGCGCGAGCCGCATCTAGCCACACTAGGTCGTTCCCGAGGCTCCAAACAGGAAACGCCAGACCGGTCTCTTCGCTGTCGAAGAAGCGAAACCTTAGACCCGTCTTTTGCTTGAGAAGTCCCGGGCGCACAATCCACTCGTCTGGTATCCGAACGACCAAGCAACATTTCTCCTGCGTGAAAACTGCGAGAGCGCTAGGCAAATCACTAGAATCGATGAGAAAGCACGAATTCGAACCGAACGGGCTGCTCCGAATATCTTCCAGCATAGGTGAGGTCTCGTTTGTCTCGGTGCAGAAATCTTCTTCGCGCTGTGGCGCGACGAGTGATTGCGACTGACTTCTTCCTCTTGCAAGCATCGTCAGAACCTCAGAAACACCCTCACATATTTTTGATGCGGAGCGGTCCTCCAATGGCGTCAGCGTATCGTCATTCTCGTCTTCGCAATCTAAGTCCAAATCGTCCTCCTCCGACGTGTCTTCGCCCGGGTGGATGTACGAATAGAGGCAGTTGGGACCAATCGAGTGCAAGTAATCCGCTACGCGTTGCAGCATCTCAGTTCTTGAAGTCGTACCGTCGAAGATGGCATCTTTCGACTCTTGCTTCATCTGCCAGACAATTCTCTCAATACAGTCCATAGAGCGGACGTGCTTGCGGACCCCTTTCCTGAACTGTTTGGTTAATCCCCCTCGTCGAATGCCAGCCGCGATATCAGGCAAATCCTGCTGCAGCCACTGGTCGATGTCTCCAACGTCGACCGACGCCCAGAACCTTAGCGTTTTGCAACGATTCATGCCATCGAGCTTCTCGACGGTATAACGAAGCGCGCCGCCGAGTACGTCTTTTTCATATTGAGTTAAAGAGTTTGATTCGTGCAGCATCGTCAAGTCGTCCGTTCTTTGGCGCCGCCCGTCGGCCCCTGTAATCAATATAAGAACGCTTTTTAGCCAGTATCGACCGACTCACATGAGTCTAGCTGTATGTAATCTGGCGGACGCGCACGCCAGCCCGTCCGTGTTCAACAGTCTGCGCATGTGGGCCCGACTGACATACAGAAAGTCGGATGCTTCATCAATCGTCATGTTCACCACCCGTAACGGAGATTAGTGTCGCCCGTGGAAACAAAGACGACGCCGGGATGAACAGGGCTCGTTTCTACGCTCACGAGCTCGTCTGCATCTGCGACATCATCATGTGGTCGCAGATACATGACAGTCGCGTCCAAGTCGGCTGCGGCCAAGCACTCGATAAGTTCGCGTACTTTCATCTTCTTTCCTCAGGGGCAGTTTCGGTTTCCGACATCAACATCATCTGGCATAGGTAAGGCACGAGTCCGCCCGCGTCGCCATCGCCATCGCCATCGCCATCGCCAGCAACGAGTTGCTTGACTTTCACAGGCTCGCTCATGCCGCGCGTGTCTGTCCGCGCAGCCACGAATCAATGCGCGCGAGCGCGTCCTCTGCGCCGATGCCCTTAGTCGGGTCAAGATGAACGAAGTGATGTTCAAACTCCGCAGGCACGCCCCAGGCCGCATCATCGAGTGCGAGCCACGCTTTCACGCTTTGTCTCCATGCGTGCCGGAGAATTATCGATGTACGTTCTGAACCGTTCCGTATTTCACTCAGTCGCCGACTGACAGCAAGCGTGTCGCCAACGACGCGAGCCCGCAGTGACTCTGGCAAATACGACGCTGCCCCATCACGGCCCAACGTCCTCAGCCACTCGGTCGTCAACACAATCTGAACATCTGGGTACGATTCAACGCGCTTTGCGAGCAGCGGCGCATATTCGAACAATTCGCGCCCGCTGTCTAAGCTGATACGTCCGGCCTCGTCAATGAGCGCAGAGCCGGCGTGAAGCGTGCCGTCGAAGTCGAGGTAAAGAGTAGGTCTGTCGGCATCGACTACCATCGTCATCCTCAGAGTGATGTCAAAAATCACTCACAGGTCACGAACCTGCGGTGAGCCCTTCGGCCGCGACGCGAGTTTCTGCTCGGCAACGCGTCCGCATTTTCGCGACCGGTTCAAGCACCGCGTGGCGCGGTTAATGAATCCCAGTGTTCCGACAGCATCGCCCTTAGCAACGCCAAAACTATCTCCCACGCCTCGTCGCCATCATTAATTTTCACCGGTCCAACGTCGAAGCGCGGGCTATTCTGGGCAGTCACACTCGCGTAAGCGCTTTCGTCGCGAAGTAAGACGTCAAATCGTGCAACGGTCTGCTTTCTGCGGCTCGTTCCGCCTTTGCCGACGCGCTCGAATACAACAGTCATTGACGACGTGGCTTGCGCATTAGGGTCCATCGGACGCCGTTTTTCCGACAACGCTTTCAGCGAAGCTAGGACACACACGAGGTAGCGTTGCAGTGCCGACTGGGGTACCTTGCGGTGCAAAGAAATCTGCGTCTTACCCTCGATGGCCGATAGCAGTGGCAATTCGTCGGCGTGGTTGTCGAACTCTCCTTCAAATACGGCAACGCGCCACCGTACTGGTCCGATTTTGCTAGTCGACGTCAACTTCACACTCCTGAATAAACCATTCGGTTATGTACGTCCATGTCTGCCCGCCACCCATCAAATTGGCGACCTGATGCTTCACGTACTCGGCTTCTCGGTTAGTGCCCGCTGGCCCAACGAGTTCGTACCGTCTCCTGCTTACGGTAACCGCATTTAGGGAAGACACAACGAGGTCAACAACCATTGAGCTCACGGAAAGAGCTTCTGTACCGCTTCGTCCCTGAGTCCAACGTCTGGCTGGCAATGTACGAGTCGCTCAGGACACGGCTCGAATCCATCTCGTCGGTCGTCGATAGCACGCCACGCCGCAAGGCGGTGGCGGGCAACGTACTGCAAGACCTGTGTGCCTCTAGGCATCGCAGAAAGCCAGCCGCTTTGGGTGTCGGCTGCGATATGTGGCGCCGATGACCCGTTCGCACAACGACCATAACAGCAGAGCATCCCGAGCCTGGTCGAATCCGAGAACCTCGACCCAGCTAGTTGATGGGACTATCCGGACGTCGGTATGGTTCAAGCAGCGCGCTTCGAGGATGGGCGCAAATTCGAACAGCGTTGCGCGAGGCTCGCTGGGCACGACGCCATGTGCGGTTCGATAGGCGTCACACGGATGCAAGACCGAATGGTAGTCAACGAACGACACCTGCGTGCAAACGTCGGCCCTCGGCGCGGTGCCTGAGTCACAAGTCCGTCGGTCTGAACAGGTTCCGGCACGACGCTACATATTGAATTGTCTTCTCGCAGATAACAAACCTCTGCGATGTGCTTCGGCGCGAACACCATCGTGAAAAAAACCACTCGGGGAAAATTGTCCATTCTGTTCATGTTTCACCTTTCTGTCATGTTCGAATTCAGCGGGATTGCGCATTCCCCGTTTAGCCGTGCATCTTGAGATGACGTCGCGCGGAAGTTCCTCTATGGCCGCGCTATCAGCCTCGCAGTTTCGTGTTCGAGAAGAAACGACGCGCCCGGGTCCTTACGCCGATGGCGTTCAATCGATGCCCGGTGGAAACGCAAAGAATCACTGTGGTCCTTATTATTTACAGTACTACTTACTAAATGACCTTTTCTTTGGCCTCGTTACTAGCCGGTTCGGAATTGCTTCACGGCGAGATGCATTGTTGAAGAGGCGGACGTCAACGCGACGAAGTCTGTCCGAACCTGCTGACGGTTTCGGCGACGGCAGTTCGCGGAAGCCGCAATTCGTCGGCGCATGTCCGGCCGGTCATCGCAAGTGCCATCGATATGCGACCAATGCTAAGCCTTCGCGCAAATCCCGTCAACCGAAAATTTTTCTTTATCTTTTATAATCAACGTCTTACAGAACCAAACAGAAAATATTTGCACTAGCTGTGTAGACAAGGGCTCGCTACCGACCCGCCTTGTATCTACCTCAAAATGCCTGAACGCCCCGCACGTTCGCGCAGCGCGCGCCGCTGCGCGGAATCGAGATGCGGTCGGCGTCCCGCCAGGGACTGCGGGCCATCTCGTGATTGTTTAACTCTGGGTTGCTATACGAGATATCAATAACAACTACCTCTCGGACACTCTCTCTAGGACATAGCGAAAGCCCGGCCTTAAGCTTTCCAAACTAGGTGTGCTTTTCTCGAGTCGGCCCTTCAGTTCATCGGCCTCGTTTCGCAGACGCAATGCGGTCTCCCTGAGGCTTTTGCGTCGTTTGTCGTTTGTCGTTTGTCCTCTGCTCCCCGACCCGACCTCCGAGAGGGCGGTCAGAATTTTTGGGTATGTGCAAACACCGATGCCCGATGAGCCTGCGGAAGTGGCCCGTTTCTCTTGCCTCAGTTATCAGGCCAGTCGCAGAGTCCCAACCGCAACTCGCCCTGTCAGCTCAGCATTTCAGGGCTCTCCTTTCTCTGTACGCGCACGCGGCCGAACATTTCTCTCCTCTCCGACCACGGCCATGAGTCGTCGCATTGCGTGAGCGTCGGTCCCAAGACAACTCGATATCATTTCGGCCGCTCGCTCCGTACGCGTCGCGCGCATTCTATTCGATGCAAGCAATCACATTGTTAGGCAGCGCAAAGTAGCGAGCTCGGTCCTTCTGCGGTAGATACGCGGATGAATGACCGGTATGAGCCGGTCAGTACTACAGCGTTCTACCTGGTCCAGTTCAACGGAAATCAATATGAGCGGGTTGAAGGGACGAAGTTGTTCTAAAAAGTGATGGCGTCGAACCGGTGAGCCACGCATTGTGCGGGTATGCGGACAAGCTGGCTCGGCATGCCAGGTTTGCGTGTCGGCAACCCGCATACTGAACAGGTTCACCTCGGGCCGCTCATCAACAAAGAGCAACCCGACAGAATCGACGACATTGTGCGCAAGAGCGTAGCGGCTGGGGTATCGGGAGTTGGTGTGCCGGTATTTGCCCCAGTCGTATCCGCCGGACTTTCCGCCTGCGGTGGAGGTGACGTGTCCGCTCCAATCCATGAACCAGACTCGACAACTTGCATTGACTGCGTCGGATGCTGTCACGGCCAACGGGCTCACCTTTGCGATGAACTTGCAAAGGTTGTGGAGCTCTTGGGAGGCTGCCTTTAGTTGGAGTGTTCACGCAGTACATTGCTTACCGGCGCGGCATGCGAATTGCGCTTAGCTGTAGGCATCGCAGGGGCGGACACCGCCGGGCAGTCGTCGAGTAAAAAATCTGGCAATGCTTCGTCATCCAATGACGGCAGTTCTACGTCATCCTGCTTCACTTCGCAGTGGTACAGGAGCGCACGAACGACGGACGCAAACGATTCTTCTTCATCCTCGGCGACAACGGGCTGGAGCGCGACCCGACCAAGGGCGACAATCGGCGGGGTAGGACTGATGCAGGACCGTCTTAACCACGCAATGCTTCTGCTGACGCAAATGCGGATTGGTCCAGCGCTTCCACGGCAACATGTACGGTTTGACGAAGGCCGGCCGCAACCGGCTGCGCCGCGCAGAAGGGCCGACGCAAGCTGTCTGACGGTGGAGGTGAGGTCTGCGCCGCGTGACGCAGACCTCAGCGGATGCGCTCAGGACGAGACTATACGAGGATTCTTTCCGCGTCCCGAGTCCGTCTGCGCCATCCACTCACAAATCTTGATTTCATGTGAGGCTGTGCCCGCGAGGCCACGCATTCGGACTACGCGGCACAAAGCCATTCAGTTGTTATGAACGTTCCACCTTTTCGCGATTCTGACGTACGCACTTGCGACGAGGACAGTCACTGCGCCCGCTACAAAAGCAATAGCATGTGACTTTAGATATTCCATCGGGCCTGGAAACATGTCACGCTCCTTGAAATGCTTGCCCGCACTCGGCACAAAATCGAGACGCGCGTTCATTCCGCGCGCCGCAGGACGGGCACGCCTTGGTGTGAGCCTCGACGATGGCCTTCTGGCGCATATAGGCGATTTGAATGACACACGGCACAGTGACCCGATAGGCCGGACTCGCCATGTCTGCCAGCGTCCATACGCCAGTAACAACCCAACCAATGGGGCCGAGCAGCACGCCGATGGTACGCGCGACCGTTGCATTCACAGCAAGGGGAAGCCCCCGACCAAGCAACGCCTTCGATACGGCATTGGCCACGATTAGTGAGAGCTTGTAGGTGGCAAAGCCACCCATGCGGCCTGCGGCGATGAACGCAGCACCCGCCGCAGGTTTAAGCATAGAAAGGTCAGACACGTTCAGTTCTTTCAACACCGCAGCCCGTTCTTCCGAGGACATCTTCTCGAACGAGTCGCGGAGGATTTTGCGAAGAATGCCGTCCTCGACAACGGGGAGGTCATCCTTTTTGTCGAACGCGACCTTCAGGTGCGAGGCCACATCCTTGACAACCTCGTCGTAGCCGATAGTCGTACCCATGTCCGGAAGAACCTTGTCCAGTAGCGTGCCGAGGGGAATACCGTTGCGAACATCGCGGTAAGCGTTGGTCAGGGTATTGCCACCGAACGTGCAAATTTCCCGGCCGATGAGACTCCGGTCGAACTCTGAATAGACCCTGCGCTCCTTGCACTTGACCAGTTTCGCGCAAGCATCTTTGGTCAAAGATATGCGGCCCTTGCCGCTATCGGTGATGTAGTCGACAAGAATGTCCAGGTCGGCGATGTCCGACTGGGCGAGCAACAGTGAGAGGTTGCCGGGGTTCTTGATAAAGTCGTCGCTCATTGGGATAGCCTGGCGTTTGTAGTTCCGAGAATGCTGCAGATGGTCAGCAGCGCAGGTAAATGAGAGGTGGTGACACCGTCAATTCGAAATGGAATCGATGCAGCGGTCGTCGATATCGACACTTTTGTCGCGTGCCGGAAATCCCTCACCTCCTGAGAAACCTTGGGGTCCCGTTCGTCTTCAACCGTATTGAGCAGTCTGCCAATGCGCAAGGCGGCTTCCGCGACGCGCTGGGAAGTAGTCGAATCCATGCCCTGGAGCTCGGCAGCCAGCGCGGTGAACGATGAATCCCTCAGAGCCTGCTGAAACGTCAACATTCCGCTTCCCAGGCTGGCCCAGTCTTGAGGCCTCATCAGCAAGATTGCCGGTGGAACTCCGACTGCGTCGGCTAGTCGGCAGATAATGTCCAGGTCAGGATTCGCTGGCGTTTCGTCAGCGCGACCACCAAGGTACTTTGCCAAGGTTGACCTGCCCATTCCGGCACGCTCGGCCAGCTGCGTTTGCGACAGTGCATCCAAGGCTCCGTCTTCATCTTCGGACGCAACCCGCATGCAGCGTCGCAGAGCTTCCACGAAGCATCGGGAGACGTCGCGGAATGCGGTGCTTTCTTCTATTTCTTCGCTCACAGGTTCCTCCGTCTTGTTGGATGGGAGTCTAGGAGCTCGTCGGAGTTGAGGTGAAGCGTGATTCAAAACATCAGGCCGTGAGTGGGTTCGCGCCGGTTTGCGGGCTCACCTCAGTCGTCAACTTGCGATGAAAGGCATTTGAAAG
>Ga0073928_10004899_pt1 | contig 19230 bp, 17 predicted proteins | sample PaiPotPPA55metaG_FD_76969 | JGI IMG/M metagenome (GOLD analysis project Ga0073928, IMG submission 76969) | Iron sulfur acid spring bacterial and archeal communities from Banff, Canada, to study Microbial Dark Matter (Phase II) - Paint Pots PPA... ...
ACATCGCCCTCTATAATATAGGGCAAGTGGGAACATTTTTGGGACGGAGCCTCGGCGTAATAAGGAGTTATATCAGTTATGCTGATTTGCACGGCCGATGGCAAGCGCCCGAGAAGAGAGAGGGAAGCCCCGTGTTTACAGACGCGGCGGCTCCGAAATCGTCCGCGGAATACGCTGCGGCCGGGACGCGGGCAATGGCGGCGGCTTATGGCCCTCCCGGTACCACCCGCCGGGGCTGTAGCCCAAGCCGAACTGCTTGCGGATATCGCTCACGTGGTTGAGCAGTTCGTCGAGATTCGGCGCAGCACCCTCCGTCGACTTCTTGAACGTTTTGAGTTCGACGACCCCGACGATCGTGTACTCCTGGCCAAGCGCTGCGGGGAATCGCTGCCTTGCGGCATACGCGAGCTGGGTCTCGAGCTCGTCCTGCTGTACCAGGATCATCTTGCACCGCGAACAGTATTTGCAGGTCTTGCCCTGTACGTACAAGCCGTAAGCTTCCGCGTGGATGAGAAGCGCGAATTTTCGTGGGTATGTGAGCTTGCGGCATTCGGGACAGCGGGTAAGCCGTAGCTCGGCATGGGGATTTAACAGCAATGTGTAGACAGACTTGAGTCTGCCGATCTGGGAACGCGGCATATAGGCACATTTTACACGCTGGATTGCGCGGTCGCATTGAAGCGGTGCCCAACGTCGGCCATCCTATTGACCTCAGCTACGGTCGCCGCGACAGCGTCTTCAATGCGATGATCAAGCACGTCTTCTCTCCGCGTCTCCTTGTCCCCACGTCTCCTTATCCCCCGCGTCCTGCTCAACAACGCGGCCAATCCCCCGCGGCGGCAACCCGCGCGGCGCCGGCGGCGGCGTGATAGTCGCTGTCACCCGTGAAGAGCGACCAGTCGGCGCGGGCGACGAGCGTCAAGTCTGTGTCCACGGCCGTGCGCAAATCATTCAGGAGATGGCCCAGGCGAATGCCGGTGCCGCCGGCAAGGCAGACGTGACGCGGGCGGTATAGGGCATGGCAGATCCGGATGGTGCGGACCAGGGCGCGGAAGGGGGCGTCGGCGGGCCGGATCTTTGAAGCGGGGTCGGGGCCGTAGCGCTGGGCGAGGGCGGGGGCGCCGATGTAGCCTTCGAGCCCGCCGCGGCCGCCATCGGGGCCGATGACGGGCTCGCCTTCCAGGGAGATGTCGATCTGGCCGAGGTGTCCGGGGGACTGGCCGTCCACGAACAGGGGTCGGCCGTCATCCAGCACCGACGCCCCCACCCCGGTGCCGAGGGCCAGGACCAGCAGCCTGCCCTTGGGCCGACGCAGCGTGAAAATGTCGAAGGCCGTGGCGTTGGCGTCGTTGACGACAACCGGGTCCGTTTCGACCCCCGTGCCGCGGGCGATCAGCTCGCCCAGCGAGAGGTCCAGCAACCCCGGAAGGTTGGCGGCGTAGGTGATGCGCTGTTCCTTCTCGTCCAACAACCCGGGAACGCACAGCCCGACGCCGGCAATGGAGGGCGGAGCGTTTGCACAGGCCTGCCGCACCGCGGCGATCAACTCATCGACTGTCGGCCGGTTGTACGGCTCACTGCGCGCGGTCCACAACACCTGTTGGTCCTCGATGCCCGCCGCCTTCACGGCCACTCCACCTACGTCGATTCCCAAATAGCTCCCGGACATCGCGCACAATTCTGTGCGCCCCGCGGACGACTGGCAACTAAATGACCGTGCGCGATGTGCGCCACCTTGCAAACGGCCGGGAGAAGGCCAACCACAGAGGACACAGAGAGCGCTGAGAAGGGAAAGAGGAATCGATCCACAGATTCACACAGATTTTCACAGATTGAATTCCTAATCTTTTAATCTGCGTAATCTGTGTAAATCTGTGGATCACCTTCGTCTTTTCCGTGACTTTCTCTGTGCTCTCCGTGTCCTCGGTGCCCTCTGTGTTCGCATTTCTGGCAGACGAGGCGCAGAATCGCCCACGCTGATTTAGAATGGCTCGGCCACACCAAGACAGGAGCGCCCCATGATGCCGCCGACAGCCAGAGGCGACAGGCCGGTACTGGACTATTCGCGCAAGGCGCGCGACCGGGTGGCCATGGCATGCGCGGTCGTGGCCACGTGCGTCGGAGCAGGAGGCAACCTGTGGGGCGGATTGGCCGCCTGGTCGCTGCACGGCGTCGCCCAGGGCTCCACCATCCACTCATTCAGGCTGGAAGGGTTCCTGTTCTTTCAAGCCGTGGTAACAGCGGCCCTGGGCGTGGGATTCGGGCTGGCGGCGCTGATGAAGGGACGCGGCCGCGTGGGTGTGATTTTGCTGGCCTGCCTCGGCATGCACCTGTCCCTGACGCCGTATCTCGTCTCCAACGCTGTGCTCGATCACATTGTAACCAAGAATGGCCTTGTGCTGGGACCGTGATACGCCCCTGATCGGGAAACGCCTACAATGGACCCTGACGCCAGAGGGAGCCGACTGCCTTGAACATCAGCATCCTTGCCGCCGGGGCGGGTGGTATGTACTGCGGGAGCTGCATGCGGGACAACGCCCTGGCCGCGGCGCTCAAGCGGCAGGGGCACGCGGTCACACTGGTACCGCTGTATACGCCGCTGCGGACCGACGCCCCCGCCGCCAGCATTCCCGACGTTTTTTACGGCGGGGTGAACGTCTATCTCCAGCATTCCACGCGCCTGTTCCGGCACACGCCGCGAGCGCTCGATTCGGTCTTCGATCGTCCGTGGCTGTTGAATTTCGCCGGCCGGCTCGGTTCGCAGACACCGCCCGACAAACTGGTTGGCTTGACGCTCGACGTGCTGGAAGGGGAGGACGGCCACGCGACCAAGGAGCTTCATCGGCTCGTCGAGTTTCTGCGCGCGGACGTCAAGCCGCAGCTCGTCAGTTTGCCCAACCTGATGTTCATCGGCATGGCCCGCACGTTTGCCAGGGAGCTGGGCGTGCCCGTCGTCTGCGAATTGACCGGCGAGGACATCTTTCTTGACGCGATGAACGAGACCGACCGCGAGCAGGTGCGGCAGGTCATCCGCGAACGCTGCGGCGACGTTACGCGCTTCGTGGCGACCAGCCACTATTACGCCGGCCGCATGGCCGAGTATCTCGGTGTGCCGCGCGACCGCATCGATGTGATCTATACCGGGATTTCGCGGGAATATTTTGCACCCCGCAGCGCTCCCAGCGCCGAACGCGCGCCGACGGTCGGTTACCTGGCGCGGATCTGCATGGAGAAGGGACTCTCGCGGCTAATCGACGCATTTTTGCTGCTGCGGAATATGGCCGGGATGGGAGGCGTGCGGCTGAAGGTAGCCGGGTACCTGGGCCCGCGGGACGAGAAATGGTTTGCGGCGCTTTGCAAACGTGCCGACGCCGCCGGCGCGTCGCAGGCGATCGAGCACGTTGGCGAGGTGGACCGGGACGGCAAGCTGTCGGTGCTCGATTCGATCGACGTGTTCAGCGTTCCGACGGCATACCCCGAATCCAAGGGGATCTACGTATTGGAGGCGATGGCCCGCGGCGTGCCGGTCGTGCAGCCGGCGCATGGGTCATTCCCGGAACTGATCGCCCTGACCGGCGGCGGGGTGCTGACCCCGCCGGGCGACGCCCAGGCGCTGGCCGCGGCCCTGGCCGGCCTCCTTGGCGACCGCGACCGCCGCCAGGAATTGGGGCGAAAGGGCCGGGCCGCGGTCGAATCCAATTTCACCGACGAGCGGATGGCCGAGAGGATGCTGAAGGTGTATGAGGCGGCGATGGGTGAAGGTGGGGAGGGACAGAGGGGCGAAGGGACGAAGGGACGAAGGGGCGAATCCTAATTCGACAAACGGCAATCGGCAATCGGCAATTGCGCCCTGCTGGTCAGCGAGGTCTGGAAGGAGTATCCCACGCCCGGCGAACCGCTAATTGTCCTCCGGGGCGTGTCATTTTCGCTGTCGCGCGGCGACACGCTGGCCGTGGTGGGGCCCAGCGGGTCGGGCAAGAGCACGCTGCTGAACATCCTGGGAACGCTGGACCGGCCGACCCGCGGGGGGGTGCGGCTGGCTGAGATCGATCCGTTTTCCCTATCACCTGGGGAGCTGGCCCGTTTCCGCGCCACCCGCGTCGGGTTTGTTTTCCAGGACCATCACCTGTTGCCGCAGTGTACGGCGGCGGAGAACGTGCTGGTGCCGAAGCTGGCGATCGGCCGGGCGACCGACGCCGACGCGGGCCGCGCCCGCGAGTTGCTCTCCCTGGTGGCATTGGCCGACCGCGCCCGGCATCTGCCCAGCGAGTTGTCCGGGGGCGAGAGGCAGCGGGTTGCGATCGCCCGCGCCCTGATGAACGGCCCGGAATTGCTCCTGTGTGACGAGCCGACCGGGAACCTCGACCAGAAGACCTCGCACGCCGTCGCCCAGCTCCTGCTTCACCTGGCCGCCGAGATGAATGCCATCCTCATCACCGTCACCCACAGCCCGGCCATTGCGGAGATGTTCGGCAGGCAGATGCAGATGAGTGATGGGGTGCTGGTGGGTCGGGAGGGGGAAATGCTGAGCGTAACGAAGTCCCTCGGGAGCGAAACCCGAATAACGAAATCCGAATGACGAAACGAAGGGATTCCTCATTCGGTCATTCGTCCCCGAGGGATCGGGACTTCGCTACGCTCAGCATTCGAATTTGATTCGTCATTCGAGTTTCGAATTTCGTCATTGTTCCCGAGTGATCGGGACTTCGTTACTTTCAGCACTCTCGCCTATCCGCCAATAATCACATTATCGATCAACCGCGTGTTTCCGACGCGCACGGCGACGGCCAGGACGGTCGGGCCGTTGACGAGATCGACCGGCTTGAGGGTCGTCGGGTCGACCGCGGCGGCGTAGTCGATCGAAAGGTGCTGCTCGAGCAGAACGTGCTGCATGCTGGTGACCAGCCGGTTCGTCTGCCGCACGCCTTGCGTGTACTCGCCTTTGGCGAGGAACAGGGCCCGGCTGATCGACAGCGCCTTCTGCCGCTCCGCTTCGCTCAGGTATTGATTGCGGCTGCTCATCGCCAGCCCGTCCCCCTCGCGCACGGTCGGGCCGGAGACGACCTGGATCGGCCAGTCGAGCGCCTCCACCATCGCCGTGATGACGCGCAACTGCTGATAATCCTTTTGCCCGAACACGGCGACATTCGGCTGGAGAATGTTGAACAACTTGGCGACCGCCTGGCAGACCCCGCGGAAATGAGTCGGCCGGTGCTTGCCCTCCAGCACGCTCGACAGTTGCGGCAGGTCGACGACGACCTCGGTCAATCCCGGCCGATACATCTCCTGCGGCTCGGGCATGAAGACCCAGTCCACGCCCGCCTGTTCGCACCTGGCCAGGTCCTGCTCGACTGGCCGCGGGTACTTGGAGAAATCCTCCCGCGGGCCGAACTGCGCCGGGTTGACAAATATGCTGACCGCGACCGACGGGGCGTGCTTCCTCGCGATCGCGACCAGCGACATATGCCCGGCGTGCAGCGCGCCCATCGTCGGGACCAGTGCCAATTGGCCGTCTCCCCGCTTGCGGCGGGCGTCGGCAATTGTTCGGATCACGTCCATTGTTCCAGAGAATAAGGATAGCGTCCGCAGCCGCAACTCTCCGACGCCGGCCGGCCGAGGGGAGAATGAACCGTGGGACCGGACGGAGGTGGGGTAGAAACATCCGGACTATTGATTAAACTTGCGGCGTCATTTCAGCGGGGTCGGCTGATGGACGATGCTGATGCTCCGGCGAACCGGTCCTTCCCCACCACGCACTGGTCGCTGGTGGCGCGGGCGGGGCAGCCCACCAGCGACTCCCAGCGCGAGGCGCTCGGTGAACTGGTCCGGCAGTACGCCCCGGCTCTCCGCGCCCACCTGATCGTCCGCAAACTCGTCCGGCCGCAAGACGCCGACGACCTGGTGCAGGCATTTTTGGCCGCCAAGGTGGTCGAGCAGAACCTCGTCGGCCGGGCCGACCCGCAGCTTGGCAAGTTCCGCACGTTCCTCCTTACCGCCCTTGATCGATTCGTCGTGAACCAGTTGCACCACGATTCGGCCGGCATGCGAACGGGGCCAAGGGCGCAGATGAACGAGGACATTGCCGCTCCGAATGGAGACCCTGCCGCCGCTTTCGACGCCGCGTGGGCCCGCCAGGTAATCGCCCGGGCCCTGCGGCTGACTCGCCAGCGCTGCCAGGAGAAAGGCCGCCAGGACGTTTGGTGCGTGCTGGAGGGCCGCGTCATCGGGCCGCTACTTGACGGCTCCTCGCCTGTCCCAAACGAAGAGCTTGTACAGCGTCTGGGCTTGAACTCCCCTGAAGAGGCCTGGAACCTACTCGCCACCGCCAAGCGCACCTTCGCCCGCGCCCTCCGCTCGGTAGTCGGGGAATACGAAAAAGACGAGCGGCGGATCGAAGAGGAGATCGCCGACCTCCGCGCGGCACTGGCGCGCGAGCGTCATTAATCTGGAGAATGTGGTGCAGGCTTTCAGTCTGCATGATCAATCGTAAACGTCGCGGCGATGCCCGATTCGCACCACCAGGACTGCCAGGCGGTCGTCGTGGATTTGATAAACAATGCGATAGTCACCGACCCGAATCCGCCAAAGCTCGTCACGACCGGCCAGTTTTTTGCAGCCGGGCGGGCGTGGTTGGGAGGCTAATTGATCGATCGCTACCGCGACGCGCTCCCGGATGGACGGGGGCAGCTTCGCCAGATCGCGCCGGGCGCGCGGCTTGAAGATGAGCGTGAAATTCATCGAGTCAGGCCGTCCGCTTGCGCGTCGTCGTTGACGCGTTGCCACCACTCGACAGCCCATGGAGGCCCAGTTCGGCCTTCACCTGCTCCCACGGGATCGCCCCTTTTTCCCGGAGGGCGGCCCGTGCCGCCCTCACGTCGGCTTCGTCCTCCAATCTTTCCAATTCCGCGGCATCCAAGCGTCTCGACCTTTGCGGTCGTCTGCGAGCGCCGGCTCGTCCGCGGGTCGCTTTTGCCCGCCGCTCGAGATCTTTGTACGCCTTCTCCGGCACGATGACGAATCGCTTGCCCGCCAGCTTTACGGTTTGAACGGCCATGATTCACATCATACATGTGGGCCGTGCGTTTGACACGATCGCTCCGCTTCATCGCGTTCCCCAGGCCCCATCGCCGCCAGCCAAATCTCCGTCGCCGCGCAAGGTTGAGCGGATCTCGCGGTATCCCCTTCCGTGCAGATGGTCAGCCGGAGGTAAGCCATGTCTGAGCGACGAAGCCGCCGACGCGATAGTCGCCGTCTTGGGCCGAACTGATTCCGATCGTTGGGGAAATTCAGGGGGAATCAAAGTCTCGGGGGAGGAGGATGTCATGAAGCGACTGCTTAGTGGCTTTGGGTTTCTGAGCATCATTTCGTTCGTCGTTAACGACGCCCACGCCGGCTCGATCTACTGGAGCGATTTCGGCAACGGTAACTTGGGCCAGCGGGTCGGCGATATCCGCCGGGCGAACATCGATGGCACCAGCCAGGTTACCCTCGTCAGGGGCTTAATTGCACCAGCGGGACCGACCTTGGATGTAGCCGGTGGCGAGATGTATTGGGGCAATAACGCCCCGGCTGGCGACATTGAGCGCGCCAACCTGGATGGGACCGGTCACGTGACCCTTGTACCCGGGCTTGTCTCGGCCGGCGCCCCAGCCCTGGATACTGCCAATGGCCAGATGTATTGGGCGGACGGCGTGCTTTCCGGAGCCGGGGACATCCGGCGGGCGAATCTGGATGGTTCAGGGCAGAAGACGCTGATCACGGGCTTGAGCAACCCTTTCCCTCCTGCATTAGATCTTGCCTCCGGCGAGATGTACTGGGCCGACGGCGGCACAGGCGACATCCGGCGGGCACACCTCGATGGGACGGCACCCCAGATCATCCTGCAGAACCTGCCAGGGGTGGAGAATGTCGCGTTGGATCTCACCGCCGGCAAGATCTACTGGACAAACGGCCATATCGGCGACGTCCGCCGCGCGAATCTCGATGGCTCCAACCCGCAAATTGTGGTCAGAGACCTGACCGACCCCGTTGGAGTGGCCCTCAATGTGAACGGCGGAAAGTTGTACTGGACCGACCTCAGCGGCGGTGCCATTTGGCAGGCAAATCTTGACGGCACGATGCAAACGGTGCTCGTCAGTGGGCTGCCCAACCCCGTCTTGGTCTCACTGGATGTGCCGGAGCCCGGCAGCAGGACTCTGTTGTGTCTCAGTTGCGGCGCGACGCTGTTCGCCCGCCGACGCCGGCTTGCCCCGTTTTACGGAACGACATGACCGGCCTCCGCGGCATCGATTTCTGCTTGTGTTGGTGCGCGCCAAATGTGCAGTTCGTCGTCGCCGTTTCTGGACGCGAGCACGTTGCCGTCCGGGGAGAATCTGGTCTGTGAGAAGTTGGAACCGTTGGCGGCGAGGGTAAGCACCTCTTGACGGGTTTCCACATCCCAAAGCTTGATGGCTTCATTCCCTCCGTCGCCGGCAGCGAGGCGCCGACCGTCCGAGGAGAAGCTCACCGAACAAGGCGCCAGCGTGAACCCGCCAAGCCGTGCCGCCGGCGGCACCGTGCCACCGGCAACCAAATCCGTGGTCTTCCAGAGACCCACAAAACCGTAGTCACTGGCGACCGCGAGCAGGATCCCGTCCGGTGAAAAGGACGCATCGACAACGTCCCGCATATCGAGATTCAACGTCTTCGACCGCCCGGAGCTCGCAGCCGTTATGGTGCCGATACCGCCGTAGCTCATCATGATCCGCCAGCGCCCGTCGGCGGTAGTCGCGTACGGGTTGACGCCGCCGACCGGGTGCCACGGCGCTCCTACTTCGCGTGCGTTCACCGGATCCCATACGACCGCCTCATTCTCTGAGCCGTAGTAGAGCAGGAAATAGTGCTCCGGGGTCACGGCCGCCCAGACCGCCCATCCTTTGGGGTGTGGGCGCAGCTCGCGCATCGATTCCAAGTCCCAGAATGCACAAGTTCCGTCGGCAAAGTGCAAATTGAGTCGACGGCCGTGGTCGCAGACCCAGGCAACGTCAATCTTCCCGCTGATGTCAAAGACGCAATGCCGTTCCTGAAAGTCGCGTCCCTGTCGCCGGAGGACGTGGCCCTCGCGATCAACCGTGAAGAGCGTAGCGCCGTCCGTGCCGAAGTCCCAACTAATCACTGATATGACCTGATGCGACTGGTCGTGGCGGACTGCCGAAGTATCCCACACATAGACCGAACCGTCCTTTGCGCCGCTCACGAGCGTCTTGCCGTCCGGCAGCAGAGCCAGCCGCCATACCTCGTGCTGATGCCCGCGCAGTGGACGCCCGATCGGTTTCACGTGGGCCGGGTCGCTCACATCCCACAAGCGGATCATTTGGTCGGCGCCGGCGGAAACGAGCGTCCTCCCACCGGGCAAGAAGCACAGCGCGCCGACCCATGCAAGGTGGCCCTCCAGCGGAGGTCCAAGCGGTTCCCCGGTGGCGGCGTCAAGGAGATGAATTGCCTCACCGGCCGTGCCCACGCTGAAAGCGAGCACGCGGCCGTCCGGCGAAAACGTCAGCGACGTCAGCCAGCCGGATCCGACATTCTTGGTCCATTGCTCGTTTCCGGTGACCAGGTTGATGACGCGGATTTTGCCGTCCGGCGCGACGGCCACCATCCTGAAATCGGGCGTCACAGCAAAGACGGAATTAATATCGTCGTAGACGTTCGGTGCGACGTAGCTCCTGTCCTTGGCCAGAGTGGGAACGTGCAGAAAGATCAGCTCACCTTGATCAGTCGTCGCATATCCCGTGCGTTCTCTGGCGGTGCTGACAAGCAAGGTCTTCCCGTCCGGGGAAAATGCCATGCCTTGGGAGAAATCGTTCAGGGGGGTGGTCGCGGCCACGCTTGCGGTCCGGATGTCCCAGATGTGCACCTCTTCGTGGGGCCGCCCTTGAGCATCCGAAGTAATCGACGTAAACGCGAGCAGCGGCTCGCGGGGTGAAAAGGTGACACGAACGCGCGTCTCACCGGCGGCAGGGTGAGGAAGCTCCTTGCGCGTTTGCAGATCCCAGATGGAGAGGCCACCGCCCTCTCGCTCTCCGACCGCAAGCCACCGGCCGTCGTGCGAGACGGACAACGAGCCGACGGCAGCGGTTCGTTGGCACAACCCTACCTTCTCGTCGCCGCGGCATTGCGCCCAAAGGTATCGCCATTCCCAGCCGCGGCGGTCTTTCTCGCCCGGCTTGGGGCGGTGGCGGTCAAGTAGCATGCGGGCGCGGCCGAGATTATAGACCGACAGGGCCTGCTGGACGCCGAGCATGTCGGAGGCGTAGGCGTTCGCCTCGGCGTCGTCACGCAGAGCGCTCTCTGCCGTCTTGGCGTTGCGCGCTTTGATGTAGAGTGAGGTGGAGGTAATCAACCCGACCGCGAGCGTGAGCAGGAGCACCGCGGCGGCGGCGAAGGCCAATCGGTTGCGTCGGACCACCTTGTGGAAGCGATAGGTTCTGCTCGGCGGCCGGGCCAGGACCGGCTCGTCGTGCAGGTGCCGCTGCACGTCCGTCGCCAACGAGGCGGCGGTCTGGTAGCGGCGGGCGCGGTCCTTCTCCAGCGCCCTGAGCACGATCCAGTCCAGCTCACCACGCATCATCTGGGCGAGACGCTTGGCATCGGTGGCGCGGCTCGCAGCGATTGAATTGGACACAGTGGCGCCGAGAGCGCTAAGCCGCGTGCTCGGTCTGGGCGGCTCGACCTCACGCACGATCCGCTGGATCTCCCGGTAGCCCTTGGTCCGCAGCTCCTCCGCGTCAAACGGCGTGGCGCCGGCGAGCAGCTCGTACAGCAGCACGCCGAGCGAATAGATGTCGGTGCGGGTGTCGATGTCGGCGCCGCCGTCGGCTTGCTCGGGAGACATGTACTGCGGCGTGCCGAGGAACTGCCGAAGCTCCGTGAGAAGGGTCATGTCCGTGAGTTGGCCGGTGGTGGCTTTGGCGATGCCGAAGTCAATCACCTTGGGGACCGCCACCCCCTCGGCCACGGTCACCAGCACGTTGCTGGGCTTGAGGTCGCGGTGGATGATCCCTTTCGTGTGGGCGTGCTGGACTGCCTGGCAGACCTGCACGAAAAGATCTAGCCGCTGGCGGATGGTCAGCTTGTGATCGTCGGCGTAGCGCGTGATGGGCTTGCCGCGGATCAGGTCCATCACGAAGTAGGGGCGGCCGGCGTCGGTGGCGCCGACATCCAGCACGCGAGCGATGTTGGGGTGGTCCATCATCGCCAGCGCCTGCCGCTCCGCGTCGAAGCGGGCGATCACCTGCTTTGTGTCCATTCCTAGCTTGATGATCTTGAGCGCCACTTTGCGGCGCACCGGGTTCTGCTGCTCGGCCATGAAGACGGCGCCGAAGCCGCCTTCGCCGAGCTTCTCCAGCAGCGTGTAGCGGCCGATGCAAGTGCCGTCGGCTTGCGCTTCAGATGAGGCGGGAGCGGACGCGGATCCGGCACGTGAGTGCGGCAGCTCCAATCGAGCGCCAAGCGCGGTGGGCTCGCCTGACCAAGCGAGCAATTCTGCCAGTTCGGCGGCGCGCCCATCGTGCGCCACTTTGTCGATCGGATCCGACATGCCCTGGACCGTCGCGAAATGACATCCCCCGGCAGCCCGATACTCACTATATCACATGGTGTGGGGGCGTGACACTTTAGGCTCTGTCTGAAAACTATTGAGGCCGCGTTGGGCCGCAAATGGCCCTGATGCTAGGAAGAGCGACGACGCGACTCAAGCCGTACGAGTCGTGGAGGAGCGATGACGCCGCAGACGGGCCATTTCCGGCCCAACCCGGAGGGACGCGGGGTCTTTGGGCCTGATACGTCGTCGCTCCTCCTCCCCGATTCGGACGACTTGAATCGCGTCGTCGTCGCTCCTCGTTTCAGGCCCAAAGCCCCCGCGTCGCGGCCTCAATAGTTTTCAGACAGAGCCTAGGCGGCGGATTCGAGCCGCCGTAACAGCTCGGCTGCCGACCGCCCGAGCACGGGATGGACGACTTGAGGCGCGATCTCGGCCAGCGGCTGAAGCACGAACATACGCTCGTGCATGAGCGGGTGGGGGACGGTGAGGCGGAGCGTGCGGATGATTTCACTTCCGTACAACAGCAGGTCCAGGTCGATAACGCGAGGCTCCCATCTCTGGCGCCGGACGCGGCCGAGCTGTCGCTCGATGTCGAGGAGGCGGTCCAGCAGTGGTTCGGCCCCGAGGTCGGTGTGAATCTCGGCAACTGCGTTGAGAAACGGAGGCGAGCCGGGCGGGCCGCCCACGGCGGGGTTTTCCAGCAGTGACGATGCCCGCGTCACGCGCACCTGCGGGTCAGCGCCCAGCAACGCCAGGGCCCGGCCGATCGCCTGTTCCCGCTCCCCCAGATTCGCCCCCAGCGCCACATATGCCACCACAGCGTGGGCGACGCGTTCCTCAATTTCACTTTTGCAATTTGCAATTTGCAATGCCTAGTTCTCGACGACCGCGCCCGGGTTCGTCCCCGGTACCGGCCCGAGGCCGCCGGACTTCTCGATTTTGCGTTGCTTTTCGAGCTCGGCCAGGATGATGTCGATCGTCTTCTGCGCCTCCGGGGGCTGGTTATCGCGCAAGCCTTTGAGCACGGCCGCTACCGCCGGACCCATGCTCAACAGTTGGGCGCGGGCGCGGTCGCGGACGTGCCAGTCATCGCTGCTCAGGTCGGTCTCGACCACCTTCTTGATTTTTTCCACCATAGCCGGCGAGGGCTGCGGGACCGGCTGAACGTATTCGCGGACCAGTGCGACCGGCACTTTGAGACTCACGCCGCTCACGAGCTGGCAGGCTACGTCCTGATCTTCGAGCTGCCCACTCAGCGAGGTGCCGTCCCACAGCGTCACCTGCACGTCGTTGGCGCCTCCTTCGGGGGCGTGGGCCAGCGACTTGAGCTCGGGAGCGTTGACGCCGATCGTGTCGAAGGAGGTGTCGAGCTTCAGGTTGCCGATCAGGGCGCCGTTCAGCTCGTCTTCATTGCTCAACTTGATGGAGGGCGTAGCGTCGTCGGGTTCCTTGAGCTTGGTGTTGAGCTGAATCTTGGCGATGGCGCCGGTGGGGAACCTGACGGTCTGGTCGGGCCCGCCGCCGGTGTCCAGCTTCATCTCAAACCACGGGGCGGTAAGCAAGCCGGCGAACTTGCTGCCGTCGGTCAGCTCGATCTCATGGACGGTGTTGTCCTCGTTCTGGAGCAGCGCTGCCGCGACCTGCTCGGGCTTGAGCGACAGCGTCCCGTAACGCGTGACCACTTCGATCGGGCTCGTGGGCATCTGAACGGCGACGCGCTCGCCGCTCCGCATGACGACCATCGGCTTGTCGAGCGTCCACTCGCGCGGCTCGTCGTTCTGCTTGCGGTAGCCGACGCGGGAGATCTGGCTGAGCGGCACCTGGATGGTCTGCCCGCTGGACATCTGGAGCTGAAGGTTTTCCTTCTTGAGATGTCCGCCGAAGATCTGCCCGTCGGTGGTGACGAGGAGCTGCCGCGGCCGGAACTGGCCGACGTTGATGATGCCGATCACCTTATCGATCGGCAGCGCGATATTGCCATAGAAAGTTTGAAGCTGATACCCGTCCTCCTTGATCGTGCCCTTGTACTCATCGCCGCTGCGGAGTTCGACGACATCGAGCACGTCGCCGCGGAGGATCTCGATGTCGCCGATGAAATCGGACCCGGCGCGGAAGTTGACAATCAACCGGCGCAAGGGGGCGGCGATTGTCTTAATGAGCGGCGACTCCTTCAGTTCAGTCATGAACTTCGTCCCCGCGTCCTGTGTCGGAGCGACGGTATGGATGTGCAGGACCGCCATCTCCTTGCCGGCGGCGATGGTCAGGGGAAGGTTGGCCTGGATGACGTTGTTGCCGGGCTGGTAGTTGAGCTGCGGGGCAAGCTTGGCGCCCTTGCCGGCGTACATCTCGACCAGCGACTGGTTCGCCCCCGTCTGCCCGACCCAACCCAGGTTCTGTCCTTTTTTCCTGGGGTCGGCGACCTCCTGGCCCATGTTGATGCCGTAGTTGCTGTTGGACTGGAACATCAGGTTGAACGTCTGCTGCTGGTTCTGCGTGTTCTTGACGACGTCAACGAAGCGGATGTAGCCGGCGGCTTTGTCGATGTAGATGTGGCGAACGATGGAGCAGCCGTTGGCGGTCATGTTATCGACGATCACCTCGCCGGTCTTGGGATCGAGGCGGGCCTGGTTTCCGGCTTGCTGGACGGGCTGGCCGTTGATCCAGATCATCGCGCCCTGCCCATAGATGGGCATGTTGTTGTTCTGCCGGAACCAACCGCCGTTGTAGATCTGCCAGTTGTTCCCGACGTTGTCCTGCTGGACGTAGGGGAGGTTGACCATGCCCGGCCCGGCCGCCGCGCCGCCGCCGATGAAGCCACGGGCGCGCAACTGCGCCTGGCTCATCATGGTGAGACACAAGACGATGACGATTCCCGCTCCGATCCTGACGCCGCGTCCCCGGTTCATGGTGTCGACTCCTTGTAAGCAATTGGATGCACGACAGACGGCGAAGTTTCCCTCGGCGGTCACAGTATCTTATGCAGGTAGATGACTTCCCCGCTGGCGTGGCGTAAATCGCCGCGGACGCACTGGAGGATGACGCGTGCGACATCCGCCGGCGAGAGGGCTTTCTCACTGGGGTATTGTTGTTCACTCATGATCTTGCGGAGCATGCCGGTCTCCACCGCCCCGGGGGCGATCGTGTGGACGCGGACGCCGATTTTCTGTCCCTCGCGCGCCGCGGCGAGGCCGAACAGATTGACGCCCGCCTTGGCCGCGCCGTATCCCGCGAACCCGCCAAACGGATCGCGAGCCGCCTCCGACGAGACGTTGACCACGACTCCGCCGCCTTGGTGCTCGAAGACCCGCCAGGCCGCTCGGCACAGGTAAAAGGCGGCCGAGAGGTTGGTGTCGATCACCTCGCGCCACTCGGCAACGGTCATCTGTTTGATGGATCGGACCGGGGCGACTCCCGCACAGTGAATAATTGCGTCGATCCGGTTATAGGCTGTGAGTGTGGCTTCGATGGCCTGATCGACGGCGTCGGGCGATGTCACGTCCGCGGCAACAACCAGGCCGCGACTGGCCAGTCGTGCCGTTTCGTTCAGCTCGTCTGGAGTGCGGGAAACCAGGGTCAGCCGATGGCCCGCCGCCGCCAGCTCGATCGCCGTCGCCCGGCCGATCCCACGCCCCGCCCCGGTGATGACCGCCACTGGCCCGTCCATTGTCGCGCCTCAATCCGCCTCATGATAATAGTTACCCGTGACTGTCGCCCCGGCGCGCAGCGGTCTGCGGACAGCGTTCGACTGTGAATGGCGGTGTCTCGCCGCGACCCGCGGGGGAGCGACTCTTCCCTCTCGAGCATCGAGAGTAGCGCTTCCCCGCTGGTCGCGGCGAGACGGGGTGGTCGTACGTCAACCTACGTTCGGTGGTCCACAAAACGCTCAGGCGAGCCTGGCATTGCGACGGCGGATCAGCAGCGCAGCGCCGCAGACGGAGATCAGGCAAAGGCTGGCCGGTTCAGGAATAGTCGTCAACGTCACATCATCCGCGAACGCGCCTTGCTGGCCTGGAACGGCGCTTCCGTTGGCCCACCCGATCTCCGCTTCAACCTGGGTAGCGCCCGCCGGGGCGGTTCCCGTGATTGAGAAGGGCGACCAGGTCTTGTCGGCGGTGACGGCGGTGGGAAGAATGTGGAGCACGTCTGGGCTGCCGACGGCAGTGCCGCCGTCCTTGAACTGCAACTGGAGAAACGTGTCGATCCCGGGGATGTTGGGGTACGAAGGCTCGAATAGCATCTGGGCGGTGAGGGTATAGGGCTGCCCGGCGACGACCGGGACGTCCTGAGTCGCCCCGCCGCCTGCCGCCTCGAACGTCTTGAGCCATAAGCTCCAGCCACCGCCCTGAGCAGCGGGCAGTGCCCCTGGGGTGTGGTTGTAAAACTGCGCCCGCGACGTGTCGAGCAGCAGGTTCCAACCCGTCACCGTATTGTCGACGTTCGTCGTGGTATCCGGCGGCAGCTCGAATCCGGGATTGGTGACAAGGTTTTGCCCGAACGCCGTGACGGAGGCCATCAGGGCGACCGCGCCGCTCAGCAGAACAGTTGGAAGACTCAGGTGGTCTCGCATAGGTTCTCCTTCCTAACAAGAGAGATGAAATGGAAAGCGGCCTCGAGTAACCGCGTACTCAATTGGCCATCATATTTTTAATTTCGCCTCACCCTCACAAAACCGGCCACAGAGTTGGAAGGCCGGCATTGTACGCCGCTGGACGACGCCAATGCAACGCCTATCTGTCATTGCCCGCACGGGCGTCGGGCTCCTTGCCGTCGAACAGCGATGTCGTCGCCGCCAGGGCGTCCCGCGGGCCGATCGGCCGGAACCCCGCGGCCTTCAGCGCCGCCCGGGCCTCCGGGGCCGCCATGAACGTTCGCCAGACAAACCCGGTGCGGCAGTTCTCCGCCATCAGCGCCGTCGGGCCCAGGTCAATTCCGATCACGTCCGAGTCATACCAGCCGGTCGCGGGGTTGAATGCGTCCACGAACCCATACTTGACGTACCCCTTGTCGCCGTAATTCTTCCGCATCGCTTCCAGTGCATCGAGGCAAAGCCGAGGCTGAAAGACCAGGCTCCCCGCGGCGGCGCACGGGACGATCGTGCCGTCGATTTCTCCCTGCTGGGGGGGGCCGCCCCAGCCAACGTAACCATGGGCGCTGTCTGACGCCGTGATTCCCCACGCGTTGGGCCCATACGTGGGAAAACGCTTGCTCAATTCGTCGATGCACCACTGCCGCTGTGCGAGGGTTGCCAGTTGAGAGTTGCAAAAGTAGTTGGCGTAGTCATCGCGCAGGCCGCGAAGGTCGAACCACGCTTGCGGGTATTGGTGAGTGAACAGCGGCGGGCATTGCATGAACGTCAAGCCGGCATAGGTCGTCACCGGCCCTCTCCGCCAGGCATGCCAGGCCCGCGGCGAGAGCGGATGCGACGGTGAGCCCATCGCCAGCAGGTAGATGAGCGGCGGACCTTCGCTGAATTGCGCCCAGCGCGCTTGAATGAACCCGCTCTCGGGTTTCCATCCCATGTAGAGCGTGCCGTCCGGGCTTTGCAGCCAGGTCCAGTCTACCCGGCGGTAGAGCTCACCGGCGACGGCCGCCAGCTCCGTTCCGGCAAAGTGCTGGCGCGCGGTGAGTACGCCGGCCATCATCAGCGCGGTATCGACATCGGACACTTCGCAGTTCCACACCCGCCGCCCGGTGCGCATGTCCACGAAGTGATAGAAGCAGCCATGGACTTGCTCGACATGATCGCGCAGGAACAGAAGCGCCCGCAGGCAGCGGTCGTACGCCTCCTGGTGTGGCACCCACGTTCTCGCGTCGCCGATGCACAGGGCGGTCAGCCCGAAGCCCACCGAGGCGATGCTGCACGGGGCGGACCCGCCTCCATTCGCGTTGGCGCGGTCGGGCATCAGCCCCGAGGCGGGGTCCGCCTCGTCGATAAAATACCTGATCCCACGGCGCTCGAGATCGTCGAGGAACTTTTCGTCTTGGGCCGTCAGGACAGACTTGGCTGGCAGAGAGGCCGGGTCTTCGATTTTCTGATCGGCGCCGGCCAACTGCACGGCCGGCATGCCCGATCGATCAGCCACCCCGGCCGCCGGTGCCCGTGTTCCGCCAATTGCCCCGGCGGCAATCACCAGCGCAACCGGCCAGTGGCGCGATGTCGCTCTCTTGGATTGCATCCTCGCCGCCTCGCGGATCTCCGCCCCAAACTCGTCTACTTCCCGGGCGCGATTGTGGAGATCGGTAAAGGGTCAACATTGATATTGCGTCGAAGCAAGCTCGGGACGTTTTGCGCCGAGATGGTGAAGGCCTCCGCGTGGCCGTCCACCATCAGGGCGTTGGCCATCTTGTTGCCGTTGTGCCGGAAGCGAATGTTCCCGACGTTGGCGTCGCGGTCGGTGTTGATGTCGGTAGTCGAGGCCCCGGGCCCCCAGGCCGACATGTCCACGGGAACGTCTCCGTCGGTCGCGGGGTTCTTGTAATTGGTGGTGAGGTAGGTCGGCTTATAGAGGCGCCCGCCGTCGATCGCAAAAGCGTCTGCCGACGCCGGACTCCCCGTGATGGCGTTTTCCAGCGACCCGTCGAAAATGACCGCAATCTCGGGCGCTCGCTTGATCTGGATGAGCTTGTACGGCTTTAAGTAGCCGTGCCCGAGCGAGAAATCGAACGTTGCAAGGTCCGGCATCAGCCGCGGGTGGCATGAATAATCCGTGATGAAAGAGGTCCCGTTGTGCAACTGCGCCACGTCCGGGCAAAGGAATAGCGCGCGGCCGCCCGGCTTGCTGATGTCTGCCTTCGGCGACTGGTCGTAATTCGTGCCGTATCGGCTGCTGAGCTCGCTGAGCAGCAGCGTCGTCCAGTCGTACGTCTTGGGCCCGCTCCAGAAGCCGAACGGCAGGCTGCCGCGATTGTCTGAGGCGTACAGCGCCAACCCCTGACCCAGCGAGTGAAGGTTGGCCAGGCACTTGGTCTGGTTCGCCTGCTGCCGCGCCCGGTTGAGGACCGGAAGCAGGATCGAAATCAAAACTGCAATAATTCCAATGACGACCAGAAGCTCCACGAGGGTAAAACCCGCGGCCAATTCCCGAAGCGAGGTCGATCTGCCTCGGGATGCGCGAAGCTGAATCTCGGAACGTGCCATCGTTCCTCCGCTCGACGACCGATTTGAATCTCCTCGACATTCCCCGCACGGCCCGACGCGCCTCCGACGCCGGCCCGCATTTCGCCCATCCTACGGTGTCCGCTGGATTACGTCTACTGTTCTTTGCGGTTTTAGGAGCTTGCCAATGACGAGGCCGGTTTCGATCGCCGCCTCAGGCGGCGTGCTTCTCTCAAGCCTGTCCCCGTGACGTCAGAAGCTGCACCCGGTCCCGGGTGTCGGCCCCGAAGCGCGACATTTCTACCTCCGTCAACAACCCGTACGACCGGAGGCAGGTCATCGACTATCACGTCGGCGGCGCCTGGAGGTACCGCCCAAGACCGGAGAGCTCACTCAACGCGGCATCCGCCTGCGAAAGAAGGAGAACGAGCTCTGTCATTGGGCGCGCAAAACCGGCCACTGATGGGCGCGCCAAAACCGGCCATTTTGAGGAACCGGAGATTTGTCCGTTACCGTTGGCTTCCGGCAGTCGCCGGAAGCGAATGGTGCGATG
>Ga0073928_10004900_pt1 | contig 19227 bp, 17 predicted proteins | sample PaiPotPPA55metaG_FD_76969 | JGI IMG/M metagenome (GOLD analysis project Ga0073928, IMG submission 76969) | Iron sulfur acid spring bacterial and archeal communities from Banff, Canada, to study Microbial Dark Matter (Phase II) - Paint Pots PPA... ...
CTCATTGCGCGTGATGTACTGGTAAATGAAATCGGCAAACCAGTTGGCGTCCTCGATGATGCCGTGGAATTGCACCGTAGCTTCACCGGGAGCGGGACGGCTGTAACCAGTGGAAATCGCGTCGATGAACACAAGGTCCGTAGCATCCAGAAACGAATCTTCATTATCGACGATGGTATACGGAGCCGGCATTCCGTGCCCGTCCGCAGTCAGCACCACGCGCTTCGGCCCCATGCCCATGTGCGTGAATAGAGAAGCGGATCCCGGCCCGCCGTTGTAAACGAAACTCACGGGACGTTTGGCATCTTCGGCGACTCCATCCTTCACGTACGCAACGTAAAACATCGTCGCTTTCACGGTCCCGTCATCCGCCTTGATGTTGTACGTGGCAGCCGTAGCGGTGTAGTTGATCGCTTGCCCGCCAATGCGCGCGGAATGATGCGTGACAGCCGACTTTTCTTCAGGAACTGCAGGTCGCTCTTTTTGCTTGCCCTGAGCCCCTTCGCTTGGAGCCGCCGCCGGTTCTGCTGGCGGGCGAGTGCGTTCACGCCGTTGCGGCGGCTGCTGAGCCGAGGGAACAGTCGGCTGCTGCGCCGCTGCCGTAGCTAAGCCGAATGACAAAACAATTCCTGCGAGGACGCACCAATCTCTCCTCATTAGCAAATCTCCTTTTCCTACAAATATTTGTCGGGCAACCAGGGGGTGCAACAACGATTCGGCGGAATCCGTCCACTCGCCCGAAACATTCCGTAGGACGCGTGAAATGCCGTTCGAGTTTCATTTTGTGGTAAGCGACTCGCGCACCGCTCGCGTGCGCAGGAAGGCACACAGACAGAAAACAAGGAGAGCACCTCGGAGTTCTGAGAAAAATCAGTGGAGCACTGCGCCGAGTGTTTTGATGAGCAAGGGTTCCTGTTCGAGAAAGACCGTCCTGAGATCGAGAACCAAGCGATCGTTTTCAACACGAGCAATCACGGAAATACCAGACGGAGCGCGGCGAAGCCGCTGCTCGAGTTGCGTCGCGGAATAGCGGGCGCTGGCAATACTGATGACTTTTGTAGGCAGCGTTTGTGTAGGAGTAGAGCCACCGCCAGCGAGCGACGTCCCATCCACAATCTCCATCTCCACTTCGTCGAGCGGAAGCGCGGGCCGAAGTTCGCGCAGAAAATTCTCGGACCGGCGCTTAAGCTCCGCCGCGCTCGTCCGAATCATTCGCAACGCCGGGATCTCGTCCCACGCGGCACGCAGATAGGCTCCAAGTGTTACTTCCAAAGCCGCCGTCGTGAGCTTATCCACGCGCAACGCGCGGAAAAGCGGATGCCGCCGCACGCGTGTTACCAGCTCCTTCTTTCCGGCAATGATGCCCGCTTGCGGCCCGCCCAAAAGTTTGTCGCCGCTGAACATCACGATGGACACTCCCGCATCAATACTTCGCCGCACGAGAGGTTCGGAGATTCCGCTTACGGAAAGATCAACGAGACAGCCCGAGCCAAGATCTTCGACAAGGGGAAGTCCTGTTCGTTTGCTGAGGGCGGCCAATTCTTCAAGTCCCGGTTTTTCCGCAAAGCCCGTGATACTGAAATTCGAAGGATGCACGCGCAGAAGCAACCTCGTCTTTTCGTTGATGGCGTTTTCGTAGTCAGCAATCCGCGTGCGGTTCGTGGTGCCGACCTCGCGCAACACCGCGCCGCTCTCCGCCATAATCTCCGGGATGCGGAAACCATCGCCAATCTCGATCAACTCGCCGCGAGAAACGATGACTTCGCCGCCCTTTGCCAAAGCGGCGAGAACAAGAAGCACGGCGGCAGCGCAATTGTTCACCACGATGGCCGCTTCAGCGCCAGTGAGCCTTTCGAGCAAAGAGGATGTGTGCACGTCACGCTTACCGCGCGCGCCAGCCTCCAAATCATATTCAAGATTCGTGTATTGCGTCGCCGTCCGCCGGAATTCCTCGACGACCGCCGCAGAAAGCGGAGCGCGCCCAAGATTGGTATGAAGAATTACACCCGTGGCATTGATCACTGGCTGAAGCGAGTGCGCCAGGATGCGCTCGACAACAGAGCTGATGTGTTCTTCGAGAGAGGCCGGATCGGCGGCTAGGAGCGCGAGTTCCCCAAGCAGCGCCGATTTCACCTGATCCGTGATGCGCGAGCGCAGCTCGCCGAGGACCGTGCGCGTCACTTCGACGAGCACGGTGCGATCGATACGACCAACAAGCGCCGCAAGGCGCGGCTGAGCCAGCAGTTCGTCGACCGAAGGAATTTGCCGCAGTAACTCCGCCTGCTCGGCAGAAAGTGTTTGTTTCGCGCGCGCTTCCATGCCCTTATTTCAGCACACCGCCCTCCCGTGGGCAATAAAGCTTTGTGCGCGCGTCCTACAGGGCGTTGCCGCCGGAGAGGCGCGAGGGAGGTGGGATACACAATCCGCAGCGCAGCCCACTCCTTCGGTTGACGGTTTCGCTTTGTGCTCCTAGCATGATACTTCAGGGGCTTTTCCACCCATGGCGACCATCGACGAAGAGCTGGCCCAGCTCGAACGGGACATCCGTCAGCTCAAGATTGAATATGACCAATACTTCGGCGGCGGCCGAAAGCGCCCGCCGACCGAAATCGAATGGCGCATTGAGTTATTAGTAAAGCGCTATGCCGAGCGCGGAGGCGACCTGAAATACGGCCAGCGATTCCGCCTCAACAACCTCACCCAGACCTACGCGAAGTATAAGGACATTTTCCGCAAGAGGACGCAGCAAAAGGAAGAAGGAAAAGTTCAAAGGCACTTCGGCGCGGCCGCCAAAGCGATCGAGGCGGAACGCGCGCACAAAAATCCCGAGACGCCGGTGGAGATTCCCGCTGCACTCGGAGATACCGCTGTGTCGCCCGCCGCCGCCCAGGGCGCATTCCGTGTGACTTGTTCAGAGCCGGAACACGAGGCGGAAAAGGTAGACCAGCTCTACCAGGCGTTTCTGCAAGCCAAACAACAAGCGGGAGAACAGACCGGAAAGCTCTCGCGCTCCAGCTTTAACGAATTTGTGCTGAAAAAAACGAAAGACCTGCGGAAACAGAAGAATTGCCGCGATGTCGAATATGTCGTCGAAGTCGTCGAAGGCCAGGTGAAGCTCAAAGCTCTCGTCAAGGCCTGAGAGCTGAGTATTAGCTCTTTGTATTCCCATATTCAAATGCAAAAGAGAATTTAATTTGGATTTTTGATTTTCATCTTCGGTCCTTCCAGCTTCAACCCCTGAATCTGACGCTCGCGGCCTTTCCGAATTTCTGCCGGGCGCATACACTGTTGTACTTTCTTCTTCTGGAGGAATACATGGCGGTGGAGCGCGCGCTCATCAGCGTGTTTGATAAGACAGGAGTCGTGGAGTTTGCCAAGCGCCTCGCCGCTCTGCGCATCGAGATTCTTTCGACAGGCGGCACCTCGAAGCTGCTGCGCGAAGCCGGCGTTGCCGTGCGCGACGTTGCCGACTTTACAGGATGGCCCGAAATGCTCGGAGGCCGTGTGAAGACGTTGCACCCAAAGGTCCACGGCGGCCTGCTGTATCGCCGCAAGCATGTTGAGGATCAAAAGCAAGCAGCAGAGCACGGCATCGCGCCGATCGACCTCGTAGTTGTTAACCTTTATCCCTTCGAAGCCACCGCAGCGAAGCAGGGTTTAACGGCGGAAGAGCTGATCGAAAATATCGACATCGGCGGCCCCACAATGTTGCGCTCGGCCGCAAAAAACTTCGAAAGCGTCACCGTCCTGACCGATCCCGCCGATTACGACCGGGTGGCGGAAGAGCTTCAAGCGGCGCGCGAAACTTCGCTGGCCACGCGGCTCGAGCTGGCACGGAAAGTGTTTGCCACGACTTCCCGGTACGACGGGATGATCACCACGGAACTAGAACGGCTGTCTGCCGCGTCGAACCACGTGGAATTGAGCGAGAAGCCCTTACTTCCTGAACGGGTGCACGTCGCATTGCAAAAGCAACAATCTTTGCGCTACGGCGAAAACCCGCACCAATCCGCGGCGCTCTACGTTCCGGCGGGAAGCTCGCCAACAGGCCTCGCGGTGGCGAAACAGCTTCAAGGTAAAGAGCTCTCTTACAACAATTATGTGGACTTGGAAGCGGCGCGAAGTCTGGCTGTGGAATTCAGCAAGCCCGCGGCGGTGATCGTGAAACACAACACTCCCTGCGGAACAGCCGAGCGCGAAACTCTCCTTGACGCCTACTTGAAAGCACTCGCGACCGATCCCGTCTCGGCATTTGGAGGCGTGCTGGCGTTCAACCGCGCGGTCGACGCTGCAACCGCGGAAGAGGTGGCGAAGCTTTTCGTCGAATGCATTGCCGCGCCGGGATTTGACGAAAAAGCCAAAGCGATTTTCGCGGCGAAAAAGAATCTGCGTTTACTGGAGCTGCCTCCCGGAGGTCTCGCGCCTGAGCGCGAATTGCAGCTCAAGCGCATCCTGGGAGGAATGCTGGTGCAGCAACCGGACTTGGGCGAAATCATGGAAGATCAGCTAAAAATCGTGACGAAACGCGCGCCGACGGCCCCAGAGATGCAAACGATGCGCTTTGCCTGGAAAGTCTGCAAGCACGTCAAGTCCAACGCCATCGTCTTTGCAAAGAACGGCGCGACGCTAGGCGTCGGCGCTGGACAGATGAGCCGCGTCGATTCCGTAAAGATCGCGGTGATGAAAGCACAGTCCCCACTCGCTGGAAGCGTAGTCGCCTCAGATGCGTTTTTTCCCTTCCCCGATGGTGTCGAAGAAGCCGCCAAAGCCGGCGCCGTTGCCGTCATTCAGCCCGGTGGCTCGGTCCGCGATAACGACGTGATTGCCGCCGCCGACCGCCTGGGAATGGCCATGGTCTTCACCGGCATTCGGCATTTCCTGCACTAGACCGTTGGGTCGCCGCATCGAGAAATGACAGATCCACGATTACCTTTCAAAACTCTTTTGGAATCTCTCTCATCTTAATAGAGGGCGCCTTTGGGCTTGGAAACGCCTTACTTTTGGCTTTTGACCGCGTTCCAGCCGCATGGGATACTTTTTGTTTCCGGGGCTTCTATGAATCTACTAAGAATTAGTCTCGCCGGGCTCTTAACCTGCCTCTTCGGCGCCCTCGGCGGCGCCCAAACTCCTGTTGAAGTGCAAACTCAGAAGAACGCCCAGACCCAGTTCAAGGCCGACGCACCGCCCTCGGAAGCACCGGTCGTACCTTCTCCGCGCGCCGAGGCTTACTACAACTACGCGATGGGGCATCTCTTTGAGCAGCAGTATGAGACGACCAATCAGCCCGAATTCGCCACCCAGGCCATCGATGCCTACAAAAAGGCTTACGCGCTCGATCCAAAGTCACCTGTCATCGGTGAACGCCTCGCCGAAATGTACTGGAAAGCGCAACGCGTCCACGAAGCCGTAACGGAAGCGCAGGACCTACTCAAGCGCGACCCAAATGATTTACAGACGCGCCGGCTTCTCGGTCGCATCTATCTGCGCAGCTTGGGAGATCTGACCTCGACCGCTCAATCCGAGATGGCTGCACGTGCGATAGAACAGTACAAAGAAGTCTACCGGCTTGATCCCACCGACTCGGAATCGGCCCTATGGCTGGCGCGCCTGTACCGCCTTCGCAATGAGCACGATAAAGCCGAGGACGTGCTCCGCAGCCTCTTAAAGCAAGACTCCGAGAATGAAGCCGCCGTCGAGCAACTTACCCAGCTTCTTCTCGATGAAGGCAAGTCCGCTGACGCTGTCTTGCTTCTCGAAAGCATCACTAGCCGCACGCCTTCCCCGGCGTTGCTCGATCTTCTCGGCGATGCCTACACGCAGACACATGATTTGCCGAAGGCGGAAGGCGCTTACCGCAAAGCCACGGAGCTGGACCCCTCCGAGCTAAGCCACACGCGTGGATTGGGCCAGACGCTGCTCGCCGAAGAAAAATTCGCCGACGCGCTCAGCGTCTACCAGAAGCTTGCCGATCTGATGCCCGACGATTCCGACGTTTATCTGCGTCTCGCGCAAATTTATAGGGAATTGCACCAACTCGATCACGCCGAAGAGAATCTCTTGAAAGCCCGACAGTACGCGCCCGGCAGCCTCGAGGTCATGTACAACGAGGCGATGCTTTATGAGGCCCAGGGCCGCTATGAAGACGCCGTTCGCGTGCTCTCGGATGCCGTCACCGGCCTGAAGTCGCAATCGACGGTGCTTCCGTCGCGGCGGCGTTCCCTCGCCATTTTGTACCAGCAGTTGGGCCAGCTTTATCGCGACATGCAGAATTTTCAGGCCGCGATTTACACCTTCGAAGAGCTGGGCCGCCTCGGTGAGGAAGAAGATCGCCGTTCGCGCATGTTGATCATGGACACCTATCGCGCGGCCAAGGATTTGCCGAAGGCCCTCCAGGCGGGAAAGGACGCTCTCGCCAAATATCCCAGCGACCCTGGTCTCCGCACGTCGAACGCTCTCCTGCTGGGAGAGAACGGCCAGACGGACGAAGCCGTGAAGGTTCTTCGTTCCCAGCTCACAAAGAGCGCGGCGGACCGCGAGATTTATCTCAATATTGCGCAGGTGTATGAGCGCGGCCGCCGCTACAAGGAAGCCGAAGAAGCAGCCCGGATTGCGGAGGCACTACCAGGCCAACCCCGCGACAATGAAATGGTCTGGTTTCTGCTTGGAGCCATCTACGAACGGCAAAAGTTTTACGACCGCGCCGAAGTGGAATTCAAGAAAGCTTTGGATGTAAATCCGCGAAACGCGCCGGTGCTCAACTACTACGGTTATATGCTTGGCGATCTCGGCATACGGCTCGATGAAGCGGAAGCACTCGTGCAGCGAGCTCTGAAGGAAGACCCGCACAGCGGCGCGTATCTCGATAGCCTCGGCTGGATTTATTTCCGCGAAAACAAACTCGCGGAAGCGGAAGCGACACTGCGCAAAGCCGTCCAACGCGAAAGCCACGATGCCACCATTCGCTCGCACCTGGCCGATGTATACGCCAAGTCCGGCCGGACCGACCTCGCGGCGATAGAATGGGAGAAGTCACTGACGGAATGGCATCACTCCTTGCCGGCGGACATGGAAAACGACAAAATAGCGGAAATCGAAAAGAAGCTTTCCCAGGTAAAACACCGCGTGGCGCAAAAATCCTCGCCGCAGGACGCGAAACCCCAATAAGCCGCATGCGCGAAGTTCGCATCCTCGCGTTTGCCAAAATCAACCTGCGCCTCGATATCCTTGGAAAACGTCCGGATGGATACCACGAGCTCCGGACAATTTTTCAAAGCGTTTCGCTTCATGACGAGTTGCGCCTGCGTGCTTCACGGCACCGGAGAATTTCGTTGTCGATTCAAGGGAATTCCGTTCTTTCCCAGGAACCCTTTCAGAAAAATCTCGTCTACCGCGCCGTCGATGCGCTCCGCCACGAACTTAAGATTCGCTCCGGCGTCGAGATCGAGCTCAGAAAAACAATTCCCTCCGGCCGGGGCCTGGGAGGTGGTTCAAGCGATGCCGCAGCTGCGCTGTTGGGCTATTTGCGCTTGTCGGAACGCAAGCTGCCCCTGCCGCGCGTGCTCGAAATTGCCTCCTCGCTCGGCGCGGATGTCCCTTTTTTCCTGTTCGGAGGCCGCGCACTCGGGATCAGCCGCGGTAACGAGATCTACCCTCTTCCCGACATCCCGAAGCTCTCGGTGCTCATCGTTTCGCCGCGAGACACCCATGTTCCCACGCTGGACGCCTACCGATGGCTCAAGGCTCGCCCACTAACATTGACAAAAGGTGCCGCAGACCCTAAACTTTGGATGTTCTGTGCTCTATGCTGGAGCGCGCAGGGAAGCGGCCTTTCCAACGATTTTGAGCGGCCCGTTTTCCAGCGTCACCCCCGTCTTGATAAAATCAAACGGGTCTTGCTCCAACGAGGAGCTGCAGAAGCCTCGCTGGCGGGTAGCGGTTCGGCGGTGTTTGGAGTTTTCCCGAGCCCAGCGCAGGCGCGCCGAGCCGCTGTTGGGTTTCCGGACGATCAGACCTTTGTTTGCGAGACTCTCTCGCGCGACAGGTACGTTCGTAAAATGCAGGGCACTCGTTAACGTGGATTTGTGTCCTCCGTTTTTCCTCGGTTGATCCGCAGCGTCTCCAAAGAACCGAACCGTTGACAGTAGAAAGCGAATCCGCGCGAAGAAGTGTGCGGACCCAAAACGCTGAGCTGATGGAGCGCGAGTGTCGTGAACGACGACCGGTTTAAAATTTTCTCGGGGACCGCGAATCTGCCGCTGGCAGAGAGCATCTGCGCGCATCTCGAAGTGCCTCTCGGCAAAGCCAGCCTGGGCCGCTTCAGCGATGGCGAAATCTATTTCCAGATTCTTGAAAACGTGCGCGGCGCGGATGTCTTCGTCGTTCAACCGTGCTGCTATCCCGTCGATAACCACTTGTTCGAACTGCTCTTGATGATCGATGCGTTCAAACGCGCATCCGCCTGGCGCATCACCGCGGTACTGCCGTACTACTGCTACGCGAGGCAGGACCGCAAAGACAAGCCGCGCGTCCCGATATCAGCAAAGCTTGTCGCCGACCTTCTCGAAACGGCCGGCGCAAGCCGCGCCTTGACGCTCGATCTGCACGCGCCGCAAATTCAGGGCTACTTCGACGTTCCAGTCGATCACTTGTACGGATCGCCCGTCCTAGTCGAACACTTCCGGCATCTACATCTGCCGAATCTGACGGTCGTTTCGCCGGACGCAGGCGGCGTGGAGCGCGCCCGCTTCTTTGCAAAAAAGCTGGACGCCCCGCTGGCGATCGTGGACAAACGCCGCGTCGATGTCGATGTCAGCGAAGTCATGAACCTGATCGGAGATGTTCGCGGCCGCAGCACGCTGATCGTCGATGACATTATCGACACAGCGGGCACGCTCGTGAAAACCGCCGAAGCCCTGATCCGCGAAGGCGCCACGCAAGTTTACGCCGCATGCACCCATGCCGTTCTGTCCGGACCGGCCATCGAGCGCATCGCAAACTCGCAAATCAAAGAGGTAGTTGCAACGGATTCCGTCCCGCTAGGTGAAGCCGCAAAAGGCATGGGCAAAATAAAAATTTTGAGCGTCGCGGACCTGCTAGCCCGCGGCATTCGTTCGATTCACGAAGAAACTTCGATCAGTGAGCTGTTTATCTAGATTTGGCAGAACAGACACTCTTGTCTGTTGCCTGGATGAAGTTAGAAAAGAAATTAGAAGTGATGCTGGAACAGGAAAGAATTACACAAGAAATCCTGTTCCACCAGATTTCAGGGAAGGAATGAAAGTATGGCTCAGACTCAAATCATTGTAGAAGGAGCGCCCCGCTCCGATCGGGGCAAAAACGAAGCCCGCCGCCTGCGCCTGACGGGCAAAGTCCCCGCCGTGCTCTATGGCGGCAAAGGCGATGCCATCGCGCTGGCATTAAACACCAAACAAATCGGAGCGATTCTGCGCTCCGAAAGCGGCCACAACACGCTCTTCCAAGTGGACCTGGCCGGCAAACACGAGCCCGCCATCTTGAAGGATTGGCAAGTAGATCCCGTGAGCGGCAACCTTCTCCACGTTGACCTCCTCCGCGTAGCCATGGACGTTCGTATGCGCGTCAAGGTCCCTGTGCATACGTTCGGCGAACCCGCCGGCGTCAAGCAGCAAGGCGGCGTCTTCGAAGTCGTCACGCGCGAAGTAGAAATCGAATGCTTGCCCGCCGATATTCCGACGGAATTCAAAATGGATGTCAGCGGCCTGATGCTTGGCAATCAGCTCCGCGCCAAAGAGTTGTCGCTGGACACCGCCAAAATGAAGCTGATCACCGATCCGGAACGCGTCCTCGCCCACGTAGTAGCTCTCAAGGTCGAAGAAGAGAAGCCGGTCGAAGCGGTTGCCGCGGATGCTGCAACGCCCGCCGAGCCCGAAGTCATCAAGAAGGGCAAGAAAGAAGTCGAGGGCGAAGAAGGCGCCGAGGCCGAAGCCAAACCGGAAAAAGCCGAAAAGAGCGAGAAGGGCGAAAAGAAGAAGTAGTGTGGCGGTTTGTGAAACGCAGCGCCCGGCGGCAAGCGGGCAGCTGGACAGAGGCCTATGCGGCTCATCGTCGGACTTGGGAATCCTGATCCGGAGTACCAATGGACGCCGCATAACCTCGGATTTATGGCGGTCGATGAACTGGCGAATCGCGGTTCGATTCGCGTCGAGCGGCCGGAAGGCAAGGCGCTGGTAGGCCGGGGCAAGCTCGCCGGAGAAGATGTGGCGCTTGCGAAGCCGCAGACGTACATGAATCTCAGCGGCATCTCGGTGCGAGAGCTGCTGGAAAAGTACGAGCTGGGTCCGGGCGATCTGCTGGTTCTGTGGGATGAAGTGCAGCTGCCCTTCGGAACGGTTCGCATCGACCGCAAAGGCAGCGGCGGGAGTCACAACGGCGCGAATTCAGTGATCAGCGCCGTGGGAACTCAGGAGTTCTCGCGCATCCGGCTTGGCTGTGGGCCGGATCATCCGCTGAGCAGCCGCAAGGAATTTGTGTTGCGGCCGATGAAAAAGGCGGAGCTCGAAGAAGCGGCCGAGATGGTTGGCAAAGCCGGAGACGCCGTGGAAATGATTCTCGCGAAGGGAATCGAACCGGCAATGAACGTTTTCAACCGGCGAAAGCTGCCGGAAGCGGAAGAGCCGGAAACAGAGTGAACGGTTTTTCCAGGGTTGCATCTGGAACAGATTTTGAAGTGCCGCCGATTATATCGGTGCAAAGAGGAAAGAGGTCATCATGCAAGAGCGACTGTACGATCTGATTTTCATCGTCCGCCCGGCAACGCCGGAAGACGAAATCAAGAAAGTGATTTCCGGCATCGAGCACACCTGCGCGGAAAAGGGCGCGAAGATCGAGAAGACCGAGCACTGGGGCACGCGCAAGCTCGCCTATCGCGTCGCCAAGCATCGCGAGGGCATTTACGTCTATCAGCAGATCCGCACGAATCACGAAGAGCTGATTGCCGAGCTCGAGCGGCGGCTGCGCGTCCAGGATGTGGTCATCAAGTATTTGACCGTGCGCCTCGACGAAGATTTGAAGCGCCAAAAGAAGCTCGGCGGTAAGCGTGAACAACGCGCCGCTCGGCGTCCGCGCCGCAGCGCGCCCGCTTCGGCTCCAGCTTCAACTCCGGCTTCAACTCCCGCTCCGGCTCCCGAACCGGCCGCAGCCAGCTAATTTTCGTTTCTCGTTTTTCGAGTTTCGATTTTCGTTTTTCGCGTTTCGTTTTTTAGGTTTTTAGAGAGAAAGGCAGGACGGTATGGCAGACGAACCGAAACAAGCACAGTCTCACAGTGGACCGCCGCGCCGCGAAGGCGGACCGGGTGGTGGTGGTCCGGGCGGGCCCGGCGGCCGTCCGCGCGGCAAGCGCCAATATTTTCGCAAAAAGAAAGTCTGCAAGTTCTGTGTCGAGAAGATGGACTTCATCGACTACAAGCGCGCGGACATCCTCTCGCAGTTTGTCCAGGAACGCGGCAAAATTCTGCCGCGGCGCATGACCGGAGTTTGCTCGCGCCATCAGCGCTGGCTGGGCGTGGCCATCAAGCGTGCGCGCAACATCGCCCTGCTGCCATTTGCAGGCAGCGCGGCAGGCACGCAAGCCCCGCGCCAGGTCGTTCCGCAGGCCGCTCACGCGGCGCCAGCCGCACCCGCAACGCCAGCAGTCACTTCAGCGGCCACACCTGCCGCAGCGGTCGAGGCCCCGAAGGCGTAAGCCTGCTCGGGCAGATGGAAACAGGAGCTTAGAGAGACAACATGCAAATCATTCTTCAGGAAGATATCGAAAAGCTCGGGCACCGCGGTGACGTCGTCACCGTCAAGCCCGGCTACGCCCGCAATTTCCTTTTGCCGCGCAAACTCGCCGTGGAAGCCAACGCCGGCAATTTGAAAGCGATCGAACGTATACGCACTTCGCTCGCGAAGAAAACGGCCACGGAGCTGGATGCCGCGCAAAAACAAGCAGCCCTGCTCAACGGCGTGTCGCTGAAGTTTACGCGCAAGACCGGCGAGAACGACCAGATGTTCGGCTCCGTCACCACCGCCGACATCGCTGAATCGCTAGCCGTGCAAAATTTCAAGGTCGACAAGCGCCAGGTGCAGATACCCGAACCCATCAAAGCCCTCGGCGAATATCCGGTCACGATCAAGGTGTTCCGCGACGTAACCGCCCAAGTAATCGTCCACGTCGCCAAGGAAGAATAATTTCAAATCGCGGCTGGTTGTGAATTTTCGGCGCAAGGGGCACGATGAATCGTGCCCCTATATTTTTGCACGTCGCTCGGCCTCGAAAAAAACTTTTTCAACATTTCCGAACTCATGCACAGGCATGCACAGAAAATCTCGTTGACCTAATCCTATCCTCACCGCACAATGCGTTCACCGTTCGAGCAACGCACAGGCAATATGTCGAGCCCAGCTTAGTTTCTCGACCCGAAAAATATGGTTTCTAACCCTGGCCGCGCAAGCCATCTTGCGCGGCAGAAGGACTTCGTGTTACTGTAGGCGAAACAAAAGCGAAATAAAAATGGCTGCCGCTCAAACCATCCTCGAAAAGCCGCTTCCGAACAACCTGGACGCCGAGCGTTCCGTCCTCGGCGCCATTCTGCTCGACAATAACGCCCTGAACGCGGCGATTGAGAATCTCCGTGCGGAAGACTTCTTTCTCGATCAGCACCGCCGCGTCTTTACGCAGATGATTTCGCTTGGCGAGGCCCAGCAGGCCATCGACCTCATCACACTGACCGATGAGCTGCATCGCCATGGTGATTTGGAAGCTGCCGGCGGGGCGCCGTACCTCGCTTCGCTTGCCGACGGCATGCCCAAGGTCTCGAATATCGAGCACTACGCGCGCATCGTCAAAGAAAAGGCGCTGTTGCGCAATCTGATTCACACCACGCACAACATCCAGCAGCGCGCGTTTGAAGGCGAAGACGGCGCCGACACCATTCTCGACAACGCGGAATCGTCCATCTTTTCGCTCGCGGAAGACCGCATAAAGGCCGGCTTGATTTCCGTTAAGGACATCGTCCGCGATAATTTCGAGCGCCTGGAAAAGATTTTCCGCGAAGGAAAGAGCATCACCGGCGTGCCGACAGGCTATGTGGAGCTGGACAAACTTACTTCCGGCCTGCAGGCATCGGAACTCCTGATCCTCGCGGCGCGGCCTTCGCAAGGAAAAACGGCCCTGGCTCTGAACCTCGCCGAAAATATCGGCATTCGCGCCGGACAGCCGGTGGCCATCTTCAGCCTGGAAATGTCCAAGGAGTCGCTCCTTCAGCGCCTCGTCGCTTCGGTTGCGCAGATCGACGCGCACAAGTTCCGCACCGGGCATCTCAGCCGTGAAGACTGGCGCAGGATGACCGAAGCGCTGGGCACAATTTCTTCCGCGCCGCTGTGGATCGATGACGCAGGCTCCATCAGCGTTCTGGAAATTGGCGCAAAAGCCCGCCGCCTCAAGCGCGACAAAGGCTTGTCGCTGCTGATCGTCGATTACCTGCAGTTGATCACCGCGCGCGGCCGCTTCGGCAACCGCAACGAAGAAGTCTCCAGCATTTCGCGCAGCTTGAAAGGTCTCGCTAAAGAGCTAAAAATCCCCGTCCTGGTCCTTAGCCAGCTAACGCGCGCCCCCGAGCGCGAGGATCGCGGTCCTCAGCTTTCCGACTTGCGAGAATCGGGCGCCATCGAACAGGACGCCGACGTGGTCATGTTCATCTACCGCCCGCATTTCTTCAAACACGACGCCCAGCCCGACGAGCGCGAACAAACCGAACTCATCATCGCCAAGCAACGCAACGGCCCCACCGACAAAGTCCGCTTCGTCTTCCGCAGCCGCCTAACGCGCTTCGAGGAAGCCGCCCCCGACGCCTTCTCCCAATTCTCCCCGGGTGAATCATAAAATGTTCGACCCCGCCTTCGACATAACGCAAAATGTCGTGCGGACCCCTATGCGATCACTGCTTGCCAAATGGGCGTCCATTGGTCTCTTCGCTTTTGCCGCGCTCATCCCGACGAACTCCTTGCGTGCACAGACTCCTTCTCCACCAGTACAGCCGTCCGCACCCTCGCGGAAATCTCACGAAACTGACCTCGACAATATGTTGATGCAATCGACTTTCAAGATTCAAAGCATCGGGCTACCGGGACAACCTACTTCGCTTGGTGTCGCTTTCGTAATGGGCCGGCCTCTTTTACATCCGCCTCAAAATCGACCCAACGAGGCAAGATTTGTGCTGATCACGGCCGCCCATGTTCTTGATGGGATTCCAGGAGAGACAGCGATATTGAACCTGAGACGAAAGAACGACCAAGGTGATTGGGAACGGCTTCCTTTCCCGCTGCGCATTAGAAACGGCGCTCAACCCCTGTGGCTCAAGCACCCGAGCCAGGACATTGCCGTCATGTATATAGCCTTGCCTTTGGGCGTTTCGATCCCTCTGGCTTCGACAGATCTCCTTGCTGACGACGCAGCGCTAGAGCAGTACGAGATTCATCCCGGAGACACGCTTCATTGCCTGGGCTTCCCGTTTGGTCAGGAATCCAGTGCCGCCGGCTTTCCTATCCTTCGGAGCGGCATGATCGCCTCATATCCACTTACTCCAACCGTAAGAACTAAGACATTCCTGTTTGATTTCCCAGTTTTTCAGGGAAACAGCGGGGGACCTGTCTACATGGTTGACGAAAACCGAACCTTCCAGGGCAACATGAACCTAGGCTCAGTAACCCAACTTATCCTGGGCTTGGTGACTCAAGAAACTACGCACGACGAGCAGCTTATCGGGCAATATAACGCCGAGCTGCACCGTTACCCGTTGGGGCTCGCGACCGTTGTTCATTCCACCTTCATAAAAGAAGCGATAAATATGCTGCCCGCGCCTGATAGTTTCCCGTCCAACTAATTCTCCCGTTGCCCAGCGGGCTTTCTTAACCGGAACTTTTCGGCGGCCGTGCGATTTGACCGCCGCGATGATAGGCCATGTTGGCGATGTGGCCGACGCGGGCTGCGGAGACTCCGGTCTCGACCGGCGCATTCGGTTCCTTGCGGGTCTTGATGCAATCGAAAAAGTTTTGCATGTGGGAGATCGTTCCGTCTTGAAAACTCTCAGACCGGACACGGGATTTTGTCGTCCGATACGCCTTCATGATAGACGGCAAAGCCGCCCCGGTTGAGCTTCAACGTCGCCTTAGTCCCGCGAAACTCGAGACCGCCGACTTGTGCTGACGATATGTAATTGTAGCCACAGCGCGGCAGGCGACCCACGCTTTGCACCCTTGGGCTGATTGCGGGCGCGCCTCCATTCTTAAAACCGAACTGCGGATTTTGAGGATTCGCAGGGAAGTGGAGGCCGTTGTGGACTCATGCGCTTGGTTAACCATAACTGCCTACCCCCTCCCCCGTTTTATCATAAGTGTTGATTTTAAAAGATTTAGCATTTTACGTAAGTTACGTAGAATCAACACTTGCCGGGGGTCTACGTAAGTGTTGATTCTAAAGGGCTTGCATTTTGCACCAAAATTGTGCAGTTTCGTCCAGTTCTAATTGCGCGAATTGGGCGGTGGTTCATTTTGAATTTGGTGGCACGTCGACCTGTTTCAGGCGTTGGTCACGCTTAGGACGTTGCCATCGGGGTCCTTAAACCAAGCGACCCGCACGGTTCCCTCGGGGCTGATCCAGATGCCGAGGTCGTCCTGGGTGAAGCGTGGGTAGAGGTTGAAGGTTACGCCCTTTTCGCGCAGGGCTTTCACGGTTACGGGCACGTCCGGGACGTGGAAGCCGAGGATGGTGTGCTCGTGGGCCGTGAAATCGGGCACGGTCGAGACGCGTAAAGTGCCTCCACTAAGGTTGAAAACGGCGGCGAAGTTGTCTTCGTAGGCCAGCGTCAGCCCCAACGTATCGCGATAGAAGGCGGTGGCGCGGGCGCGGTCTCTGGTGCAAATGATGATTGCGGGCTTTGCAGCCTCTAGAATACCCATGAGTTGCCTCCTCTCTAACAAATCTAATAGGCCGCTTTTCTGTATGGTCCCGGCTTTTAGAGGCGGGACGCCGGGTGATCGCCGGCTACATTTCAAAACGTGGCACTATCAAATACCCCGGGATGGGCTTGGTCTTGGTAGTTCAAATTAGAATGGAATTCGCTCTAAACGTGCAGCAGGAGCCCAAAAACAAAAACGGCAGCCGTAGGCTGCCGCATTACATGGTTTTTCCTACCTAAAAGGATAATCCGAAAGGAAAGATGGGTCAAGCAAAAAATAAGTGGCGAAAAATGAGGGGCATTTGTGCGAGTCGATTTGTCGGCAGCCGTGTTGATATTTGGCAAGTACAATCCGGCAATCGCAAGGAGATCGTCCTATGAGTCCTCTTCGTGGGTTAGTTGTGTCTGGTGTATTCCTCTGCCTGAGCACGCTTCTGCTCGGGCTAAGCGGCTGCAGCTCAGGCTCGTCAACAGGGTCGATGGGCCAGCCTAGCTACACGCTCAGTGCCACGCCGTTGAACCCAGCGTCCATCACGGCCGGAAACACGTCTACCTCCGCCATCACGGTGACTCCGGCAAATGGCTATACGGGCAGCGTCAGTCTTTCGTGCAGCATGATCAGCGGTGGCACACCGGCTCCTAGTTGTTCCTTCAGCCCGGCTGCAGTGACGATCAGTAGCGCGACTCCTGGCACTTCCACACTGGCGGTATCTACTTCGGCCGGCACGCCCGGCGGCAACTACACCATTGCCGTCACCGGAAGCGACCCCAAGAGTTTGGCCCCCAGCAACGGCCCTCAGACGCTGAGCCTGACAACGGCGGCTGCGCTCCAGCACATCGTGGTCATCTTTCAAGAGAACCGCACGCCGGACAATTTGTTTCAAGATCCAGTTTTGATAAGCCGCGGCGCGGACATAGCAAGCAGCGGCTTAACTTCTACAGGCCAGACTATTCCGCTCAGCCCCATCGACCTGGGCACAACCGGCTCAAGCCCACAAAACTACGATCTCAGCCATGCGAATGCCGCTTTCGTTTCCATGTACGACGGCGGCAAGATGGACGGGGCGAACCTGATCCCTTGCTCTCCAGCCGCCAATTGCCCTCCGAACGCTCATCCCAACGCGCAATACATGTTTGTCAAACCAGCGGACGTTCAGCCCTACTTCGCGCTGGCCGAGCAGTACACGTTTGGCGACCGCATGTTTCAGACCAACCAAGGTCCAAGTTTTCCGGCTCACCAGTTCATCCTTTCCGGTACTTCGGCTCCAACCACGGCGAGCAATCTTTTCGCCGCCGAAAATCCGAGCCAGAACCCCGCCGGATGTATCGCTCCCCTGACGAATAGGGTGAAGATGATCGATCCTAGCGGGAGCGAAACCAACACGGCGCCGCAATATCCTTGCTTCGAGCATCCCACGCTGACCGACCTCCTCAATACCAAGGGTGTGAGCTGGCGGTACTACGCGCCTTCCGCAGGTTCCATCTGGACCGCGCCCGACGCCATTCAGCACATGTGCCAGCAGCAGACCGTTAACAGCACGCTGACCTGCACCGGGCCGGATTGGACGAACAACGTGAAAATCCCGCAATCGCAAGTCCTGGTGGACATCGCCAACGGCCAACTTCAGCAAGTGAGCTGGGTCATTCCCAATGGCCTGAGCTCCGATCATGCCCTCTCGAACGACGGCAGCGGACCTTCTTGGGTATCCGCGATTGTCAACGCGATTGGCAATAGCCCGTATTGGGCAAACACCGCCATCATCATCACTTGGGACGATTGGGGAGGCTGGTACGATCACGTTGCGCCCAAAGTCATCAACGACGGCGTGAGCTGGGGATCGGGATATGTCTACGGCTTCCGCGTTCCCCTTATCGTCGTTTCACCGTACGCCAAGACCGCTTATATTTCTCACACCACGCACGACTTCGGCAGCATCCTCAAATTCATCGAGAGCACTTACAACCTGCCCTCGCTCGGGTACGCGGACACTCCAGCCGACGACCTTTCCGATTGTTTCAACCTTACCCATGCGCCCGTCACTTTCCACGCAATCCCCGCGGTGCTCAAAGCCGCCTACTTCATCAACGATAAGCGGCCTCCCACCGACCCCGATGATGACTAGCGAACGAATCTGTGTGAGGAAGGGAGGAGAAGGGAGAGGAAGGGAAGCGAAGGGCCTTCTGATTGCAGTGTAGGGGTTGTCGTTCTCGCGGCATCCAAAGTGGCTGTCGGCTCGCGGCGGCCGGATGGCGTAAACTGAATTTTTCGGAAGGACCATGCCAGAAAGACAGAAAAGTTCCCGCAAGGAAGCGAGACGGCCGGTTTGGGCTGAGGTTTCGCTTGGCGCGCTGACGGAAAATTTCCGGGCGATTCGCAGGTTCGTGAATCCGCCGGAAGAGAAGCGCAAGACGCCGCGAAAAATTCTTTGCATCGTGAAAGGCAATGGCTATGGGCACGGCGGTCCGCAGGTTGCCAAGGCGCTGGAAAAAGCCGGCTCGGACTGGTTTGGAGTGACGTGCACGGAGGAAGGCATCGCCGTTCGCGAAGCTGGAGTTCGTAAGCCGGTGCTGGTGCTGACAAGTTTTTGGCCCGGCGAGGAATCGCGCCTCATCGAGCACGACCTGACGGCGGTGATTCATCGCTGCGAACAGCTACAGGCGCTGGATCGCGCCGCGGTGCGCATCCTTGCCAAGAAAGGCGGCAAAAAAGGCCGCAAGCGCGTTTCGTTCCACCTTAAGATGGACACTGGCATGAATCGTTTGGGCATCGCGCCTGGCGATGTCGAATGTTTTGCAGGGCAACTCGCAAAGTGCAAGCATCTGGAACTGGGCGGAGTTTTTACGCACTTTGCTTCGTCCGAGGTTCTAACCAACACGCGGGTCGGAGAACAGACGCGGCAGCAAGAAGAGCGTTTTTACGCCGCTCTCGACCGCCTGCGCGCGCTGGGGATTGATCCGGGCATCGTGCATCTCGCCAACAGCGCCGCCATTGCAACACGTCCCGAGACTTGGGCTGACATGGTTCGTCCCGGCGCAATTTTGTACGGCTATCATCCGGGGTACGATCCAGTCGAGCAACGTCCGGAAATCGAAGCTCGCTTGCCCCTAAAGCCGGTCATGAGCTTGCGCGCGCGCATCATCAACATTCGCAGCGTTCCCGAAGGTGCGGGTGTCGGCTACAACGAAACCTTCATAGCCAAGCGCCCCTCGCGCATCGCCGTGCTCGCTGCTGGCTACGGTGACGGGATACACC